>Ga0207659_10002061_pt1 | contig 11927 bp, 5 predicted proteins | sample KBSM43metaG_FD_184330 | JGI IMG/M metagenome (GOLD analysis project Ga0207659, IMG submission 184330) | Miscanthus rhizosphere microbial communities from Kellogg Biological Station, Michigan, USA - KBS M4-3 metaG (SPAdes) (version 2) | ecosystem: Host-associated > Plants > Roots > Rhizosphere >...
CGGCGTCTCCGATTCGCTGATGAAGCCGACCTTGGACAGGCCCGCCTTCGACGCGTCGGCCAGTGTCTGGGCGACGAATCGATAGGCGACGCCCTGGTCGGCCTTGAGATGGATTTCCGGCGGCACCGGCTTCTTGCCCTCGGCGGCGAAGCGCTTCTGCGCCTCGGCGCGGGAGACCGGCTCGCCGTTCCAGTAGCGCAGGCCGGCGGCGTCGATCGCGAACTCGACCTTCTCGGGGCGGAGATCGTTGGCCTGCGACGTCGCCTTCGGCAGCTCGAGCTTGACCGCCTGGGTCAGGAGGGGCGCGGTGACGATAAAGATCACGAGCAGCACCAGCATCACGTCGATCAGCGGGACCATGTTGATCTCCGCCATCGGCGCGCCGGAGTTCTTCGGGTCGAAGCTGGCGAAGGCCATCCTGCGCTCCTCAGGCCGCCGCCGGGCGGGCGGCGATCGGCCGCACGTTCGGGCCCGGCTCGGCGCCGACGCCGGTGCCGAGCGGCTGGCCCATCGAGACGAAGGTGTGCAGCTCGTAGGCGAAGGCGTCGAGCTTGGCGGCGAGGACGCGGTTGGCGCGGGTCAGCCAGTTGTAGCCGACGACCGCGGGAATGGCGACCGCCAGGCCGAGGCCGGTCATGATCAGCGCCTCGCCCACCGGGCCGGCGACCTTGTCGAGCGTGCCGGCGCCGCTCATGCCGATCGCCACCAGCGCGTGGTACACACCCCAGACCGTGCCGAACAGGCCGACGAAAGGCGCGGTCGCGCCGACGGTGGCGAGCACGGTGAGGCCGTTCTCGAGCCGCGACATCTCCTCGTCGAGCACTTTCTTGATGGTGCGGGCGACGAACTCGCTCGACGTCCCCGCCTCCTCGAGCTTGGCCGCGCCGTAGCGGGCGTGGTGCGCCTGCGCCTGCATCGCGTGGCTGGTGAGGTGCGAGAACGGATCGCGCGCGCCGTGGGTCGCGATCTCGCCGGCGACGGCCTCGAGCGAGGTCGCGTTCCAGAAGAAGTTCAGGAACTCGCGGCTGCGGCCGTTGCGCAGGACCAGGGTCAGGCCCTTCACGGCCATGATCGCCCACGACGCCACCGACATGACGATCAGGATCGCCAGCAGCGTCTTGCCGACGGCGTCGCTCTGACTCATGAAGTGGGCGAAGCCGGGGTCGGCGGCGATCTGCGTGTTCACGGTCATTTCTCCAGAGCGAAATCGAGGGGAACGAACGCCCAACCGGCAACCGCCTGGCCGTTCTCGGTGTAGGGCTTGAAGCGGGCCTTCTTCATCGCCGCGGCGCCGGCCTCGTCGAGCCGCACATGGCCCGAGCTGCGCTCGACCTGCACGGTGCGCGGCAGGCCGGCTTCGTCTATATAGATACGCAGCATCACCCGCCCGGTCTCGCCGGCGCGGATCGACAGGCGCGGGTACTCGGGCACCGGCGGATCGCCGAGGTACTGCACCGCCGAAGCCGGAATGAGCTTGGGCGCCGGCGGCGGTGCGGGCGACTGCGGCGCGGCCACGGTCACGGGCAGCGGCGGCGGAGGCACGGGCGGTGACGGAACGTCGGGGGGCAGCGCCGGCACGATGAAGGGCGCCGGAGCGGGAGAAGGCGCGGCGGCGATCACGACCGGCGGCGGGCGCTTCGGCATCGGCTGAGGCACCGGCGGCGGCGGCGGCACCGGCTTCGGCGGTTCGGGCGGCGCGATCAGGTTGACGAACATCGGCGTCACGTCGGCGACCGCGTCGCGCACCTCGCGAATCTGCAGCAGACCCCAGACCGCGACCGCGTGCGCGGCCACGATCGCGGCCACCATGAGGTGGCGTTGGGTCGGGGTCAGCCCGTCGTGGCGCTCGCCGCGCCGCGGGAGCGGCGGAGGCACGAACGCGGCCCGCGTCGGCGCCACGCCCGCGGGCGAGCCTGCAACGTGCGGCGCGTGACTGAGCGTGAGCGGGTTGCCGGACATGGTTCTGTGCGCAAGGCCGGCCACTGTAGCATCGAATGAGAACGATTCTTGTTAGTGTTCCGTCCTGCGTGGCGCCGGCGCATCGGCCGGTCGCCGCGGCGCCGCTATCCTTCGCTCATGAAGATCGCCATCCGCTGGTTGCTGCTCGCTGCGGCGCTGCTCCTGGTCGCGAACATCTACTCCGGCGTCGTCGTCACCAGCTTCGGCTCGGCGCTGATCGCCGCCCTGGTGCTGGGCTTGTTCAATGCGCTGCTCAGGCCGATCCTGGTGCTGCTGACCTTGCCGGTGACCGTGCTGACGCTCGGCCTGTTCCTGTTCGTCATCAACGCGCTGATGTTCTACTTCGCCGCCTCGGTGCTCGACGGCTTCAACGTCACCGGCTTCGGCGCCGCCCTGATCGGCTCGCTGCTCTACAGCCTGTGCGGCCTGGTCATCGACGTCGCCCTCGAGCGCATGTTCCAGCGCGCTCAGGCGCCCCGACCCCGGCTGTAGCGCGCGCCGCCTACGGCGCCGCCTTGAAGTCGCCGCCCCAGGCGAGCACGACCCGCGTCGGATCGATGTACTTGCGCCAGGCAGCGTTGACCTGATCGAGGCTCAGCGCCTCGATCGCCTGGTCGATGCGCTGGGAGAAGGCGAAGGTGCGGCCGAGACGCTGGTCGGAGGCGAGCTGGCTGGCGACATTGCCGTCCTGGGCCCGCGCCAGCCGCCGCAGGTTGAGGAGGCCCGCCCGGGCTTCGTCGAGCTCCTTCTGGGTGAAGCCTTCCTTGACCGAAAGCGCCAGCTCCTCACGCAGCGCCGCCTCGACCTTGGGCTGGTTCTGCGGCGCGAAGATCGCGCTCACGGTCCAGCTCGAGTTCGGCTCGTCGGCATTCCAGTCGACGCCGGAGCGCACGTCGTAGCTCAGGCCGCCGCTCTCGCGGATCCGCCGCCATAGGCGCGACGAGCCGCCCGAGCCGAACAGGTAGTTGGCCATCAGCAAGGCCGGATAGTCGGCATCGCTGTCCATGAGCGGCACCGGCAGCAGGCCGCGCAGGTTGGCGTTCGCCTTGTCGGGCGTGACCTCGATGAAGCGCGTCGGCGCCAGCGCCACCAGCGGCTGCGGTGCGCGCGCGTACGGCAGCGCGCCACCCGCGGGCTGCTTCCAGCCGCCGAACGCCGCGACCAGCGCCTGGCGCACGGCCGCCGGATCGAGGTCGCCGGCGGCGCTGAACTCGCCGTAGGCGGCGCTGTAGAAGCGGCGATGAAACGCGGCCACATGCGCCAGCGTCACCGCGCGCACGTCCTGCTCGTCTTCGTCGAAGGTGCCTTCGTAGCGGATGTCGCCGCGCGGATACGGGTTGCCATAGCGCGCGAGCTTGTTGCGGATCAGCGCGTCGGGCTCCTTTTTCTGCCGCTCGATCCCGGTCAGCCACTGGACCCGGACTTCCTCGAGCGCCGGCGCGGCGAAATTGGGCTCGCGCAGGAGCTTGCCCACCAGCTCGATCACTGCCGGCAGGCGGTCGCGCCGGGTCGTGATGTTGACGTTGACCGTCTGGCCGTGGGCGGAGAAGCCGACATCGGCCTGCAGCCGGTCGAACTGGTCGGCGATCTGCTGGCGCGTCAGGCCGGCGCCGCCCTTGTCGAGCAGCGCGCCGACGAAGCCGGCGACCGCGTCCTGTCCGTTCAGCGTCGCCACGTCGCCGAAGCGCAGGCGCAGCCGCGCCTGCACCGCGTGGCCGCGCGTGCCCTTGGGCAGGAGCGCGACCTTCAGGCCGCTGTCGAGAACGAAGCGTTGGGTGCGGGCGTCGAGGTTCGCCGGGGTCGGATCGAACGACTCGGCCTGCACCGCGCTGGCGTCGCCCTTGTAGTCCTTGACCAGCGCCGCGACGTCGACCCGCGCCGGCGTCGGTGCACGCTCCGGCTGCGCCGTCGGCAGGTAGGTGCCGACGGTGCGGTTGTCGCGGCGCAGCCGCTCGGCAGCGACCCGGCGGATGTCGGCGAGCGTCATCTTGCGGACGTTGTCCCGGCCGAGGAAGTAGAGACGCCAGTCGCCGTCGGCGATCGCTTCCGAGAGGGCGACGCCGATCTTCTCCGGATCGGCGAAGCCCTTGTCCCAGTCGTTCATCCACTGCGTCCGTGCCCGCTCCAGCTCCTCGGCGCTGACCGGCTCGGTGGCGAGCGAATCGACGGTCGCACCGATCGCGGCGCGCGCCTTGTCGACGTCCTGCGTCGGCGCGAGCGCGGCGCCGATGAAGAGCGGGCTCGGCTCCGCCAGCGCCAGGGTGAAGCCGAAGGTGTTCGCGGCGAGCTGGCGCTCGACCAGGTTCTTGTAGAGGCGGCCGCCCGGGGTGTCGCCGAGCACCTGCGCGAGCAGCGTCGCCGCGGCGAAATCGGCGCTTGCTGCCGGCGGCACGTGATAGGCGACGTAGATGAGCGGCGCACCGCCGACGCGACGCAGGGTGACCGCGCGCTCGCCGTCCTGCGGCGGGTCGAGGGTGTAGGTCGGGGCGATCGTGCGCGTCGGCCGCGGGATCGGGCCGAAGGCCTGGGCCACGATCTCGAGCACCCGCGCGCTGTCGAAGCGGCCGGAGACAATCAGGGTCGCGTTGTCCGGTTGGTAGTAGTTGCGATAGAACGCCTGCAGCCGCGGGATGTCGACGTTCTCGACGTCGGCACGGGCGCCGATGGTGCTCTTGCCGTAGTTGTGCCACTGGTACATCGCGGCCATCGTCTGCTGCAGCAGCATGCGGTTCGGGCTGTTCTCGCCCGCTTCCATCTCGTTGCGCACGACCGTCATCTCGGTGTCGAGGTCGGCGCGGGCGATGAAGCTGTTGACCATCGCGTCGGCCTGCCAGCCGAGGTACCAGCGCAGGTTGTCGTCGTTCGCCGCGAAGGTGGCGAAGTAATTGGTGCGGTCGTACCAGGTGCTGCCGTTGGCGCGCAGTCCGCGCTTGGTGAACTCGGCCCAGACGTTGCGCGTCGTCGGCGTGCCCTTGAACAGCAGGTGCTCGAGCAGGTGCGCCATGCCGGTCTCGCCGTAGCTCTCGTAGCGCGAGCCGACCCGGTAGGTGACGTTGACGGTCGTGCTCGGCTTCGAGTCGTCGGGCACGAGCAGGAGCTGCAGGCCGTTCTTCAGCCGGTACTCGGTGATGCCCTCGACCTGCGTCACTTCCTCGATGCCCGCCGGCAAGGGCGATGTGGGACGCGTCTGCGCCGGCGAGGTCGACGCCAGCAGGGTGAAGGCGAAGGCGACGAGCGCGTGCTTGAGCATGGGGAACAGGGACCGGGATCGAAAGAGCGGACGAGTCTACGGCTCGGACTTGCGCCAAGCAGTCGGTGCGGCCTTTGTCTCGGAGCCCGGTCGTGTCGCGGAGTTCGTCGCCGACGGCGGCCGGACACCGGCGCCGCGCACCTCGAAGCTCACGCTCTGCAGCTCCCGGTTGTCGCCGCCGACGAGGGCCAGGCGATGCCGCCCCGGCCAGGGCGCCCAGCGCCAGCGCTCGGCGGTGCCCAGCGGCTTGCCGTCGAGCACCCACTTGCCGTGCTCGCCCTCGAAGGTGATGCGCTGCGCCGCCGGCGGGATGTCGGGGTCGATCGCGAACACGCTGCCGTCGCGCGGACTGGTGATGCCGAAGCGGCGCGCGCCGTCGACCTCGGCCGTGGCTCGTTGCAGGGCCCGCTCGCTGCCGGCGAGGAAGACCTCGTCCCGAGCCGGCTCCCTGGCGCTGTCGAACGTCACCCGCAGCCGGCTCACGCCGGCAGGAGCGGGCGGCGGCTTCGAGACGGCGCCGGCGTGCAGGGCGCCGGCCATCGCATGCCAGATCGGCGCCGCGCCGCTGACGCCGCTGATGCTGTGCATCGCCTCGCCGCTGGCGTTGCCGATCCAGACGCCGATCGTGTAGCGATCGGTGAAGCCGACGCACCAGTTGTCGCGCATGTCCTTGCTGGTGCCGGTCTTCACCGCCGCGAAGCCTCGGGTCGCCAGGGCGCTGGCGAGGCCGAAGGTGCGGACGCGGGCGTTGTTGTCGGCGAGGATGTCGGTGACCAGGAACACCGCCGCCGGATCGGCGACGCGCACCGGCCGCGTCGCCGCGCCGCCGCTGCGCAGCGCCGGCGGCGCGTACAGCCCGCCGTTGGCGAAGGCGCGGTAGGCGTTGGTCAGCGCCAGGAGCGAGACGTCGGCGCTGCCCAGTGCCAGCGACGCGCCGTACCAGCCGGCGCTCTCCGGCAAGGCGAAGCCGAGGGCGCGCAGGCGCTGGTGCAGCGCGTCGGGCCCGAGCAGGCCGGCCACGCGCACCGCCGGCACGTTGAGGCTGGCGCCGAGGGCGGTTCGGGCGCTGACGAAGCCTTTCCATTCGCGGTCGTAGTTCTGCGGTAGGTAGAGTCCGGCGGCGGTGGCGATCTGCGCCGGCGAGTCGTCGAGCAGCGTCGCCGGCGTGATCAGGCGCTTCTCGAACGCGAGCTCGTAGACGAAGGGCTTGAGCGTCGAGCCCGGCTGGCGCCGTGCCAGCACGCCGTCGACCTCGCCGGCCGTCGACGAGCGCGCATTCGAGCCGACCCAGGCGAGCACCTCGCCGCTGGCGTTGTCGAGCACGACCAGCGCGCCGTCCTCGACGTTGCGGCCGGCGAGCTCGGCGAGCTGGCGGCGCAGTGTCTCGACGGCGAAGCGCTGCAGCGGTGCATCGAGCGTGCTCGCTTGCGCCGCCGGGCCGCGCGGATCCACGCCCAGGCGAGCGAAGTGCGGCGCGAGCTGCTCGCCGAGCGGCATGCCGCCGCGCCGCGCCAGCGCGGTCTCGGTCAGGCCGACGACGCCGACGCAATCGAGCCACTGGAGCCGGAGCACGCCGCAGGCGCGCTCGGCCACGGCCGCCGGCCGGGCGTTGGGGGCGCGCACCAGCGCCGCCGCGACCGCCGCCTCCTGCGCGTCAAGGCCGCTGGCGCGCTTGGCGAACAGGGTCTGGACGAGCGCGTCGATGCCGACGATCTCGCCGCGAAACGGCACGGCGTTGAGATAGGCCTCCAGGATCTCGCTCTTCTTCCACGCCGCCTCGAGCCGGGTCGCGGTCACCGCCTGGCCGAGCTTCTGGGCGACGCTGCGCCCGCCGGCGGGCCGCGCCAGGCCGTCGTCGAGCAGGCCGGCGAGCTGCATCGTCAGGGTCGAGGCGCCGCGCGTCTGCGTGTCGATCAGGTTGCCCCAGGCGCTCCGGGCCGCCGCACTCCAGTCGACGCCGCTGTGCTCCCAGAAGCGCCGGTCCTCGCTCAGGACGATCGCCGTCAGCAGAGCGGGCGACATGTCGGCGAGCGGCACCCAGGCGAGGCGGCGCACGTCCTTGTCGACGCGCAGCGTCTGGACCGACACGCCATGGCGGTCGAGCAGGGTGATGTCGGAGGGCCGATGCGCCGCCTTCACCGCGGCGAAGCTCGGCAGCGGCGCCGCGCCGGCCTCGCCGACGGCGAGCCCGAGCGTCAGCAGCATCGCGGCGGCGACGCGGTTCACGGGGCCACCTCGATCGCCGTGTTCGGCGCCTCGCCGAAGCTCTCCGGCGCGTACATCGCCTCGACCCGCGTCGGCGGCAGCGCGAACTTGCCCGGGTTGTTGAGGCGCATGCTGTACTCGACGACGTGTTTGCCGCGCGGCAGGTATTCGTAATAGCCGCGGTAGGCCTCGAAGCTGCGTTCCTCGAACGCCACCCAGGCCGAGCCGGCGCGCTTCTCGGTGCGCGTCGCCAGCGCCGAATCGCGGCCGAGGCCCGAGCCGAGGAGGGTCGCGCCGCCCGGCACCGGATCGCTGACCACGACCCAGGTCATGTCGGCCTGGGCGTCGATCTCTAGCCGCACCCGGACGATGTCGCCGCGCGACCAGCGCGCCTTGTCCTTCTGCTCGACCGCGCTGATGCTGCGGGCGATGCTGTAGCCGGCGGCGAGCGGCGCCTTCAAGGGAATCGCCGCCAGGCTTTGCACCGTGAGCCACGGCTTGCCGCTGCCCTGCTGCGCGACCGTGAGCGTGCCCGCGCCCGGCGGCCACGGCAGCGCCGCCCGACCGCCTGCCGGCTGCGCAGCCCAGTCGGCGATGCGTGCCGACGACGCCGCCGCAGCGGACGCCGGCAGGTCGATCTGCGCCACGGTCGTCCCGGCGATCTTCTGCGACTCGAACTTCGCCGCGAACTTGTCGAGCGCGAGCGAGCCCCAGAGGTTGGCGGTGGTGGTGAGCCAGGCGCCGCGATGCTGCCGGGCGAGCGAGCCGACCACCATCTTCGGCAGATCGTCCTTCCACGCCGGATCGTCGAGCACGGCGAGGATCAGGCGCGCGGCGTTGGCGTCGGCGCTATCCATCAGCCACCACCAGAAGTCGCTCTCCTCGGTGCTGAACTTCAGGGTCGTGCCGCTGTAGGTGAGCCGGCCGCGCAGGACCTGGTTCGCTTCCTCCAGGCGTTTCGCCCGGTCGGGAATGCCGTCGACGCGCTTCAGGATGTTGAGCCAGTCGATCAAGGCAGCGGTCGGCCAGACATTCGGCGTCATGGCGATCGAGCCGAGCGTCTTCGCCTGCGCCCGGCCGTAGCGCGACAGCGCCTCGATCGCCGCGAGCTTCCTCACGTCGAGGTCGGGCCGCGGCGACCAGCCCTTGCGCTCGATCCGGCCTTCGACGAAGCCGGCGAGCCCCGCGAGCATCGCGTCGCGCGCCGCCGCCGGCAACTCGAAGCCGGCCTCGTGCGTCGCCGCCAGCACGTACGCCGTGAGCCGGTCGCTGCCGCCGGGCGCATCGCCGGAGCGCGGCGGGAAGTAGCCGGCGAGGCCGTCGCTGTCGAGGTAGGTCGGCAGGGTGTTGGCGACGCCGGCCCAGAGCTTCGCGTCCTTGAGGCCGACCGCCTTCGAAGCCTTCTGCTCGAGGCAGACGAAGGGATAGGTCTCGAAGAAGCGGCGCATCCCCGGCAAGGCGCCACTCAGTTTCGGCTGCACCGCCACGGCAATCCCGCCTCGCACCTTGGCAGCGCTGAGCGTCGAGCCGCCGAGCGGCGCGCCGACAAGCAACGCGTCCGCCGGCGCAGCGACCGGCAAGGTGTAGCTGCCGTCGAGCTGGGCGAGCGTCGCCTGCAGCACCCGCACCGGCACCGCCGCGGCGACGAGCTGGGTGAGCTTGAGCCGGTCCTTGGCGCTGCCCTCCTCGGCCGCGGCCTCCCAGGCGATGCTGATCGCCTCGGCCGGTACGCTGACCGGCCAGACCACTTCCTTCGCCGTACCCGCTGCAAGCACCACGTCCTGCGGCGGCAGGGCGATCGGCACACGCGCGAGCTCGCTGCCGCCGCCGGCCGCCGGCAGGTTGGCCGTGCCCTGCAGTGTCGCCCGCACTTTCATCTCGCGCGGCGTGGTGTTGCGCAAGGTCAGCATGGCGCTGAACTGGTCGCCGTCGCGCACCAGCGGCGGCAGGCCGGCGAGCACCTGCAGGTCTTGCGTCACGCGGACGCTGGTGCTGCCGGTGCCGAACTTCTGCACCTCGGCATCGGCGATCGCGACCAGCCTAAAGCTGGTGAGCGAGTCGTTGATCGGCACCGCGACCGTCGCTTCGCCGTTGGCGTCGACGACGATGTTCGCCTTCCAGATCAGGAGGGTGTCGAACAGCTCGCGCGCCGAGCCGCGGCCGCCGCCGCCGCCGGCGGCGACCGCCTTTCGGCCGTAATGCCGCCGGCCGATGATCTCGCTCTGCGCGGTGCTGGTCTCCACGCCCCAGGCGCGCTCGCGGATCATCGCCTCGAGCAGGTTCCAGGAGTCGTTGCCGCGCAGCGCCAGGAGGCCCTCGTCGACCGCGGCGAAGGCGACCTGCGCGCCGGCCATGGGCTTGCCGCCCTGCGTCACCCTGATCTTCGCCATCGCCGTCTGCCGCACCGCGTACTGCGGTTTGTCGGCCGTGACGCTCACCTGCAGCTCGTGCGCGGCGAGACCCACCTGCAGCTTGGCGACGCCGAGCTTGAACGCCGGCTTGGCGAGATCGATCATCGCCGTCGGCGCCTGCCAGTCCTTGCCGTCGCCGCGAAAGCTGCGCCACCACTCGAGCGGCTCCTTCCAGCCCCAGGTGAAGAAGGAGTACCAGGGCGTCTCGCGGATCCGGCCACGCAAGGCGAGGACGCTGACGTAGACGTTCGGGCCCCAGCCCGGCTCGACCTTCAGCTCGACCGTCGGATCGTCGCCGCGCAGGGTCGCCACCTGGGTCGCGATCACGCCCTCCCGCTCCACCGCGACCAGCGCCGTCGCCTCGCGGAACGGCATGCGCACCTGCAGCCGCGCGGTCTCGCCCGGCTCGTAGCGCTTCTTCTCCGGCAGGACATCGATCCGATCGTCGTTGTCCTGTGCGAACCAGACCTCGCCCTGCTTCGTGATCCAGACCGTCGCCGCGGCCGTGGCCGGATGGCTGGCAGCGTCGTTGGCTTCGGCGATCAGCTCCACCTGGCCGGCGGCGTCGAGCGTCGCCTCGCAGAGCAGCAGGCCGCGGTCGTCGGTCGTGCCCGAGCACAGCGACCCGAGCTCCTTCACCTCGGTGCGGTTGTCGTAGGCATAGAAGCCGCCGACCATGCGCTTGCGGGTGGAGATGATCTGGCTGACACGGCCCTTGACGGCGACGCTCTGGCCCTTGATCGGCTTGCCCGCGGTGTCGAGCGCGAGCACGGTGAACTTGGCGCGGCCGCGGTTGCTTGCCCAGGAGGCGGCACGCACGCCGAGCACCACCGCGCTCGGCCAGAGGTCGATCCGGGCGGCGACGGTCTGGGTCTCGCCGTTCGGATCGGCGAAGCTGACCTCGGCGTCGATCTGGCTCGGCCGCACGACCGGCGGCAGGTCCTTCAGCGTGAAGGCGGCGGCGCCGTTGCGGTCGGTGGTGAGCGGCAGCTTGTCGGCGACGAGCTTGCCGTCGCGGGCCGGCCCGTCGCCCTCCTCGCTCTCGCTGCCCTCCTGCTCGGCTTTCTTCGGATCGCGCGGCGGCTCGAACGAAAACTCGTCGTAGCCGGCGAAGCCCGGGCTGCGGCTCTTCAGGAGGGCCGAGGCGCGAAGCGGCGCGCCCCCCATCGGCCCGCCGGAGAAGTAGCTCATCTGCACATCGACGGCGACGCTTGCCGGCGCGACCTGGACGGCTTTCGGTCCGGACAGGCGCGCGTCCACCAGCGGCAGGCGGAACTCCTCGACCCGGAAGTTGCCGCTGGCCCAGCTGCGCTGCCGCGCCTCGCCCTCGCCGCCGGCACGTCGCTTCGCATCGGCCGCGTCAGGCCGTTCGAGCGAGACCTCGTAGACCCCGAGCTTGGCCGCGGGCGGAATGTTCCAGGTGGTGCTGGCGCTGCGGCCGCCGCCGCTCCACTGCAACGGGAAGCTGAACTCCTGGCCGCTGCCCTGGTGCACCAGCTTGACCGTGGTCGGCAGCTTTGCCGCCGGCACGACGGCCAGGCCGGCGGCGGTCTCGGTGCGGATGAAATGCTTCATCGACACCGTCTCGCCGGCACGGAATAAGGTGCGGTCGAACACCGTCGCGGCGCGCAGGTCCGGCTCGGCGCCGCGGCCGGTGGGCACGTTGAAGCGCCACGACTCGATCCCTTTCTGCCAGCTGCTGAAGACGAACGCGACGTCGGTCGCGCCGCCTTTCTCGTCAGCCTTGCGCGCGGTGACGAAGTAGCCGCTGTCGGCGGGGCAGTTGTCGAAGCCGGCGTCGAGCGCACGGGCGACCACCGCCAGGCCCTTGGCGTCGCTGCGCCCGGTCCAGAGCGGCTTGCCGGTGCAATCGTTGACGGCGATGTCGGCGCCTGCTACCGGCTTGCCGCGGTCGAGTGTCGTCACCCAGACGACACTGTTCTCGCGCCCGAGCTTGAAGTGCACGCCGAGGTTGGTGACCAGGACGCCGGTGCGCACGTACATCGGCGCGCGCTTGTCGAGCAGCGCCTGGCCGAGACGGAGCGATTCGATCTCGACCACGTGATAGCCCGGCTCGGCGAGCGGCAGGCCCACCACCTCGA
>Ga0207659_10002062_pt1 | contig 11925 bp, 10 predicted proteins | sample KBSM43metaG_FD_184330 | JGI IMG/M metagenome (GOLD analysis project Ga0207659, IMG submission 184330) | Miscanthus rhizosphere microbial communities from Kellogg Biological Station, Michigan, USA - KBS M4-3 metaG (SPAdes) (version 2) | ecosystem: Host-associated > Plants > Roots > Rhizosphere >...
GAAGCCCTTGTCGTCCATGGTGCCGGTGAGCACGACTTCGGATTCGGCCTTGAAGGTGTCGGGCACGATGCCCGTGTAGTAGGCGCGGAGCACCTTGCCGTTACGCTGCAGGTCGAACCGCCACTCGAGCGAGTCGGGCTTGCGGGCAATCGAATCCGGCACCACGATGCCGTGCACTTGCAGGTTCTTGCCGTGCCATGCGGCTGGCTCGGCCATCACCTCGTCCACGTACTTGTAGTACTGCAGACTCTCGCCCAGCGAACTGTAGAGCAGCACGCCGAATGCGGTGGCGAGGACGACGCCCGACAATCCGATCTTCGCGGCTTTGTTGCTCATAGGTAAGGACTTTGCTCCCTGATCCCGGTCAGGATACCTGAATTCCCGAGGCCCTGCACATGCCCTGAATGAGTGCTACGGGCAACCCCACCACATTGGAGTACTCGCCGTCGAGCCGGGTGACAAACCCGGCGGCGCCGCCCTGGATGGCGTAGCCGCCCGCCTTGTCCATGGGCTCACCCGAATCCACGTACTCGCCAATCTCGGCCGCCTGGAGCGCCCGGAACTCGACCGTCGTCACGGCGGCGTCGATTCGCGTCTCCCCCGCCGGCCCGATGAGACAGACGCCCGTCAGCACCAGATGGCTGCGTCCCGACAGTTGACCGAGCATACGAGCGGCGTCCGCGGCGTCGTATGGCTTGCCGAGCACCTGGCCGTCCACGACGACCGTCGTGTCGGCGCCGAGCACGGGCCGGCCTGGGTGCGAGGCGGCGACGTGGCGCGCTTTCGCCGCCGCCAGCCGGCGGACATACGCCTCGGGAGCTTCGCCGGGGTGCAGCGTCTCGTCCACGTCGGGCACCGACACCTCGAAGCGGATCCCCGCCTGGCGCAGCAGCTCCGCTCGTCTCGGCGATCCCGAGGCCAGGACGAGCGGACGGTCGCTCATTCGGCGACGACGGGCCGGCTGGACGATTTCGGCCGCCGCATGATGAACACGAGCGGAATCATCAACAGAAACACCACGCCCAGCAGCCGGAACAGCATGACGAACGAAACCATGGAGGCCTGCCGGAACAGCATGCCGTTCAAGACCGCATACGCCCGCTGCGCTGCCGTCACCGCGTCGATGCCGGCGGCGATGAACCCGTTGGTGATTTGCGTCAGCAGCGACTGCGTGGTCGGGTCGTAGAGGCTGATGTTCTCCCCCAGGTGCGCGCTCACCGTCTGGCGCTGGCGCTGCAGGATGGTGGCCGTCATCGCGATGCCGACGCTGCCGCCGATGTTGCGCATCAGATTGAACATGCTGGTGGCGTAGCCCATACGCTCGGGCGCAATGGTCGCCATCGACACCGTGGTGAGCGGCACGAACAGCAGCGCGAGGCCGGCGCCTTGAATGAGCTGCGGCCAGAAGATCTCCCAGTACCCGCCGTTCAGGTTGAGCTGCCCCAGCCAGAGCAGCGTGGCGCCGCCCACGGTGAGACCGATGATTAGGAGGCGCCGCGGATCCACGAGCCCGGTGAGGATGCCCACCGTCGGCATCATCACCAGCGAGCCCACCCCGCGCGGCACCATGGCCTGCCCCGCCTGATACGACGAGAACCCGAAGAGGGTCTGGAGCATCACTGGAAGCAGGACGAGGCTGCCGTAGAGCACGAAGCCGACCACCGTCATGAGGAACACGCCCACGGCGTAGCTGCGGTCCTTGAACAGCCGGAGATCGACGATCGGGTTCTTCGACAGCAACTGCTGCACGATAAGGGCGGTGAGCGTCACCGCCGACACGATGGCGAGCACCGCGATGGTCGTGTCCGCGAACCAGTCGTCCTGCTGGCCTTTGTCGAGCACGTACTGCAGCGCGCCGATGCCGACGACCAGCATGCCCATGCCCCAGTAGTCGATCCCCTTCGAATCGCGCTTGAGGTAGGGGGGATCGAAGACGTAGGCGCGCGTCATCAGCAACGAGATGATGCCGAACGGCAGGTTGATGTAGAAGACCCAGCGCCAGCTGTAGTTCTCGGTGAGCCAGCCGCCGACCACCGGGCCCAGGATCGGCGCGCACACGATCCCGAGACCCCAGAACCCCATCGCCTTGCCGCGCTCCTCGGGCTTGAACGATTCGAGCAGCACCGCCTGCGAGAGCGGCTGCAGGGCGCCGCCGGTGGCGCCCTGGATGATGCGGAAGATGACGAGCGACGCCAGGTTGGGGGCCGCGCCGCAGAGAAACGACGCCACGGTGAACCCGGCGGTGGACATCATCAGCAGCCGCTTGCGCCCGAAGCGGCTGGCGAGCCACCCGGTCATCGGCAGGATGATGGCGTTGGCGACCAGGTATGACGTGAGCGCCCACGTGGCTTCTTCCGTCGTCGCCGACATGCTGCTGGCGATGTGCGGCAGCGACACGTTCACCACGGTCGTGTCCAGCACCTCCATGAAGGTGGCGAACATCACCGCCAGGGCGACGATCCAGGGATTGACCGGTGTGCTCATCGCTGTATTCGTAGGGGCAGGTCTTTGGACCCGCCCGCGATCTTCACCGCGTGCGCACGGTGGGCGTCACCGACATCCCTGGCCGCAGCAGGTGATCGGGATCCTGCCCCGCCTCGAGCACGATCTTCACCGGCACGCGCTGGACCACCTTGACGAAGTTGCCGGTGGCGTTCTCGGGTGGCAGCAGGCTGAACCGCGAGCCGGTGGCGGCGGCAATGCTCTCGACTTTCCCCTTGAACTCCCGCCCCCCGTAGGCATCGACCTCGATCGAGACCGGCTGCCCCACCCGCACGTCTTCGAGCTGGGTCTCCTTGAAATTGGCGGTGATCCACACCTGTTCGAGCGGAATAATCGTCATCAGCGGCTGCCCCGGCTGGATGACCTGCCCGGTCTCGGCCGACTTGCGGCTGACCACCCCCTTGATCGGCGCCTTCACGACGGTGTGTTCGAGATCGAGCTCGGCGCGGCCGACCGCGGCCTGGGCCTGCTTGACGCGCGCGGCCGACGACTGGGCGCGCGCCTTGATGGCCGCCACCTGCTCGGGCGCGGTTTCCGCGGTGCGGAGGCCTGCCCCGGCCACCTGCTGCGCGACCTTCGACTGCGCCAGCCTGCTGCGCGCGACCTGGATGGCCACCTCGGCTTCGCGCACCTGCGAGCGCGCGACCGCGACGTCGGCGCGCGACGACTCCAGCTGCGCGACGGCGGCGTCGTACTGCTGTTGCGACACTTCGTCCTTCGCGAGCAGGCCCTTCATTCGGGCCACGTCGCGCTCATCGCGGGCGGCGGCCGCCTCTTCGCCCGACACCTTCGCGCGTACCGACGCCAGCCGGGCCTCGGCCGCGTCGAGGTTGTGCTGCGCCTCGTCGGCGAAGGCCTGCGCCTGCTCGACACCGCTTTTCGCCGTCGTCACGCCGCTGCTCGTGGACGTGGCCGTGATCGGCACGTTGGCGTTGGCCGCCAGCGCCTCGGCCTCGGCGTTGGCCAGCTCGGCGCGCGCGCGGTCGAGCGCGATCTGGTATTCACGCGGGTCGATTTCCACGAGGATGGCGCCGGCATCCACGGCCTGGTTGTCGGCGACCGGCACTTTCAGCACGGTGCCGCCGACGCGCGCAGCCACCGGTGTCACGTGCGCGTCCACCTGCGCGTCGTCGGTGGACTCCTGCCCCCGCGTCAGATAGAACCAGGCCCCCACACCGAGTGCGGCCACCAGCGCGACCGCGATCAGGATTCGGATCCGTCCCGTCATCGAATGGTCCCCAGATAGGCCTCGATCGCCTGTTCGAGCGAGCCGGGCGAGCCCAGCACCATCGCTTTGGCGATGTTCAGGTCGTAGAGCGCGCTGATGTAGCCCTCGGTCGCGCCCGCGACTGCTTCTTGCGCCTGCACGACTTCGAGATTGCTCGCCACGCCGGCGGCAAAGCGATCGCGGGCCTGCGTCAGCTGCAGATCGGCCAGCTCACGGGCCCGCGTGGCCGTCTGCACCTGCTCCTCCGCCGACTTCAGGTCGAGAAACGCCACGCGCGCGTTGTAGTAGACCGCGGCGCGCAGGTCCTCGAACTCCGCCCGCCGCTGTGCCAGATCGGCGCGGGCCTGCGCCGTGCGCCCTTGCGTGCGCCCCCCCTCGAAGAGCGGCACGTTCACCTGACCCACCACGGAAAAAGTGGGCAGGGACTGGGCCACCGAGAGGCCGATGACACCGTAGTCGCCGGTCACCTCGAGCGACGGCAGGAAGCCCGACCGCGCCGAGCTCACTTCCGCTTCGGCCGCCTTGAGGCGCTGCTCCGCGGCCAGGTAGTCGGGACGCTGCGCGTAAGCCTGCGCCACCACTTCGTCGAGCGTCAATTGCGGCAGCGGCAGCGAGGGCACTGCCTCGGTGAGGGTGAAGTCCTGCCGCAGGGGCAGCCCGATCATCCGCGCCAGCTGCAGCTTGGCCTTTTCGAAGGTGTTGGTTGCGGCCGTGGTCCGCTGTTGCTCGAGGCTGAGCCGGACCTCCGCCCGCAGCACCTCGATGCCGGCGACGGTGCCGGCGCTGCGCAAGTCGAGCGCCTGGGCATGGAGCGCACGCGCCGTCTCGAGTTGGGCTTTGGCCGCATCGACCCGGGCGCGGGCGGCGACCGCCTCGAGATACAGGTTGGCGGCGGCGAGCACGATGAGATCGCGTGCGCTGCGGTAGCTCAGGCGGGCGGCGGCCAACCTGTGGCCCTCCGCCCGCTCGGCGTTGAGCGCGCGCAGGTCCAGCACCGATTGCCGCAGGAAGACGCGCGCGTCGAAGACGTCGTACGGGCCGACGACGCGCGGAAACGGCTCCCGGATTGGAAAGCCGAAGGCTTCGAGGTTGGTCTTGCGGACGGCCTCGCTGACGCCGCCTCGCACGTTCGGCAGCAACTCGCTCAGCGCCAGCCGGCGTGCACCGTCGGCGCGATCGACGGCCTCCTCGGCACTGAGCACGCCCAGGTTGTTCGCGAGCGCACTCTTGATAGCCGCGTACAGCGACAGGCTGATCGGCTGCGGCGAGGCGGTGCCGGTGGGGACGCCGCCCCAGAACGGGCTCCCGGGCGCCGGCAGGGGCACGCCGGGACGCTGCGCCGCCGCGGGAAGCGCGCCGGAGGCCAGGAGCAGCACGAGCACGGCCAGCCCCGTCTTCAACCCCATCCGGCGGGTGGGGCCTGGGCGGCGTCGAGGTGCTCGCGATCGGGAAGACAAAGAGTCGCTGGTCACGCGGTGCGGTCCCTCAGGGAGGCGGAAAAATTGATCGTACTTCATGGCCCGCCTCGGGCCCTTAGCCTTGAGCCTCTTGCCTCTTGGTGCGACTCCTTGTTTGTCGTAGCTCTGGCTGGAGGCCAAGGCCAAAGGCTAGGGGCTGGTGATAAGGTTCCATTGATGATCCCGCTGCAGCAGGTCATGCCCGCCGCGCTCGCGTCGGTGTTGCGTCGAGCGCCGCTCACGACGGAGAAGGTCGCGTTTGCGTGGCGAAGCGCGGTGGGCGCTGCCGTCGATCGCGCGAGCGTGGTGGAACTGCGCGGGACGACGCTCGCCGTATCGGTGAAGAGCGAGCAATGGCGGCTCGAGATCGCCCGGTCGACGGGGCTCATTCGTTCGCGCCTGGACCTCGTGCTTGGCGCCGGCGTGGTGACGCGCATCGACGTCGGCGCGTCCGAACGATGAGCGCTGGCCCCGCTCGCGACCCGGGCGGTATTGACACCGCCGTCATCCTGTCGGCCGCGCGGTTGCCCACCGGCAAGTTCCTCGGCGCCCTGAAGGACTTCACCGCGCCCGCGCTCGGCGCGCTCGCCATCCGCGAGGCCGTGCGCCGCGCCGGCATCGATCCGGCGAGCGTGGACGACTGCATCATGGGCAACGTGGTCTCGGCCGGTCTCGGTCAGGCCCCGGCGCGGCAGGCCGCGCTCGCCGCCGGGCTGACCGACGCCGTGCCGGCCGTCACCGTGAACAAGGTCTGCGGCTCCGGGCTGAAGGCCGTGATGCTGGGCGCGCAGGCCATCCGCTGCGGCGATGCGCGAGTGGTCGTGGCCGGCGGCATGGAGTCTATGAGCCGGGCCCCGTACCTGCTGGCGCGGGTGCGCGAAGGGTTGCGCATGGGCCACGACCAGACGCTCGATTCGATGGTGCACGACGGCCTCTGGTGCGCGCTCGAGCAGTGGCACATGGGGAGGGCTGGCGAAGTGGTGGCCGAGGAGTATCACGTCTCGCGCGACGCCCAGGATCGGTACGCCGTCGCGAGCCACCAGAAGGCCGCCGCCGCAGCACGGGAAGGGCGTTTCGCCGCGGAGATCGTGCCGGTGGAGGTGCCGCGCAAGGGCAAGGCGCCGCTGGTCGTCGACGCCGACGAGTCGGTGCGGCCCGAAACGTCCTTGGAGATCCTGGCCACCCTTCGCCCGGCGTTCACCGAGGGCGGCACCGTCACGGCCGGCAACGCGCCGCCGGTGAACGACGGCGCGGCGGCGCTGGTGCTCGCGGCGGCGTCGCACGCCACCGCGCTCGGGCTGAGGGTGCGCGCGCGCATCGTGGCGCAGGCGGCGAGCGGCCTGCCGCCGAAATACGTGCTGATGACCCCGGTGGAATCGCTCCGCCGCGTCCTCGCGAAGGCCGGCTGGACGCTGGCCGACGTCGATCTCTTCGAGATCAACGAGGCCTTCTCGGTGCAACTCGTGGCCGTGATCGATCAACTCGGTCTCGATCCGGCCCGGGTGAACGTCAATGGTGGCGCCGTCGCGCTGGGCCACCCGATCGGGGCGAGCGGCGCCCGGATTCTCACCACCCTGCTCTACGCCCTCGAAGCCCGCGGTCTACGGCGCGGGGTGGCAGCGTTGTGCATGGGCGGGGGCAACGGTCTGGCGCTCGCCGTCGAGCGCGAGCCGTAAGAGCAGAATCCTCATGCGCTCGTCTCACGACAGGTGGCAAACCTCGCCAGGCGGTATCCCTATGGGCGAAAGTCCGTTTCCCGCTAAATTGTTGATACATCAGCACCGGCGCCGTCAGTCTGCACATATTTTCGCTTGACTTTCGCTTGGCCCGTTCCTAGGATCGCTTTCGGCCGTGACCTTCCCTGTCACACCACCAACGCATCCTGAACGCACATTGGATACGGCCATCACGAAGGAGATCGCATGCCGCTCGAAGACCTGAAGGAACGCACCAAGGCCATTGACATGGCCGTCGGCCAGATCGAGAAGCAGTTCGGCAAGGGCGCCATCATGCGCCTGGGCCAGAAAGGTTCGATCGCGCCCGTCGAATCCATCTCGACCGGCTCCATCAGCATCGACTACGCACTCGGCATCGGCGGGGTGCCCCGCGGGCGCGTGGTGGAAATCTTCGGACCGGAATCGTCGGGCAAGACGACCTTGGCGCTGCAGGTCATTGCCGAGGCCCAAAAGGCGGGCGGCATGGCGGCCTTCGTGGACGCTGAGCACGCGCTTGACGCCGCATATGCGCAGAAGCTCGGGGTCGAGCTCGACAACCTGCTGGTGTCGCAGCCCGACAACGGCGAGCAGGCGCTCGAAATCGTGGAAGTGCTGGTCCGGTCCAACAGCGTCGACGTCGTCGTCGTGGACTCGGTCGCGGCGCTGGTGCCCAAGGCCGAAATCGAAGGCGAGATGGGCGAAGCGCAGATGGGCCTGCAGGCGCGCCTCATGTCGCAGGCGCTGCGCAAGCTCACCGGCGTGGTCTCGAAGTCGAAGACCACGCTCATCTTCATCAACCAGCTGCGCGAGAAGATCGGCGTGATGTTCGGCAACCCCGAAACCACCACCGGCGGCCGCGCGCTCAAGTTCTACGCCTCGGTGCGCATCGACATCCGGCGCATCGCCAGCATCAAGGACGGCGACCAGATGGTTGGTGGCCGTACGCGCGTGAAGGTGGTGAAGAATAAGATGGCGCCGCCGTTCCGTGAGGCGGAGTTCGACGTCATGTACGGCGAGGGCATTTCGAAGGAAGGCGACCTGCTCGACCTCGCCGTGGAGAAGCGGATCGTCGAGAAGAGCGGCGCGTGGTTCGCCTATTCCGGCGAGCGGCTCGGCCAAGGCCGCGAGAACGCCAAGCAGTTCCTCAAGGACAATCCGTCGGTGCGCCAGGCCATCGAAGATCGCGTGCGCCGGGAGCTCGGCCTGATTCGAGACAGCGCCGAGGTAGCCGCCGCCGCCGCGTCGTAGGCAGGATGTGGCCTCGGGTCTTTAGACCCGCGGCATGAGCCATTCGTGGGGCCGGGTCTTCAGACCCGGCTTCTTCCCTAGCCGTCCCACCACGCCGAAGGCGCGATCCCACCCGCCCTACCGCGCGAAGCGCGGCCCCACCCGCCAGAGCGAGCTCAGCGAGTGTGAATTCATCGAGATGGGCGAGGAAGAATGGTGGCCAGGGACGGAATTGAACCGCCGACACTACGATTTTCAGTCGTATGCTCTACCAACTGAGCTACCTGGCCCCGGGGAAAAGGGCTCTGTACGCACCTGCACGCTTTCCTGCAAGCCGAACAGAACGTTGAGTATAACACGCTGAACGACGTACTCTAGACAGACCGGCCTGGCGTTCCAGCGGCAGCCGAGTGGGACAGCGTCCACCAGGCACGCGGGCTGTCCCCCGCGGCGCGTACCAACAGGGAGTTTTTCGTGTCACGAGTCTGTCTGGTTTTTTTCCTCGCGGTGGTCACGGTCGTGAGCGGGTGCTCGAAGGGATCGGCGGCGCCGGACGCCAAAGCCAAGGCCGGTCCAGGCTCCGGAGCCGCGCCGCCGGCGGTGCAAGCGGCCCAAGCTGCACAGGCGGCCCAGGCCGGTCAGCAGATTCCGGCCGCGCCCGCCGCGCCGCTGAAGCCGGTTCCGGCCGAATTTCCTGACGTGCTCGCGCGCGTCAATGGCGACGTCATCTCGAAGACCGAGTTCGAACGCGCGATCCAGACCGTCGAGGCGCGCGCCGGCAGCCCGCTGCCGGCCGACCGGCGGGATCAGATCGTCCGCGGGCTGCTCGATCAGATGGTCGGCATCAAGCTGCTCAAGCAGGAAGCCGCGGCGCGCAAGGTCGTGGTGCCCGACGCCGACGTCGAGGCGCGCATCGCGGAGATCAAGAAGCAGTTTCCCTCCGAGGAGGTCTTCTCGCAGATGCTGGAGGCGCGGAAGATGACGATCGCCGCCCTGCGCGCCGATCAACGCGACGACCTCGCCATCAACCGCATGCTCGCGGACGCGCTGAAAGACAAAGTCGCCGCCACTCCCGAGCAGATCGACACCTTCTATCAGGAGAACCAGGAGCGCTTCAAGCAGCCCGAGCAGGTGAAGGCCAGCCATATCCTGATCTCGGTGCCGCAGGGGGCCGACGCCGCCGCCAAGGCCGCGAGCCGGGCCAAGGCCGAAGACATCCTCACGCAGGTGAAGGCCGGCAAGGACTTCGCGGCGCTGGCCAAGGAGCATTCACAGGATCCAGGCAGCGCGGTCAACGGCGGCGACCTCGGCTACTTCCGCCAGGGACAGATGGTGGGCCCGTTCAACGAGGTGGCGTTCAAGCTGGCACCGGGGACCGTGAGCGACCTGGTCGAGACCCAGTTCGGGTTCCACATCATCAAGGTGGTGGAGAAGAAGCCGGCGCAGACGGCGTCGCTCGACGAGGTCCGCGCCCAGCTGAAACAGTACCTCGAGACCCAGAACCGCCAGCGCGAGACCACCGCCTTCGTCGCCGGCCTGCGCGCCAAGGGCAAGATCGAGATCCTGATCTGACGGGGCCGCCGTGCGGGTGGATGCGTGGCTCGACGTGGCGTGTTTGTTCAAGACGCGCTCCGAGGCCAAGCGGGGATGCGAAAGCGGCAAGGTGGAGGTGAACGGCGATCATGCCAAACCCCACCGCGTGCTCCATGAAGGCGACCGCATCCGCCTCAACCGCGGCTACGGCAAGTATCAGGACGTGATCGTCCGCATCCTGATCGACCAGCACGTCAAGAAATCCGAGGCCCGCGCACTCTACGACGACGTGACCCCCAAACCCTCGCCCGAGGAGCTCGAGATTCGGCGCGCCGAGCGGATTTTCCGCGCCGCGCAGCAGGCGGCCGGCGCCCCCGACCGCCGCCGCCGGCGCGAGATCCGCCGCGCCAAGGAAGGGCGCTGAGCCGGTGCCGCGCAACCAGGAAGTCATCCGGCAGTGGAAGGCCCTGCACGCGCTCGAGACCGCGCGGCACGGCGTGGCCATCGACGCCCTTGCCGACGAGCTCGGCGTGACCACCCGCACCATCCGGCGCGACCTTGCGGCGCTGCAAGAGGCGGGGTTTCCTCTCTACGACGAGAAGGACGCCGAAGGTCGTGTGCGCTGGCGGCTCGAAGGCCAGGTGCTCAAGGGCCTGGAAACCGGGTTCACTCTGGCCGAGTTGTGCGCGCTCTACTTGAGCCGCAACCTGCTCGAGTCGGTGGCCGGGGCGCCGTTTCGCCGCGACCTCGGCATGGCGTTCGCGCGCATCGAAAAAATGCTGTCGCCGCGGATGCGGCAGTTCCTCGATGCCATGCCGGGCGTGCTCGCCGCCAAGCCCAACCCCGCGGCCGCCGCCGGCGACGCCCAGGCCGACCTCATGGCCCGGGTGCTGGAAGGGACGCTGCATCGTCGCGCCGTCACGATGCGCTACCACTCGGTCTCGAGCGGCCGCGCGAAGGACTACCTGATCCACCCCTATCGCATCGCCTTTGCCCAAGGCGAGCTCTACCTGCTCGCGTTCGTGCCCGAATACGACGACGTCCGCACCTTCGCCGTGAGCCGCATCGAGGCGGTATCGCTCGAAAAGGAGACATTCACGCCCCGCAAGGAGCTCGCCGACGACGTGTTCGGCAACTCGCTCGGGGTGTACTCGGGACCGACAGCCCCGGTCGAAATCGAGTTCGAAGCCCGGGTCGCGCCCTACGTGCGGGCGCGGGTCTGGCATCCGTCGCAGGAATTGAAGGACGCCGACGCGGGGCGCGTGCGCCTGTCGATGCGGGTGTGTCACGACTGGGCGCTGCGCAGCTGGATCCTCGGGTGGGGCCCGCTGGCCCGCGTCCTCGCGCCGGCGTCGCTTGCCAACGAGATCCAGTCCGATCTTCAATCAGCCAGCACGCGCTACGCCTCATCTGGTTCTTAGGCGCTCGCGCGGTCAGGCGGACCCTCCCTTATGCCGCAACTCGGTCGATTCGTCCCGCTCGCCCTCATCGCCCTGCTGGTGCTCGCCGCGCCACAGCTCGTCCGCTATTACACGGACTGGCTCTGGTTCGGAGAGGTCGGCTTCCGCCAGGTGTTCGGCACCATATTGCGGACGCAGTCGCTGCTGTTTCTTTTCGGCTTCGTTGGCGCCCTGATCTGGTTTGCCATCAACGTGCGCATCGCCGTGGCCACGATGGGCGACCGGCGGCCGTCGTTCGTCACCCGCGAGGGCCTCGAGGTGCAGTTGCCGGGCCGCGAGCAGATCCAACGGCTGGCGCTGGCGGGTATGACCGTCGTGGCCCTCTTGATCGGTCTCTACGCCGCGAACCAGTGGAACACGTGGCTGGTGTTCCGCCACGCGGCGCCGTTTGGACAGAGCGACCCCGTGCTCGGCTACGACGTCGGCTTCTACGTGTTCGCGCTGCCCCTCTGGCAACTGCTCAGGGGTGTATGTCAGGTACTGGTGGTCCTCGCCGGCCTGGTGGCTGGCGGGCTCTACCTCCTCTCCGGCAGCCTGGCCTCGGGCTTCGGCACGCGGCTCTCGATGACCCGCGCCGTCCGCCTGCACCTGTCCGGGCTCGTGGGGGTCTTCTTCGTCCTCCTCGCGATCGGCGCCTGGCTGCGCCGCGCCGAGCATCTCCTCGAGCCGACCGCCCTCATCTTCGGCGGCAGCTATGCCGACGTCATGGGCCGGATGCCGGCGAGTCTGGTGCTGGTGGCCGCCTGCGTCGCCGGCGCGGCGCTGGCCGTGCTGCAGGCCACGTCCACGCGCAACTGGCCGAT
>Ga0207659_10002063_pt1 | contig 11912 bp, 9 predicted proteins | sample KBSM43metaG_FD_184330 | JGI IMG/M metagenome (GOLD analysis project Ga0207659, IMG submission 184330) | Miscanthus rhizosphere microbial communities from Kellogg Biological Station, Michigan, USA - KBS M4-3 metaG (SPAdes) (version 2) | ecosystem: Host-associated > Plants > Roots > Rhizosphere >...
AGTCCCTGACGGAGGTGCAGGGTGTGGGTGAGACCGTCGGCGCTCGATTCCCAGCGTTCGGCCAGCCACGGCTCCAGCTCGAAGGTCGACCGGTTGATCCGGACCAGCGGCCCCTGCGTCAGCATTGAAACGGTATCGGACGTCTGATCACCAGCCACGAGACGGTTGAACGAGCGCGGCTCCGATCGCGACGAGGCTACTACTTCCCCGCCACGCTGATGCGTCTCATTCGCCGGCCCGGACGAACCGCTTTGCGATGGCGAGGATGAATCGGGACAGCCTCGCCACCACACGACGGCCACGAGGAAAAGGGCGCCCATGACGAGGACACCGGGAAAGCGCGATCGACTCATCGGCAATGTTGGCCACCCCGGCCAACTTGTTGGCCGATCAAAACAATCCGTGCAAGGCTCAGCATATTCTGCGCAGAGTTAATCTCAGCCGGCGCAATCAGCCAACGACCTGCCCGAAGAGCCGTATCGGCATCATCAATCGCCCACCACACGATCAGTAGAAACCCGTGCAGCGTCAGTAGCTTAACGAATTCCGTGCGATCAGGGGCCGAGGTTGGCATCTCTGCTGCTCTAAGGGAAATCCCGTAGGAGCCAATACATGATTGAATCCGTCAGCTTCCCCCCCACTACTGAATCATCGAGCTTCGAACCCAGACTCGGTCGCAGCGTGACCATCGATCAGGCGGCGGGCCTCCTCGGCGTCTCGCGTCGGACCATTTACAACCGCATTCGCGATGGGCGGCTTCGGACCATCCGCACTCTTGGCGTTTCGCAGCGCGTGCTCGTGGAGTCGTTGTTGGCACTGGGGTTCAGGCCCCAGGCGTTTTCCACGTCCGCGTCGGGCGCGTCGCTCGGCGTAGCCCCCTCAATCCGTCTGTAACAACCCTTTTCGCAAAAGGCGCCGCCATGGCCAAGCACGACTCTTCGTCGGTCTCCGGAACTGTCCGCCTGTTCTCGGTCCTCTTTACTGCCGCGACCGTCTTCCTCCTGTGCGCCGACGTCGCGTCGGCGCAGGAACAGCGTCACGCGCGCTTGTCGAGCGATCTGGCCGAGCGGATCCGTGCTGGGGATCAGCGAGGGGCGAACGTCATCATCACCGCGACGCAGGCGCAGGTCAACGACCTGGCGGAACGTCACGGGTTAACCGTCCGGAAGCGCCTGGCCACGGGCGCCGTCGTCGACGTGCCGGAGGGGGCGCTGGCGGCTCTGGCCGATGACCCTCAGGCAGACGCGATCTCGGGCAATCACGTGGTCGGGGCGCAGATGACGGTGACGAACCAGTCGATCGGCGCGGACATCGTGCACGAGGGCGGGTGGGCGCCCGGGATCGGGGCGCTGACGGGTAAGGGGATCGGGATTGCCGTCATCGACTCCGGCGTGGCGAACATGCCCGAGTTGAAGGGCCGCATCGTGGCCACCATGGACTTCACGGACGACCACGGCACCGGGGTGGACAAGAACGGGCACGGGACGCACGTCGCGGGCATTATCGCGGCGGCGGGGAGGAACCCGCAGGACCCGACCTCTGGTGTCGCCCCGGGGGCGAACATCATCAGCCTCAAAGTGCTTAATGCCAAGGGGCAGGGCGTCGTCGGCGACGTGATTGAGGCGATCGACTACGCAATCACAAACAAGGCTCGCTACAACATTCGAGTGATCAACCTGTCTCTCGGAGGGCCAGTTACTCAGGGATGGCGCGACGACCCATTGTGCCAAGCAGTAGAGCGCGCTTACCGCGCGGGCATTACGGTCGTGGCCGCTGCTGGCAACATTGGGAAGACGTCTGACGGCCGCGCAATCTTCGGCGGCATAACGACACCCGGAATTTCGCCGTTTGCAATCACTGTCGGCGCGTTGAATACGAAAGGAACGCCATACTTAAGCGACGACACGGTTGCCAGCTATAGCTCCAAAGGCCCCACGCTATTTGATCACCTCGTCAAACCTGATCTGGTTGCGCCTGGAAACAAGATTCTTGGGCTGGCGGCGCCGGGCTCGACTCTGGTGCGGGAGCATCCGGAGTTGGTCCTCTCGATGCCGGAAGGAAAGCGGCTGCAACTCTCGGGAACAAGCATGGCGGCTGCAGTGGTATCGGGTGCCGTGGGCGTCCTATTGGAAGGAAGAGTTGCCGGAACTGAATCCATCCGCCGAGTGCTGCAGTATTCCAGCAATCGGCTCTCAGCGGCTCGTCTAATATCCGGAGCCGGCTCGCTAAATCTCGAACTGGCAGCAGCTTACGTCGTTGCTCCAAGCGCTATTTCGACGGTTATCGCGCAATCCAATTTCACTCCCGCCAGAACGGCCTTCTGCACGAAAGCCACTTGTACTGTCGGTGTTCAAGCCAACGACGGCATCGTCTGGTCGGAGGATGGCATCGTGTGGTCGGAGGACGGCATCGTCTGGTCCGAAGGGATTGTTTGGTCTGAGGGAATCGTGTGGTCCGAAGACGGCATCGTCTGGTCGGAAGAGGGCATCGTCTGGTCCGAAAACGACGGCATTGTGTGGTCGGAAGATGGCATTGTGTGGTCCGAGGACGGCATCGTCTGGTCGGAAGACGGCATCGTGTGGTCCGAGGACGGCATCGTCTGGTCCGAAGACGGCATCGTCTGGTCCGAAGACGGCATTGTGTGGTCCGAGGACGGCATCGTCTGGTCAGAGGGGATCGTCTGGTCAGAGGGAATTGTCTGGTCAGAGTAAACAAGCGTGACTGGAACGCTTAATTTCCGGAGTGCAAAAATGCGCACATTAATCATCTGGGGCGAATAGGCCGATAAATCGCCTGCCGGGCTAAGGAGGCTCGACGGGGCAGATGCCGCACCGCACCGCACGGCTCTCATCAGGAGCCCGCATCTACATCGCAGTAATAGTTACTTTGGGGACCCTTGCGGTCGGGGCGTCCGTCTACGACTTAGTCGTTGCGCCGCCCAATTCCCAATGGCTATTTCTTGCAGGCCTCGCGTTTCTCACGGGCTCGTTCAGCATCAAGCTGCCTTCGATAAACGCTCGAATCTCGGTATCGGAGGCATTCGTATTCGCGGCGGTGCTGATGTTCGGCCCCTCCGCTGCCACGATCATCGTCACGATCGATGCAATCATTCTGAGCACTTGGGTCGATGTTCGGCGCCGCTCGAAGGTGCGGGCGGCATTCAACATTTGCGCAGCAGCCACAGCAATTTGGGTAGCGGCACACTTGTTTCGAAAGCTGCTACCTGAGACACCCGCGGCACCTAGACTCGAAGAGATCATCCTTCCAGTCGCAGTGCTGTCAGCGTCGTATTTCGCAGTCAACAGCTTCTTCATAGCGATCGCCGTCAGCTATGAGAAGTCGGGGTCGCCCCTCGAGATCTGGAAACAGAATTTTGCCTGGGTCGGGTTGAACTATTTGGCTGGCGCATCGGTCGCGATGTTGCTAGTCACATATCGCCAGAGCATCGACTTTACGGCCTTAAGCGTCATCCTGCCTATCCTTGCCATCACATATCTGACGTTTCGAACCGCACTTGGCCGCCTGGCCGATGCAAACCGCCACATCACACAAGTCAATGATCTCTACCTCTCTACGATAGAGACTTTGGCCATGGCCGTCGATGCAAAGGATCAAATTACTCACGGCCACATCAGACGCGTGCAAGTCTATGCTGTGGAACTTGCGAGCGACCACCGCGTGACGGAGCCTTCACAACTCCGCGCAATCGAGGCCGCCGCTTTGCTGCACGACATGGGCAAGTTAGCAATCCCTGAGCACATCTTGAACAAGCCTGGAAAGCTAACGCCAGCAGAATTCGAAACGATGAAGCGACACGCGGACATCGGCGCAGACCTTTTGTCGTCGATTCGGTTTCCGTACCCCGTAGTGCCTATCGTGCGGCACCACCACGAACAGTGGAACGGCAAAGGTTATCCGAACGGTATCTCGGGAACGGATATCCCACTAGGTGCTAGGATTCTGGCCGTTGTTGATTGTTTTGACGCGTTGAACTCCGACCGCCCGTATCGCCCTCGATTAAGCGTCGCAGAGGCATTCTCAATCCTAAAGGAGCGGCGAGCGACGATGTACGATCCGCTCGTTGTTGACCAATTTTTCGCGGCTTACCCCGAGATGGTTACCGCCGCGAACGATGCCGGAGAACAAGCCCGAACCTTGCTGGTCAGTCATAGGGCTAGCGACTTTACGCCGGGGTCAAACGCATTGGATGAAATTCGGGCGGCTGCCGCCGATGGTGCCGTCCTAGCGGCCACAAGACAGAACATGGTTGACGCGCGAAATCTCGGAGAGGTCATGTCTGGTCTCGGCCAAGCTGCGAGGCAGTTGACTCCATCAAGTGCATGCGCTTATTTCCGCTATTCTTCTGACTCAGATGACCTCTTGTGCGAGTATGTTAGCAACGACAAGTTCAACGCGCTCGTCGGGCTCCGAATTCGCCCTGGGGAGCGAGTTACTGGGTGGGTCGCCGCGAACAGGCAGACGATTAGTAACTCTGACGCCACCTTGGATCTTGGGCAAGCGGCGCTAGTGGTCGAACCCCATCCCCGTTGCGCAGTTAGTACCCCCGTGTTGAGCCCTCAGGGTGAATTTTTCGGTGTGCTGACTGGGTACTCGCCCATCGCGGACGTCTTCACTCATAGGCATGTATACGCATTCGAACAATTAGCGAGTTCCCTCGGGGACCACCTATCCAAGAGTCGCTCAAAGCTCAGCAACCTTGTAACATTTCAGCGCCACGGTTAATAAGCAGCAGATGCTGCAATCGGCTCACCGATACGGAGAAAGGCGATGCCCCTCAGCTACTCCGAAGTCGAGTCACTGTTCCGTCTTGGTCGATTCGAAGAAATAACGTCGGATGCCTCTACTTCAATACGAGATATTCAAAAACTGCCATCCTGTGACCACCAACTATTAGTCGCGGAATCGTTGCTTCGGACAGGAAAGCTGGAGTCGGCGCGTCATATCGCCCGTCAGTTGCTCAACCGTGCCGACTATGCACGAGGACACGCTCGATGCGAGATGGTTCTTGGGATTGTCGCTCGCGATCTGGGTCGCATTGATGAAGCGATACAAACTCTTCAGCACTCATTGCATCTTGCGCGGGAGATCGGTGACATTGCCCAAGCCGCGCGATCGGCGCTCGCAATATTCAGAATTGCTTCAGAACGTCAACCGCCAGATGTGATCAGTCCATTCCTCGCTGAGGTACGTCGTTTGACGACGCGCGCCGCGGATCCGCACATCACAGCATGGCTACATGAATCAGTAGCGCGCCAAGAAGCACAAGTCGGGAACTTGCAACAAGCGCGACGGCACTTGCGAATTGCGACTTCCTTACTTGCATCGCATCCGAACGCGTGGTTACAACAGCTCTGTGAGATTAACGCTTTCTGCATCGAGTTCTGTAACTCTGACCTACAGCTAGCCGAGGATCATTTGGACCGTGCTAAGAAGTTGGGCGCGATATCTGGGACGTACGAATCAACCGTTCTAAACAATCTGGGTCATCTGTATTTGGAGACCGGGAAATTCGCGAAAGCAGAACGCATATTGAACGGCCTGGCCAATTGCGAGGTCGATGAAGTGCGTCAAAGCGCTCTCGATGGATTGGCCAAACTTTACATTGCAACTGGCAGACTCAGCGACTGCGAACATGTGATTGAGACGCTCTCAGGCCTTCAGGGTATGGTTCAAGCCGAAATGCCCTTTCCAGCTCGCTCCAGCTTAATCACGCGAACTCGTCTCCTGCTGAATCAAGCGAAATGGCTTGATGCGTCACATATCGCCGGTGTCGCGATCGATGAGTCTCGAAAAATCGCAGATCGGAACATGCTTTGCGCCGCCCTTATGCTTCGGGCGCAAGCATTGGTTCATGCAGGGCGGCCAGTTGACGCATCCCGGGCGATCGCCGAGGCGAGCCAGCTGGGCGCTTGGACTCTGCGCGACCATCTCGGGATGTTCTGGCAAATTTGCTCTCAGATTCAACAGCTCCAAGACGTTCAACGCCAATGGAGCAACAGGGCGCATCGAATCTGGCGGCTACAGGGAAATGCTTGTGCTGAAAGTGAAGTTGCTCGCATCGCAAAGCAAAGCCCACCACAAGCAAGTGGCGCAGCAAGTCATTCCAAGGCGCAATTAGAATCGCGGGTAGTGAGTTCATTGGTAAGCGTTTTCGATCTATCTCACGATGCCTTCCTCTTAGGCACCGAACTTTCAGAAGCAATTCAAGCGGCAGAATGTTCAGCTGAAGTGCAAATCATAAAATCGCGCAACGCTACGAGTTCAAATGAGTCATGCGCCATTCCTTTAGGACAACACAAGGGCGAGGCACTGACGCTATCGTGCCGAATTCCGGATGATCCGAATAAGGCAATCCTGTTAAGCAGCATCCTCCGCCTCGGTCGCGCCGCACTAGCGCTCGAACGCGCGCGCGAAGAAGAACGCAATCGCGCCGCGCTCTGGCCGGCCGATCCCATCGAGAGTACAGGCGGCGCGATCTTCCAGGCGGAGCAGATGCAGACCATCCTCAACGTCGCGCGCCGCATCGCCCCGACCGATGTCCCGGTCCTCATCACCGGCGAAACCGGCACCGGCAAGGAAGTCCTCGCCAGGACCATTCACGCCCTGTCCCGGCGCGCCCAGGCGACCTTCCTGCCCTTCAACTGCACGTCGGCGCCCAAGGACATGCTCGACTCGCAGTTGTTCGGCCATCGCCGCGGTGCCTTCACCGGCGCCATCGACAACTTTCAGGGCGTGGTGCGCGCCGCCGCCGGCGGCACGCTGTTCCTCGATGAGATCGGCGACACCAGTCTCGAGGTGCAGCCGAAGCTGCTGCGCTTCATCGAGTCGAATGAGATTCACCCGATCGGCGAGCCGCAGCCGACTCAGGTCGACGTTCGGCTCATCGTGGCCACCAACGCCGACCTCGACACACTGGTCAGCCAGGGCCGGTTCCGCGCCGACCTCTTCTACCGGCTCAACATCGTGCCGCTGCACCTGCCGCCGCTGCGCGAGCGGCGCGTCGAGATTCCCACCCTCGCCAACCACTACCTCCAGAAATACGCGCTCGAATACGGCAAAGGTGACCTGCGACTCGCCGAAGACACCATGGAGTACCTGGTGCTCTACCGCTGGCCGGGCAACACGCGCGAACTCGCCAACGAGATGCGGCGCCTCGCCGTGCTCGCCGAGTCGGGGGCCATCATGATGCCGGAGCACTTATACCCCGAGATCACGAAATCACGTCGTACTATCCCCGCATCGGAACGCATCCTCGACCCGACCGAGGTGGTCGTCCGCCTCGATCAACCCGTGCCTGCCGCGGTTCGGTATCTCGAGGAACGCATGGTGAATTACGCGATGAAGAAATGCGGCGGCCGCGTCGAGGAAGCGGCCACAATGCTCGGCCTGTCACGCAAGGGTCTCTACCTGAAGCGCCAGCGCTTCGGGAGCGAACCCGCAGTCGCGGCGGCGCCGGCAACCCGGGCGCAGTTGTAACGCCGTATTGCTACAACTCCGCCATCGTACGCGTCGATGGCACATACCCCGTGATTGGAGACGCGCGCGCGATTCGGGAGTCGAGAGGCTCGCTTTTCGCGTGTCGCGTGCGAGCCAGATAGTCTCTCGTACGCAGCATCAGTCCCCGGCGACGCCGAGGTTGCGCGCATTCGCTCATTCGCAGAAGATCTGCCGCATGTCGGAGCGCTGGCGCATCCCCGTCGGGGCGGTTCTCGTCCACATCTGCATCGGCTCGGTCTACGCGTGGAGCACGTTCAACCGGCCGATCCAGGAGATCTTCCCCGGTTCCCCGTGGTGGTTCAGTCCGCCGTACACGACGTTCACCACCGCGCTGGTACTTCTCGGCCTGAGCGCCGCCTTCGGTGGTCCCTGGGTCGAGCGGCGCGGACCGCGTGTTGCCGCTACCGCCGCCGCGATCTTCTTTGGCACCGGACTCCTCATCGGAGGCATCGGCCTCGCCCAGTCGCAATCGGTGCTCGTCTTTCTCGGCATGGGCATCATTGGCGGCATCGGCTGCGGTCTCGGCTACATCTCGCCAGTCAGCACGCTGGTGAAGTGGTTTCCCGATCGCCGCGGGATGGCCACCGGCATGGCGATCATGGGATTCGGCGGCGGCGCCTTCCTCGCCGGTTATCTCAATGTCTACTTCATGGATCGCATCGGCGTCGCCCGCACGGTCATGGCACTGGGCGCCACCTACCTGGTGATCATGCTCCTGGGCTCGCGCCTGCTGCGCCGTCCTCCCGACGGCTGGCACCCGGAAGGATGGACCGCGCCGGCCAGGACCAACGCGATGATCACCGACGTCAGCGTCAGCCGGAATCACGCGATCCAGACGCGCCAGTTCTACCTGCTCTGGGGGATCCTCTTCATCAACGTGACCGCCGGCATCGGCATCCTCGCCCAGGCCTCGCCGATGATGCAGGACATGTTTCATCGCACGCCGGCACAAGCCGCGCTCGTCGTCTCGATCATCAGCCTGTTCAACGCGGGCGGACGTTTCCTGTGGGCGTCTGGCTCCGACTACATCGGTCGCCGCAACACGTATCTCGTCTTCTTCGTCACGCAGTTCGTCCTGTTCCTCCTGATTCCCGGCCTCGCCTCGTCATCCAACTGGGTCCTCTTCCAGATCGCTCTCTTCATCGTCTTCACGATGTACGGCGGCGGCTTCGCGACCATTCCCGCGTTTCTGGCGGACATCTTCGGACCCGAAAATGTCGGCGCGATCCATGGCGCGCTGCTCACAGCGTGGAGCGCGGCGGCCGTCGCCGGACCGATGATCATCACGGAGCTCTCCAATCGCGCCAAGGCAGCGCTCCCCCTCGGCGCTGACCGGATTCACATCTACGACACGCCGTTGCAGGTGCTCGCGGGACTCCTGGCGATTGGGTTCCTGCTGACACTGATCGTGCGGCCGCTTCGGCCGGCACCGCAGGTGGTAGCGGGCGCGCCGGTTCGATCGCTGTCGTGACAGGCGTTTAGACGTTCTCGCCCCGCGAGTCTCGTCTGAGACGGTACATTGAGCCCTAATTCTCCCATCGAACACGGAAAACAGGTCTGTGGCAAGCGCTCGAACCAACGTGTCATCGCGGCGCCCGGATGCGGCGCGAGGAGATGCGTCCAAGACCACCGAGCGCGTCGAGACAGGCGATGAGCACTCGTTTGCCATCGGCGTACTTGCGCGCGCCAATCGCCTTGATCAAGCGTGTTTCTATTCGACGCCGTGCCTCCCGTGTTTGAGTAACCGCGTCGCGCCCGCGCGCGGAGAGGCGAATCAGTTTGGCCCTCCGGTCGGCACCTGGGGCCGATTCCAGTATTCCTAGCGCTTTCATCTCGGCGACGACCTTTGAGGCCGCCTGTTGTGAAACCTCCATTCGGCCCGCCAGCTCGGTGATCGTTCGGTCCTGCGCGATCAGGTGCTGCACCACGTATCCGTGGCTCTGCCGCACGTCCTTGAAGCCGGCGGCAACGAGGTCTTCAGCGACCAGCTCGTTCACTCGCAAGCCGAGAAAGAAGCCCAGATACGGCAGGTCGAGATTGGCGGGGGCCACGCTGGGCTGGTCTAACTTGTCCGCGCGCGCGCGCGCCTTATGCACAACCATGGTTGTGTATAATAACTGGCGGCCGGACAAAGACGAAAGGAGTCGGAGTGACATGTTGATCGAAGAGCTGTTCATGAACGGAACGATGATCATGGGGCCCTCGCGTTCCGACCCGAGTCGAGAGGTCGGCGTTCTGGCACCATCGGTGCTCGCCGGATTTGCCGACCGGCGCGCGACGGAGCTCGAACGGTTCAACTGGATTGCCGGAACGTGGAGCTACGAGAACATCGTCCCGTCAACGCGAGTCAGCCCCGCGTATCGGGACAGCGGTACGCTGCGCTTTGCACTCGATGGTGGCTGGGTCTGCACCGTGGCGGACGGAGGCACGCGCACCCGGTGGATTACGTTCGACCCTCTGAGCGGACGGTGGTTCTACGTGTTGACTGGCACGTCCTTCGGGTTGCTGCGGTCAAGCGGCGGCTGGACCGATGCGGGGATCTCGTTTTCCGGCCCGATGATGATGATTGGGCTCGAGCGCGAGTGGCGGATGACGTGGATAACGATGAGTCTGGACGCATTCAAGTTCGTCAACGAGGAACGCGTGGCAAGCGGAGAGTGGACCTACATCGACGAATGGCGTTTTTCACGCCTCTCGCCTTCGACGTAGTCACTGCCGCGGCGCCTCAGTGCTTGACGGTGGTGAACGTCAGGTCCGTACGCGCGAGTATTCCATGGCGCATGTGCAGCCCGGTGACATTATCTTCTTCAAGCCGGCTGGCCCTATCAGCTGGTTGAATGTTCTCGGTCAATCGATGCTCACGCGGCGGCTGTCACAATGGAGCCATGTGGCGCTGTGCGTCAGCGGCCCGCTTGTGATCCACGCCACGCCCCGCCACAAGGACCTTCCGTCAATCCGTCGCATGTGGCTGGCTATGACCGACGCACCTGCGGCCGGCGCCCGATCGAATCGCGGCGCCGGTGAAGGCGGCGCGCATCTCGAACTTCTCGAACGTGAGTTCGTCAGCAACGCCACCTTTACCGTGATGCGATTGCAGTCCGCCGCGTCTGACGCGTCGTTCGAACCCCGACTTCAAGAAGCGACGACCTACTGGCTCGCGCAACCATATTCGTTCCTGCCGATCTACCTGGCACAACTCCGAGGTCGCGCCGCCATCTTGCCCGGCCGGAGCTTTTGCTCCTTCCTCGTGCAGCAGGTCTACGCCCGCATGGGGCTCGAGCGTTTCGGAATTCTGGGGAACGTCGCTGACAAAACGCTGATGCCGGGTGAGTTGTTCAATCTGTTGTCCGGCGATCGCGAGCACTGGCAGCTCGTCGCGTCAGCGTCGCTCGCCGGCAGCGATGCGGAGGAACACCTGACTGTTCAGATTCGGCGAGGGTCTGCTAATCCGTCTGAAGCTCTGCACGGCTACCTCGCACCCCACTTGGCCACGATGGCAACCATTAGAACGGTGGCAGAGGCCCGGATCCTTTCTATCCAGCGAGTACAGACTTTGAATCGGCTGTTCACAGAGATGAACAAGATTCGTGTCCTCGTCGCCTCGGCCGTCGCTCAGCTTCCTGCTGGCGATGCAGCCAAAGTCATCGCACGTGTGCAATCGGAGATCGAACCACTTGTTGACCGTGCCGCGGCAGCGATTGGTACCCACTCGGCACCGAAGGGCGACTTGCTCTTCATGAACTACCGTCCCCTACTTTCAATCGTCATGGCACCGAAAGGTAGCGGAACGGTCGACCTTAGAGATCATTGGATCTCCAATCAGGGCGGTGCCACGCTCCGAGCTCCGGACGAGGATTTCGTCGAGCGCTACATCGCCAGCCAGAACGCCATCGTCTCGGCCATCGAGCTGCATCGATTGGGCGCACTGCGACAACTGGATGCGCGCTGGGAACTGCCGTCGGATATTCCGACGACACTCGCTGCCATTCAGGACGACATCAGCCGCCTCGACGAATGCTCCCTTTCCGACTGGCAGGTGGAGCGGGCGAACGTGCGAGCGCTCTTAGTCAGGATGAAAGCGCTCATAGCCGCCGCCACCTGAGGAGTGAGCAATCTCACTCGGATCTTCCCTACCTGTTCCGGCGTCCTACACGGTAACCATGACTAGATTACGAATCGTTTCCCTGGACGACACTGTCGTGTTTCCCGGCATGCCCATTACGTTGCCCGTCGACGTGGGGCGGGACGACCGGGTCTTGCTGGTACCGCGACACACCAATACCTACGCGAGCGTCGGTGTGGTGGCTGAAGTATCGGATCGCGTACGTCTGGCCGGCCGTGGGGTTGCGGCGACGCTGACCGCGCTTCACCGCGGAGTTCCGGGCGCGGCATCG
>Ga0207659_10002064_pt1 | contig 11908 bp, 13 predicted proteins | sample KBSM43metaG_FD_184330 | JGI IMG/M metagenome (GOLD analysis project Ga0207659, IMG submission 184330) | Miscanthus rhizosphere microbial communities from Kellogg Biological Station, Michigan, USA - KBS M4-3 metaG (SPAdes) (version 2) | ecosystem: Host-associated > Plants > Roots > Rhizosphere >...
ACCGGGGGTTGGTGAATCCTGGAGAAACGCACGCCGGAGGCGTGCGAGGAGAAATTGGCGGTTCAGCAACAGGCCCGGCCAGGAGGGGTGGACGCGACATCAAAAAAATATCGCGAAGCTCCTTTGATGGAGCGGACGGGGTGGTGGTTCAACTTCAACAAATTTTTCGATTTGACCCACCACCCCGTCTCTGGCCATAAGGTCGCTTTCTCAGTGCCAGAGACACCCCTCCTGGCCAGGAGGGGCAATAGATCGCTTCCGATTTAGCGAAAGAACTTCTGACAGTGCGCTTACGCTTTCCTCACTGCTCCGGGTGGTAAACAGCTTTCGGCAAGACCTTCAGCCGGGCGCGGTATTCGGGATACATAGTTGCCGCGCCCCCGAGCGTGGCTTCCTGCGGGAGATCGTGGGTTGCCGCATATTCTGCAATCCAGGGATTCTCGCCTGGTAAGTAGCTCGGCACTTCGCCGCGCTGGCGTTCGCCTTCTTCGATGTACTCGCACGGCCAGAAGGGAACGAAGGCGTTCGGATCTGGATTGAATCCGAACTCCTCGCTCTTGATCAGCGGTTCGTCGAGAAAAACCGGATCGTCGGTCACGCTGATGTGCGTCAGCAGGTTTCCTCGCCGGATGTAATGTTCGACCACGGTCGCTTCGTCACTCGCGGGTATGTTTTCCCGCCGTTGCCAGCCCTGCTTCACGTGGGTTGTCGTAACCGTCAGCATATTCCCTTCCCAGACGCCGGTCGAAAAGCCCATCCAGGTGTGCGGCGCATACACGGAAGGGTGCGGCCGACCATCCATCCAGATCACGCGGTTCTGCTGATAAGTGCTGATCGACTCGCGGATCGCGATGAGTTGATGGGTGACCGGGTCTCTCTCTTCCCAGATCCGCATGGCGAGCGGTCCGCGGTGGATGTATTCCACGACATGAACCTGGCACTGGTGTTCGGAAAGCGATAGGCGGCTCGGCCTGAAGGCCAGCCCCCACTGGCGCGCATGATCGTTGATTGGCAGGCCTACAAAGTCGACAAGTGCCGGTCCGGGACCCCGCTCGGGTTCGTCTTCTTCATAGGGTCGGGGAGGAGCCCAGAGACCACTCAAATCCAGTTGAGCATAGGCGGGAACGCTCCATACCAAGACCACAGCCACAATGATGACCGGAATAACACCCCTGGGCCGGAGGAAATTGTTGAGCATGCACGGCACTCTAGATCAATTCCCGTGGCGGAGGTAAGAGAAATGATGGCTGCGGAGGCTACTCCCGCTCTACTGCAAAGCGATATCCGACACCGTGTACGGTCTGCACGTAAACGGGCGTCTGTGGCTGCGCTTCGATCTTTTCCCGCACCCGGCGGATGTAGACATCCACGCTGCGGGGAGTGACGGAGCGGTCATTACCCCAGACGCGGTCCAGCAGGTGATCCCGCGAGAAAACCATTCCCGGATGCGTCGCAAGATAGTGCAGCAGGCGGAATTCAAGCGCGCTGAGTTCGACATGCTTGCCGGACACGCTGACCGCATGTGCTGCAGGGTCAATTTGGATGTCGCCATGGAGCAAAGCGCTTCGTTGCGGCGTCGGATCCTGCCGGCGGAGCAGAGCACGCACGCGGGCAATCAGTTCGCGCATGCTGAAGGGTTTCGTGACGTAATCATCTGCGCCAAGTTCCAGCCCGACGACCCGGTCCGCTTCTTCGCTGCGAGCGGTCAGCATCAATATCGGGATGCCGGCATAGCGTTCATTACGCCGTAGTTGGCGGCAGATCTCGAGTCCATCCATGCCCGGCAGCATAAGATCCAGAATCACCAGATCTGCTGCTTCTCGCCGCATCTCCGAAAGGGCAAGACTGCCGTCGGTGACCGAACTGACGCGGAAACCTTCCTTTTCCAGGTTGTAGCGCAGAAGTTTCACCACGTCTCTTTCATCTTCAACAATCAAAATCTTCTTTGCCATACCCCGCAATGGAAGCACAGACAATCGCGGATTGTCTGTGACATGTGCGTGAACATTCCGCAACAAGCCCTGCGTTGCCAACGGTTAACGGATAGTTCACAAGAACGTAACATTGCATCGGCTATGCTCGTCATATGACAAAAAGGTTTCTCTCTCTAACACTCACGCTAAGTGCGTTTTTCCTGACAGGTTGTCCGGCGCCAGCATCGGAACACCAAACGATAACCATGAAGGGATCCGATACGATGGTTCAACTTGGTCAGAGCTGGGCGGAGCTGTATATGAAGGAACATCCCGACATTACGATCCAGGTGACAGCGGGAGGCAGCGGTACGGGTATCGCCGCCCTCATTGAGGGCACCACCCAGATTTGTCAGGCCTCACGGGCAATGAAGGATACGGAGAAGGAGAGCCTGAAGACCAAGCGCAACCTCGACGCCGTTGAGACACCTGTGGCTCTGGATGCGCTGGCAGTTTATGTCAATAAAGAGAATGCCGTTAAGTCGCTGACCATGGAGCAAGTTGCCAAGATCTTTCTCGGCGAAGTGACGGATTGGAAAGATGTGGGCGGGACACCCGGCAACATCGTTCTCTATGGACGAGAGAACAGTTCGGGTACCTACGTTTACTTTAAGGAGCATGTCCTGGCGAACAAGGATTTCCCCACCAAGTACCAGGCTCTTCCCGGTACGGGAGCTGTTGTCAACGCTGTCGCGAAAGACAAGGGCGGGGTCGGGTATGGCGGCATCGGGTACGCAACGGACATCAAGACCATTCCCATCACGAAGGATGCCGGGGGGATGCCCATCGAGCCCACTATGGCGAACGTCCTGAGCGGCGCTTACCCCATTAGCCGGCAATTGTTCTGGTATACCGCAGGTCCGGCGGAGAGCGCGGTCAAGGCATTTCAGGATTGGGTCCTTAGTCCGGAAGGTCAGAAGGTGGTGTCGGAGAAAGGGTTTTATCCTTTAAAGGGGGAGTAGCATCCATGCGAAGCAGCCCCATTGTCACGGAGTTGCCTCGCACCTCCAACATGACCGACAGGCACCTCAAACGAAGACGGTTTCTCGATCGCACCGCGGAGACGCTGATCCTCGCTTCTGCGTCCATCGCAATGTCGATTATCCTGCTGATCTTCGTTTATGTGGGGCGCGAAGCCTTGCCCCTGTTGTGGGAGAACACGGATGGGGCGAGCATCGTGTCTACCGCTGTTCCACCTTTGGAATGGCAACCTGTGTCCGAGAGGCCCCGTTACAACGTTTTCCCTCTGTTGTTGGGAACATTGAAGGTCACGCTGCTGGCTATGCTTATTGGTACTCCGCTCGCCCTCGCAGCGGCCATGTACACCTCGGAGTTCGCACCTCCTCGACTTCGAGAATGGATAAAACCAGCGATTGAGCTGCTGGCAGGTATTCCGTCGGTGGTGATGGGATTCTTTGCCCTGATTGTGCTGGCGTCGTGGATTCAGGCGCAGTTTGGCAACGAGTTTCGGTACAACGCGCTCAACGCCGGCATAGCCCTTGCACTCGCCATCATTCCGATCATCTATACGGTGTCAGAGGACGCCTTGACCGCAGTGCCCCAGCACTACCGCGAAGCCTCTCTGGCGCTCGGTGCTTCAAGGATTCAGACCGCGATTCGGGTTGTGCTGCCTGCGGCAATGCCCGGAGTAGGCGCCGCAATGATCCTGGGGTTCGGTCGTGCGATCGGCGAGACGATGATTGTTCTGATGGCCTCGGGAAATGCACCTGCGTTGTCCCTGAGCCCCCTCTCCTCGGCCCGAACGATGTCCGCGACCATTGCTGCCGAACTTGGTGAAGTTGTTTTCGGTGGGGGCCACTATCGGGTTCTGTTCTTTATCGGCACGCTTCTCTTTGTCGTAACCTCGATCCTCAACTGGATCGGTGATCGTTACAATCGTCGCATGCGAATGAGGCTTTTCGGAGCCGAATGAGAAAAGCGATAGATCGATCGGTTGTGATTCTCTGCGCGTCAGCCACGCTGCTTATTCTCACCATGCTGGCGATCATTCTGGGCAACATCGTGGTCCACGGGACGTCCCGCCTCAGTTGGGAGTTCCTGTCGCAACCACCTCTTCAGGGAATGACAGCCGGAGGAATCTTTCCCGCCATCTATGGAACTGTCTTGCTCGTTCTGCTGATGTCGATTGCCGCAGTTCCGTTTGGGGTTATCGTCGCAATTTACTTCGCGGAGTACGCAAAGAAGGAATCCAAGTTCTACCGCTGGACCCGCATGGCCGTCAACAACCTTGCGGGGGTGCCCTCGATCGTATTTGGACTGTTTGGGTTGGGTTTCTTTGTTCACGGAATCGGACAAGCGCTCGATCGCGGCTTGTACGGTGGCCAGCTGGTCCTGGGCCAGCCTTCCATTCTGTGGGCATCGATGACGATGGCCGTTTTGACTCTGCCCGTCGTCATCATTACGGTCGAAGAGACTATGCGAGCCGTTCCTCAAGAGTATCGCGAGGCTTCCCTGGCTCTGGGTGCTACACGTCTCCAGACGATTGTCCGCGTGGTTCTGCCACAGTCATGGTCGGGTGTTTTGACGGGCGCCATACTTGCGGTAAGCCGTGGAGCCGGAGAAGTCGCACCCGTGCTGTTCACAGGCGCGGCATACTACCTGCCACGATTGCCGACTCGGGTGAACGATCAGTTCATGCAGCTCGGTAATCACATCTTCGTCCTGGCAACGCAGTCTCCGGATGTGGAAGCGACCAAACCGCTGCTGTACTCCACGGTACTGGTGCTTCTGGTACTGACATTTCTTCTGAACGTTACGGCAATGGTAATTAGAAAGCGAATGAGGTCATGGGCGACGCGGTAAAGATCGACGTTTCCAATGTGGACTTCTACTACGGAAACCAGAAAGCGCTTCATGACGTCAGCATGAAGGTACGAGAGCATTTCGTGACCGCGTTGATCGGGCCGTCCGGCTGCGGCAAATCGACGTTTCTGAGATCCCTCAACCGCATGAATGACCTGATTCCCGGCGCACGCCTCGAGGGCCGCGTGAATTTGGATGGCGAGGATATCTACTCTTCGTCCATGGACGTCATTCACCTTCGTCGCCGCGTCGGTATGATCTTTCAGCGCTCCAACCCATTTCCCATGTCCATCTATGAGAATGTCGCTTATGGGGTTCGCGTGAACGGTCTTACCAGGGACCGCCTTAAGCTCGATGAGATCGTCGAAAGGACGCTTCGCTCGGCAGCGTTGTGGGATGAGGTAAAAGACAGACTTTCAAAGTCGGCGATGGGCTTGTCGGGCGGGCAGCAGCAGCGGCTGTGCATCGCCCGTGCACTGGCCGTACAGCCAGAAGTTCTTTTAATGGATGAACCTGCGTCCGCGCTGGATCCTATTTCCACGGCTAAAATTGAGGAGCTGATTTACGAGTTGAAGCAGCACTACACCATCGTTATCGTGACCCACAACATGCAGCAGGCGGCGCGTGTCTCCGACGAGAGCGGCTTCTTTCTCACAGGCCGCCTGGTGGAATTCAGCGAGACCAAGCGGCTCTTCACAGCGCCGTCAAACAGAGAAACGGAAGATTACATCACCGGGAGATTCGGCTAGAGTAGGCCTATGGCAGAGCGGGAACATACCAGCAAGCAGTTCGAACAGCAGCTCCGTGCTCTTAAAGACAAATTGCTCTTAATGAGCCATCACGCGGAAAAAATGATCGCCGACGCCATCCGCGCTCTGGTGGAGCGGCGGCCGTCACTGGCCGAAGAGGTCATCAAGAGCGACGACGAAATGGATCAACTGGAGCTAGACGTCGACAACCAGTGCTACCAGATCCTGGCTCTTGAACAACCCGTTGCACGCGACCTCCGTTTCATCGCGACTGCGTTGAAGATCGTGCGAGACATCGAGCGTATCGGGGATATCGCCGTCAATATCGCGGAACGCGCTTCAGAACTCATCCAGGAACCGGAGATGAAGCGGCTGATCGATCTGCCCATCATGGCCGAAGCGGCTCAGCGGATCCTGAAAGAAAGCCTCGATGCTTTTGTGAATTCCGACGCCGAACTGGCGGAAAAGGTTATCCGTGACGACACTTTTGTCGACGACTGCTACGAGCAGATTTTTCGAGAGTTGCTAACCTACATGATGGAAGACACGAAGTACATCTCCAGAGCGCTCAAACTCATCTTTATCGCCAAGCACCTCGAACGTGTCGGGGATCACTCGTCCAACATTGCTGAAATGGTCATTTTCCTGGTCAGGGGGCAGGACATTCGTCATGGAACGCGTCTTGATCGTGGATGACGACCCCGACATTGTCCGGCTGCTCCGCTATAACCTGAGTCACTCGGGCTATGACGTCCAGAGCGCAGGCACAGGACGCGAGGCCCTCGAACTAGTAGAGAGGCAACCCCCCGACCTTGTTGTCCTCGACGTGATGCTCCCGGATGTTGACGGTCTCGAAGTCTGCCGCACGCTTCGCCGGCAGGCCTCCTCACGGCGCATTCCCATTCTGATGCTCACCGCACGGGGTGAGGAGATCGATCGCGTTGTCGGTTTTGAACTGGGCGCGGACGATTACGTTTCGAAACCCTTCAGCCCCAGGGAACTCGTTCTGCGAGTGAAGTCCATTCTTCGACGCTCCGGTACTGACCGAACGGACATGATGCACGTCGGAAGTATTCAGATACTTCCGGATCGTCGCCAGTGCTTCGCAGGAACAAATCTTGTCGCGCTGACTGCCAAGGAGTTCGACCTCTTGTTCCAGTTAATGAAGGCGAGAGGCAATGTCCTCACGCGAGAGGTCTTGATGGATCGAGTCTGGGGCTACCACGGAGACGCCACCTCCCGCACGCTCGACACCCATGTCCGGCGGCTGAGAGAGAAGCTGGGCGCCGAGGGTGGCCATGTTGAAACCGTAAGAGGTGTGGGTTACCGAATATCCGAAGTACTACCATCAAAAACTGAATGACTTTTCGATTTCACCGTCGTCTGGTTTTCTGGAACATCGTTATTCTTCTGCTTGTCGTTCTCATCTCCGGTTTCAGCTTCCCATTTTCGATAGTTGCTCTCGCCGTCGGAGTTCTGCTGACGTTGCTGGTCAGCTATGCCCTCAAGCTTCGTGTCGCCGCGCCTCTCTCGGAGCTCTCTGCCGCAATCCAGAAGATCGGAGACGGAGACCTGCAGCAACGTGTTCCCGTCAAAGGCGATAGCGAAGTTGCGGAGCTTTTGCGCGCCACAAACACAATGGTGCGGAATCTGGGCGATGCGGAAAAACGACTTCGCGGATCCCAGAGGAGAGTGGACTCGTTTGTGGACGCGATGACCGAAGGCGTGATTCTGCTCGATGCGGGAGGGAGAATCGCCCTCGCCAATCGCGGCTTTTCCAGATTGATCGACACCGACAGGGAGCTCACGGGAAAGACTACCCTCGACATCTTCCGAAATCCCGCGCTCGAGTCCGCCATCAAGGCCGTGCTTTCCGGCGGAACCCCTACAGTTGTGGAGATCGTTCCAGTAGCAGGACGAGTTGCGCAAGCGCATATTGCGGGTGTTCCCAATCCTTTGGGGAAGGTGGAGTCGGCCGTCGTGGTCTTTCATGACCTCACCGAGATTCGAAAGACCGAGCGTATGAGGCGAGACTTCGTCGCGAATGTCTCCCACGAATTCAAGACGCCTCTCACGGCGATTCGCGGGTATACCGAGACGCTTCTCGGCGGCGCACTGCAGGATGCGCGGATCGCGACGGAGTTTCTTCATATTGTTGAGAGGAATGCGCGGCATCTGGAATCTTTAGTCAGCGACCTGCTTACATTGGCTCGCCTGGAGGCGGAGTTGCCGGCTTCTTTCGATACCGTCAATGTGAAGGGCCTGGTAGATGAGCAGTTGGCACAAAGACAATCCGCTATCGCCGAACGCAATCTTCGCGTCCTGAACAATTGCCCGGACATTGAACTGTTTGCCGATCGCGCGCGGCTGGGAACAGCGGTGTCGAACCTAATCGACAATGCCGTTTACTACAACCGCCCATCCGGGGAGATCCGTGTCTCCGGCGTTCAGGAGAACGGATCGTTCTTCCTGTCGATTGCCGACACCGGCGAAGGCATCCCGCCTTCGGACCTGCAACGGATTTTCGAACGCTTTTATCGCGTGGACAAGGCGCGGTCTCGTGACCGCGGCGGTACCGGTCTGGGCTTGTCCATTGTGAAACACGCGGTCGAAAGCCAGGGTGGCTCAATCACGGTGTCGAGCAAGCTGGGGGCGGGCTCGCAGTTCAGCATCCGGTTGCCGATTCGGCGGAGCGGATGACATTTGACGCGGGAGAACTCTTTCCAGCAGCGGGTCCCTTTGAAATTTAGGGATTGGTTTCCAGGGGGACGCTAGATATCCCCTCCTTAAGGAGGGGTCGCTGAGCCCTCTAAGAAAAATGCAACGCTACCTTAGCCAGGGCGAAGCGGGGGAGGTCAGACCTGAGCTCCTTTTCCTGGAAGCCGTTGTCTGACCTCCCCACGCCGCGCCGATGGCATTGAGGTAGCGTTATATTTTTTGATCGGCGCGGCTGCCCCTCCTTAAGGAGGGGATATTTTGCCTCGACTCATTAGCTCCCATAAATGCCTTTGCTCCCCGGATGGAACGGGGCTTATGCAAATTAACTAAAACGTAACAGTGCATTCATGTGGACGTATGACAAGTTCGACGTAACAGCGAATGAGGACTCGAACTTGACGCCTGTTGGGTAAACTTTCGCTATGCCAACGACTTTCGCCGTCATTGATGCAGGCAGCAATGCCATACGACTCCAGATTGCTTCCGTTGAACAGCCGGGCACCTATCGTGTCCTCGAACAGGACCGCAGGCCGGCTCGCCTTGGCCGCGGCGTCTTTGAAACGGGAGCTCTCGATCCGGCGAGCCGGGCTGAAGCCTTGGACGCGCTGAAACGCTTCAAGAATCTTGCCGACAAACATGGCGCCAAGACCATTCGGGCGGTCGCGACCAGCGCGATGCGCGAAGCCAAAGATGGCCCCGAGTTCATCAAGGACGTGGCAGCTCTTGGCCTGACGCTGGAGATCCTGTCCGAGGACGATGAAGCACGGCTTATCAGCCTGGGTATTCTCAGTGGTCTGAAGTTCGACCCACCCCTGGGGTTGTTCATGGATATCGGGGGTGGCAGTGTGGAATTGGCGGTAGGGAATCGCACCAGCAGTTTCGTGACGTTCAGTGTGCCTATCGGAGCCGTCCGCCTGACGGAGCATTACCTGAGGCACGATCCGCCAACCGAGAAAGAATTGTTGGCCATGAACCGCGCCGTAAAGCAGAAGCTCGCGCCTGCGGTACGTCGCCTCAACCATGAGAAGTTCACCATGGCTTTTGGCAGCGGTGGAACGATGACATCCCTGGCGACCATCGATGCGAGGATGACCGGCGAATCTCATCAGGAATCCCTCTTTGTTTTGCGCCGGGCGCGCCTCAAGAGCATCTATGACCTGATGCGCACGCAACACCTCAAGGATCGCGCCGCTCTGATCACTGACGACCAGAAGCGTGCTGATATCCTTGTGGCCGGTTCGGCGGTGCTGCTGACGATGATGAACGCGCTAAAGCTGGACTACGTCTTCGTTTCCGTACGCGGCTTGCGTGACGGGCTGATGGTTGATCTCCTGCAAAAGGAATACAAGGCGTACAGCGGCGGATGGACGGAGACCGTGAATCGGTCGGAGTCGCTCGAGGAGTTCGGAGAGAAGTACAACTACGACAAGAGTCACTGCCAGCAGGTATCGAAACTTGCGGTCAGTCTCTTCGAGCAACTTCGGGAACTGCACGCGTTACCGGACCGCTACATCAAAGTCCTCCATGCCGCGGCGATGCTGCATGATATCGGGCTGTTCATCGCCTACGAGAAGCATCACAAGCATTCCTATTATCTGATCAAGAGTTCGGGACCGACGTCGTTCGACGGAGCGGAATTGGATTTGATCGCGAATATTGCGCGTTATCATCGGAAGGCGCATCCCAGTCCGAAGCATCTTCCGTTCAGCCAGCTCTCGCCGCTGCAACAGGAAGTTGTACGCAAGCTCAGCGCAATTCTCCGGGTTGCGGATGGCCTGGACTTCGGCCGTCAGGCCAAAGTCGAACGGCTGGAATGCCGCCGCTCGGATGCCAAGACGTTGTCGATCAAGCTTGGGGGGAAGGGCGATCTGCGGGATGAGATGCGCTCGGCTTTGGACAAGGCAGAATTGATGAATGAAGTCTACTCACTGGAGACGAGGTTCGAATGAAAGGTTTGGAGCTCTACTTTTTTCGGCATGGCATTGCCATTGACAGAGAAGACCCCGGCGTCACGTCCGATGCGGCAAGGACGCTCACGGAGGACGGCATCCGCAAAACCCGCACGGCAGCCGAAGGATTGAAGCGTATGGACGTCGGTTTCGACAAGATTCTGACGAGTCCGTGGTTGCGCGCGAGTCAGACGGCTTCGATTTTGTCCGACGTGCTGGAATTACCGGCCGCTGAGGACATGGCGGAACTGGAGGGCGATCGCACGCCGGAAGAGTTGGTGGGAGCTTTGGCCCACCGCCATGGCAAGCGGACCCTGCTGGTCGGCCACGAACCGCTGCTGAGCGCGACGGTTGTTCATATTCTCGGAGGCGATTGGGCGCTCGATCTCAAGAAGAGCGGGGCATGCGCCGTTTTCGTTGATGCTCTGCCGCCGCGGAAGCCCGCAACGTTGATCTGGCATCTGACCTCCCGGCAATTGCGGTGGATGGCCAGGGGATAACCGCCGACATCCCCTTTTAGGGGATTGAACCAGATCCTCGCGCCAAGTAGACTCCGGCGCGTGATTTCATTCACAAGTTGGCTTGAAACTACGGCCCTCAGCGTCTGGGTGCGCGAAGCACCAACGATGTTTGCCTTTCCGTTCATTCTTATCCTTCATGCATGGGGCATGGGCATCATCGCGGGCGGCAACGCGGCCATTGATCTGCGCATCCTCGGATTCGCTCCCCGCGTGCCTCTTTCCGCGATGGCAAAGTTCTATCCCGTCATGTGGTTTGGTTTTGCCATCAACGCGATCTCCGGCTTCCTGCTGCTGATGGGTTATCCCACGAAGGCGCTGACAAATCCCGTCTTCTACCTGAAGCTCCTGTGCATTGCGGTCGGCATGGTGCTGATGTCGAGGCTTCGCCGGAGGGTCGTTCCTGAAGACAGCCCGCCGCCAAATGCGAAGGTGCTGGCCGCGCTTTCCCTGATCGTCTGGGCCGGCGCCATTGTGTCGGGGCGTCTGTTGGCTTACACGTGCAAGTATCTCCTCGGAGATCTCTCATGTTGATGAACCACACACTCGACCACAGCCTCCGGGAGCTTGCGCGCTGGCTGGCAACGACGACGCTTGCGGACTTTATGACGGGTTGGTGGGAATGGCCAATCGCTGAGAGCCTCCACTTTATAGGCCTCTCCCTGTTGATCGGAACCATCGGCCTCTTTGACTTGCGGTTAATGGGGCTCGGCAAACGGATTCCGCTCTCCGCGCTGCATCGGCTCATTCCCTTCGGTATTGCCGGGTTTGTGGTGAACATGCTGACCGGCATCTGCTTCCTGACGAATGCCGCGAACCAGTACATGTACAACCCCGCATTTCATCTGAAGATTCTTTCCATGGCGATTGCCGGCATTAACGTCATGGTGTTTTACACGACGATGTTCCAAAAGGTGAAGACGTTGGGACCCGGAGAGGACGCTCCTCTACCCGCTCGCATTATCGGGGGTGTGTCGCTGACCTGCTGGCTGAGCGTGATTGCCTGCGGACGGCTACTCACCTTCTACCGCCCGCCGGCGTTCCACTGGTGCTTCTGGTGCTAGGCTGGAGGCGATCGATTGCCCCTCCTGGCCAGGCCTGTTGCTCAACGGGAATCTCCTCGCACGCTTTCAGCGTGCGGTTGCGTAGAGGGTCGCGGTGACCCCGGGTATCGCTTC
>Ga0207659_10002068_pt1 | contig 11900 bp, 7 predicted proteins | sample KBSM43metaG_FD_184330 | JGI IMG/M metagenome (GOLD analysis project Ga0207659, IMG submission 184330) | Miscanthus rhizosphere microbial communities from Kellogg Biological Station, Michigan, USA - KBS M4-3 metaG (SPAdes) (version 2) | ecosystem: Host-associated > Plants > Roots > Rhizosphere >...
GTTTCACCCCTTGCAGCCGAGACTCCTTCGGCAATACTTCGCAAGAGATCGACTTCCTGGTCATTAATGGGCACGTATCCTCCCGGCCCGACAGGCCAAATGTGTTGCAGCTGTTTAACACAAAATCGCGGTTTTCAGGCCGCAAAAATCCACGGACCAACCATGATCAAATGGTTGGCGCCCAAGAGCCGGGCGTATAGGATGCCTGTCATGTCTCCGAACAACCCCCGTTTCTTCTTCCGTCAGCCACTACGTCGAAGTCGCGTTGCAGTTGCTGGAGTTCTGCTTATCGGCCTGCTCTGCGCGGACACCCTCAGAGCCCGTCAGGAACGTCCCGGCGTGGTATTGGTTTTGGGGGCGACCAACCTCAAACCCCGCGACGGGAATGTCGGAGCAGCAAGCCGAGCGTTAACTCTCGATGGCATGTTCTATGAAACCGGCGCGGGACGGGTGGCCCTCCCGTCAGAGTTGACGGCCCGTGCGCCCGCGGCCATCAGCGGTGGGCGCTGGGCCGGAGAAACGCGAATGGCCGACGGGCGTCTGATTCGCGTGTCGGTATCTCCGCAGGGAGCCGCCTTCAACATCGCACTTACCGCAACTCCCGAGGAAGGGATCGTCCGGTGGGGTTTTGCGGTCGAGGCACTCCAGGACGAGTACTACACGGGCCTCATGGAGAGGGTGGTTGACGGTCCGCAACAAGCGTCGTGGGCACCAGGCCTGACCACAGCCATGAATCTCCGCGGCCAGCGATTAGACATGCTGGTCAAGCCGACACTGTCTCTTTATGCGCCTTTCTACCTTTCATCGCGGGGCTATACCCTGTTCGCGAAAGGAAGCTGGCCGGGTGTTTTTGATTTCGCGCGAGCGAAGCCGGATCGTGTGCTGGTGGAGTTCGAGGGATCCTCTTTCGAGTTCAAGGTGTCGACCGCATCCGATCCCGCTACTCTCGTGCGCGCACACGCCATGGAGGCCGGTCCCCCTGTGCTTCCGCCGCGTTGGCTGTATGCGCCCTGGCGCTGGCGCGATGAACATACGCAGCGCGCCGCCTACTATGACGGCACTCCCGTCAAGGGGCCGTTCAATTCAGAGGTAATGGAAGACATCCTCATGATGCAGGCGTTTGGAATTCCCAACGGCGTCTATTGGATCGACCGCCCGTGGGGACCTGGCCAGATCGGCTATGACGATTTCGAAATCGATAGCCGAAGGTTGCCCTACTTCAAAGAGATGGTCCGGTGGCTCGACGGAATTCAGATGAAGACGCTGCTCTGGATTGCGCCTTTCTACAAAGGGACGATGGAAACCGAGGCTCTCGCGAAAGGATACGGACTACCCGGACAGACAGGTCCTGCGAATGGCCAGAACTATCCGCTTGTGGACCTGACCAATCCTGCCGCAAAGGCCTACTGGCAGGACGGAGTCGCGAAGTTGCTTCGGCTGGGTGTCGCGGGATTCAAGCTTGATCGCGCCGAGGAGAACATCCCGGAGGACCGATCGGTTCAGGTTTTCGACAAGCGCACGCTGCGCGAGTCCCGCAACGCTTATCCCGCGATGTTTGTGAAAGCAGCCTACGAGGTTGCGAAGAAGCACCGCGGCGACGATTTCATTGTCATGCCCCGCGCGGGATATACCGGTTCCGCTCCGTACGCGGTGTTCTGGGGCGGCGACATCGGCGGTACCCAGGAAGGACTGCGCGCATCGATCATCGGGGTACAGCGCGCGGCCGTGATGGGATATCCGAACTGGGGTTCCGATACCTGCGGCTACAACCAGCAGTTGATGGAACAGGAAGTCTGTGGACGGTGGCTGGCGTTCTCCGCGTTCACTCCGATCATGGAGGTCGGTCCCACGCGAAATGTCGCGTTCTGGAATGCCCCTCGCGAGCCCGCGTACGACGATGTTCTGATTGCCCTCTGGCGCATGTACGCGCGCGTGCATGATTCGTTGCGGGAATACAGCTACAAGCAAGCCGAGGAAGCGCATCGCACGGGCATGCCCATTGTGCGCCCTCTGTTTTTGGTCGATCCCACGCATCAGGAGGCGTGGGAAAACTGGTGGACCTATCTGTATGGACCCGATCTTCTGGTGTCTCCGGTCTGGGAAAAAGGGAAGCGGACGCAGCAGGTCTACCTGCCTGCCGGGAATCGATGGCGGGACGCGTGGGACCTGGAAAAGGTCTACGCGGGCGGCCAGACGATTTCGGTGAGTGCTGAAACGCACCAGTTGCCGATCTTCATCCGAGTGGGATCGTCATTGAAGCCGTGGAACCTGAATCAGATGTGGCTCGAGTCGGTTGAGATTGCGAAGAAGAAGCCGGATTTAAAGGCGCTCGAGGCGAGTGTGAATGCGTGGTTCGAAAGGCAGGGGAAGTAGTCCGTCTTGAAGATCCCTCACCCGGCCCTTCGGGCCACCCTCTCCCGGTGGGAGAGGGATAGACCAGCGAATTGCCCTTCTCCCTCCAGGAGAAGGTGGCCCGAAGGGCCGGATGAGGGATTTTCATAGCCTGAAAATCCGCACTACCGCTCCATGAACATCCCGAACGCATACAAAGTGCCGTCAATGCCGCCGAAGTACACTCGCCCGTTTGCGATGGTGAGGCCGGTCAGCGAGGCGGGACCGGCGATCAAGTTTTTGCTGGAGTAAAGCTCCTTCCCCGTTCGTGCATCGAGCGCATATAACGTCGCGCGCGTGGAACCTTTGGGTCGCTCATCCACAGAGTCGCCTCCCTCGGAAATCTTGCGCGTGAATTCTCCCGCAGACAGCGCAAAGACGACGCCGTTCGCAATCACAGGTGGTAAGGGGGAATTCAGATCGCGCGAAACCCATGCCGGCTCCAATGTCGCCTTGCCTGCCTGTTCCCTTACTTTGAACGCCGCGATGAAACCATTCGGCGCGGACCCGTTCGTAACCGGAACTTTGAATTCGGGATGCAAGGGGCCCATCACGGACGCCAGTAGCCACCGCGTACCATCCATATCCTGCCAGCTCGCCAGGTTGCCCACGATGCCGCGCTCCGCATGATCCTGTAACTCACGCACGGGAAACATCGGAGGTGTTTGGTACGTCGGTGCGGAACGGTTGTTGCCGCCGGTAACGGCGGAATCCAGTAGACAGAGTGAGGTGTCTGAACATGCGGAAACGATCAGATCCCGGTTGCCAGACATAAACACAACCGGCGAGGCGACATTAGTAACATCGTTGAGGCTAACGGAGTCGCGTCTCACGCCGGCAAACGCGAAGGACTGCTTCAGTTGCAGTTCGCGAGGCGCGAGTGCCAGCAGAGAATTGGAGAAATCGCCGTCGCCGTCTCCAGTCTGAGCATAGACCGTGCCGTCGCTGCCCAGCACGGGTCCTCCAAGTCCCCAATTGCTTCCCGCCTTGAGCTCAAACGATCGAGCTTTCGGCGGATCGACGGTGAGATCGATCGCCCACACCGCATTGGGGGCTTCGTTACATCCGTGAGTCGTCATCGTATAGATGACGTTATCCACCATGTTCAGGGTAGTTGCACGCGCGTTGGCGGGAAGGACGCTCACGGGTTGCGTGATGTCATCACCTGTCGAAGTGTTCAGCCGGTGCAGTCGGCCGTCGCTGGAGATCGCATATACCGACGCGGGCCCGCCGATGAACGCGCTGCCGCGTTGCCCCCCCGCCGCAGGCGGCGCACCGCGGCCCGCGGCGCCCCCGCGGGCCGGAACAGGCATCGTCGGCATTGCGGTCAATCCACCCGGACATCGCCACGTGGAGGTCGTGACCTGAGGATCTCGCGTGGAATATTCCAGATGTTTCTGCCAGAACACCGTGCCGAGATCCGCATCGATGGCGTAAACGATATCGGGGTTCGCTCCGACGAAAGCAAGTTCCCGGAATCCGCGGTACGAAATCAGCCTTCCCAGAATCAGCGGCGGCATCAGGGGCCGCATGCCCCTCGATTGGACCTCCAGCTTGATCTTCCAGAGAAGTTGCAGATCTTTGACGGTGGCTGGCGAGATACTCGCGTCCGCGCCTTGCCATCCGCTGCGCTGTGCATCGCCCCCGTATGTCGGCCAGTTGCGGTTCTGACCCAGCACAATCCAGCCGGAAATCATCAAGCCAACGACGATCAGAAAGGATTTGTTGATCTTGTTCATCGTCCCGCCAGCCCGAAGCAATACAACACACTGTCATACGTTCCGAGATACACACGTCCGTTGGCGATCGAGAGTCCGGCGAAGTGCGCGAAGGACGCAATCTCGTCTCCGCTCGAATACAACTCCTTGCCGGTCTCAGCGTCGAGCGCATAGAGGGTTGCGTGGGTCGATGCGGCAATTCGCAGCGGGCTGGAGTCGTTCAATCCCCGATCGGCGTACGCCTGGGTGGTGTTCTCGCCGCTGCCGTACGCGTACACCACGTCGTTCGCAACCACCGGCGGTTCCGCATGGTTCATATCGCGGGACATCCAGGCCGGCGTCAACTGAAGCTTGCCGCTCTTCTCTTCAAGCTTGAACGCGACGACGGCGCCATGCTTCACCGAACCGTACGAAACAGGAGCCTTGAAGTCGGAATGTGACGGTCCCCAGAAGGGCGCAAGGATCCATCGTGTTCCTTTGGAGTCCTCCCAGGTCGACATGCTGCCCCAGATACCAGTCCCGGCGAAGTTGACCTCTTCATTGCAGATCAGGGGAGTGCGGTAAACAGGTGTCTGATGATCTTCACCGCCGGCAGACTTCGGGTCGAGAAGATAGATGCGGCACTCCTTGCTCGCCGTGACCATGAGTTCTCTGCCTTTGTAGGTGAAGATGGCGGGAGTGACCTGCATGTCCAGGTCTTTCTTGAACAGCCATGCCCAGTTTGACGGGATGTACCAGTCCTTCAGCTTGAGCTCGTTTCCTTCGACGCGCGCGCCGATCAGCCCATTGCCATAGCGGCGCGTCGGCAGATCATAGGTGCCATCTCCAGTGGGCGCCCACGCGACTCCGCTGGAGTCGATGGCCGCGCCGGTACGGCCCCACAATCCGCCGCTTCCCGGATTGAAGGTCATGATCTTCTTCTGTGGGTCGTTCAGGTTCATGGCCCACATTTGATTTGGATTGCCCGCGCATCCCTGCGACGTCGTCGTGAAGATCACGTTGTTCCAGAGGTTCAGCGCATAGGCTTTCCCGTTGGGATATCCGAACGGAATCGGCTGTGCGGTTTCCTCACCGGTAGCGAGATCGAGCGTGTGAAGTGCTCCGTTGCCCGCGAGCGCGTAGACCGTTCTGGCGCCCGAAGGCTGTGGTGGTCCGATGACCGGCGTCGCTGTCAATCCTCCAGGGCAAAGAGGGTCGGTCGCGCCGCCATTTCTCGCCGGCGGGGGATACTCGAAGTGCTTCTTCCAGAGAATTGTTCCGGTCGACGCATCCATTGCGTAGATGTTGTCGGACACGCCGGCTGCCAGCACGATCTCGCGGGGACCATTGCTCGTGCGTACCTGGTCGGCGATGAGCACGGGAAGAAGGGAATGCATCTGCCGGGGAGCGTTGTCCAGCTTCACCTTCCATAGAATTTTGAGATTCGCGACGTTCGCTTTGGAGAGGATTGTTTCATTCTGTTGCCAGTTCGTGCGCTGAGGGTTGCCTCCATCTGTCGGCCAATCCGAACCCCAAATGACCACGCCCATGCTCAAGACAAGGAGGACGGCAAAAGGTCTGTTCATAGCTTTTTCAACCACAGGTTTCGAAATGAAACTTTGCCTGTGCCTTCGATTTGAAGCGCGATGAGGCCTTGTGCCGCGGCCATCGTGGGATCGTCATCGACAAAGATCGACATCGTGCGTCCGTTGATGATGTGAATCAGGGTATTGCCGCGGGCGATGATGTGAACCTGATTCCAGTCGCCGGTTTTTATGAGGCTCTTGAGCTCTTCCGGATCTCCCAGAACTGACAGAAGTCGGGGACGCTTGCCCTGTTCGGCCCTGACGACCTGGCCGCGCCAGGAGATGATCCCGCGCGGACTGCCTTGCTCATAGAGTTGACCGGTATAACGGCCGGCGAAGTCGAAATCCGCCTGATAGCCCTTCAAGCTTGCGGCGCCGGTCTGCCCCGTCTTCACGCTGCGATATTGAATGCCACTGTTGAGTCCAGCGCCTTCCAGCTTCATCTCCGCCTTCAACTCAAAGTTCGCCTGCTCCCCACCCTTCCAGATGAGATAGGTCGTACCCGACGGCTTTTCCGGCGTGGATGTGCCGGTTATCACGCCGTTCTCGAGTTTCCATATATCCAGATTGCCGTCCCAGTTCGTCAGGCTGACTCCGTCGAAGATGGAGAGCCATCCGGTGTGATCGTCAAACGCAATCGGATCGGGTTGAGTGAAGCCACCACCGCCGCGGCCTTGCCCAGCGGTTATTCCTGTAGCGAAAACCGTGAGCACTACAGCGATCACGGCGATTGTCAGTGCGCTTCTCATCGACATGTTTGTGCTCCTGGAGGTACTGCCTTGCCGATTTCTGAAATGTAGTCGGAACGATTTAGGGCATCATAGCACGCTAGCCTTTGATCGCCGTGCTCCGATAATCCTTCCGGAGGAGCCTTCAGCGCCCCATATAATCTCCGCGTGCTTGGCCGAATTTTCATCGCTCTTTGCAGTGTGCCCGGACTTAAGAAGTTTCTATGGCGAACCTGGTATGACTACCTCGCCCGCTCCCATCGCGCCCATGAATGGACCTTCATGAACTACGGCTATGCAACGTCGGAAACAGACGCTCCGGTCCTGAGCGTGGCAGACACCCCGGATCGTCATTGGATTCAGCTCTACCATCACGTTGTGGGACCAATTGATCTTCGAGGATGGACAGTACTTGAGGTCGGAAGTGGGCGCGGCGGAGGTTCCTCATTCATCAAACGCTACTTGAAGCCCGAGCGAATGATCGGCATGGATCTCTCAAAGCAGGCTGTCCAGCTGAGCTGCGAACGGCATCCCGTCGATGGTCTCGAATTCCGTGTTGGTGATGCGGAGAACATGCCATTCGATGATGGTTCTGTCGATGCGGTGATCAATGTTGAATCTTCCCACTGCTATCCTTCGTTCAAGAGGTTTCTGGCGGAAGTCCGGCGCGTCCTTCGACCCGGTGGGTATCTCCTTTATGCCGATTTTAGAGATCGTGAGAATGTCCTCGAATGGCACAAGAGCCTGGAGGAATCTGGCCTTGCCGTGGTGAGAGAAACCGATATCACGTCAAACGTCGTTATGGCACTCGAGCGCGACAACGAGCGCAAGCTCGCACTGATCGATCGTCTCGTCCCACGACCCCTCCGCGCGTCATTTCTGGACTTCGCCGCAGTGAAAGGCTCTGCATTATTTGAAGCGTTCAAGGGCGGCAGATTTTCCTACCGCAGTTTTATCCTGCGAAAGCCGGAACCCAGAGTCCGCTAAGTCGGAGGCGATCGACTGCCCCTCCTGGCCAGAAGGGGTGGACGCGACATCAAGAAATATCGCGAAGCTCCTTTGAAGGAGCGGACGGGGTGGTGGTTCAATTTCAACAATTCTTTTTGATCTTGAGCAACCATCTCGTCTCTGGCCATAAGGTCGCTAACGCGTCTTTTTCTTAGTGCCAGAGACACCCCTCCTGGCCGAGGCTGTTGCTCAACGGGAATCTCCTCGCACGCTTTCAGCGTGCGTTTCTCCAGGATTCACCAACCCCCGGTGGCTCGCTACGCTTCGCTCACCGGGGGCTAATTTCCTTCACGCCTCCGGCGTGCAAACCAGCAGCCCGCAGGGCTGCACGGACATCAGCCCCGGGTTGAGCCCAGCGATACCGCGGCCCTCTACACAAACGCACGCTGAAAGCGTGCGAGGGTGCGCCTGAAAGCGTGCCAAGTCAGAGAGGTGAAAGTCCTCTCCAGGCATACGCTCTCCGGCCTGAAACGGAGCATAACTGCGTCTGTGTGAGCAGATGTGGAAAGCAATGCAAAGTGAACGATCGATCCGTAGGATGACGAACTCGATTCGGCCTGACGACAACGGTGAGCCTGCCCTCGAAAGGTGAAACCTGAATCCGAAAGGAAACCCGACGCGCTGAGGGGTAGCGTGAGAAAGCGGCGGCGGGGTTGCGTGGGGTGTGTGGAGACGGAGCGATTGGAAGGCCTGGCACGTGAATCAGGGAGACCTGTCCGGTCAAGGAACTAGCGCGAAGAGGCGCAGACGGACAGGAGTCAGAGCGCGAGTAGTAGCGAGGAAGAGTCGTAATGGACTTGGAGCGAAGGACGCGCAGGAAGATGGAGACGTAATGACACAACCGACGGAACAGAGACCTGCGATAGTGCCGGCGACGGCTAAGCAAGCAGGAGACGTTCGTCAACGATGGGAATGGGCGGAACCGGCGGTGTGGACAGAGCGGATGTTGACGACTCTGGAAAACGGAGTCAAAGGAGGGCAATGGTTCAGCCTGATCGATAAGGTGTACGCGCCTGTCAATTTGCAGCGGGCCTTCGAACGAGTGAAGGCCAACGGCGGAGCGGCAGGTGGCGATCACCAGACCGTAGGGATGTTTGAAGCCAATCTGGAACGGAACCTCGAACAGACGGCGCAATCGCTGAAGGGCGGCACCTATCGGCCGCAACCGGTGAGGCGCGTCTGGATTAACAAGCCCGGCAGTCGTGAGCAACGGCCACTGGGTATACCGACGGTTCGTGACCGGGTGGTACAGACCGCAATGCGTCATGTACTGGAGCCGATCTTTGAGAGAGACTTCGCGGCACACAGCTACGGGTTTCGACCGAAGCGAAGCGCCAAAGACGCGTTGCGTCGCGTCGATGCCTTGTTGAAATCTGGACATCACTGGGTAGTCGACGCGGACTTGAAGAGCTATTTCGACACGATCCCGCATGAGCTGCTGCTAAAGCGGGTTGGCGAGAAAATCTCCGATGGTCGTGTCATGGACCTGTTGGAATCGATGTTGAAACAGGGCGTGATGGAGACCATGGAGGAAGGGCAGCCGGACGAGGGAACACCTCAAGGAGCTGTCATCAGTCCGCTGTTGTCGAACATCTATCTGAATCCGCTGGATTACCTCATGCAGGACAGCGGGATCGAGATGGTTCGATATGCGGATGACTTCGTCATTTTGTGTCGCAGCGAAGCAGAGGCGAAACGAGCCTTGGCCGAGGTGCAAACGTGGACGGCGCAATCTGGCCTGACGCTGCATCCGGAAAAGACGCATATTGTCGATGCAACGTGGCCGGGAGGTTTTGATTTTCTGGGGTATCACTTCGAGCAAGGCCGTAGGTGGCCGCGCCGCAAGAGCCTCCGGAAACTTCGAGACTCGATCCGTCAGAAAACCCAGCGGACCAACGGCCATAGCCTTTCGGTCATCATCTCGAACGTCAACCGGACGCTGAAAGGGTGGTTTCAGTATTTTCAGCACAGCCGACGCCAAACGTTTATTGACTTGGACGGCTGGGTCCGGATGCGTTTGCGCAGCGTCCTTCGCCATCGTCGTGGTGGTCGAGGACGAGGCCGCGGAATCGATCATCATCGCTGGCCGAATGCTTTCTTTGCCGAGCATGGCCTGTTCTCCTTGGCAGTTGCCCATGTGCAGGTTCGTCAATCCTCATCGTAGGTGAACCATTAACCGGAGAGCCGGATGCGGGAGATCCGCACGTCCGGTTCGGAGGGAGGGGGCGCTGAATCCAATCAGCTCTCCCTACCCCTATAGAAATTGGCGGTTCATCAACAGGCCTGGCCAGAGACGGGGTGGTTGCTCAAGATCAAAGAGATTGGTTGAAGTTGAACCACCACCCCGTCCGCTCCATCAAAGGAGCTTCGCGATATTTTTCCTGATGTCGCGGACACCCCTCCTGGCCAGGAGGGGCGATCGATCGCCTCCGATCGGCGAACGAACTTCCTACTTCATTTTCTCCATCATCCACATGATCGTCCGATCCAGAGTTCCCACCGGCAGACGGTTGTAGTCCAAGGGCTCATCCAGCATGATCTTGTCGGCCGCGTTGTAGAGACGGTAGATCTTCCTCGCCTGCTCGACGGCTGACTTCACATCCGCAGGCGTGGCATCCCGGTCGAACTGAGGCGATAGGACGTAAACGGGGCGTGGCGCGAGGGCCGCGATGAGTTCGTCGTAGTCGTAGGGCAATTGCGCTTCTTTGCCGGCGAAAGCGCCCATACGCGGGAGAAGATCATGCTCGCGGAAGTAGCGGGCGATGCCACCGGTGCCTTTGTCTTCCTTGTCTGTGCGCATCGGCGTGAAGCCATTGAGGCTGACGACGCCCTTGACCCGTCGATCGAGAACGGCCGTGTGCAGCGCGAGACTCGCACCCATGGAATAGCCGAACAGGTAGATACGGCTGGAATCCACCTGTGTCTCCTTCGAGAGCGCATCGATTGCCGCGCGCGTGTCCTCCACCATGTGGCCCATCTGCGACCATCGGGGGAACTTGTTGTAGAACGCGGCCGCCTCAACCTGGCGCGATCCGAAGCCCGACTGATCAAAAGCGAGGACGACGTACCCCGCCTGTGCCAGAGCCAGCACGGGATGAACATCGTAGTGATAGACCCAGCTATAACCGAGCGAAGAGCTGTAGCCATGCAGCCAGATCACCGCCGGAAGTTTTGCGTCAGCGTCAGCGTTCTTCGCGGTGAAAACGTCGGCTTCGATGTCGCCGAAACCCGACGGACTGGGAAAAGTGATCTTGCGTTTGGTGGTCTGCTGGACAGCGGTGTTGATCATGCCGTAGGAATTACCGTTGGCCTTCGTGCCGTGGATGTCGTCGAACAGCGTCACACCGACTCTGGGGGCGGCGCCCCCTCGCGGCGGTGCGGCCGGCTGCGCGGGGTCGCCCAGTTTGGGAAGCGGGAACGGATTCGCGAGCACGCCGGGCGTCTTATCCCCCAACATCCACTCGACAGACTTCCGGATGTCTGCCGATTTTTTCTCCCAGTCGGGGATGCGTGTGTCGGTGAGTTTGTGCGGGCGGTACTTGGAGATGTCGACGTTCTCTTTGACCTGCGATTTCCACCTGTCGTACTCCCAGGGATAGACAAACTCATTGGTCCATTCCGTCTGGGACCTTCCGAATTGAAAATCCAACCAATTCATGGCCGCCTGTACGTCGTTGGCGCCGTGATATCCGGGGCCGTGCATGATGCCCAGGGCTTCGGGTTTTCCCAACACGTCATAGGCGCGGAGGGCCGAACGATAGGCCTGCTCCATGGGCCAGGGCTGGCTGACTTCATCATTGTTGCCGTAAGTAATGAGGCACGCGCGCGGGGCCACGAGAGCCACGAGCAAGTTCCCATCGACCGGCAGGCGATCCTCCCGGCCGGAGAAGAACCGAAGACGGGGAAGGAACCAAGTAGGAAAGTTTCTCGTGGTGCTTTCGATGCTTTCACCAAAGCCGCGCTCGCTGCCCAGTCGCCAGGGCATCACGCCGCCAACGCCGGTGCTGCCCGGAATGACGGCCGCGATACGCGGATCGAGAATGGCGGCGACGAGGGCCATCTTGCCGTCGCGGGAATAGCCGTTGAGGGCGATGCGTTGCTTATCGACCTGGGGCAGCGTGTAGAGATAGTCGACGAGCATCTGACTGGACCAAGCCCGACGGGGAAGATCGGCAAAGTCATATTCCGGATAGAGAGGAACGTAAGCGTTGGCGTCGTTCTGCCCGTCATTGCCGGCGAAACCGGCCGCGATGTATCCGCGTGCCAGCGCAACGCCGCCGAATCCGCCGGCGCCCGGGGCGTTGATGCTCGGGCTGATCATGACGGGGAAAGGGCCGTCGCCGGCCGGAATGGTAATCGTAGCGCGAAGAGTGGCCTTTCGATCGGGGCCGAATTCGAGGCGAAGGTTGCGCGTGACCTGGCCGTTGGTGTTGGTTTCGCTGAGGACGACGACGTTGTCGAGCCTGGGCTTGGGCGGGAAAGTGCCGATA
>Ga0207659_10002069_pt1 | contig 11891 bp, 8 predicted proteins | sample KBSM43metaG_FD_184330 | JGI IMG/M metagenome (GOLD analysis project Ga0207659, IMG submission 184330) | Miscanthus rhizosphere microbial communities from Kellogg Biological Station, Michigan, USA - KBS M4-3 metaG (SPAdes) (version 2) | ecosystem: Host-associated > Plants > Roots > Rhizosphere >...
GGCAGCACGGCATTGGCGAGACCCATCATGACCGCTTCTGCCGCCGGGAACGGACGGCCGAGCAGGAGCTTCTCCGCGGCGCGCACCCGGCCGGCAATCAGCGGCATGAGCAGCGTCGAGGCGAATTCCGGCACAAGGCCGAGGCTCGTGAACGGCATCGAAAAGGTCGCGTTGTCCGCGACATAGACGAGGTCGCAGTGCAGGAGCATGGTCACGCCGATGCCGACTGCGAGCCCGTTTACGGCGGCGATGACGGGCTTTTCGAATGCGGCGAGCGCATGCATGAAGCCGAGCACCGGCGAATCGGGCTGAATGAAGCGTGGATTGGAGAAATCCTTGAGGTCATTGCCGGCCGTAAATGCAGTGCCGGCCCCCGTGATCAACACGGCGCGAACGGACTTGTCATCGGCGGCCCGTTTCAGGCTGGCGACGAGCGCGTCGTACATGTCACCCGTGATCGCATTTTTCTTTTCCGGGCGGTCGATCGTGATCGTCGCAACGCCCTGATCCGACTGGTAGGCAATGCTCATGGGTCGTCGTCCTCGTCCGGGGCCGTCATAATGCCTCAATGAGGAATCCCGAGACGAGGCCCGCTACGGAAGCGCTTTTCCCCGGTCTCGAGGCCCACACGCCCATGATGCAGCAGTACCTGCGCATCAAGTCCGAGAACCCGGACGTCCTCCTGTTCTACCGCATGGGCGACTTCTATGAGCTTTTCTACGACGACGCGCGCCGCGGCTCGAAGCTCCTCGACATCGTCCTGACGCAGCGCGGCGAGTCCGGCGGCGGCGCGATTCCGATGGCGGGCGTGCCGGTCGAGAAGCTCGACAATTACCTGGCCCGGCTCGTGAAGCAGGGCGAGCCGGTCGCGATCTGCGAACAGACCGGCGTGGTCGGCAAGGGCAAGGGCCCGGTCACGCGCGAGGTTGTGCGCATCGTGACGCCTGGCACGATCACGGACGATGCATTGCTCGATGCCCGGCACGAGAACCTGCTCGCCGCGGTCATGGCGGACCGCGGCCTCTACGGCCTCGCCTGGCTCGACCTCGCCGCCGGGCGCTTCAGCGTCCTCGAGGGCGATGGCAGCGAATCGCTCGCCGCCGAACTCGAGCGCCTGCGGCCGGCCGAGCTGCTGCTTCCCGAAGGCGTCCAGATTCCGTCTTCGGCGCGAGTCGTCGAGCGGCCGCCCTGGCATTTCGTCGAGGATTCCGCGCTGCGCGCGCTGACGATGCAGTTCGGCACGCAGGACCTCGCCGGTTTCGGCTGCGAGGACCTGACGCTTGCGATCGGCGCCGCAGGCGCGCTCTTGCAGTACGCGCGCGACACCCAGAAAGGCGCCCTGCCCCATCTCACTTCGCTGGTGCGCGAATCGCGCGACGACGCGCTCGCCATGGATGCCGCGACGCGGCGCAATCTCGAGCTCGACACGAGTCTCGCCGGCCGCGAGGACGCGACGCTCGCGGGCGTCATCGACCGCACGGCGACCTCCATGGGCGCGCGCGAACTGCGGCGCTGGATTCGCCGGCCGCTGCGCGACCGCGAAGCCTTGAAGCGCCGCTATGACGCCATCGCCACCCTGATCAAGGCCGATCGCCATGACGACCTGCGCGAACTCCTGCGTGGCGTCAGCGACGTCGAGCGCGTGCTCGCGCGCGTCGCGCTGCGCTCGGCGCGGCCGCGCGACCTCGCCGCCCTGCGCGAGGCTCTCGCCTTCCTGCCGCCGCTTCAGGCGGCGCTTGTCGGAGTCGAGTCATCCCTGCTCGCTGCCGCCGCGAAGGACCTCGCGCCGCAGCCGGAACTCCACGACCTGCTGGGTCGTGCGATTGTGAGCACGCCGCCGCCGCTCCTGCGCGAAGGCGGCGTCATCGCGGCGGGCTTCGATGCGGCGCTCGACGAACTCCGCTCGATCGCAACGGGCTCCGACCGGCACCTGCTCGCGCTCGAGGAGCGCGAGCGCCGCCGCACGGGCATCACACAGCTCAAGGTCGCCTACAACCGCGTGCACGGTTATTACATCGAGCTGCCGCGGAGCCAGTCCGAGCGTGCCCCGCTCGACTACCAGCGTCGGCAGACCGTCAAGAACGCGGAGCGTTACATCACGCCAGAGCTCAAGCAGTTCGAGGACAAGGTGCTCGGCAGCCGCGACCGCGCGCTCGGGCGCGAGCGGGAACTGTTCGAGGCGCTGCTCGACCGCCTGATCGCGGAGCTTGGCCCGCTCAAGCGCATGGCCGTGGCGCTCGCGCTCGTCGACGTGCTCGCGAACCTCGCCGAGCGCGCGGTCAGCCTGCGTTACGTGCAACCGGAACTTTCCGACGCGCCGGGCCTTCGCATCGAGGGCGGGCGGCATCCGGTCGTCGAGCGCGTGCTCGACGATCCGTTCGTGCCGAACGACCTCGAGCTGACCGACGCGCGCCGCATGCTCGTGATCACCGGCCCGAACATGGGCGGCAAGTCCACCTACATGCGCCAGGCGGCGCTCATCCTCGTGCTCGCGTCGATCGGGAGCTTCGTGCCGGCGACGCGCGCCGTGATCGGGCCATTCGACCGGATCTTCACGCGCATCGGCGCCTCCGACGATCTCGCGGGCGGGCGCTCGACATTCATGGTCGAGATGACTGAAGCCGCCGTGATCCTGAATTCCGCGACCGACCGGAGCCTCGTGCTGATGGACGAGATCGGCCGCGGCACCAGCACCTACGACGGGCTTTCGCTCGCCTTCGCCTGCGCGAGCCACATTGCGAAGTCGCTCCGCGCCTTCACGCTGTTCGCGACGCATTACTTCGAGCTGACCGAGCTCGCGGACGCAATCCCGTCCGTCGCCAACGTGCACCTGGACGCCACCGAGCACGGCGACGGCATTGTGTTCCTGCACGCGGTCAAGCCCGGCCCGGCGAGCAAGAGCTACGGGCTGCAGGTCGCGCAGAAAGCGGGAGTTCCGCGCGAGGTCATCGCGAGCGCCCGCTCCTATCTTGAGAAAATCGAGCACGAACACGGGCGCAAAGCGCCGTAAAGACAGAGGGATCGACATGAAGATGAGCAAGATCGTCAAGTTAGCGGGCAAGTTCGCCAAGCCTTATCGCGTCAAAGACGGGGACGGATTCAAGCTCAAGGACATCGATCCCTCCGACACGGGAGGGCTCGGGAGGGAAGACAAGCCGCGCGCGAAGGAAGCACTGCAGACCGGCGTGGAGGCGCTGGCCCGCTTGCAGGACATGCTCTACGCGCAGGACCGGTGGTCGCTTCTGCTCGTGTTCCAGGCCATGGATGCGGCCGGCAAGGATGGCGCCATCAAGCACGTCATGTCCGGCATCAATCCGCAGGGCTGCCAGGTGACATCTTTCAAGACGCCCTCGGCCGAGGAACTCGACCACGATTTCCTATGGCGCTGCAGCCGCAACCTGCCGGAGCGCGGGCGCATCGGCATCTTCAATCGCTCCTATTACGAGGAAGTCCTGGTGCTTCGCGTCCACCCGCAAATCCTGGAGAGCCAGAAGCTGCCGCCATCGCGCATCGACAAGGACATCTGGGAGCGGCGCTTCCGCGACATACGTGCATACGAGCGGTACTTGAACGGGAACGGCACTATCGTCCGCAAGTTCTACCTGCACGTCTCTCGGGCCGAACAGAAACGCCGCTTCCTCGAGCGAATCGACATGCCCGAAAAGAACTGGAAGTTCTCAGCGGCCGATGCGCGCGAACGCGGTCACTGGAAGGCCTACATGTCGGCTTACGAGGACGCCATCCGCAATACATCCACGCCCGACAGTCCGTGGTATGTGGTACCGGCCGACAACAAGTGGTTCACCCGCATCATCGTCGCCTCCGTCGTCATCGAGACCCTCGCCTCGATGGGCCTGCATTACCCGAAGGTGGACAAGGCCAAGCTGAAGGAGCTCGCCGCCGTCCGCAAGATCCTGATGGCCGAGAAGAACTGACGGGTAAAGGTTCGACGCCGGGTCGGGCCGTACGCCGATCGGCGGTCAGGCGAGGCGCCGCCGAGCGAGGTAGAGCACGCGGCCGTTCGGCAGTTCGTGCTTGCGTTCGATCTGGAACCGCTGCAGCAGCGTCGCCTCGAACTCCGGTCGCAGGCAGTCGCCATAGAGCGGTTCGCGACCGCGCGCGATCGCCGCGAACATCGGGTCGGCCACCGGCACGTACTCGACGAGCAGGTGCCGGCGGGTGATTCCGGCGACCGCGTCGAACTGTTCCGCAACGGGCACCCCTTCCGTGACCCGCAAGTGATGCACGACGGCCAGCATCAGCACGAGGTCGAAACCGCCGGCGGCGCGGCCGAGCAGCGACTCGAGCTCGCGGTTGCGCCATCCGAGCGCCGGCGTCGGCCGGCCGAAATTCCCGACGAGCGGCAGGATCGGAAGCTGGCCGCGGCGCGCGCGCGCCCAGATCGCAGCGACCGAGCGCTCGTCGATGTCAATCGCGACGACGTCGCCCTGGCTCGCGGCGATCTCGCTGTACTCGCCCGTATTCGCGCCGATGTCGAGCGTGCGGCGCGGCCGGGTGCCCGCGATCGCGTCGGCGATGAACGTGCGCTTGGCTTCGAGATCCGCGCTACCGTAGTGACTGCGCGTCGCCGTGTAGCGGTGCCAATGGGAGCTTCGCGTCTCGAGCCTGCCGGCGCAGCGCGAAAGATGCCGCTCGAGCCCCTGCAGCGATCGCTCGAGGATGAAACGCGCCTGCTCGTCGCTCGCGGCTTTCATCGCCGGCGGCGCGCCGCCGCCGGAGGCGGCCTTCGCAGCGAGCGCGGCCGGCAGTGCGACCGCGCGCCAGAGCGCGGGCTTCAGCCAGCGGCGCGCGCCGAGGATGCCCGCGAGCGACTCGTGAGAAAGGCCTGCGACCGGGTTCGAGAGCGTCCAGGCGATCGGGAGCCCCGCTTCGACCGAGGCGATGAGCGGCAGCAGGAACGTCGTCTCGAACTGGTGGCGCGCGATCCAGAGGCAGCTGCCCGGCTCGCGCGGGATGATCGAGGGCAGGTCCACGAACACCGGCTCCGAATTGCGGAACAGCACGTTCGCGGGCGTCGCATCCTTCAGCTGCCAGCCGCGCGGCAGGAGTTCGCGCGACAGCTCGAGCGTGAGCGCGCCCGCGGCGGCCAGCATTTCCGGGGCCCATTCAGCCGGCTGGCTGACAAACGGGATTCGCTCGTGCTCGAAGCACTCGCCGTCGAAGTCGGCGAACTGCGGCGGCGTCTCGATCCGCGGTAACGGGCGCGTGCGGACGATGCGGCCCTCGTCCATCCAGCGGCGCACGACCGGATCCTCGAGCATGTTGCGGAATGCCTCGAGCGCGTGGCGGCGCACGGCGCGCACCAGGCGGCCTTCATGCTCGATGAGGGTGGCGTCGGGATCGCGGAACGACCGCGGGCTCGCGGCAGCCGGGATCAACGCGGATCGCCGGGCGGGGGCTCGGAAACGTCCTCGGCCGCAGGCGCCTCGCGTCGCGTGAAGAAAGACATGAGCTTCAGGCGAAACTCGCGGAAATAGAAGATCGCGCCGGCGATGCCGGCGCCCATCATCTGCAGCAGCATGGAGCCGGTGCCCGGGTCGATGTAGGCCGCCGCCGGTGCCACGGCGGCGATCGAGACCGCCAGGGCGCAAGCGAGCTTCTCGAGCGGGTGCTTCATGCGGTGCAGTTCACCAGTCAGGGAGGGGCCCGGCCAGCCGACCGGGTCACATTTTGTCAAAAACCGGGCTGGACAGGCAGCGTTTCGTTGTCGAGCCCCACTTCGGACAGCTCAAACGGGGCCAGGTAGCTCGAGACGAAATAGCGGTCCGGCAGGATCGGCAGGCCCGCATTGAAATAGAGGTTGAACACGCGCCGCATGTGATTGACCGGCGTCGCGTCCGCCGGGAGGTAACCTGCGGGGGCGCCCGGCAGGTACATCGCGGTCAGGTTCGAGAGCCTGACGTGGCGCTGCTCCGGTTCGCGCAGGCCGGTCCTGAGGTTCGGGCCGTGGTCCGAAATGAGGAGGATCACGGGCGGCCGGGGCGAATCCGCGATGAGCCGGTCGACGACCCCGCCGATGCGCTGGTTCACGTAGCTGAGCTGGTCCGCGTAGGACTTGCGGTCCTCCCACAGCCGTTTCTGGAACTCGAACTGGTCGGAGATCGTCGCGCGGCGCAGCACGTTGCCGTCGCGGTCGAACAGGTAGGGGTGATGCGGCGGAACGAAGTGCGCGAACACGAACTTGGGCCCGGCCGTCTTCGCCTGGGCGGTGAGCGTGTCGAAGTTCCGAAGGTGGCAGCTGGCGATGTCCATGCTGGCCTGCGAGCTGAGCGCGCGCAGCCAGGACGCGTCCGCCACCGCGCGCAGGTACTCGTTGCTGAACACGCCCGAGTGGCAGGGCAAGAATTCATCCGCGTAGGGGTTGCTGCCCGTTCCGCCCCAGGTGGACTGCAGGTGCACGTAACGATAGCCGCGCGCGCGCAGGAACTGCGACGCGCGGTTGTCGCGCAGCAGCCGATAGAGCTCGGTGCGGTCCCGGCTCGCGGGATTGATCTCGCCGTTCAACAGCACCTGGATGTAGTCCAGGTTGAGTGCCGAACCGACCGACAGGAAGGTCCAGTAGAAATTGGAGCGGCTGGCCTCGCTCACCTGGAAGCCGAGCGTGCGCAGGTGATCGAGGAAGGGCGTGTTGTCGAAGTCGTAATACTGCTTCAGCACGTCGGCCCGCGCGTAGCCGTCGAGCAGGATGAAATAGATATCCGGGTCGCCCGCAGCGCCCTTCCCCGCGGCGACCTTCGCGGCCCGGGCGGGGCCTGCGCCCGCGCGCCCCTCGCGCACCAAGTTCGTGACGCCTTGTACGAGGATGAGAACCGCAAGCAGGACGGCTACAAGGTTGAAGGTGCCGGTGAGCGCCGGCGTGATGCGCGGCGCGGCGCGGCGGATGCAGGCAATGCCGGCGAGCGCAATCAGGGCCCAGGCGACGGAATGTACGAGCTGCGGGTGGGCGTTGTACCAGGTCGGCTCCGCGGCGCGATCCTCGAGGGCATCGCGCACCCAGTCGAGCCACCAGGCATTCGCGGGTCCGTAGAGATAGAACAGGAGCACGACCCAGGCGGCGGCGAGGCCGACGGCAGTCCAGTTGCCGATGAAGAGCCGCAGCAGCAGCACGAGTGCGAGCGCCGCCGCGATACTTGCAACTACGACGGGCACGACATCCATCGCCGTGACCTGGCCCGGGTTCGTCACCGCGATGTACAGCAGCGGGTACGCCGCAAACATCGCCACGTACCACGGCCACCGTGTTCTCAAGTGCTGCATTCAGGCCTGCCCGAAGGAACCGTGCGCGAGGAAATGTAGCAGCGAATCGGTGACCGGAGTCGAGAACAGCATCCCGAAGTGACTGACGTCATGCACGACGCGGTCCGAGGCACCGGGCAGGTCGGTCTCGTCGACGGCCACCGTGCCGTCGTTTGGTTCCGGGAGGTCGGCAAGGAAGCGGCCGAGTCCGATCGAGCGTGAGCCTGCGATCAGGCCGACGTCGCGTGGGAGCGACCAGTTGCGCTCGCGCGGAGTCGCGAGTTCCTCGAGCGCGAGCGGACCGAGGATGGCCTGGCCGAACGGATGGCGCGCGAGTGCTTGCGCCGCGCGGGCGCCGCGCACCGGCGCGCCCATCAGCACGAGTCGGCCCGGCGGCAGGTCCGCGTGATTCAGAAATGTATCGAGCGCGATGACGCCGCCGAGGCTGTGCCCGACGACGTGCACTCGCGGGCCGGCCTTGCGCAGCGTTTCGGCGAGCGCGTCCGTGATCTCGGCGAGCGGCGCGTGCGTCGACTGGTAACGGAACATGGAAGGCGTGAAGCCGGCACGCCTCAGCCGGACCCTCAGCAATTCGGAATCCAGCCCCGTCATCCACAGGCCGTGGACGAAAACGACCGGGAGGGACTCGGTCTGCAGCGCTCAGCTCCCGGAGGGCGGCGGCGGTTTCTTCACCCGGATGTGCAGCTCTGCGAGCTGCGCGTCGTCCGCCTCGGACGGCGCGTCGGTCAGCGGATCCCACGCCGACTGGGTTTTCGGGAAGGCGATGACGTCGCGGATGCTCTCGGCGCCCGACATCAGCATGGCGAGCCGGTCGAGGCCGAACGCGATGCCGCCGTGCGGCGGCGCGCCGTAGCGCAGCGCCTCGAGCAGGAAGCCGAACTTGATCGAGGCCTGCTCGCGCGAGATGCCGAGGAGGTCGAACACCGCGCTTTGCATCTCCTCGCGGTGGATGCGGATCGAGCCGCCTCCGATCTCGGAGCCGTTCAGCACCATGTCATAGGCGCGGGCGGCGGCGTTCTTCGGGTCGGCCGTGAGCGCCGACGGATCGGGATCTGCCGGCGAGGTGAAGGGATGGTGCATCGCCATCCAGCGCTTCGCGTCGGGATCCCATTCGAACATCGGGAAGTCGACGACCCAAAGCGGCCGCCAGCCCTCTTCCACGAGGCCGAGGTCGCGCCCGAGCTGGAGCCGGAGCGCGCCGAGCGCATCGTTCACGACTTTCGCCTTGTCGGCGCCGAAGAAGATGAGGTCGCTGCTCTCGGCCTGCGTGCGCTCGAGCACGCCCGCGACTGCGGCATCGGACAGGAATTTCAGGATCGGCGACTGCAGGCCGTCCCGGCCCTTCGAGGCGTCGTTCACCTTTATATAGGCGAGGCCGCGGGCGCCATGCCGCCCGACGAAGGTCGTGTAGTCGTCGATCTGCTTGCGCGTCAGCTCCCCGCCCCGCGGCACACGAAGGGCCGCGACACGACCCTCCGGGTCGGCTGCCGGCGTCGCGAACACCTTGAACTCGGACGCGCGCACGAGGTCCGCGACGTCCACCAGTTCGAGCGGCACGCGCAGGTCCGGCTTGTCGGACCCGAAGCGGCGCATTGCCTCGGCGTACGTGAGCTGCGGGAACGGGTCCGGCAGCGGGGCCTTAAGCACGCGCGAGAAGATATGCCGGATCAGCCCCTCCATGAGCGTCATCACGTCCTTCTGCTCGAGGAAGGAAGTCTCGATGTCGAGCTGCGTGAACTCGGGCTGGCGGTCGGCGCGAAGATCCTCGTCCCTGAAGCAGCGCACGATCTGGTAGTAGCGGTCGAAGCCGCTCATCATCAGGAGCTGCTTGAAGATCTGCGGCGACTGCGGCAGCGCAAAGAACTTGCCGGGATGCGTGCGCGAGGGGACGAGGTAGTCGCGCGCGCCCTCGGGCGTCGCCTTCGTCAGCATCGGTGTCTCGATGTCCACGAAATGGTGGTCGTCGAGGAACTCGCGCATCGCGCGAGTAATGGCGTGTCGACGGCGGAGGCGGTTCTGCATTACGTCGCGGCGCAGGTCAATGTAGCGGTGCTTGAGCCGGAGTTCCTCGCCCACCTCCTCGTCGAGCGCGAAGGGCGGCGTCACGGAGGGATTCAGCACGTCGAGCTTCTGGGCGAGTACCTCGATCTGGCCGGAGGCCAGGTTCGGGTTCACCGTGCCCGCCGGACGCAGCCGCACCTTGCCCTGCACCTGGATGCAGTACTCGCGCCCGAGATGCGAGGCGACCTCAAAGGCTTCCGCAGTGTCCGGATCGAAGACGACCTGCAGCAGGCCCGAGCGGTCGCGCAAGTCGACAAAGATGACGCCGCCGTGATCGCGGCGACGATGCACCCAGCCGGCGACCGACAGGATGCGGCCCGCCAGGGATTCGCCGATTTCTCCGCAGTAGTGTGTGCGCATGGACAAGGCGCGCGATGTTACGTGCCGGGGCGCGGCCGTGGCAACCGCGGCCTAGCGGCGCGCCGGGCGGCGGCGACTGCGTGCAGCGCGGGTCGCCGGCTTCGCAGCCGCCGGCTTTTGCTTCTTGTCGGCGGCTGCGGGCTTCGCGGGCGCATCTGCCGCGACCTTCGCTTCCGCCGGCTTGGTGTCCGCCTTCCCGTCCTTCGGCGTCTCTTCCTTCGGCTTCTCCGCCGGCGGCTCCTTATCGCCGGCGATATTGCGCTGCTTGTCCTTGTCGCCCTTGAAATCGGTTTCGTACCAGCCGCCGCCCTTCAGGCGGAAAACCGGCGCTGACACCAGCCGACGGAGCGTCGAGCGACCGCAGGCCGGACACTTGCGAAGCGGCCGGGCACTGATCTTCTGGAGCTCTTCGTGGTGACTCCCGCAGGCGGAGCACTGGTACTCGTAGAAAGGCATCCGCCTATTTTCGCATAACCAGGGCGCCGTCCTTCACCGCGACGTTGATCGTGTCGCCCGGCATGAATTCACCCGCCAGGATGCGCTGCGCGAGCGGATTCTCGAGCTGCTGTTGGATCGCGCGCTTGAGCGGCCTTGCGCCGTAGACCGGATCGAATCCCGCCTCGCCCAGGAGGTCCAGGGCTTTCGTATCGAGCTCGATCTTGATGTCGCGCTCCCCGAGGCGGCGGCGCAGGTAGCCGGTCTGGATCTCGACAATCTTCCGGATGTGCTCGCGCGCGAGCGGGTGGAACACGACGATGTCGTCGATGCGGTTGATGAACTCCGGCCGGAAGTGCTGCGACACGATCTCCAGCACCGCGGCCTTCATCTTCTCGTAGTTGGCTTCGCCCGCCATCTCCTGGATGACCTGCGAGCCGAGGTTCGAGGTCATGATGACGACGGTGTTGCGAAAGTCCACGGTGCGTCCCTGGCCGTCCGTCAGGCGGCCGTCGTCCAGCACCTGGAGCAGCACATTGAAGACGTCGTGGTGCGCCTTCTCGATCTCGTCGAGCAGGATCACGGAGTACGGCCTGCGGCGGACGGCTTCCGTCAGGTAGCCGCCCTCCTCGTAGCCGACGTAGCCCGGCGGCGCGCCAATCAGCCGCGCGACCGAGTGCTTTTCCATGAACTCGGACATGTCGATGCGGATGAGGGCGTCTTCGGTGTCAAACAGGAATTCCGCGAGCGCCTTGGTGAGCTCGGTCTTGCCGACCCCCGTGGGTCCGAGGAACAGGAAGGAGCCGTTCGGGCGGTTCGGGTCGGCAAGTCCCGCGCGCGAGCGGCGGATTGCGTCGGACACGGTGCGCACGGCCTCGGCCTGGCCGACGACGCGCTTGCCGATCGCCTCCTCCATCTTGAGGAGCTTCTCGCGCTCGCCTTCCAGCATCTTGGAGACCGGGATGCCGGTCCACTTCGAGACGACCTCGGCGATTTCCTCCTCGCCCACTTCCGTGCGCAGGAGCTGAGGCGCCTTCGATTCCGCCTTGTGTGCGTCCGCAAGGCGCTTCTCGAGTTTCGGGATGTCCCCGTGCTGGAGTTGCGCAGCGCGCCCGTGGTCGCCGGCGCGGTATGCCGTGTCATAGGCCTGCCGCGCACGTTCAAGTTCCACCTTGATGTGCGCCGCACCCTGCTGCGCCGCTTTTTCGGCTTTCCAGACTTCCTCGAGATCCGCAAATTCGCGCTCGAGGCCGGACAGCATCGCCTCGAGCTGCACGAGGCGCTTCTTCGAGGCCTCGTCGTCTTCCTTCTTGAGCGCCTCGCGCTCGATCTTGAGCTGGATGATGCGCCGCTCCAGCCTATCCATGGACTCCGGCTTCGAGTCGATCTCCATCCGGATGCGCGAAGCCGCCTCGTCAATGAGGTCGATCGCCTTGTCGGGCAGCTGGCGGTCGCTGATGTAGCGGTGCGAGAGCGTCGCGGCGGCGACGATCGCGGGATCCGTGATGTCGACCCCGTGGTGGACCTCGTAGCGTTCCTTGAGTCCGCGCAGGATCGCGATCGTGTCCTCGACCGAGGGTTCGTCCACCAGCACCTTTTGGAAGCGGCGCTCGAGCGCGGCGTCTTTCTCAACGTACTTGCGGTATTCATCGAGCGTGGTCGCGCCGACGCAATGCAGCTCGCCGCGCGCGAGCGCGGGCTTCAGCATGTTGCCGGCGTCCATCGAGCCCTCGGCCTTGCCCGCGCCGACCATGGTA
>Ga0207659_10002071_pt1 | contig 11888 bp, 10 predicted proteins | sample KBSM43metaG_FD_184330 | JGI IMG/M metagenome (GOLD analysis project Ga0207659, IMG submission 184330) | Miscanthus rhizosphere microbial communities from Kellogg Biological Station, Michigan, USA - KBS M4-3 metaG (SPAdes) (version 2) | ecosystem: Host-associated > Plants > Roots > Rhizosphere >...
CGGTTCGCGGGCGATTGGACAACCTCGAAGGTTTGTACCAACACCTCGACAAGAAGCTCGAGATACTCGATCACGAGTATGTTTCGATGAGCGCAGCGGTAAAACGGCTTGAAGATAGATTTGACAAGCTTGAAGCCGATCAATTGAAGGAGCGCATACGGGTTCTGGAAGAAAAGGTCTCCGTCCTCGAGAAGAGCATCGTAAACTAACCGCCCATCGACTGACTTAACGGGCTTAAAGACATCGACAAAAGGCACAAAAGACAGCCTCCGATTGACCGGCCACAATACATCCATTACTCTTAGAAGGTTTCGTCGGGCCTGTGGCGCAGTTGGGAGCGCGCCTGACTGGCAGTCAGGAGGTCAGGGGTTCGAACCCCCTCAGGTCCATACACTCACAAACAATCGAACTGGTTGCCGCGCCCAAAGGAGACTTTTCACTTTTCATCCGTGCCTACTGGCCGAAGATTGAAGTCATCGACGGGTCATGGGCGCCTCCCGCCGTCGAGGGCAGGAATAGCTCCTCCCATCGGCGATGAAAGGGGAAACGTCAATTCATCAAGGAGACTGATCTTTCTCTTCGTTCATTGATTCATCCGCGAAGATCCAACCCGAATTGTGTGCAGTTTTTGTGTCAGTGCCATTGTGATAATCAGTCGAAAACGACTCCAAACCATATAGAGCGGGTCACCTAACCAGTCAGCTTGACTGCTGCAACTGACCGCGTGCATCATCACCCCAAAGCAGGTGCCCACATGAATAAATTGCTCCTTGTTGCTGCTCTCATTGTGCCCGCTCTCGCTGGGGCTCAGTTGCCTGGGGGAACTGTGTCCGGTCAGCTCCTTACACCCGAAGGACGACCTGCCGTTGCGGTCCGCGTAAGCGCGATGGCAGTGCCAGAAGCGGGAGCCCCCGGGAACAGTGCTACGGCACTCGTTAGCATCGCAATGACGGACAATGAGGGGCATTATCGGCTGGAGAATGTTCTTCCCGGACGCTATTACATTGTGGCGGGATTTGTGGATCTGCCTTCGTACTATCCCGGTGTGGCGGCCACGTCGGGTGCCAACATAGTCAACGTGTTGTCGGGCACACCCGTAACAGGCATCAATTTCGCAATTGCGAACACAGTGGGGGTGACGGTGAGCGGGCGCGTTCGCCGAGCCACAGGGACAGGTGGGGTTGGGGGCCAACGTCTCGGCCTGCTCGGTGGGAACTCGCCAATTCAGGAAGTAAGTACGACTGCGGATGGCTCCTTTCAAATACAGCGAGTTCGCCCGGGCAGCTATCAATTGTTGTCGGCTGGAGCCAGATCCAGTCCGGGCCTTTCCGTGGTGGTTGGAGATAAGGACGTGACTGGACTTGAACTGGTTATCGTGCCCACCGTGGAAGTAACCGGCAATGTTGTCGTCGAAGGAAAAGGGCCCGCCCCTCGTGTTCAGCTTCAACTCGCTCCCTTCAAGGGAAACGGGGGGAACTTTGGAATGTCGACGGCGCCGGACGGCTCTCTACGAGCCACGCTTCCGGAAGGAAGTTATCGCATTTCCTGGTCCAGCTTGCCAGTAGGGTACGAAATCAAATCCATAACTGCAGGTAGCGTGGACTTGCTCTCTACTCCCTTGAGAGTCTCAGCAGATGCACCGCCGGAGCGCATTCGAGCCGTGTTAGCTGTCGAGGGGAACCCTTGGGTTAGAGTCTCCGGGCGAGTAACCAACGCCGGTTCAACGCGGACGCTGACGCTGACCGGCCCAAACGTGGACCAAATCCCACTAACGATAAATCCTGACGGGACCTTTGAGATCCCTCAGGCACTGCCTGGAACCTACCAAACCCGCCCCACAACACCTGTGGTGTCATCAACAGCATCATTCGCTTCACCATTCATCTCGGTGGTCATTCCGAATCAGGACACAACGAGTCTGATCATTCCACTGCCTCCGACCAAAGATGTTCCGGGTATCGTTGTGAACACCACAGGTGCTGGTGTTCAAGGCCGGTTCTCTCTGAACTATTCGCAAAGGAGTGGCACCTCCTCTTCGTCGGGTGGAAGAACGATGGTGACACAATCTGACGGCAGGTTCACGCTCCAGATACCCGAGGGATCCGAGATGCGCCTTACTGTGAACGTGTCCGGCTATTCGGTTAAGTCTGTTACGTATGGAAAAACGGACCTCGTACGAGACCCGCTGAGAGTCACCGCCGACGATGTGGCTGAAATCCGAGTCGAGTTGGACACGACATCCACGACAATCGCCGCTGGAGTGACCGGAGCCGGGGGAGGCGTGAGCGCTGGTGTCTTCGCGACATTAGCCGCACCTCCGCCGCTACCTCCGCAACCGCCACAACAACCGGTTTCGCCAACGCCATCATCGGCAGCAATCAATCAGGTCAGCGAAGCACTCTCACAATCGAACCTTATTACTTCCCCCGCCCAGCAAGCGGGCTCTCAGGATCCAAAACCTCTTCTCGCCCTTGGGATGGCGCCCGAGTTTTCGTTGAAGAATGTGCTTGGCGGTAACATCGACTCCGCGAAGCTCAAAGGCAAAGTCGTCGTGGTTGAGTTCTGGGCACCCTGGGCGGTTCCGTCAAAAGAAGCGGTCCCCGAGTACAACAAGCTGCTCCGAGATCTGAAAGATCAAGGGCTGGAAGTCGTCGCCGTAACGTATGAGTCGGGATCTGTTCAAGAGGTTGCGTCGGTCGTATCACAATTGAAAATCGAGTATCCGGTCGTGATGGGAACTCAGGAAGTCGACGTCGGGTTTGGCGGTCATCCTGGCTACCCGACGACGTTCCTCATCGGGAGGGACTGGAAAGTTTACCGAAGGATCTTTGGCCGCAGTGCAAACAAGTTTGCAAATCTCGAATCGGACATCCGAAGCTTGCTCGCAAAGTAAGTGAGGAAACGGCTGGAACGATCTCCAGCCGTTTCCTTTTTTCGGCCAACTTCAATATAGTGCCCTATTCTCCATGAAAGACGACCGATTGGTTGTTAACAGACGCGAATTTCTGAAGCTGTTCAGCGGGAGCTTGCTGGCCGCACGCGGCCTTGGCTTGCAGGAACGGGGACCGGAATTCTCGGGCCTTGACCATTTCGAGTTCTATGTTTCAAATCCCGAGAAGTCGAGGGATCTGTTTGTACGGTTGTTCGGCGCTGAACTGCTGAACCGCAATAACAAGCGGTATCTGAAACTGGGCTCGACGTACATGGCCTTTGAGGCGCCACGCGCGAATGCATCGGCCGGACAGGTCGATCACGTCTCTCTTGCGATCAAGAGTCTCGACATGATGAAACTCCATGCACTCCTGGAACAGCGCGGCGTGATGTTTCAGGACTATCCGAGCGGGCGCGATACTGCCGTGCTGGATCCGGATGGCACACGCTTACAACTCTCGCCGGAGAACGGTTGGAGTCTGCTGAATCCCGCGAACTTCAAGCCGGAAACCGTCGCGGTGACGGAAGGTCCGATATTCCGCGCAACCGGCCTGGATCATGTGGTGTTCAACGTGACAAATGTAGATAAGGCCGAGGCGCACTACCAGAAGGTTCTTGGTCCGCCCTCCCTTCGCAGCGCAGACGCGGTATGGTTTCAAACCGGCACCTCGCGTATTGGGATCGCGCCAGCACCATCAGGACAAAAGCCCGGCGTCCGTTACATCTGCATTTCTGCTGCGAACTTTGACCTGGCCAGGACAACACTTGCGGTGCGTCAATCCGGACTGGAAACAGAAAGCGTCGATAATCCCAACGCGGTTCGCTTTCGAGATCCCGATGGATTGCGGCTCCAGCTGGTCGGCTCGTAGAATTTGGAATTGCCTTCGCTGTCTACTTCGTGAGTTGGTTTTTCACGTTCGCCGTTATAATGCTGCCCGCAGATATCCTTCATGACTGGAAGAAAACTCGCACACTATGAGATCACGAGCCATCTGGGCACGGGCGGCATGGGAGAGGTGTACGAGGCGTCCGATGCAAAGCTCGGGCGGAAAGTGGCAATCAAACTCCTCCCCGAAGTTTTTACGCACGATGCGGATCGGGCCGCGAGATTCGAGCGCGAGGCGCGCGTACTGGCGTCTTTGAACCATCCGCGTATCGCGGCCATCTATGGAATAGAAGAGTCCGGCGCGCGCAAATTTCTTGTCATGGAGCTGGTTGACGGCCAGACGCTGGCGGACCGCATCGCGCTGGGCCCGCTGCCGATCGAGGAAGCTCTGAAAATTGCGGCACAGATTGCTGAAGCACTCGAAGCCGCGCACGAAAAGGGCGTGATACATCGGGATCTGAAACCGGCGAACATCAAGCTGACGCCGGACGGTCAGGTCAAGGTCCTCGACTTCGGGTTGGCAAAGGCTGTCACCAGTGACTCCGCGAACGCGGGCCTCTCGAATTCCCCTACGATGATCAGCGCAGGCGCAACCAACGCCGGAATCATTCTCGGCACTGCCGCCTATATGTCTCCGGAGCAATCCAGGGGACTCTCGGTTGACGCCCGTAGCGACATCTTTGCCTTCGGCTGCGTGGTGTATGAAATGCTCACGGGCAGTCAGCTGTTCATGGGCGAAACGATGTCCGACATCCTCGCGGGTGTGCTGAAGTCGGAACCGGATTGGAGCCGGCTGCCTGCTGGCACCTCGCCCGCTGTTCGACGACTGCTAGAGCGTTGTCTGCGAAAGGACCGAAGACGCCGCTTGCAGACTGCTGTGGATCTCCGAAATGAGATCGAAGATGCGGCATCGGGAGTTGATGAAAAACCACAGGAGGCAACGTCGAGGATCTCAGGAAGTCGCACGTGGATTCCGTGGATCGTCGCTCTGGTGTTTCTTGCCGTGGCTGCGACACTTGCGGTGCCGTATTTCCGTTCAACCGATCCCTTACAGCAGATCCGCCTCGACATCACGACACCGGCCACCAACGATCCAACGTCTTTTGCCATTTCACCTGATGGGCGATTTGTTGTATTCGTCGCGGCTTCCAATGGGCCCGAGCGACTCTGGCTTCGTGCCATGGATACGACGACCTTGCAGGCGTTGCCCGGAACTGAAGGTGCGAGCCTCCCCTTCTGGTCGCCCAACGGGAAGTCGATTGCTTATTATGCGAATAATAAAGTCATGCGTGTGGACATTGGCGGAGGGCTTCCACAAACCCTCGCGGGGTCGGCAGGCCTGCGTGGCGGAACCTGGAGCGACGACGGTTTCATCGTTTACGCCCCGAGCAATACTTCTCCTCTCTTAAAAATTCCAGATACACCAGGGGGCACACCTCTCCCCGTAACGAAATTGGATAAAAACCAGAACAGCCACCGCTTTCCTGCGTTCATTCCGAATAGCCGGCAGTTCCTGTTCTTCGCAGTCGGGTCCGGGGATGTCCAGGGAATCTACCTTGGCTCTCTGGATTCCACGGATAGCAAATTTCTGACTACCGCAGATACCGCAGGTGCCTACCTCGCTCCCGGATGGCTTCTGTTCCTGCGGCAGGGAGCTCTCGTAGCCCGTCGTCTCGACGCGTCCGCCGGCGTCCTCATGGGGGATCCCATTCTGGTAGCAGACTCGGTGAGTTCCGAGCCGACGCTCGGTACTGCAGCACTTTCCGTGTCGCGTACGGGTGTCGTGGCCTACAGGTCTGGAATCAACGCTCGCCGGCAACTGACCTGGTTCGATCGCACCGGCAAAATGCTGGGTACACTCGGTGAACCGGATGGGAGCGGCCCCTCATCACCCGTACTCGCTCCAGACGATAAACGCGCGGCAATTTTTCGAAATACGCAGGGCAACACGGATGTCTATATCGTCGACGCTGTCCGATCGAGCCGCTTTACCTTTGATTCGAGTCTGGATCGTTATCCGATGTGGTCTCACGATGGCCGCCGCATCGTTTTCGATTCCAACCGGAAGGGACGCCGCAATCTCTACTCGGGATCATCCGACCGCAGTGGTAATGAAGAGCTGCTCCTGGAGTCCGACGAGGACAAGGCGCCCAATGATGTGTCGGCCGACGGACATTTTCTCCTTTATGTATCGCTCTCTAGCGAAACCGGCGCTGATATCTGGACGCTGCCATTGGACGAGAATGGCAAAGCCGGCAAGCCCACAGCCTTCCTGAAGACGATGTTTGAGGAGCGCCAGTCTCAATTTTCTCCCGACGGGCATTGGGTCGCGTATCAATCGACGGAATCCGGTTCGGGATATGAGATTTATGTGCGCCCCTTTCCAGGTCCCGGCGGGCAATACCAGATTTCGAGCGGGGGCGGAGTGCAGCCGCGCTGGCGCCGCGACGGCAAGGAACTTTATTACCTCGCACCCGATGGAGATTTAATGGCCGTGAGTATCGAGCAAATCGGCAATGGGCTCAACCCCAGGAAGCCGGCCTCGCTGTTTCATACGCAGCTCTGGGGCGGAGGCGGCAATGCGGTAACAAATCAGCAATACGCAGTCTCTCACGACGACCGGTTTCTCATGAACATCAACGCCGATACCGCGGCCACACCGCCCATCACACTCCTGCTGAACTGGAAGCCGACAAAGAAATGATCGTTTCTGCTCAAGGGGTAATTCAGAGACGGCGTGTAGTACTCTCCTTTACCGCAACAGGAGGTTACCGTGACCAGCGCACCCCCGGCCGAGATTCAGACTCTGATTGACACTCACATCAAAGCCTTCAACACCCAGGACAACAATTTGTTCCTAAACATCTTCGGGGACACTGCAGTCGTCATTGACGGTATTGCTCCCTACCGCTGGTTGAATCCAAATGCCCCAGGCCATTGGCTCGCAGACGTGGAGAAATGGCGTGCAGACCTTGGTGTTACCTCCAAGCACTTGTCTTACGAGTTGAGCTTTTGGAACGTCGAGGGTTCGTTCGCCTATGCCGTAATCTCGGGAGTTCTCACCGTAACGATTAAGGGCCAATCTGTCGTTCGGACCGGGACTCTTGCCTATACGTTCGCCAGGCGCGACGGCGTCTGGAAGATCGAGGCGCAAGCTTGGGGCCGCACATCGTGAAAATGCATCAAGTCTCATCCTGATAGCCGCCGCCTGATGGATTGGTCGGGCTAGACGGATGTCAGCAGTTCTTCTTCTGCCGCCTCGGTCAGCATCGAGAACGAGCGCGGATTTCCCATCAGAGTTGATTGCTCTCTCTATCAAATCTGATTGCCACAACCTAGCGTCGAGTCGTGGAACGTTTGCTTGTCGCAGGAGCGCTGTCCCATGAATACGCAGCAGACACCGTGTGTTTTAAAGAGACAACGCGAAGAACCGGCGTGTTAGGAATGAGGAGTTCCTCGCTCTCAATTGAGGCACGCAGATTGCCCTTAAGCAAGTGTACGGGGAGCGATCCAGGGACGGGGTCCGAAGGATGGGGCCGGCTTTGTGAGATACGCCTCACACAGGCAGGCTCCCCGTGCGACCCGGATTGAAAAAAGCGCTCGTTATTGTTCATATTCGAGACAGTTGTACACCTTATCCGGTCCTACATATTTGTACGGAGGCCGTGCATTGCAAGCTCTAGGCCGAAAATTGCAATCCGCTCGTCTCATCCGAGCGCGGACTAAAAATTGCTACACTAACGAGCGTAGCAAAGTGGGGGTCGTGACCCAGGATGGGAGTCCAGAGGACGGACACACGCGACCTGAAGCTAGTCCCTCTAGTCTTTTTGGTTACGTCTCTTGTCTAACCCCTGTTGCTCCGGCCCAGGCACATTTTCCAGTGCCCGGACACTCCGAGCAGCCCCATTTTCTCCACTCAAACAGGAGTTTTTTCCGCCATGAGCACTGTTCTGCATATTGCTGGAGCCGAGACCACAATGATTCGCCACGACTATTTAGCCGTAAAAATCACTCTCGTAAACACGGGTAATGAACGAGTGGGCCCAGGAAATGTGGTCGCGCAACAGAGAACGGCAGACGGCTCTGTTCAGGCGGTCGAATTTTTCAGCACTATCGACCTTTCTCCAGGTGAGCAAACAAAGATCAGTCAGTTGCTACGAGGATCCATTCGCGAGATCGATTTCAGAAGCTATCGCCCGACCGACACGGCGAAAGCAACCATCCCCCTGACGGGGACGATCAAGCGAGAACTGTTCTCATGGCCATTCGACAGAGCCTCGTAAGGCAATTTGGGGAAGGCTGCGAATCTCGATCAGGGAGACAAACACTATGGCACGACAAGGATGCCCGTTGCACGAATCCGAAATCCAAAGCATTGTCCGTTTACTGGCATCGACGGACATGACACTCCTCAGTATCGCGGAACGCACGGGGCGCAGCCACGCGGCTGTTGCCGCCATCAACCGACGTTTTCAGGTTCGGGTATACCGCGGCCGACGCAGCAGCTGGGCGCTTGCATCCTCACAAAAGAACCCGGCGGCCGGCGTCGAACACTCTGTAGAGTGCCGGGTGTAACCTCAACTCTCCCAGTGGCTCCAACCCTGGATCAGGTGCGGATCGGTCCGTTCCTGCCTTCAACGCCTGCAGCAGCCGGATTGAACAGCTCCATCACCCGGCGGCGTCAAGCGGCGGATCGTCGACGCGTCTATCCCGGTTCAGCTCGCGGAGCACCGCGCCGAAGTTTTCGGCCTTCAACGATGCGCGAATCGCCACACGGCAGGCTTCACAATCCAAAATATGAGCGTGTTCGGAAATACTAAGGTCGTTCTGAAGCGTGGCGAAGGTCCACAATCGATGCAGCGGGACATGATCGTAATGGGACAGGAAATGCGGCACGCACTCTCCTTGCATGCAGTGCAGAAATTCCAGTCGTCCAACAGGCTATCGAATAGTAGAACCCGATTTCAAGAAGCAGTTTCGTCTCAGTTCTCCGGGCGGTCATAAGTCGCCAGCCGTCGAACCCAGATATTTCGGTACCGCACCGGGTTTTGATGATCCTGAAGCACGAGAGAGTCTTCTTCCGGCTGTGGGGCATACTTCGCCAGTTGTCGATGGACGGTCGGTCCCATCACCTCCTTGCGGTTGTGCAGTAACACGCCGTTCAGAAACACCGTCAGGTAGGCGGGCTTGACCAGCCGCTGCCCTTCAAACCGCGGCGCTTCAAAGACTATGTCGTAGCTTTGCCACTCGCCCGGCTTGCGTGCCGGATTCACAAGCGGGGGCCACTGGCCATATATCGCGCCAGCCTGCCCGTCGGCATACGTCAGGTTCGCGGATGAATCCAACACCTGGACTTCATAACGTCCCTGCAGAAAGACCCCGCTGTTACCTCGATTCTGGCTGTTGCCGCGAATCTGTGCTGGCGCGGCCCATTCGATATGCAACTGCACGTCTCCGAACTTTTCTTTCGTACGCAGGTCACCGGCATTGCTGGCAACTTCCATGTAACCGTTCTCAACCTTCCAGGGCTGCCGCGTCGGCGTCCACTGGGACAGGTCCTTGCCATCGAAGAGAGCGATGGCATCCGACGGAGCTCCTCCTGGTTGCGCCGACGGCGTTACTACGCGCGGGTGTGGTCGAGCCGGATCGTGGACGCGATACGGAAGGTCGGGCAACATCGGTGTGTCGGTGTAACCCACCGGCGAATCCTGTGCGAGTGTCAAAACACCCATCGCAACGAGAAGTATAAAAATCGCCAACAACGCGCCGTTTTTTGGTTTCATCAAAGACCTCCTACCGCGCCGTCAACGCGAACGCATACAACGAATCGCCGGCGCCCACGACAACATACGGTACTCCATCCAGCTCATAGGTGATCGGTGCGTTGGTAATCGACGCATGCAGCCGCGAATGCCAGAGAGTCTCGCCTGTCGTCGCATTGAATGCGACGAAATTTGCCGACGCATCTCCAGCAAAAAGGAGATTGCCCGCCGTGCTGAGCAGACCGGACCGCACGCTACCGCTGCCATCCCAGGGATGTGACCACTTGATCTTGCCTGTCTTGTAGTCAATCGCACGTAACATCGCTTCGGACCAGCCGCCGCGGTCGTTTCCTCCCCACCCCTGAGGCTTTTCATCATTCTCGTTCTCGTAAAGGTAATAAACGCTGAAGGCCCGCGTCGCCTGCGTATAGAACAATCCCGTGCTCGGGCTGAAACTGGGTGGCGGCCAGTTTGCGCCCCCGCCCTGATTCGGCGAGACGAGCGCTCCATCAATCTGTGGTTCTTTCGCCGAATCGGGAATGGGCTGGCCCTTCGCATCGAGGCCCTTTGTCCAGTTCGTCTTCACATATTCCGATGTGACGATGTTTTTTCCGTTCGTCCGATCCAAAACGAAGAACCAGCCGTTCCGGCTAGCCTGAGCCAGAAGCTTGCGCGGCTGTCCGTTGATCTCTCCCTCAAAGAGCACAGGCGTTTGGTTCGCATCCCAGTCGTGAGTGTCATGCGGCGATGGCTGGAAGTACCAGACCATCTTCCCCGTATCCGGATTGACCGCCACAATGGACTCCGTGAACAGATTGTCTCCCTGTCGCTTGCGTCCGTTGATCACCGGCTGTGGATTTCCCGTTCCGAAATAGAGGAGATTCAGATCGGGATCGTAGGTACTGGCGCCCCACGTCATGCCGCCTCCATGCTTCATCGCTTCCTCATTCGGCCAGGTCTTGGATTCGGCGCTACCCGGCTCGGGATACGTGTACCATCGCCATTGCAGATCGCCGGATTCCGGATCACGCGCTTCGAGATACCCTGGGATATCGAGGTCATCACCGCTCACCCCGACGATGACGTGGTTCTTCACAATCAGTGGCGCAGTGGATGCGTAGTAAAACTGTTCCAGGTCGCAAATCTCCCGCCGCCACTTCTCTCGGCCATCGTGAATATTCAGCGCAACGAGACTGCAATCAGGCGTTTCTACGTAGACCGTGTCACCTAGAATCGCCACCCCGCGATTGCTGATATGCCAGCCGCCTCTGGATCGCCATGTGGAGTGCCAGATTTCGGATCCGGTTCTGGCATCGATCGCCCACACGTGATCGGGAATGGTGACGTAAAGAACTCCGTTGACGACAACCGGCGTGGATTTGATGGGAAACGCCGGATTGCCGCCTCCGCCAGCCTGCCCTCCTCCAGCATTTGCGCGATGGACCCAGGCGAGCGTCATCGAGTTCACGTTGCCCGCATTCAGCCGGGAGAGAGAACTGAACCGCCGTCCCGAATAATCGCCGTTGTGCATAGGCCATGAGTCCGCCGTCGGGCGCAACAAGATCGCGTTATCCAGTGTTCCCTGTGCGTACAACGACAGCGACAACAGCATCACCAGAGAAGCGTTTCGAAGGGATCTCATTTCAGCGTCTCCAGGTAGGCAAGAATATTGTGCATGTCGGCGTCCGTATATCGATCCAGTAATTCATGATGCACGGCCAGGGGATCACGTACTTCCACTTTCACGTCGGAACCGCGTCGAATCGTCTGGTATTCGCCGGAGGCGTCTCGTAGAGAAACAAAGAAAGTGTCGATGCGAACCAGCGTGCCGGAGATCGGTTTAACTCCAGCCACGGACACCGTGACTTCGACTGGATTCGGGCCGCCTCGTGTCAGGGCTGGAAACAGAAAGCGCTGCTGAAGATTGACCGGAGGAGAAACTCGCGTTGCAATGCGTGCGAGGTCCCCCGTTGGCGAATGGCAGGTGCTACACTTCCCCGCCCCGTTGAAATAGACGCGGCCCGCCTCCGCATTGCCGGTAACGACGTTCAGAGTCCCTCGCGCGTTTCGATTGCTGGCGGTGGACTCGATGCGTTGATGGAGGAAGTGCGAGAGGTCGACGAGTTGCTCGTCCGTCAGTGTCGCTTGATGGTCCGCACCCTTGCCAAACGCGGGCCGGATGCCGTTCCCCAACCGGTCGCGCAGCACAATGGCGGAGCGAATCAAGTCCGGGCCGCGGTCCGTTCCCTTCGCGGTGCTACCGTGGCAGTTGATGCAGTACTGTGTGTAGACAAGTTTGCCGCGGTCTG
>Ga0207659_10002072_pt1 | contig 11888 bp, 10 predicted proteins | sample KBSM43metaG_FD_184330 | JGI IMG/M metagenome (GOLD analysis project Ga0207659, IMG submission 184330) | Miscanthus rhizosphere microbial communities from Kellogg Biological Station, Michigan, USA - KBS M4-3 metaG (SPAdes) (version 2) | ecosystem: Host-associated > Plants > Roots > Rhizosphere >...
GAACGAGAAACAGGAGCAAGCCGAAACGATGCTGGAAGCGCACGAAGCCCTGTGCGAGGCGGCACCGGAAAATCTTCTGCGCTTTAAGGACGTTCTCGATTATTTAAAACAAGACCTTCATCACGAGACGCCCTCGAAGTAAGCTGGCCCGTCCATTATGTGGCCGACTCTTCTTTTCGGACTGCTTCTGGCGTCTGTGGCAGGCTGGATCTTTACCGCCTATCTTCAGACGCGGAGAATTCGAAGACTTGAACGCTCTCATGAGGAAATTCAGGTCGAAGAAACCCTGGTTTTCGATTTCCTGCACGGGCTCGGCGAGGCCTTCCGCGAGACCATTCGACCTCAGGAACTGCACCGGCTCATCGTGGAAGGGGCAACGCGCATTCTGGACGCAAACGGTGGCGCGCTCTATCTGACCGATCGGACGGGCGGAAAGCTTACTCCAGCATTTATCTCCAAGGGTTGCCCACCACTGGTAGATGTTCCACCCAATATTTTGCAGCAAGCAGCCGTTACTCCCATCGCCTTAGAGAGTTATCTGCGGCTGCATTCGGTTACTCCGGGTGAGGGGATGATCGGGCGCTTGTGGCAAACAGGACAACCGATTTGCCTGAACGATACCTCAGAAGTGCCAGAACTGGTAAAATCGCGCGGCAGCGCTCTCGGCACTGGATCAGTCATGGCGGCGGCCCTGTCTTACGGAAAACAAGATTTGGGGGTGCTTGCCATCGCCAATGGCCCCATAGGCGCACCATTTTCGCAGGGCGATTTCGTAGTTTTTAAGTCGATCGCCGAGCAGTCCGCCTTTGCCCTCTATAACGCCATTATCTACTCGATGGCGAATGAAAAGAAGCGACTCGACCACGATCTCGAAATCGCACGCGATATTCAGCGAATTTTGCTGCCAGCCGAAGCGCCGGCCATTAACGGATTTCAGATCAGCGGCATTAGTGTGCCTGCCCGTCAGGTGAGTGGCGATTATTTTGATTACATCCGGGTCGATGACGAGCGGCTCGGGGTGGCGATCGCGGACGTTTCGGGGAAAGGCGTCCCCGCATCGCTGATCATGGCGATCTGCCGCAGCGTCTTGCGTTCCGAGGCGGCGCGCAATCCTTCTCCGGCCGATGTTTTACGAAAAGTGAACCGGCAACTCTACCCTGATATCAAGGAAGACATGTTTATCAGCATGGCCTATCTCATCCTGGACCATCAACGCCACGGAATTACGCTCGCGCGGGCCGGGCACGACGCACCGTTACTCTACAAGCAGCAGTCGCAAACGGTTACGCCGGTAAAATCGCCGGGTATGGTCGTCGGAATTGACAGCGGAAGTGTGTTCGATAGGCTTACCATCGATTTCGCCGTCCCGCTCGAGCGTGATGATTGCTTGGTTCTCTATACCGACGGCGTGACCGAAGCGCTCAATGCCGAAGAAGATGAATTCGGACTTGATCGCATGATTCAGTCGGTCCGCGCTAGTGCAACCGATGGCGCCCAGACGATTGTAAAGAGAATTATCGAGGATGTGCGTAATTTTACCGGGTCGGTTCCCCAAAATGACGACATCACTTTGATTGCGATTCGCAAAACATGAAAAAGAAAGAAACAGAACGATTGGCACCGGCAAATCCGGCATCCGCATCGGCCGTGCCAGCGGGTGAGGCGGATGCAAATGATTTGGAAGACCTGCAAGCCGACCTCGATCGGTTTCGCGACTTGGCGCTGCGCAGCCAGGCCGATTTCGAGAATTACAAAAAGCGCGCTGCCCGCGAAAAAGAAGAGGCAATCAGGTACGCGAACACTTCGTTGCTCGAGAGGCTAGTGGCGATTGTGGATAATTTTGAGCTTGGTCTCGAAGCCGCGAAAAGGGAAGGCGACCAGTCTCCCATTTATTCCGGAATGAGTCTCGTATTGAAACAACTCAACGATTTTCTGGCCGAAAATGGGCTGCAACCAATCGAGGCGGAGGGAAAGAAATTCGATCCGAACCTGCACGAGGCGATTGCGCATCAGTCGAGCGATTTTCCGGAAGAAACAGTTATCCGCCAGACCCGGCGCGGTTATCGGTTCAAAGATCGTTTGCTGCGACCCTCGCAGGTGGTTGTTTCAAGCGGCCCGGAAAATAAATGAGGCTCGTTGCGGGTCCCTCCCATTAGTCCATAGATCAGACAGGACTTATCAGTCACAATGGCCACGAAGAAACGCGATTACTACGAGGTGCTGGGTGTGGGGCGAGATGCCTCCGAAGAAGAGGTTAAACGCGCTTATCGCAAACTGGCCGTCAAGTTTCACCCCGACAAGAATCCGGACGATCCGCATGCCGAGGAAAAATTCAAGGAACTAGGGGAAGCTTATGATGTCCTGATGGATTCGGATAAGCGCGCCGCTTATGATCGTTTCGGCCACGCTGCCTTTGCCTCGGGTGGCGCTGGTTTCGGCGGGTTCCATGATCCGTTCGACATTTTCCGCGAAGTCTTTGGCGGAGGCGGGTTCGGCGGCGGAATTTTCGAGACATTCTTTGGGGGCGCCGGAGCGCACAGTGAAGATCGGCAGCGCGGATCCGATTTGCGTTATGACATGCAGATCGGACTGGAAGAAGCTGCTTTTGGCGTCGAAAAAGAGATTGAAATCGAGAAGCTCGATACCTGCGATAAATGCCAGGGCAGCGGCGCCGAGCCGGATTCGCGCACCATTAACTGCCCAACCTGCGGCGGTCGTGGTCAGGTGATCAGTTCGCGCGGATTTTTTCATGTTTCGCAAACCTGTCCCCGCTGTCGCGGCGCCGGCGAAATAATCGAGAAGCCATGCCCAAAGTGCCGCGGCGATGGACGCGTGGAAAAACTCAGCCGCGTCAAATTGAAAATCCCGGCTGGAATCAGAGAAGGCTCGCGGCTGCGTTCCTCGCACAACGGTGAGGCCGGCATCCGCGGCGCACCCCCAGGCGACCTTTATGTCGTCATTCATATCAGGGAGCACAAAATCTTTCAGCGCGAAGGAGACAATCTTTACTGTGAAGTGCCGATTCCCTTCTCGATCGCGGCCCTCGGTGGTGAAGTGGAGGTACCGACACTGGAAGGCAGAGCCCATCTGAAAGTGGCCGCCGGCACCCAAAGCGGGCGGATTTTCAAATTGCGCGGCAGAGGAATCATAAACGTCAACGGACGCGACCGAGGCGATTTGCTTGCGCGCTTGATCGTCGAGGTGCCATCGCGCCTCAATGCGGAACAACGTAGAAAACTTGAGGAGTTCGCCGCGCTTTGCGGCGAGGAGAATACCCCGTTGCGTAAAAGCTTTTTTGAACGCGCCAGGGAATTTTTTAAGTAAACCGCGACGCTCCCGTGTCCCGCGATGCCATAAAACTGGTCGAATGTCCCCGGGACGCCTGGCAGGGGCTGAAGAAACAAATCCCGGCCGACCTAAAGGCGCGCTACCTTCGCGCGCTAATCGGGGCCGGGTTCAAGCACATTGATGCCGTAAGCTTCGTCTCTCCAAGAGCCGTTCCACAGATGGCGGACAGCGAGAAAGTGCTGGAACAAATCGATCCGCCCGAAAATGTCGAAATCATCGGAATCGTAGTGAACGACAAGGGCGCGGAACGCGCCATTGCAACCCAGGCCGTGACGACCCTTGGTTATCCCTGTTCCATCTCGGCAACTTTTTTGCGAAAGAACCAGAATCAGACGCCCGACGAGTGCTACGAAGTTTTGCAGTCGATCAAAACAAAAGCTGATAAGTGCGGCCTCGACATGGTTGTTTATGTCTCCATGGCATTCGGAAATCCGTATGGCGATTCCTGGGATGAAGGCAAGCTGAGTGAAGCAATTGAGAAAATCGCCAATCTTGCGATCCGATCTATCTCGCTGGCAGACACGGTCGGCGTCGCCTCGCCCGACCTGATCGGGCGCGTGGTACAATCGGTCACGACCCAGTACCCTTACTACGATATCGGTGTGCACTTGCATAGCACGCCTGGCGACGCATCAACCAAAGTGCTCGCCGCATACGACGAAGGTTGCCGCCGCTTCGACTCGGCAATGGGCGGTCTCGGTGGATGCCCGTTCGCGCAGGATGCGCTGGTTGGGAACATTCCGACCGAGAGCGTAATCGAGGCGCTTAAACAGCGCGGCGTCGAGCTGCCGATCGGCAAATCGCTGCAGAATATGCTGGCACTGAATTCGCTCATCGCGTCTAACTTTCAGTAGCTAGTTGTGGCATGGGCCATATGAGTCCCATACGTCGCAGCTGTCCCATCGCATCCGGTTCCATGCACCGCTTTTACATTTCGCCTGAGGATTGGAACCCTGAGGCGCTCGTGTTGACGGACTCGGAAGCCCACCACGCGCGCGACGTTCTGCGCATGAAGCACGGCGAGAAGATTGTTGTTTTCAACGGATGCGGCCGCGAAATCACTGCCGAAATTATCGATCCTGGCGGTAGCGAAATCCGCTTGCGAAAATTGCACGAAGCCGAAACGCCACCGCTTCGATGCCGGATCGTTTTGGGACAAGCAGTTCCGAAAGGAAAAAACATGGACTTGATCGTGCACAAGGCGGTCGAGATCGGTGCGGCCGACATAGCGCCGATCATTTCCGACCGGACTGTTGTTCAGGTTGATCCCGAAAGCGCCGGTCAAAAACAGGCGAAATGGCAGCAGATCGCCATTGAGGCGGCCAAGCAATGCGGCCAGAACTGGTTGCCGCGCGTGCACGCACCGCGGAAACTTGCCGAGTTCTTTGATGCAGCAGTGCCGAATGCAGGATTCGATCTTCGCCTGATTGGGTCGCTCCAGCCCGACGCGCAACACTTAAAGAAAATCCTCGCAGATTATTCGAGCGAACACCGGCATCGTCCGCAAAGCGTTTTGATGCTTGTCGGACCGGAAGGCGATTTTACGCCTGCGGAACTTGCGCTGGCCCGTGGTCATGGGTGCCGCCCCATCACTCTTGGTCCAATCATCCTGCGAGTTGAGACCGCCGCGATCTATTGTCTGAGTGTTCTCTCCTACGAGTTACTGACGTAGCAACCCAGAGCCAGCTTTTCCTGGCTAATGGGGGGACTTAGTGTTTCCCCGATTCCCAGGGTGGGTTTATTCCGTGATCGCCGCTTCGACGGCAGATTCCAGCGGACGAGCCGGAGCTGACGCGTTCTTATCTGGCGATGCAGGCTGAATTGAAAGAATCGTAAATTGAGCTGTGCCGTGCTCCGTGTTGAGCGAAACCACTTCGCCGGTTTTGTGCCCGAGCAATGCCTGCCCAATGGCGGTTTGATAGGAAATGATGTGGCGGTCGGGATCGCCGTCCCATGCTCCGAGGATGGTGTACGTCTCTTCGTTGTTTGTCTCCGCGTTACGTAACGTCACGATTGTGCCGATGGACACGCGAGACGTGTCGATATTTTCAAATGAAGTCCCGCGCGCGTTATGCAGCATTTGTTCGAGTTCAGCTTTGCGTCGCATCAGCACGCTTTGCATTTGCTTCGCCGCCTTAAATTCAAAGTTCTCGCTCAGATCGCCGTACGACCTGGCAAGCGCGATTTCTTTGCTGTTCTCGGGAATCTTTGTTCTCACGAGGTCTTCGTATTCCGCTTTACGTTTTTCCAGGCTGCTCCAGGAAACGATCAACGCCGCCTCCTTTTCCTGCGGTTGCGCGCCGGTGATCATGCTTTCCAAGTCCGGGTGCACCTTGACGATTCGTGCCAGGAGGGAGCGTTTCGTCAGCTCATCGAACAGTGGGCTCAACTGGAGCCGCCGCATCGCGTCGCGTGCGAGACCGACATCTGCGTTCGCAAAAATCTCGCCAACCAATTGCCGCTCCTCAAGCATGGCGCGCTGCAACTTGCTGGCGCGACCGGGCGATCCGACGCCGCGGGATTGTTCTCGCTCCAGCGCCGCTAGAATCGCGGTGAGCAAATCTGGAGTGACCAATTCACGCCACTGGTCACGTTCACTGCACAGCCAGGTAAGCATCTCGCTCGTGGCTGAATGCTCGCGAATGCTGCGCTCGAGCATTTCCCGAAGCTCGGCATGTTGGCCGGCTTCATTTAAGATGCGTGGAATTTGGGCGACGGCGCGGCCGTGAGCGCTTTGCATTAAATATAGCGCGCGTTGTGTCCAGCGCGGACCGAGGGCCGATGGCAACGCTTGCAAGATTTTTTTCTCTTTTGCTGCCGGTAATTTTGAGAGGATGGATACTAGGCGCTTTTCCTCGTCAAGAATCAGCTTCGAAAGAGTGAAGCCGATATGCGTCGTGTGAAGCTGTGGGACGTGCGCAAGCAAATCGTCCCGCGCGATGATCAGCTCAAACGCTAGTTCGGGATGAATCTTTTGATTGCGAGCCGCGACATTCTCGATCATTGCGATGATCGGCTGCAGCTGTTTTTCAGGCTCCTTAAATTGCTGATGAGCTTTTATGATCTGCTCAAGGGCCGCGATTTGTTGTTTTGGCTGTCGCGCTTTATTGAAAGCGGCCAGCAGCTCGTCAGCGTGCGATACGCCTTCGCCGCGAATTTGGATTAGCTCGGTTTTTTTTGCAGGAATGGAAAAAGCGCCGCTCGCCTTTAGCGCTTTCCTGGTTGATTCCCACCAGCGTTTCCATTCCGCTTCGGTGAAGACGTCGCCGATTAGCCATTCGCCGATCTGCTGGGCTGTAGCTTTGCCATCCAAACTTTCCAGGATATTTCGCACCACCGCGATCGGATCTTCCCTCGTTAAATTCTTAATGGCCGCGAGTTCCGTTGCCTTGCGTGCGAGAAAATGCTCTGGCGCGAGAGGTGCAAGGTTCTCTGCTGCATACTGGAGCTGCATCGCATGGGACTTTTTGCTGGCGAAATCGATTTCAATCTGATTGAGCAGCAAGTTCCATTCGCGCACCCGGCCGAATCCCCAACTCTTATGCAGACAAAATGTGCCCGGCCTTAGCTTTTCCAGTTGCTCGGCGCCCTTAGAGGTGAGCTTTCCCGATTCGACAAGTTTTTCTAGTTCAGGGTCCATTTATGGGACATACACGTGCCATGTGACGTATAGGTCGCATGGGCGTCTAGCGCAATTTGCGATTGCCGGGCGCCGCGCAGCATGAAAACCTCACCGCGGTGACGACGAGCATCTGGTTTTGGGTCGCGTTTCACATCGGCGTGTTTATCGCTATTGGAATCGATCTCTTTACGTTCCGCCTGCGCGACCGTGAATTGAGCATGCGCGCTGCGGCGCGACGCAGCGTCCTCTGGGTGGTTGTCTCGCTTGCCTTTAACGCACTGGTCTGGCGAATCAAAGGGCCACACCACGGGCTCGATTTTTTTACCGGTTACCTGATCGAGTACTCGCTGAGCATGGACAACATTTTTGTTTTTGTGGTCATCTTCACGCATTTTCGTGTTCCTCCGCGCGCGCAACACCGCGTTTTGGTCTGGGGAATTGTGGGCGCGCTCATCATGCGCGGCACCATGATCGTGTGCGGGATCGCACTCGTGCAACGCTTTCATTTCATTCTTTATGTTTTTGGTGTCTTCCTGCTTATCACGGCAGTGCGCATGTTGTTTCAAAAGCATCCAGCGCCCGAGCTCACGGAAACCTGGGTGATGCGGATATGCCAGCGGTTCCTTCCCATTACGGACGAATTCCACAACCAACACTTTAAAGTGCGCGTGAATGACCGGTGGATGCTTACCCCGCTCGCTCTGACCATGATCGTGATTGAAGTCACAGACCTGGCGTTTGCAGTCGATTCAATCCCTGCGATCTTCGCGATCACTCGCGACCCATTCATTGTTTATACGTCGAACATTTGCGCGATTCTCGGTTTGCGATCCCTCTACTTCCTGCTAGCCGGGTTGATGAATCGCTTCATTTACTTGAGAACAGGACTCGCGTTGGTCCTCGGCTTTGTGGGGATTAAAATGATTATTGCCGATTACGTTCCGTTGCCGCGCGTCCTCTCTCTGGGGATCATTGCGCTTATTCTTGGGATTACGATCGCGCTCTCGATGGTCAAAACGCAGAACCGCGTTGCAGCCGAAGGCAAAAAATAAAGTGTTGCTTTCGCTGTTCGGAATCATTTAACTGGTGTGGAACGCTTATGAAAACTTTGCTTTGTCTCGCAGCAGTCGCTGGGCTTGCCAGCGGGGCCTTCGCCGATATTCAAGATCCGCCGTCGAACGATTATGGTCCGACGCGCAAACTCGGTCGTGGCCTCTCGAATTTTTTCATCGCCCCTGCCGAGGTCATTGTGACGGTAACGACGATTAATACCTATGACGGGAATTCTACAGCCGCTGGCTACGGCGTCGTGCGTGGGGTAGGGCGCTCGGGCGCTCGGCATGTGGCCGGTCTGCTTGAGATACTGTCATTTCCCTTTCCGGCATGGCGCGAAAGCTACTACCCGATGCTTCCGCCAGATATTCCATACATTCACGCTGGCTACTCGGAGTTTCCGCCCGAGCTCGGCAACGAATCAAAATATCCGTACGTGCGGGATTATTAATCTCGCGCTGGCGTCTTACTCTAATCCGGAAGAGAGCCTTAGGAACACGGACTTCGAGTCTGTACATCCTTGCACAGTCATCACTGACACTCGCACGAGCAAGGGTGGCTAACGTGCAATAGAAGTTGACGTGGCGCGTCATGGACGTAGAGATAGGCGATTCGCTGAGGCGGTTCAGGCGATGCAATCGCGACGTTTTTTCGGGCTGCCACTCATTGGTATCTTGACGGTGGTCTACTTCATCGCCGGCAAGTTCGGATTGATGTTGGCATCGCTGCACGCAAGTGCATCGCCGGTGTGGCCGCCAGCCGGAATTGCGCTTGCTGCATTGCTCGTGATTGGTTACCGCGCGTGGCCAGCAATCCTTGTCGGTGCGTTTTTGGTGAATGTGACAACGGCAGGCAATTTTGCCACGTCGTTTGGTATTGCCACCGGCAATACCCTTGAGGCGGTATGTGGTGCCTGGCTCGTGAATCGGTTCGCCGGCGGAAGAAGTGTTTTTGATCGTCCGCAAGGCGTTTTCAAATTCGCACTCGCAGCAGCCACTAGCACCGTTATCAGTCCCGCTTTTGGTGTGACCAGTCTTGCACTCGGCGGTTTCGCCGATTGGGCCAATTATGGCGCGATTTGGTTGACATGGTGGTTGGGGGATACAACAGGCGACCTTGTATTCGCTCCGTTGATTATCCTGTGGAGCGTCGCATCCAAACGGCGCTGGAACAGCAGGGAAGTCATTGAAGTGGGCGTCCTCCTGGTGCTGTTATTCGCCCTGAGCGAACTAGTCTTTGGCGGATGGGTTACAATTTCGGCCAGAAATTATCCAATCGCGTTTATTTGCGGACCGGTCGTGATTTGGATGGCCTTCCGCTTTACGCAGCGCGAAACAGCCATAGGCATCTTCATTCTTTCAGCGATCGCCATACTGGGGACACTCCGTGGTTTCGGGCCCTTCGTCGGGGAAACCGAAAATCAATCGCTTCTCGGCCTGCAGTGCTGGACAGCCGTACTCACGGTGACCGCGATGGCGCTCTCGGCTGGTATGGCCGAAAGACGGCGGGTTGAAGAGGAACTCCACCAACAAAAAGCAATCGTGGAGGCAGCCAACCGGACGAAAGATCATTTCCTGGCCATGCTTTCCCATGAATTGCGCACACCGCTCACGCCGGTGATCTCTGCATTGGAAGCGCTCGAGACGGAGCCGGCGCAAACCGGAGACGCCAAGACGGCCCTGGCCATGATCCGTCGCAACATCGAACTTGAAACTCAACTGATCGATGACCTGCTCGACTTCACGCGGATTGCGAAAGACAAATTGCAATTGAGATTCGCTCCAGTCGATGCGCACCTCGCCATCTCGAATGTGGTCGAAATTTGCCGCGTCGAAGCCAAATCCAAGAATCTTCGCGTGCACCTTAATTTGCGCGCGAACAGACATTGCGTGGCTGCGGACGCGGCGAAGTTCCAACAGATCATTTGGAATCTCCTGAAAAATGCGATCAAGTTCACGCCGGAAGACGGCGAGATTTCCATCTCGTCTTCAAATCCAGCGTCGGAAGTTCTGACCATCAGCGTGCGTGACACGGGTATCGGCGTGGAGCCGGAAGTCATGCAACGAATTTTTGATCCGTTCGAGCAGGGGAACCGATCATTTGAGCGCCGGTTCGGTGGGTTGGGCCTCGGCCTGGCGATTTCAAAATCCCTCGCCCAAGCGCATGGTGGCACGCTCACCGCCCAAAGTGACGGCCACAACAGTGGATCGACATTCCTATTGTCGCTGCAAACAATCTTACCGGCTGAAGCATTGACCGTTCCTGCCAGCACTAGCGAGGAGACTTCGCGGCAACGTTTGAAAATTTTGCTCGTCGACGATCATCAGGACACATGCGCTGCTTTGGAAAAATTGCTCGTCCGTCGCGGGCATCTGGTGGCCGCAACGCACGACGTGCGCTCGGCGATGGAGACCGCGGTACGCAATCAGTTCGATCTTCTTATTAGCGACGTGGCGCTGCCAGACGGCACCGGCATGGAACTGATGATGCAATTGCGCGCGATGTCCGGAATCCCGGGAATTGCAATCAGCGGTTTCGGCAACAACGGTGACATCGAAAGAAGTTTGGAGGCAGGTTTTTCCGAGCATCTGATCAAGCCGGTGCAGCTCGAAAAACTCGAAGCCGCGATCGAGCGCGCACTTGGAGCAGGAGCTGGTTCGGACTGAATTAGTAAGTGCCTCCTAGCGGACTCTGGAGACCCGAACATCTCCACCGCCAGCGATATACATGTGGTAACCGAACGTATCTTTAACAAGGATCACCGGCGGTGATTCGACCTTCGGAAAATACCGGCTATCCGGCTGAGATTGCCTCCACCGTTGACCGTTCTCCAACGCAAAAACAGTGCTGCCATTGTATCCGGTGAAAGGGCCGACAATCCGGCTCTGAATGATTTCAGGCGGAGTCGCCTTGCGTTCTTTCACCGCGCGGTCGACTGCTTTTTGCGCTGCCACCTGGTTACTCGAACTAACAAAATGCCGGATGAATTCATCCAATCGCGCGCGTTCGTCGGGCGTCAGTTTTTGCAGGCCGGCTGCATCATATTCCTGCGGCGACATCGCCTTCTCCACGCCTGGAAATTCGGCTGCCTGGGCCCAGGCGGAAATTGGCGAGAGAACACACAGGGCGAGAAATAGCAAGACGACGATCGGAAAATTTTTCATACTCGGGATATTCGAAACACCGCTACTCGACTAAGAGAGCCAGGGAAAGTCAAAGGCAAAAGCAGCCCACGCGAATTTTCGAGAAAGCATTGCGACGCCGCTTCGGTTTGATTAACACCGCGCTTTAGCGCGGTGATTCGGAGCCCTCTTTCCCGCGCTAACCGCTTTAGCCGTTTTCTTTGGCGCGAAAAACCGCTAAAGCGGTTGGTAACGTTTCGTTGGTATCGGACACCCAGCTAAAGCAGGGTGTTGATGATATGCGCATTGTCGATCTAAAAATCGCGGACATCGCTTTTGGTGGGAAGGGAGTCGCCCGTGAAAACGGCAAAGCGGTGTTCGTTCCTTACACGATCGAGGGCGAGATCGTCTCGGCCGAAATCGTGCGCGAGAAAAAGCAATTCGGGGAGGCAGAACTGGTCGATATTAAGGAAAGTTCACCGCATCGCGTTCCTCCGGAGTGCCCGTACTTTGGCCGTTGCGGCGGCTGTGCGTATCAACACATCGATTACGAACATCAACTTGCGATCAAATGGCGTCATGTTCGCGACGCTTTGCAACGCATTGGCAAACTCAAGGATATTCCGATGCGACCAATCATCTCATCGGCCAAACAGTACGGATATCGAAGTCGCATCACCGTCCACGCCCAGGATGGCGTGATCGGCTTTTTCCGGCGCGACTCGCATCGTTTGATCGACATC
>Ga0207659_10002077_pt1 | contig 11861 bp, 14 predicted proteins | sample KBSM43metaG_FD_184330 | JGI IMG/M metagenome (GOLD analysis project Ga0207659, IMG submission 184330) | Miscanthus rhizosphere microbial communities from Kellogg Biological Station, Michigan, USA - KBS M4-3 metaG (SPAdes) (version 2) | ecosystem: Host-associated > Plants > Roots > Rhizosphere >...
CCGGTTCAAAGCGAACGATGTCGTGGCGGGGACAGGCATCAACATCTTGTTTCTGGGTCTGCCTGGGGTTCTCAGCGCTGCGTTATTCCTCTCATCCGGCTCGACGCCGCAGATTCCCGAGGCAGAGCTGTTGCCGACGCTTGCGCAATTAATGCCCGTTGCGCCGCAGTGGCGAATATTCACGAACGTCTCCGCGATCTCGATGCTGGCGCTCGTCGTTGTCGGATGCACGTGGTACGTGCTCTATCGGACCCCCTTCGGTTTGCGGCTGCGGTCGGTCGGTGAAAACCCGGAAGCGGCGGATGCCGCGGGCATCCGCGTGCAGCGGATGCGGTACCTGGGCGTCGTCTTCTCCGGCGTGCTGGCGGGCATCGGTGGCGCGTACCTGTCGATCGGACAGTCGTCTTTGTTCACGCGCAACATGACCGCGGGGCGCGGCTTCATTGCGCTGGCCGCGCTCATCTTCGGGAAGTGGCGCCCCGTCCAGACGATGCTCGCGTGCCTGCTGTTCGGATTTGCGGACGCGGTGACGATTCAGATGCAGGGGGTGGTGAAGATGCCATCCGGCGAGGATGTTCCGGTTCAATTCATTCAGATGATTCCGTACCTTGTCACCATCATCGTGCTGGCCGGCTTCATCGGCCAGTCGCGTGCACCAGGCGCGCTGGGCGTGCCATACGATAAGGAAGCGTGACCGCGCCATCCACATGGGAGCGAGTGGACCAGGCCGCTGCTGATATTCGCAGACGCTCTGCTGCGCTTCCAGACACAGCGATCGTTCTCGGGTCCGGCCTCGGCGACTTCTCGGACACACTGCGTGACGCCATCGCCGCGCCCTATACGGAGCTTCCGCACTGGCCCGCCTCCAACGTCGTCGGCCATGCGGGGCGACTGGTGATCGGCAATGTCGCCGGCAGGCGTGTCGCGGCCCTCTCGGGACGCGTGCACTTCTATGAGGGGTACGACCTGGCGACCGTGGTGTTTGCGACGCGAGTCATGGGACGGCTTGGCGTTCGGCATCTCATCCTGACGAACGCGGCCGGAGGCATCAACACGGCGCTGACGCAAGGTGCGTTGATGATCATTGACGATCACATCAACCTGATGGGGACAAGCCCGTTGATCGGTTCCAACGACGATCGATTCGGACCTCGCTTCCCGGACATGAGCGAAGTGTATTCGGCGCGACTGAGAAACATCGCCGACGAGGCGGCGAGGACGCGTGGAGTAGCTGTGTCGCATGGGGTGTACATCGCGGTCCAGGGACCCAGCTACGAAACGCCGGCGGAAATCAATTTCTTTCGAAAGATGGGAGCTGACGCGATTGGTATGTCGACGGTTCCTGAGGCGATCGCGGCGCGCCACATGGGCGTGGAGGTCCTCGGGATCTCGTGTATCACCAATGCGGCCGCCGCCGTGGGGCATCAACCGATCGTCCATGACGATGTGATCGCCACTGGGCGGCGCGTCCGCAGTTCGTTCATCTCGCTGCTCGAGGGGATCATTGAGCGACTCTAGAGGGCAATCAGACCGGGATTTGGGATTCGGGATTCGGGATTCGAAGGTCGACGCCCTCATCGCGGCCGCGCGCGCGGTTCGCGAGCACGCGCATGCCGATTATTCCGGGTTCAAAGTGGGTGCCGCGCTCGAAACCGCGGACGGAACGATCGTGACGGGCTGCAACATCGAAAACGCAACGTATGGCCTCACTGTGTGTGCCGAGCGCGTCGCGATGTTCAAGGCCCTGTCGGAAGGGCACCGCGAGTTCCGGCGAATCGTGGTCGTCGCGCCACCCGACGCGCCGACGCCGCCATGTGGGGCGTGTCGACAGGTCTTGTGGGAGTTCGCCGGCGATCTGGAGGTCGTTCTGGCCAACTTGAATGGCGAAACCGGACGTCACCGGATGCGTGAATTACTCCCGCAGCCGTTTGATAAGCGTCTTCTCGAGTAAACGGCCGGCCAGTCGCGGGCGTTTCCGGTCGTCTCGTGCGCGAACGGGATAGCTTTCGTCACTGCTGACGCTGTCGGCATGCGCTCCGCGGCCCCTATACGCGTGCCGAAAGCGCTGCGCGGGCCGATGAGGGCCGCGGGCCGTCAGGGTCGCCGCAGCCCGGTCGCTTCGCGACCGCTCATGGCAGCCTGCACCGAGCTGCGATTCATCCGCGGCTCAACCTGACTTGCATCCCTGAGCCTGCTCGCGCTTTGAAGATCGAGTCGGCAGCGCGCCTAGGGTCCGCGACGCGCACGCCGCCACCGCCATCAGCCGCTCTAAGCCGGAGCGGCCGTGCGGGTGAGAAGAACCGGTCCGCAAATACGAGTGCCGAATGGCTTAGGGGAACGTCTGGATCCAGGTGACTGTTATCATCGACCAATCCATGCTCCCGACTATCGAATGGAAAAACGACGCGGTCGTGATGATCGATCAGCGCAAGCTGCCTGCCTCCGAGGTCTACGTCTCGTGCAAGACGGCGCAGGACGTGGCCAAGGCGATCAAGACGATGGTGATTCGCGGAGCACCGGCCATTGGCGTCGCCGCGGCGATGGGCATCGCGCTCGGCATGCGGCGGAGCAAGGCCACGGGCACCAAACAGTTTGCGACCGAGTTCCAGAAGCTGTGCGACCTGATGGCAGCCACACGGCCGACCGCGGTCAACCTCTTCTGGGCGATCGAGCGAATGAAGAAAGCGTTTGCCGAATCGGCGCAGGGCGGATGCTCTGTTGACGAAATCAAGCAGCGGCTCGAAGCCGAGGCGCGCCGCATTCACGATGCGGACGTTGCGAGCTGCCGCGCGATGGGGGCGCTCGGCGCCGAGCTTGTTCCGCAGCGCGCGCGAATTCTCACGCACTGCAACGCCGGCGCCCTTGCAACAGCCGGCTACGGGACCGCGCTTGGCGTGATTCGCGCCGCCGCCGAGCAGGGCAAACAGGTCGCCGTGCTCGCGGACGAAACGCGTCCTTTTCTCCAGGGCGCGCGTCTCACCGCCTGGGAACTGGTCAAAGACGGCATCGATACCACGGTGATCACCGACAACATGGCGGCGGCGATGATGCGGATGGGGAATGTCGATCTCGTCGTGGTGGGGGCCGATCGAATTGCCGCCAACGGGGATGTGGCGAACAAGATTGGCACCTACGGCGTGGCGGTCCTCGCGAGGGAGCACGACATTCCGTTTTACGTCGCGGCGCCGCTCTCGACAATCGACCTGAACACGCCGGATGGTTCGAAGATACCCATCGAAGAGCGGAACGAACGCGAGGTGACCCACGTCGGGCCGAATCGACTGACGCCGGAAGGCGCGCATATCCGCAATCCGGCCTTCGACGTCACGCCCGCGAAATACGTCACGGCGATCATCACGGAACGTGGTGTCGCACGTGCGCCGTACCACGAATCGCTGGCCGCACTCGTCAACGACGTTCACATTGTGGCGGGATCGCGGTGATTGTGCTCGGCATCGAGACTTCGTGTGATGAGACGTCTGCGGCCGTCGTCGAGGAGACCGGCGATGTTGCCCGACCATGGCGGATTCGCTCAAACGTCGTCGCCTCGCAGGTGTCGATTCATCAGGAATGGGGCGGCGTGGTGCCGGAGCTTTCAGCGCGGCAGCACATTCGTGACATCTGCGGAGTGGTCGAGCGTGCGCTCGATGACGCGCACCGTCCGCGCATTCACGCAGTCGCGGTTACACAGGGTCCCGGTCTTGTCGGTTCGCTGCTCGTCGGCGTTTCTTTCGCGAAGGCGTTCGCCTGGACACGCAGTGTCCCGATCATTCCTGTGCACCACCTCGCGGGACACGTAGAATCGCTTGTCCTGCAGGGCGGCGAGATGCCGATGCCTGCGGTTGTACTCGTCGTATCGGGGGGCCATACCAGCCTGTACCGCATCTCGAAGGCGGGTGTCTACGAACTGCTCGGCCGCACGCGTGACGATGCGGCTGGAGAGGCCTACGACAAGGTCGCGAAACTGCTGCACCTCGGGTATCCGGGTGGTCCCGTCATCGACCGCCTCGCCAGGACTGGCAACGATCGCGCGGTCGCGTTGCCGCGCATCCGGCTGACGCATGCGGATCGCAATGCCCCTGAACTTCCGGGCACACGTGATTTCAGCTTCAGTGGGCTCAAGACATCCGTGCTGAGACATGTCGTGGCGCGTCGTGCAGCGCTCGGGCTAACGCCTGCCGATCCGTTGCCGGACCGCGAGACCGCCGACATCTGCGCGAGTTTTCAGCGCGTCGTCGTCGAGGCGTTGCTCGACCGCTTGTTCGACGCTGCTCGCTCGTATCAGGCTCGGAGTATCGGCATCGCCGGGGGGGTCTCCGCGAACAGCCGCCTGCGCGCGGAGGCAGAAATGCGCGGAGCGGCGAAGGAACTGCCCGTATTCGTGCCCGACCTGGTGCTTTCAACGGACAATGCGGCGATGATCGCTGCGGCAGGGCTGCGGCGGTTTCGTGCAGGGTTTGACGCACAGGTCGACATCAATGCCGAAGCCAGTCTTGCGCTATGACTGATGATGCCGGGTCCAAAAGGACCCCGGCCTGCGGTGAATGACTTTCTACACAGAGTACCTCTGGTTCAACACGAAGAAGCGGCAGGAGTTTGTCCGCATCACTGACGACGTCGCGAAGATCGTCCAGAAAAGCGGTGTGAAGGAAGGCATGGTGCTCGTATCGGCCATGCACATCACCGCAGGTGTCTATGTGAACGACTGGGAGAATGGCCTGATTCACGATTTTCAAGTGTGGCTCGAGAAGCTGGCGCCCGCGGGGCTCGACTACCGGCACCACCAGACCGGGGAAGACAACGCGGACGCACACCTGAAACGCACAATCATGGGTCATCAGGTGATGCTGCCGATCACCGACGGTAACCTCGATCTCGGTCCGTGGGAGCAGGTGTTCTACGCAGAGTTCGATGGCCAGCGACGAAAGCGCGTCGTCGTGAAGGTGATGGGCGAATAGTGGACCGCGTGAACGATACGCGACAGTACCCCGAGCGTCCCATCGTGGGGGTCGGCGCGGTGATCGTTGAGGATGGCAAGGTTGTGCTGATTAAGCGGAAGTACGAACCGCTCAAAGGCCAGTGGAGCCTCCCCGGCGGAATGGTGGAGATTGGCGAAACCCTGGAATCGGCGCTCGCGCGCGAGATGCTCGAGGAGACGGGGCTGCGTGTCGATGTCGGCCCTGTCATCGAAGTGCTTGACCGGATCATGCGCGATGAGGAACGTCGCGTGCGCTATCACTTCGTCCTGATCGATTACCTCTGCTGGCGGGCGGACGGATCGCTTCAGGCCGGTTCTGACGTGGACGCCGCGATCTGGGTGGACCCGTCGACGCTCGGCGAGTACGCATTGACCGACAAGGCCACGTCGGTCATTCAGCGCGGCCTGACGCTCGCGCGTGAAGCGCCGCGGCCTGTGAGGTAACCATGGATGCCCTGTTGACGCGCGATGCGGCGTGGGCGCTGCTCACCGAATGGACCACAAGTGAAAGCCTGAGGAAGCACGCGCTCGCGGTCGAGGCGTCAGTACGCGGGTACGCCCGTCAGTTCGGTGAAGACGAAGACGCGTGGGGCTTCGTCGCGCTGCTGCACGATTTCGATTACGAACGGTATCAGACGCCCGCCGACCATCCGTTTCGCGGATGTGAGGAGCTGCGGCGGCGTGGCTATCCGGAGTGGGTGACGCGTGCGATTCTCTCCCACGCCGACTACTCGGGCGTGCCGCGGGAGAGCAAGCTCGAAAAGACGCTCTACGCGTGCGACGAGATGTCAGGATTCGTGACCGCCGCGTCGCTGGTGCGCCCCTCGAAAAGCATTCTCGATCTCGAGCCCCCCTCGGTTGTCAAACGCATGAAGGACAAGGCGTTCGCACGCAACGTCTCACGGGACGATCTGCGGCGCGGCGCCGGGGAATTGAACCTTCCCCTGGATGAACACATCGGCAATGTCATCCGGTTCATGCGAGAGCGAGCGGACGCGCTCGGCCTGCGCGGAACATTGTGAACACAGAACGTTCGGAACGTTCGAATGGTTCGACCGTCGTTCTGGAGAATGTCACGGTCCGTTACGGTTCGCATCAGGCGCTGCGCCGCGTCAGCGTTGCGTTTCCCGAGGGCGCCACGGGCCTGCTAGGTCCCAATGGGGCAGGGAAGAGCACGCTCATCAAGGCGTTGCTTGGGTTGCTGCGTCCCGCGGAAGGCGTGATGCGCGTACTTGGACGCGACGTTGCGGAGGCCCCGCTGGCGATTCGCGCGCACGTCGGCTACATGCCGGAAAACGACGCGCATATTCCGGGGATGAACGCGGTCTCCTTCGTTGCCTATTGCGGCGAGCTCTGTGGTCTTCCACCCGCCGACGCGATGCAGCGCGCCCATGAAGTCCTCTTTTACGTCGGTCTTGGCGAGGCGCGATATCGCAACGTCGAGACCTATTCGACGGGGATGAAGCAGCGCATCAAGCTGGCGCAGGCGCTGGTGCACGATCCGGATCTGCTGCTGCTCGACGAACCAACCAATGGCATGGATCCAAAGGGTCGGGACGAGATGCTCGCGTTGATTCGTGACATTGCCGATCGGATATCAGTAATCCTCTCGTCACACGTCCTCCCCGACGTGGAGTCCGCCTGCGAGCACGTCGTGGTGCTGCACAAGGGCGTGGTCGCCACGCACGGACCGATTGCCGCGCTCAAAGGCGATTCCGCGCGCGTATTCGAGCTGCGCGTCAAGGGTGATGAAAAGCGGTTCATCGAGGCCCTTCGAGAGGTGGGCATCGAAAGCCACGACGAATCCGGCGATGTCATGCGCGTGTTCGTACCGGCGGGCCGTCCGGCGCAGGTGCTTTTCGAAGTAGCCGCGCGTCACGGCGTGCAGGTCCGACATTTCCGCGCGAGCGTGCCATCGCTCGAGGACGTGTTCGCCCGAGCACTCGGCGATTAGGGGCATGTAAGGATGCCCATTCACGATCAGGGTTACCGTCGCTACTCCGGCGCGCGGATCCTGCGCGCTCGCAGCTGGTTCGTCATCGCACGTGCCGGGATCATCGAACGCTTGCGCGAGCGTCGGTTTCTGGCGCTGCTGCTGGTCGCGTGGCTGCTGTTTGTCGTGCGCGCCGTGCAGATCTATTTCGGTACGACATTCGTTCGCGCATCCTTCTTCGCGCCATCAGAAGAAACGTTCCACGGCTTCCTGACCCAGCAGCGGCTCTTCGTCTTCTTCATCACCATCTACGCCGGCGCCGGCCTCATCGCCAGCGATCGACAGGCCAATGCGCTGCAACTCTATCTGTCGAAGCCGATCACCCGGCACGACTACATCGTGGGAAAACTGGCGACACTCGCCGCATTCCTGATCGCCGTCACGTGGGTTCCGGCAATGATGCTGCTGATGTTGCAGGTACTCTTCAGCGGCAGCCTGGAGTTTGTCTCCACGCATCCACGGCTCGTTCCTGCCATCACCATCACAGCGGCGCTGCAAGTCGCCCTCGCGTCGATGATGATGCTCGCGCTATCGTCGCTGTCGCGAAGCCGGAGATTTGCGGCAATGCTGTACGCGCTCGTGACGATCTTTGCCGGCACCATCGAGCGTGTGCTGCAGACCGCAACCGGGGCGGCCGGCTGGGTGCTGGTGTCGCCCCAGAATACGCTCCTCGTTATCACCGACGCCCTGTTCGGAATCGAGCCGGAGATCCCGGTGACCCTCGCGCTTATCGCCATCATGACGTTGATGGCCGTCTGTGTTGCGGTCCTCGAGCGGCGTGTTCGTGCCGTCGACGTCGTCACATGATCGTCTCCACAGATCACCTGTCGAAGTGGTACGGCCAGGTCTCGGGTCTCAACGACGTCACGATTTCCATCCCGCCCGGCGTCACCGGCCTGTTAGGGCCCAATGGCGCCGGAAAGTCCACCTTCATGAAGCTGGTCACCGGACAGCTCAGGCCGAGTGCGGGCACGATCCGTGTCTTCGACGCACCAATTTGGGGAAACCCGTCGCAGTACCGCCGCCTCGGTTTCTGTCCAGAGCAGGACGCCTTCTACGAGCACATGACCGGCCGTGACTGGGTTGCGGCACTCGCGGGGCTTCACGGCATGGACGACGCCGCGGCGGTCGCCGCCGCAACCACGGCGCTCGACACCGTCGACTTGCTGGACGTCGCCGATCGGAAGATCGGTGGCTACAGCAAGGGGATGCGGCAGCGTGTGAAGCTTGCGCAGGCGATCGTCCACGATCCCGAGCTGCTCGTGCTCGACGAGCCGCTGAGCGGTATGGATCCGTTGATGCGGCGCCGGACGATTGGTCTCATCAGGCGGTGGGCCAGCTCCGGCAAGAGTGTCATCGTGTCGAGCCACGTGCTCCACGAAATCGAGGCCATGACGGCCACGATTGTTCTCATGCACAACGGGCGAATCGTGGCGGAAGGAGATGTTCATCAAATCCGCGCGCTGATTGACGCTCATCCTCACCGCATCTCGATTCGCGCCGCGGATCCACGGGGCCTCGCCAAGCGGCTGCTCGTCGACGACGACGTCTCCAGCTTCCGATTCGAGGGGGACGCGCTGATCGTTGAAACCGCGAATCCGGATTCCTTCTATGCGCGGCTCACGGAAGTTGCGGCGTCAGGTGAAGCTGGTTCGGTCGACGAGGTCACCTCGCCGGATGACAACCTGCAGGCAGTGTTCTCGTATTTGGTGAAACAATGACGGCGTCGGTGCTTCCGTCCACGCGGCGCGTGTTCGAGCTCGCACTCGGGCAGATGCTCTGGGCGCGCCGCACGGCCCTGCTTGCTCTCGCAGCGGCCGCGCCCGTCCTGCTGGCGCTGGTGACCCGCCTGACGCTGTCGTCCGGCTCGGCTGTCGTTCAGATCAATGGCCGCCAGATAGGTAGCGAAGCTGTGTTCAGCACGGCGATCGCCGCGCTGTATCTACGATTCATCGTCCCCGCGATCGGCGTGTTCTACGGCACCTCGCTGATCGCCGACGAGGTAGAGGACAGAACGATTACCTATTTATTCGTCCGGCCGATTCCGCGCGGCGCCATCGTCCTCGGCAAGTATCTGGCTTACGTCCTGTGCGTGACATCCGTCGTGCTCCCCTCGGCGGCGGTGGTGTTCTTGGTGATGGTGCCGTTTCAGGACATGGCGCCGCAGTTCGGGACGTTCGTCCGTAATCTCGGGGTGTTGGCGCTCGGACTTGCTGCATATGGCGCTGTCTTCCTGTGGGCGGGTGTCTTGTTCAGGCGGCCGCTCGTCGGTGGCCTGTTGTTCGTATTCGGGTGGGAACAGCTGGCGGCGGTTCTACCCGGATACTTGGGGCGGCTCACAATCGCGCATTACCTTCAGGCCGATACAACCAGTGTGGCAGCCTTGCTGACGACGACCATCGCTGCGCTGTGGCTCGCGATGCGCACCATAGAACGACGCGAGTATGTGCTCGAGCGGTGAGTGAAACCGCCGCGCCGACACGACCCGTATAATCGGTGACGGCAAGGAGTTTCCGATGAAAAAGCGCACCCGGGTGTTTCTGTTCGCAGCCGCCAGCGTGCTGATTGCGTCGCTGGCTACCGGTCTGGTTGCGTGGGCGACCCGTGTGTCGGCAGCCGCTGCGACTGACGAGCTCGCGTACGTGCCGGCGACGGCCCTGATGGTGGCGTACGCCGACGTTCGTGGGTTGATGAATTCGCCCTTCCACGATCGCATCCGGCAGCTTCAGCGTACCGGCCCCGCCGCAGGGTCCGACGACCTCGAGGCGCGGACTGGGATTCGTTTCGACACCGATGTAGATGGCGTGCTGGTCGCGTCCACCGGCGTCGATGCTCTGCAAGAGCGGGTTGACGGTTCCTTGTTGATTGCGCGCGGACGTTTCGACGCCAACCGCATAGAGAGTCTGATGCGCAGCCGCGGGGGGCAAGTCGACCAATACAGGGGCAAGCGTATTGTCACGCTTACCAATGCGACAAGCGATACCGCGCTCGCCTTCGCAGAGCCGGGTCTTCTGCTCTTTGGTCCGCAAACGACCGTTCGTGGCGCTCTCGATGCGAAGACGGGGGCCGCAGCAGCGATCGGTTCGAATCGCGAGTTCATGGCGCTTGTCAACGACGTGAGCGACGGCACGGCGTGGAGCGTCGCGAAGCTGGACAGCGCCTCGGGACGTACACCTTTCCCTCCCGCCGTCATGAATCAACTTCCGCCGATCAACTGGTTTGCGGCGAGCGGCCGCGTCGACACCGGCCTGCACGGGCGCTTGCGCGCGCAAGCTCGTGACGTCCAGTCAGCGGAGAGCTTGCGCGACGTGGTCCAGGGGTTTCTCGCGCTGGCAAGGCTGCAGGGCGCGCGCGATCCCGCCTATAGGAGCATGCTCGACTCGGTCGCGTTGACGGCTGACGGCACGTCTGTGTCGCTCTCGTTCGATGTCACACCTGCGGCACTCGACCTTCTGACACCGGCAGGTCCACCGCTGCGCGGCCCCGCAACACCGCGGCGTCAGTGAGCCACCTGATCTTCTTCTACGGCACCCTGATGGCGCCGTTCAACAGGCCCGGTCGGATCCGTGTCGATTCGGAGTTAACGTTCAAGGGGCACGGAACCATCGGGGCTGCACTGTTCGATCTTGGTCTGTATCCTGCCGCGGTATCTGCGGATCACGGCACCGCGCGCGTGCGCGGCGAGGTGTACGAGATGGCGAACAGCCCCGCGGTGTTGCAGGCGCTGGACGAAATTGAAGGCTACAGGGCGGCCGAACCGGACGCGAGCCTCTATTCGCGCCGACTCACGCCGGTCACGTTGAACGACGGCCGTCTTCTCGATGCGTGGGCGTACTTCTACAACGCGCGGCTCGAGCACGCCGAGCGAATCGACTCCGGCGACTATCTCCAATATCTGAAAGCACGCCAGCGTTAGACACGCAACCGGAACTCAGCGGCGGGCCTACACGAGAGGGTAGGACCGACCCTGCGGCCGGCCCTACGTGCGAAGGCTTAGTTCATCCGCAGCGCGGGACGCTGAGGCGGAAGAAACTCTTCCTCGTCCTCGGCGAGCTGCGAAATGGCGGAGTCGAAGTCCTGTCCTTCGTATTCGGTCGTATACGTGAGGATGGGAATGTTCTTCGTCTCCTGGTCAAGTTTGAGCATCGTCAGCAGCTGAAAGCCGTCCAACTCCTCGATGCGGGTGCAGAGAATGACCAGATTCGGTACGACCTTCTTGATCTGCGAGTAGGCGCGGTCACTCGATTCGACAAACACCATGTCGTAGCGGCCGGCGTCCAGGACCGTCTCGAGCATCCCGAGCACTTCGGTGTTGCCGTTGACAACCACTACCTTCTGCACTGGCGTGGCGGCGATCTGGTTCGTGTCAGCCATCTGAGTAACCCGCCCTTCTGGCCTCTTGCAATTCAGGATTCGTGCCACGAAAGGAACGCTCAGATGCTGCGTATCTTTGCGTAAATTCCGGCAATCTTGCAGTGGCTGTCCACAGGGATTCACCGGTTTCCAGGCCTCTCGAGCTGTAACTCTTTTACTACTCAGATTTTCGGCGTCGGCTGCCGCCTGTGGGTCGGATGCGTGTCACATGTGGCAGCAGCACTGCTGGGTCGGTTGCAAAGTTACGTCACACGCAATCAATCGCCTGGACCGAGATGGGCTTGCGGCGGCTGAGCGCGTTGCGGCACAGTGCAAATCATGCAATCACGCGAAGCGACGGCTGGTGCTGTTTTTCACAACTTCGTCGACGGCCGGTGGATCGCGTCGTCTTCACGAAGCTTCTTCGAAAACCGGAATCCGGCGAATCAGGACGATTTGATCGGTGTGTTCCAGCAGTCCACGCCGGTTGACGCCGATCAAGCCGTTCGAGCAGCGGAGCGCGCCTACGCCAGCTGG
>Ga0207659_10002078_pt1 | contig 11855 bp, 6 predicted proteins | sample KBSM43metaG_FD_184330 | JGI IMG/M metagenome (GOLD analysis project Ga0207659, IMG submission 184330) | Miscanthus rhizosphere microbial communities from Kellogg Biological Station, Michigan, USA - KBS M4-3 metaG (SPAdes) (version 2) | ecosystem: Host-associated > Plants > Roots > Rhizosphere >...
CAAGACCGCGGCGTCCGACGCTGCCACCCGTTCGATCACTTGCCGCACCTGCTTCATAGCGGCGGAATTGCCGAGGAACGGCGGCGTGCCTTTCTGCTGCACACGCGCGCCGGCCTCGGCGAGCCGCTGCCCGCGCGTCAGCGCCCGCTTCAAATCGACGTGCGTCTTCAATGTCGTTACGAGGCGCTCGTCGGCCCATGGCTTCTCGATGTAGTCGCGCGCGCCGCGCTGCATCGCTTCGACCGCGCCGCCGACGCTGCTCCAGGCCGTCATGACGATCACCGGTAGCGCCGGATCGATCGTCTTCAGCCGATCCATCAGCTCGAGACCTTCGGTCCCCGACGTTGTGTCGCGCGTGTAGTTGAGGTCGATCAAGGCGAGGTCGAACTCAGACGTTTCGGCGCGCTCGATCACGTCGTCCGGAGAACTGGCGGCGACGACGTCGAAGCCTTCGTCCACTAACAACAGTTTCAGCGCCGATACGATGTCGGCCTGATCGTCGGCAACGAGGATGCGGACGGTGTGCATCGGTTTCATCGGTTTAGACGAGAGGAATCGCGGAGAAGTTGTGCGTCGCGTCGGCGCGACCTGCCGTCCGACAGACGCGACGCGGAACGACGGTCAGCGCGATTTTCCCGAGAAAAATCGACCGATGCATGGTGGCACGTCGATTGGTATCAAGGGACGTGCCCATGGCTGACACCGCGCGGGTCCTGGTCGCAGACGACCAGCCCGATATCCTCGAAGCGCTCCGCTGGCTGCTGGCCGGCGAAGGCTACGATGCGCAGTTCGTCGATTCGACTGCCGCCGTGCTCGACCGCCTGCAAAACGGCTCCTTTGACCTGCTGTTGATGGACCTGAACTACTCTCGCGATACGACATCGGGCCGTGAAGGTCTCGCACTGATCCCGCAGGTGCGCGAACAGGATCCGGCGCTGCCGATCGTCGTGATGACCGGGTGGGGCAGTGTTGATACGGCCGTGGAAGCGATGCGGCTCGGCGCCAAGAGCTTCGTGCAGAAGCCGTGGGATGACAACGCGCTTCGCGAGATCGTCGGCCGCGAGATCGACGATGGCCGAGCCGCCCGGCGGCAGGATCGCAAACAACATCGCGAGCGCGAAGAAGCGCGGCTGATTCAGCGTGCGCTGTTGCCATCGACCATGCCGCAAACCGCCGGCGTCCGCCTGGCTTCGTCGTGGCAGCCGGCGGATGGTGTGGGCGGCGATTGCTTCGATGTGATGACCAGCGGATCGGCCGTTGGAGTTGCGATCGCCGATGTCGCCGGCAAGGGCATGCCGGCGGCGCTGCTGATGTCCAATCTTCAGGCGGCAGTTCGTGCGTTCGCGCAAGGCACTGCCGAACCAGCCCCGCCGGCGACGATTTGCAGCAACGTCAACCGCCTGCTATGTCGTCACATGGTGAGTGGTCGGTTCATCACCTTCTGCTTTGCGTGGATCGACCCTGCGCGGCAGTCGCTGGTTTATGCCAACGCCGGCCACAATCCGCCGCTGCTGTTGCACCGCAACGGTGAAATCGTACGGCTCGGCGAGGGTGGAATGGTGATGGGTGTCTTCGCCGACGCTGCTTTCAAGCAGGCCGAACTGGCGTTGCAACCCGGCGATCGTCTCCTGTTCTATACGGACGGCATCACCGAAGCGCCGAACGCTGACGGCGAGGAGTTCGGCGAAGATCGGCTCGAAGCCGCCGGCCGGACGGCGCCGGATCGATCGGCCGAGGCGATGAAGGACCACGTATTGGCACAACTCGCGGCGTTTACCGGCGGCTCGTTTGCGGACGACGCGACGTTGATCGTGGTGGAGCTATGAGCGATTTTCTGGGGGACCTGCGTTACGCAATCCGGTTGCTGATTAAGCAGCCCGGCTTCACGCTAGTTACCATCGCTGTGCTCGCGCTCGGCATCGGTGCGACCACTGCGATCTTCAGCGTTGTCGACGGCGTACTGTTGCGGCCGTTGCCGTACGCCGGCGCGGACCGGTTGGTCTCGGTCAGCAACTACTACCGCAAATCGGCATTCCGTGGAACGATTTCGGCGCCCGACTACCACGACTGGCACGACCAGGCGCAAAGCTTCAGCGGCCTGGCGATGTACAACTCGAACCAGAGCAGCATTGCTGTCGACGGCGCGGCCGATTACGCGGTGGTGACCCGCGCGACACCCGAGTTCTTCGACGTCATGGGCGCCCGGCCAGCGCTTGGCCGCTTGCTGTCGGTGGACGAACACAAGGCCGGTGGCCCGATGACCGCGGTGGTGAGTCACGCGTTCTGGCGTTCGCACCTGGGCGGCGACCGATCGGCGGTTGGCCGGACGATCAAATACCGCGAGGCGATCTATACCGTCGTCGGCGTGTTGACTCCGGAGTTCAACTTTCCGCAGCGGTCCGAGGTCTGGACCGCCTGGTGGATTGCTCCGGAAACGACCTCTCGCTCGGCGCACAACTATCGCGCAGTCGGCCGCTTGAAGCCTGGCGTGACGATCGCGCAGGCGCAGGCTGAAATGGACGCGATTGCCGATCGTCTCGAAAGGGCGTATCCACAGACCAACGAGACGAAAGGCGTGGCCGTCGACTCATTGCAGGACCAGATGGTTCGTAGCGTGCGCACGACGCTGAACCTGATCTTCGGCGTGGTGATCGTTGTGCTGTTGATCGCGTGCGCCAACGTCAGCAACCTGCTGCTTGCTCGGGCCAGCTCGCGATCGCGCGAGCTCGGCGTTCGCGCGGCGATTGGCGCGACGCGCGCACGCGTGATCCGCCAACTGGTGACGGAGAGCGCACTGCTCGCCGCGGTGGCCGGTGCGTTGGGTGTCCTGATCGCGGCGTGGGGCATTCGCGGTCTGCTGGCCATCGCGCCACAGGGGCTGCCGCGACTCGACGAGGTTGGCGTCAACTGGCGGATGCTCGGCTTCGCCCTGGCCGCGTCGCTTTCCGCGAGCTTCGTCTTCGGCCTTGCGCCGGCCCTCCACACCTCGCGTGTCGATCTGAATGAAGTGCTGAAGCAGGCGGGCCGCGGCGCATCGGGCGGCGGCAGCGGCCGGCTGCGTGCGTCGTTGATCGTGTTTGAAACCGCGGCCGCCGTCGCGCTGGTGATCGCGGCGAGCCTGCTGATTCGCAGCTTTGCGGCGCTCAATCGCGCCGACATGGGGTTCGATCCCGACCGGTTGCTGCTGACTGGGACGTCGGTGCCGGCATCGGACCTCGGAAGCGCGAAACGGGCAGTAGGTTTCTATCGCGACTTGATGCCGCAGTTGGCCACTATTGCCGGCGTGACGTCGGTGGCAGCCGTGAGTGCGATACCCACCGTAGTAGGCTCGAACGGCCGCTACATGGTCGAGGGCGGCAAGACCTTCGAGCAGATGCGGTCGAGTGCACCGCAGGCCTTGTTCACCGTAGTCACTCCCGATTATTTCAAAACGATCGGTATCCCGATAAAGCGCGGCCGCGATTTCACCGCCGGCGATATCGAAGGCGCACCGCTGGCTGCCGCGATCAACGAGGCCTTCGCACGCGCGGCCTTTCCGGACACCGATCCGATCGGCCGCCGGGTGATGACCGGCATGGACGGCGTAGTGGGGCCGGACGGCTCTCGGTTTGTCAGCGTCGTCGGCGTGGTCGCCGATTTGCGCGCTCGCGATCCGTCAGTCAGCCCTGAACCGCAGATCTATTACCCCTTTCAGCAACACCCGTTCTCTGCCACGGCGCTGACGATGGTGTTTCGGACGTCAGTCGATCCGCTGCAGGTTGCGGCTGCCGCCCAGCAACGGATTCGCGGGATGAATCCTGACGTGCCGGTGAAGGTGAGCACGATGGAAGAAGCTCTCGGCATCGCCGTCTCGACGCCTCGCTTCCGCACGGTGTTACTCGGATTGTTCGCGGCGCTCGCCCTGCTGCTGGCGATGGCCGGGGTCTACGGCATCGTCTCGTTCACGGTGTCGCAACGCACCAGTGAAATGGGATTGCGGATGGCACTAGGAGCACAGCGTGGCGAAATCGTTCGGCTGACTCTCGCCAGCGGCATGAAGTTGACGGCGATCGGCGTCGTAGTTGGCTGGGTCGCCGCGTTCGCCGCGGCGCGTGTCATCGAAACGATGCTGTTCGAGGTCAGCGCGCGTGATCCGATCGTGTTCCTCGTTGCTCCGGCCATGTTGTTGACGGTGGCGTGCCTGGCGAGTATGGCGCCAGCGCTGCGGGCATCACGGGTGGATCCCTCGGTGGCGTTACGTGTCGAGTAACCGCTGATGATTCAGGATTTGCGGTTCGCAGTGCGGATGTTGCTCCGGACGCCGGCCTTTACGCTGGCGGCGGTCGTGACGCTTGCGCTCGGGATTGGCGCCAACGCGGCGATCTTCAGCGTGGTCTACGCAATCCTTCTCAAGCCGTTGCCGTTTGCCGAGTCGCATCAACTGATCTACGTCCACGACTCGTATCCGAGTATCCAAACGGCGTCGGTTTCGTGGCCGAAGTATCAGGCGTTCCGCGACGGCAATCGAACACTGTCTGCTTTGGGGGCGATTGCGCCGGGCGCGATCACACTGACCGGGCGGGGCGAGCCGCAGCAACTTGCAGTATCAAGGGTCTCGGGCGACTTTTTTGATGTCTTCAAGACCGCGCCGCTGACTGGACGAACCATCAGGCGCAGCGACGATCGGGAGAATGCCGAACCGGTGATCGTCCTCAGCTACGGACTCTGGCAGCGGGTGTTTGGCGGCGATCCGGCAGTGCTTGGCCAGACGATTCGTGCTGACGGTCGCCCGCGGTTGGTGATCGGCATCATGCCGCCGGATGGGATCTATCCGGCTCGCACCGACGGCTGGATTCCGCTGGCGGTCGCCGCGAACGCACCCAACGGCAACTTCCTGCGACTGGTTGGCCGCCTCAAGGAAAAGACCACGCTCGAGCGCGCTACGGCGGACCTCGAAGCGATCGGCGCAGCTTTCAATCAGGCCAACGGCACCCGGCGTGACATCAAGACCTACTTGCTGCAGGATTTTCTGTCGCAGAACAACCGCCGCATCTTGCTGGTGCTGCAGGGAGCAGTGCTGGCCGTGCTGCTCGTCGCCTGCGCGAATGTTGCGAACATGCTGCTCGCGCGCAGCGTGGCCCGCCGGCGCGAATTGTCGATTCGTGCCGCGATTGGCGCCTCGGGCGGTCGCCTCGTCAGACAGTTGCTGACTGAAAGTGTGGTACTGGCGGCGATTGGCGGTGGGGCGGGCGTGTTGCTGGCGGGTTGGCTGGTGCGGATGTTCGTGGCGGTCGCACCGTCCGGGTTTGCCGGTGTGCAATCGATCCGTGTCGATGGAACGGTGTTGGCGTTCGCCGCGTTCGTTGCAGTTGCAACCGGTGTGATCTTCGGTGTCGCTCCGGCTCGAGGCGGTCTGCGTGCTGACGCCAACGAAACGCTGCGCGAAGGCGGAACGCGTACCGCCACCAGCAGTACGCTCGCCGCCGGCCGGGCGCTGGTCGTCGCCGAAATCGGCCTGGCCATCATGCTGGCGCTGGGCGCGGGAGTGATGGTGAAGAGCCTGCTGCGCTTGCAGTCGCAGGACGCGGGAGTCGATCCCGATGGCCTGATGACGTTTCAGATCACCCTGCCGGATGGACGCTACGACACGGACCAGACACGTCAGATGTTTCCGCGAATCGTCGAAGCGGTAGCAACCATCCCGGGCGTGAAGTCTGCAGGCGCGATCAATTTCATTCCGCTCATCAACTTCGGGTTCAACGGTCCGTTTGCAATCATCGGCCGTGAGCCGTTCCCGGTCGATCGCCCGCCGGCGGTCGAGTACCGGATGGTAATTCCCGGCTATTTCGAAACGATGGGCATTGCCTTGCGGCGCGGTCAGTCCTTCAGCGCCCGTGACGACGAGCGCGAACGGCCGGTGGTGATTATCAACGAGACGATGGCGCGGCAGTTCTGGCCGAATCAGGATCCGATCGGCGCTCGCGTGCAACTGGGTGTCGATAACGGTACCGTCACACGCGAGGTCGTCGGCGTCGTCGCCGACGTTCGCTCCCGCACGCTCGATTTTGCGCCGGTGCCAGAGACGTTCGTTCCCCACGCGCAGGTTCCGGCTTCATCGATGGGCATCGCGGTTCGCACTGCTGGAGACCCGCTGGCGCTGCTGCCCGCCGTGCGCGAGCGAATCGGCCGCCTCGATCCCGATTTGCCCATCATCCGACCGCTGACGATGGAGGCGATCATCACGGTGTCGACTGGTTCGATGCGGCTGTCGTCGACCTTGACCGTGCTGTTTGCCTTCGTCGCGGGACTGCTGGCGTGCCTCGGCATCTATGGACTGGTGTCGTATGCCGTCGCACAACGGACGCGCGAGATCGGCATCCGCGTCGCCCTGGGCGCCAATCCGGTGTCGGTGCTGCGTTTGATCGTCGGCGACGGCGTGAAGCTCGCCTCGATCGGCATCGCCTTCGGCGCGGTCGGGACGTGGCTGCTGACCAGCACCATTCGATCGCTGCTTTACGAAGTCAGTCCAAGCGATCCGGCCGTGCTCGCGGCGACCTGCGCCGGCGCGTTCGTGCTTACGGCGCTGGCGTCGCTGATACCGGCGATGCGAGTGATGCGAGTTGATCCGTCGGTCGCGCTGCGCGTCGAGTAAACAGAAGTCACAAGTCACAAGTCGAAAGTCACAAGTCGAGTTGCAACTCGTCAGTACTGATCAGCTAGTCCCCAGTCCCCAGTCCCCAGTCCCCGCCGACCTCCGAACGGCGTCGCGCCACAGTTGCCTCAACGCGTCTCCGCGAACCTCGCGGGCGCCATTGGCGGCTTCGCGCGGGAGGAAGCGTCTCGCGCAGCCGCCCGTTGGAGCAAGCCGGCCAGGTGCCGGAAAAACATCACGGCAGTGAGGCTTGCGCGGCGGTCTGCTCGCCTGTCACCCCGATCCCCGGACTAGACAAGCCTCACTAGTTGCTGTGAGCGATGTTCGAATCAGTAGGACCGCCGCGCCGGCGTCAGGGTTCGAACGGAGTGATGTTTTTCCGGCTTGCGGAATACGGGCGGCGAAGCGAGATGCTTCCTCCTTTGGCCGAAGCCGCACCAGCCATCAAGCTGCGCGCAGGCTCGATCGCCGCGCGCTGCTGACGCGCAGCGCCATTGGCCTAGGGTTCGAGCGTTCCTCTCGGTGCGTCGACGATGATGCAGGTCGTCGTGCCGTGGGCGTACAGCTTGCCCTTGGCGTCGACGATGCGGCCTTCGGATGTCGCGGTGCGCCCGCCGACGTGGACCACCTTGCTTTCGCAGCGGAGCTGGCCCGCTTCCTTGGTGATCGGCCGCGTCAGGTTCACTTTGAGCTCCAGGGTCGTGAAGCGGCGGCCGGCCGGCATCGCCGAGTTGATCGCGCACCCGAGCGCGGTGTCGAGCAGCGTTGCCGCAAAGCCACCGTGCGCCACGCCGGTGCCGTTATAGAACTTTTCCTCACAGGTAGCGGTGAACACCACCCGGCCTTCTTCCACTTCGGACAGCCGAATCCCCAGCAGATCGAGCATCGGCGGCGGCGGCATCTCGCCGGCGAGCATCCGGCGAAAAAATTCGATGCCGCTGAGGTGGCGCCGGGCTTCGACGTGGACGTTGAGAGGATTCGTCATGAAATTCGGCCTTATCCTGCGGCGCCGCCCGAAACCCTGGTCGGCATCGCCGCGGCGTGTTCGTCGCGCAGCACGCGATACAGGATCTTACCAACCGCACTCATCGGCAGGCTTTCGCGAAGTTCGATGTGCCGCGGCACCTTGTATTCGGTGAGATGCTCACGGCAGTAGCGGATGATGTCGTCCGGCGTCACTGTCGTGCCGGCCTTCAACGCGATGCAGGCCTTGACCGTTTCACCGTGGTAGGAATCTGGGATGCCGATCACCGCGGCGAGACGCACCGCCGGATGCGCATAGAGCACCGATTCGACGTCGGACGGATAGACGTTGTAGCCGTCGACGATGATCATGTCTTTTTTGCGTTGCACGATCGATGTATAGCCATCTTCGTCCATGCGCGCGATGTCGCCGGTGTGAAACCAGACGCGGCCATCCGGCCCGAGCCGCAGCACGTTGGCGCTCTCTTCGGGCTTGTTCCAGTAACCCTTCATCACTTGCGGGCCGGAGATGCAGAGTTCACCGACTTCGCCCGTCGGCAACTCGCGCGTGCCGGTTTCCACGTCGACAATCTTCTGGTCGGTGTCGGGCAGCGGCAGGCCAATGGTGCCGAGCTTGCGAAATGCGAGTTGCGGTGTCGAGTGCGTCACCGGTGATGTTTCCGAGAGCCCGTAGCCTTCGTTCAAGGGACGGCCGATCCGTCGCTCGAACTCCTCCATTACTTCGACCGGGCAGGGAGCGCCACCGCTATTGAAGGCGCGGACATGCTCGAGCCCGAATTCGTGAACCTTGGGATGGTTCAGCAGCGACACGAACAGCGTTGGCACTGCCGGGAAATAGGTTGGACGAAAATCCCGAATCGACGCGAGCACCGCTTCCGGTTCGTACTTCGGATGGATAATCTGCAGCGCGCCAATCCGCAGACCGATCATCATGCACACCGAGAACGCGTAGATGTGGAAATAGGGAATGACGACGAGATAGCGCTCGTTGCCGCCCAACATGTATTGCGGGCTCGTCCAGGTTTCGGTCTGGACGAGGTTTGCCCAGATGTTGCCATGTGTCAGCATCGCGCCCTTGGGCGTGCCCGTGGTGCCACCGGTGTACTGCAAAACGGCGAGGTCGCCAGGCTCGATGGCGACGCGCGGAATGTCGGCGGCGTTGACGGTTCGCACCAGGTCGGCGAGCGGGATCGTGCCAGGCACCTGTGGCGGTGCGGCCTTGGCCGACGAGTACTCTGCAAGTGACGTGACGATGATGTCGCGAATGCCGCTGTGCGGCGCGAGTCCCTGGACGAGCGGCGCGAGCGCATCCAGCGTGATCATCGTCCTGATGCCCGAATCGGTTGCGACGATCAGCGCTTCGCGTGCGGTGTAGCTGGGGTTGATGTTTACGACAATCGCGCCGAGCCGCAGGATTGCAAACGACGCGATGATGTACTGCGGGCAGTTCGGCAGCATGATGCCGACGCGGTCGCCCTTGACGATGCCGAGCCGCGCCAGCGACGAGGCGAGAGCATCGGCTCGGCGCTTGATGTCGAGAAAGGTCAGTTGCGCGCCGAGAAACTGCGTCGCCGGCTTATCCGGACGTTCAACGGTGGTGATCGCCAGCACGTCATAGAGAGGGCGTCCGGGGTAGGACAGACCGTCGCGCACCCAGTAGTCCCAGTGCTTTTTCCACGGCCGGGCGGCGTCGGCATTCATGCGATGGTCCTCCCGCCGTCGACGACGATGGTCTGGCCAGTGATGTAGTTCGACGCGTCCGACGCGAGAAATACGCAAACGCCCTTCAATTCGCCCTCGGCGCCGATGCGCGGGATTGGACTGTTCGCCTTGATCGCCGGTTCCGCCATTTCGATCGCGCCGTCGGCGAGCCGCGAATGAAAGAACCCCGGAGCGATCGCGTTGACGCGAATGTTCTTGCGTCCCCACGATGCCGCCAGTTCGCGCGTCAATCCCATCAGTCCGGCTTTGGTCGCGGCGTACGGTGCGTAGTGCGGGCCGTGAACCGACGAATGGATGCCGGCGATCGACGCGATGTTAATGATGCGGCCCCATTCGTGCTGCAGCATGACACGCCCGGCGGCCTGCGCGAACAGGAAAGCACCAGTCAGGTTAATGTCGACGACCTTCTGCCACTTGTCGAGGGGCAGTGCCTCGGGCTCGGCCGCCCAGGTGACGCCGGCATTGTTCACCAGGATGTCGACCTTTCCGAAGGCCGTAACGGTTTTGTCGACGACCGCCTGGACGTCTGGCGCTTTCGCCACGTCGCAGAGCATCCCTTCGACGTGAAATCCCTTCGCCCGCATCTGAGCGATGGTCGGCGTCAGCCATTCCTCGCGGCGCGCACAGAGCATCAACGCCGCGCCCGCCTCGGCGAGCCCCTCGGCCATTTCCAGTCCGATGCCGCGCGATCCGCCAGTGACGATCGCAGTCCGACCCTTCAAAGAGAACAGTTCGCTGATAGTTGGCACGTTGGGCTTATACTTCCGAGCCACCGAACGCGTCAACCGACAAGAACTAGGTTCGCGAGGTTCGCAGGGTTCGCGAGGTTCACCGGGTTCAAGAGGTTCGCGGGGTTCGAGAGGTTCGAGAGGTTCAAGAGGTTCAAGAGGTTCAAGAGGTTTTCATGGCGGAGACACAGACGGTAGTGCGCGGCGGGCAGTTCCTGACAACACCGGTGAACGCGGCGGAAGTGTTCATTCGCGAAGAACTGACCGACGAGCAGCGATTGTTCGGGCAGACCGCCGCCGAGTTCATGCAGAAGGAAGTCTTGCCGGTCGTCGAAAGACTCTACAAACACGACTGGGATTTGACGCGCCAGTTGCTGCGCAAGGCGAGCGAACTGGATTTGCTGCGGCTGGAAATTCCCGCGGAGTACGGCGGGCTGGGCCTGGATTTGATCAGCGCGTCATTTGTCGGCGAGCAGATTGCGCTCAACCCGTCGTTTGGCGGATCGCTCGGCGCGCACACCTCGATTGGCACGTTGCCACTGGTTTATTTCGGTACCGACCAGCAGAAAGCGAAATACCTGCCGCGATTGGCAAGCGGTGAATTGATCGGGGCGTACTGCCTCACTGAGCCGCAGTCTGGATCCGACGCGCTGGCGGCGCGCACCACCGCGACGCTGACCCCCGACGGCCGCCACTACCTGCTCAACGGTCAGAAGATGTGGATTACCAATGGCGGCTTCGCCGATCTCTTCACGATCTTCGCGAAAGTGATTGACGGTGACCGGGGGGCAGGGGCCCCCGGAGTGAACGATGGCAAGTTCACCGCGTTCCTGGTCGAGCGCGGCATGGGCGTGGTCAGCGGCCGCGACGAGATCAAGCTGGGACTCGACGGCTCGTCGACCACCGCGCTGATGCTCGACAACGTCAAAGTGCCGGTCGAAAACCTGCTTGGCCAAATCGGCCAGGGGCACAAAGTAGCGTTCAACGTGTTGAACTTCGGCCGCGTCAAGCTTGGCGCCCGCAACATGTCGGGCGTGAAAGCGGCGCTTGGTCATGCAGTCAAGTACGCGAAAGAGCGGCGGCAATTCGGCAAGGCCATTGCCGAATTCGGACTGATCAAACAGAAGCTGGCCGGCATGGCGATTCGCGGCTTCGTCGGCGACGCGATGTCGTACCGGGCGCTCGGCGACGTCGATCGCGCGATCGAAGCGAGCGGCGACCGCGCGAACGGCCAGCAGTTGATGAAAACGATCGAGAGCTTCGCGGTCGAGTGCTCAATCAACAAAGTCTGGACCAGCGAAGCGCTCGCCTGGGCGGTGGACGAAGGCCTGCAGGTGTTCGGCGGCAATGGCTACTCGCGCGAATTCCCGCTCGAGCGGATGTATCGCGATGCGCGGATTACCCGGATCTACGAAGGCACCAACGAAATCAACCGGATGCTGGTGCCGGGCCGTCTGCTGAAGCAGTCGCCGGAACTGTTCACGCGTGAAGCCGCGACGCGCGTGCTCGCGCCCGAAGCCGGTTCGTCAGCAGCGAGCGGTGAACTGGGCCCCGAACGCGACTATGTCGGACGGGCGAAGCGCGCTGCGATCGGGCTACTCGGACATGCTGTCAGCGTTTACGCTGACGGTTTTAAACATGCGCAGGAAGTGCAGGCGCACATCGCTGACGTGATCATCGAAATCTACGCGATCGAGAGCGGCATCGCGCGTGCCGCGAAGATGGCGAGCCGCAACGACAGCCGCGCGTCGATCGCCGCCGATGCGGTCAGGGTTTATACCAGCGACGCC
>Ga0207659_10002079_pt1 | contig 11853 bp, 13 predicted proteins | sample KBSM43metaG_FD_184330 | JGI IMG/M metagenome (GOLD analysis project Ga0207659, IMG submission 184330) | Miscanthus rhizosphere microbial communities from Kellogg Biological Station, Michigan, USA - KBS M4-3 metaG (SPAdes) (version 2) | ecosystem: Host-associated > Plants > Roots > Rhizosphere >...
GGACGCGGGGGCGCCCGCCCCGGCGCGATGAGGGCACTCGAGTCCCCGCCCGCGCTCCTGGATCTCGCGCGCAGCATTCGGGCCGGCGACACCACGGCCGAGGCGGCCACGGAGCGTTGTCTGGCCGCCATCGGCGAGCGCGACGGATCGATCAACGCGTTCATCACCGTGACGGCCGATGCGGCGCGCGACGCGGCGCGCACCGCCGACCGCGAACTGGCGTCGGGGCGCGATCGCGGCCCGCTGCATGGCGTCCCGATGTCGATCAAAGACATCCTCGACATCGCCGGGCTGCCCACCACCGCCGCCTCGCGCGTGCGCCGCAACCACGTGGCCGCGCGCGACGCCATCGTGGTCGCGCGGCTGCGTGACGCCGGCGCGGTGTTCGTCGGCAAGACCAACCTCCACGAGTTCGCGCTCGGCACCACCAACGAGGAGTCGGCGTACGGGCCGGTGCATCACCCCCTCGACCCCACGCGATCGCCGGGCGGCTCTTCGGGTGGATCGGCCGCCTCGATCCTGGCCGGCATGGCCTTCGCGTCGATGGGCACCGACACGGGCGGTTCGGTTCGCATCCCGGCGGCGGCGTGCGGGCTCGTCGGCCTCAAGCCGGTGTTTCGCGACGTGCCGACGCAGGGCGTCGTTCCCCTGAGCACGTCGCTCGACCACGTCGGCCCGCTCTGCGCCACCGTCGCCGACGCGGCCGCGATCTATCGGGTGATTGCCGACGCGCCGGGATTCGCCGCCTCGCCGCAGCCCGGAGACCCGCGTGAGCTGCGGCTGGGTGTGCCGCGGCGCTACTTCCTCGACCTGCTCGACGACGACGTCGCCCGCGCGTTCGACGAGACGTGCGCGCGGCTGGCAGCGGCCGGCGTCAGGCTCGACGACGTCACGATTCCCCACGCGGCGGAGATCGGCGCGGTCTACCTGCACGTGGCCCTCACCGAGGCGGCGGCGTTCCATTCGCGCACGCTCGAGACACAGCCGGACGACTACACGCCGACGGTGCGCGCCCGGCTCGAAGCCGGCCGCTACGTCCTGGCCGAAGACTACATCCGCGCGCTGCGCGGCCGCGACGTGCTGCGCCGCGACGTGATGGCGGCGCTCGAGGGGCACGACGCCCTGCTGCTACCCGCCCTCGCGGTGCCGGCCACGCCGCTCGGCGCGGCGACGATGCGCGTCTCGGGCGTGGACGAACCGGTGCGGAACGTCACGCTGCGGCTCACGCAGTTGTTCAACCTCACCGGCCATGCGGCCATCACCGTGCCCTGCGGCACGACCGGCGGCGGCCTGCCGATCGGCGCGCAACTGGCAGCGCCGTCCACGGCGGGGCTGTTGGCCGTGGCGGCCACCCTCGAGCCCTGGATCCGCGGCCAGGCCGTCACTTCCCCTCGCCTGACGTGATCGCGCCATTCTTCCACCGCTGGGAACATCGTCTCGCGTCGGCCACCAAGAACCGGGTGATCCGCCCGTTCGAGTGGGGGCTGGAGTGGCTGCCCACGGAAGCCGGTGGGCAGGTGGATGGATGGGCAGGTGAAAGTCCGAACGGCTCAGGGCACGTGGACGATGGAGCGCGCGTGGAGCGCTGGGTCGAAGCGATCATGCGCGACACGCATGCGTTTTTCACCCCGCCGCCGACGACCGCCTACGAGTTCACCGCCTCGGGCGTCGACGGCGAGGGAATGTTGCGCTTCCCGAGCGCGCTGTCGACGCCACACGCCGAGAACGACGTGGTTGCGGCGCGATGGTTTCCGAGCCCGGCGGCCCGGCAGCGCATGGGCAACGGCCACGCCGGCGACCCGGGTCCCGCGGTGCTCGTGCTGCCGCAGTGGAACGCCGATGCCGGCGGCCACATCGGCCTGGCGCGCCTGCTCGCGCGCTTCGGAATATCCGCGCTGCGTCTCAGCCTCCCCTATCACGACGTGCGCATGCCGCCGGAGTTGGAGCGCGCCGATTACATCGTCAGCGCCAACGTCGTCCGCACGCTGCAATCGTGCCGGCAGGCGGTGCTCGATGCGCGGCGCGCCGTGGACTGGCTGTCGGCGCAGGGCTTCGAGCGCATCGGGATTCTCGGCACCAGCCTCGGGTCGTGCCTGTCGCTGCTGACGACGGCGCACGAGCCGCGCATCCGCGCCGCTGCGCTCAATCACGTCTCCCCCTGGTTCGCCGACGTGGTGTGGCGCGGCCTGTCCACGCGACACGTCCGCGCGAGCCTCGACGGGCACGTCGATCTCGATCGGCTGCGGCGGATCTGGATGCCGATCAGCCCGATGGCGTACCTCGAGGCGATGCACCACGCCCGAAGCCTCCTGGTGTACGCGCGCTACGACCTCACGTTCCCCGTGGACCTGTCGCGCCACCTGCTCTCGCGCTTTGCCGCCCACGGGCTGCCGCACGAGACCTTCGCGCTGCCCTGCGGCCACTACAGCACCGGAATGGCCCCCTTCAAGTTCGTGGACGCCTACGTCCTGATCCGCTTCCTCCGGCGGCACCTGTAGCCGGCGTTCCACGCCGTCTCCGCCCGTTTTCGGCCCAGTGTCTGCGACAGTGGGCGGGTGCGATTGCATTTGTACTATTGAAGTAGTACAATAGCTCTATGCCGGGCCTCGACTGGACCGCCAGCGTGAATCCGCGCGACCCTACGCCGCTCCACGCGCAGCTGGAGCGCACCATCCGGGCCGCCATTGCCTCTCGCCGCCTGCGCCCGGGGGATCAGCTGCCGACGGTGCGGCAGCTCGCGGTGGCCCTCCGCATCAACGCCAACACCGTGGCCAAGGTCTACACCCATCTCGAGCGCGAGGGCGCGCTCGGCACCCGGCGCGGCGTCGGCACGTTCGTCCTCGACGCGCCGCAGCTCGCGCCCGATCATCAGGAAGCCCGCGACGCCGAGCTCCTGGCCGTCGCCACCCGCGCGATTGCCGACGCCTCGGCCCGCGGCTTCTCGGTCGCCGACCTCCGAAAAGCACTCCTCTCGATCGCAAAAGGAGAAACATCGTGATGACCTCAAAGAGCCGCACCCTGTTCGACAGCCAGCCGTCGCAACCCCCCACGCAGCTCAACGTCGTGGCCGTCGCGATTTTTGTCGTGGTGGCGGGAGCGGGGCTCGTTGGGACGTTGCAGACGAACAACCCGTACTGGGTCGTCGGCGGAGTGCTGTTGGGGATCTTCATCGCCCAGTCGCCGCGCGTGGCGCAGCAGTGGGAACGGGCCGTCGTGCTGCGGCTGGGGCGGTTCATCGGCTTGCAGGGACCCGGCCTGTTCTGGATCGTGCCGTTCATCGACGCGGTCGGCCGCGTCATCGACCAGCGGGTGATCACCACGAGCTTTGCCGCCGAGCAGACGTTGACCTCCGACACCGTGCCGGTCAACGTGGACGCGGTGCTGTTCTGGATGGTGTACGACGCGGAAAAAGCGGCGCTCGAGGTGCAGGACTACCCGTCCACGGTGAGCCTGGCGGCGCAGACGGCGTTGCGTGACATCATCGGCCGCACCTCATTGGCCGATCTGCTCCGCGGACGGGACAAGATTGAGGAGCAGTTGCAGAAGCTGATCGACGAGCGCTCCACGCCCTGGGGCGTCACCGTGCAATCGGTCGAGATGCGCGACATCGTCATTCCGAGCCAGCTCCAGGAAGCGATGTCGCGCGAGGCCCAGGCGACGCGCGAAAAGGCCGCACGCATCATTCTCGGCGAGGCGGAAATGGAGATCGCGCGCTCGTTCGAGATCGCGTCGCGGGTCTACATCAACAATCCGACCGCGCTCCACCTGCGGGCCATGAACATGCTCTACGAGGGGCTCAAGGAAAAGGGCGCTTTGATGCTCGTGCCGAGCTCGGCGGTGGAGTCGATGGGCATGGGCGGCATGCTCGGAGCGGCCGCGCTGCAGCAGTCGCGGCTGGCGGGCGGCGACGGAGGAAGCAAGTGAGACGGGCGGCTCGAGCCCTCGTGGCCGCCGCGCTCGGCGCGGCGCCGCTGGCGGCGCAGCAATCGGAGACTTCAGGTCCGAAATTCGAGGTGGTCTCGATCAAGCCGAACAGGTCGGCCGACGCGCGGCAGCGGTTTCAGGCCGCGCCCGGCGGCCGCTACACCTGGACGGCGTTCACGCTCAAGTCGCTGATCGCCGTGTCCCATCAGCGCTATGCGTTCGACAACCGGGAGATCGCCGGCGGCCCGTCATGGGTCGACACTGAGCGGTTCGACGTGCAGGTCAGGGCCGAAGACGCAGCGGCGCTCAACGATCGCGACGGGTTCCCCGGGCCCCTCTTCGCGATGATCCGCGCCATGCTCGCCGACCGATTCGCGGTGCGGACTCACAACGAGGTCCGCGAGCGGCCGGTGTACGCGCTGAGAGTAGCGCGGTCCGACAAGCGGCTCGGCAGCGGTTTGACGAAGGTGGATACGGACTGCGCCGCCGCGATGCGCGAGCTGGCGGCGCCGACCCCGGGCGCGGCGCGGCCGCCGGGCGCTCCGCCATGCTCCTTTGGCGGCGGGCCCGGGCGGCTGCTGGGAAACACCGTCTCGCTCGCGATGGTTGCGAGCGTGCTGTCGCGGCAGGTCGGCCGACCGGTCGTGGACCGCACTGGCATCACCGACTACTTCAACATCACCCTGGAGTTTGCGCCCGACAGCGACGCCCGCACGGCAAATGGCCCGCCAGTGCCTCAGCCACCGCCCGCCGGGGACGCGCCGTCGATCTTCACGGCGCTGCAGGAACAGCTCGGCCTGAAGCTCGAATCGACGCGCGCGCCGGTGGACGTGCTGGTGATAGACGGCGCCTCGCGGCCGACGGAAAACTGATGTAGGGGCCGCCTCCAGGCGGCCCGGGGCGGCGGAAGCCGGCCCCGACGTCGGATTCAGGGCAGGTATTTCGCAAGCGCAGATGCCCAGGCGGGCGAGGGGCGGTGCCAGCGGCCGTCCTGGGTGTCGCGCAGGATCGTCCGCACGTTCAGCGCGTAACCGGGCTCGCCGCGGCCGGGCAGATACAGCCACAGTCCGCCGGTGCGCGCGTCGCGCGTGACCGACACCGTATACATCGTCTTCACTCCGGCGTGCTGCCACTCGGGCAGCTGCACGTCGAACGCGACCGTGTATATCGGGGACGTCACCACCGGCGCGGCCGCCGCGGTCTCGCCGAGGAAGCTGCCCATCCAGACGTTCGAGCCTTGGAGGAGCCCCGGGGCCGTGATCTCGACCGTGCGCGCGAGTCCGGGACCGCTCAGCGTGAGCTTGACCGTCGGACCCTTGGCCTCGATCGCGCTCGATGCGGCGATCAGCGCGACGGCCACGAGAAAGAAGCGGCGCATGGAAGCCTCCCGCGTCGTAGGAGCCGGCTTTAGCCGGCCCTGGGCCGCCTGAAGGCGGCCCTACAAGTACGACAGCAGCCCAGAGATCGCGTTGTAGATGACGTCGGCCAACTGGCGGACCAGCGGCGACACGTCGCCCGTCTCGAGAGAAGTCGCAACAGTGATCGGATCTGTTAACAGGAGCCAGATCGCCGCGCCGGCGACGGTCGCGGCAAGGGCGCCAACGACGACACCGATCCCGACCACACGGTCCATGCCGTCGCGGGTCACTGCGCGCGTGTCTGCAGAAGGCACTGGGCAGCCCAGTGCCAAGCTTACATCTGGACGGGGAGCTGCAGCGGCTCGCCGAAGCTGAGCGCGTGTAACGACTCGGCGACCACCGACGCGTCACCGACGACCAGGGCCGTCAGCCGGCCGGGATCGAGGTATTGCGCGGCCACCCGGGTGACGTCCTCGGACGTCACCCCATTGACGGTGGGGACGAAATTCGAAAAGTAGGTGTCCGGAAGATCGTAGAGCGCCAGCTGCGACACGGCTCGCGCCACATGCGCCGCGGTCTCGAAGCCGCTGGGATAGCCGCGCGTCAACGCGGCCTTGGCATGCGCCAGCTCGCTGCCGGTCACCGGGCGGCTGCCGCGAATGGCCTCGATTTCGGCGGCCGCGTCGGCGACGGCGGCCGCGGTCGACGCCGTGTGCACGCTCGTGGCCAGCGCAAACGGCGACAGCCCGCGCTTCCAATCGAAGCCGCTGCGCGCGCCGTAGGTGTAGGCCTTCTCCTCGCGCAGCTTCAGGTTCAGCCGGCTCGTGAACTGGCCGCCGAGCACGGCGTTCATCACCAGCAGCGACGGGTAGTCGGGCGTACGGCGCCAGGTGGCGAGGTGGCCGATGCGCAGCTCCGACTGGGCGGCCGCCTCCCGGTGCACCAGCGCGATGCGCCGCTCGGTCAGTTCCGCTTTCAGCGCCGACGCCGGCTCGGGTGGCGCGGCGGCGCCGGCCGCTTCGGTCCAGCCGCCGAACGCGCGACTCGCCACCTCCAGCAATTCCTCGTGCCGCAAGCCGCCGACGGCCATGAGCACCGATCGCGCCGGGCGGAACAACACGGCATGGAAGGCGGCCACGTCGTCGAGCGAGATTGCGCGCAGGCCCTCTTCGCTGCCAAGCGCCGTGTGGCCGTAGGGATGGCGGCCGTACAGCAGGCGCAGGAAGGCGCGCTCGGCGAGTGCGGGGGCCACGTCCTTCATCTGCCGCAGCCGATCCAGCCGCAGCTGGCGAACGCGCGTGAAGTCCGATTCGCGCAGGCTCGGGCGCGTCAGCAGGCCGGCCAGCAGGCCCGCGCCTCGATCGGCGAAGCGCACCAGGGTGGTGAGCGCGAAGCTGAAGGCGTCGGATCCCGTGTCGACGTCGTAGTCGCCGCCGATCCGCGCCAGGGCGTCCGACACCTCGATGGCGGTGAGGTTCCCGGTGCCCTCGTCCACCATGTCCGCCACGAGCGAGGCCAGCCCCTCCTGTGTCGCCGGGTCGGCACCGGAGCCGCCCTCGACCAGGAGCACGAAGGTAACCACCGGCACGCTGGTGTGCTCCACCGTCCGCACCTGGAGCCCGTTGGGCAGCACGTGGCGCTGGATGCCGGGAAACGTGAAGGCCGGCGGCGGACCGAGCGCGGGCAGGCCCGATCGATCGACCGGCTCACGGGCCATCACGACACCGCCACGGGCACCGAGCCGGGCAACGCGTCGCTCGCGCGCCCGCGCGGCACGGCGCTCAGCACCACGCGACGGTCCAGGGACAGATACCGGCGCGCGGCATCACGCACGCTCTCCCGCGTCGCCAGCCGGTAGCGATCGAGATCGCGGGAGAAGTAGCCCGGATCGCCCCGCAGCACGTTGTAGGCGTTGAGCTGATCGGACTTGCCGCCGAACCCGCCGACGGTCTGGAGGTGGTAGACGAACTGGGCCTCGGCCTGCGCCTCGGCGCGCTCCATTTCCGCGGTCGTCGGGCCGTCGGCTTCGAGCCGGCGGATCTCCTCGTCCACAGCGGCGGCCAATTCGGTGAGCGACGCACCCGGCGCCGCGGTGACGGCCAGCACGAAGAAACCCGCCATCTCGCGCGACTGCTGCGCGGCCGAGACGTCGAGGGCGACGCGGCGCTCGTACACGAGCGTCTGATACAGCCGGGCGGTCTTGCCGTTCGCGAGCAGATCGGCGGCGAGATCGAGCTCGGCGTCGCCAGGCTCGAACATCGCCGCCGTCAGCCAGCCGAAATAGAGCCGCGGCAGTTCGACCCGGTCCTCGAGCACCAGCCGGCGCTCTTCCGCGAGCGCCGCGGCCGCGCGGACCGGCGCCGGCCGGACACCGGCCGGGATGTCGCCGAAGTAGCGCTCGGCGAGCTCGAAGCCGAGGCCGGTCGCAATATCGCCGGCCAGGACGAGCGAGGCGTTGGCCGGGTGGTAGTAGGTGCGGAAGAACTCCCGGACGTCCTCGAACTCCATCGCCCGGATGTCGTCGGCCGACCCGATCGTCATCCAGTGGTACGGGTGGTCGGGCGGAAAGAGCGCCGCCACCACGGCCATCATCGCCAGGCCGTACGGTCGGTTCTCGTAGTTCTGCCGGCGCTCGTTCAGCACCACGTCCCGCTGCGTTTCGAAGCGCTCGCGGGTCAGCGCCGGCAACAGGTACGCCATACGATCGGATTCCATCCAGAGCGCGAGATCGACGGCGTTGGTCGGGACCACTTCCCAGTAGTTGGTGCGATCGGCGTTCGTCGAGCCGTTCAACTGGCCGCCGGCGGCCTGGAGCGGCGCGAAGTAGCCGGAATCGTGATGGGCCGAGCCCTCGAACATCAGGTGCTCGAAGAGGTGCGCGAACCCGGTGCGCCCCGGCCGCTCGTTCTTCGACCCGACGTGGTACCAGAGATTGACGGCGACGATCGGCACGTGGTGGTCCTCGTGCACGACGACGTCGAGCCCGTTGGCGAGCGTACGTTTCGTGTAGGGCAGGTCGATGACCGGCGCGGCGTGCCGGGTCATCGAACGGGAATCAGTGGGATCTTGCCGCGGTTGGCTTCGGCGGCCTGGTGCGCCGATATCGACACCTGCGCCGCGGTGCGCTCGGCCACCGTGAGGAAGGCGCGCGCCGCCGGCGACGCCGGCTCGCTCTCGACCAGCGGCACGCCGCGGTCGCTGCCCTCGCGGATGGGCTGATAAATGGGCAGCCGGCCGAGGAACGGCACGTTCATGTCCCTGGCCAGCGCTTCTCCGCCGCCGTGTCCGAAGATGTCCGCTTCGTGGTGGCAGTTCGAGCACGCGTAATAGCTCATGTTCTCGACGATGCCGATGGTCGGGATCGCGAGCTTCTGGTACATGCGGATGGCGCGGCGGCTGTCGGAGAGCGACACCTGCTGCGGCGTGGTCACCACGATCGAGCCAACGACGGGCACGGTCTGGCTCAGGCTGAGCGCCACGTCGCCGGTGCCCGGCGGCATGTCCACGATCAGGTAGTCCAGGTCGTTCCAGGCCACTTCCTTGAAGAACTGTCCGATGGCCTGGTGCAGCATCGGGCCGCGCCAGATGACCGGCGAGTCGTCGTCGGTCATGAACCCTACCGAGACCACCTGGATGCCGTACTTCTCGGCCGGTACGATCTGCTTGCCGTTGGTGGTGAGCTGGGTCTTGATGCCCATCATGATCGGCACGTTCGGCCCGTAGATGTCGCCGTCGAGGATACCGACGCGGCTGCCGCACTTCGCCAGCGCGACCGCCAGGTTGACCGCAACGGTCGTCTTGCCCACGCCGCCCTTGCCGGCGCCCACGGCAATCACGTTCTTCACGCCGGGCACCGGCGTCTTCCCCGTCCCGGGCGCCGAGGCCGAGCGCACCTTGGCGGTCATCTGCACGGTGGCTTTGGCGACGCCCGGCAGCGCCTGCACCGCCGCCACGGCCTGGTCCCGCATCTGGTCCTTCACCGGACAGGCCGGAGTCGTGAGCTCGATCGTGAGCGACACGGCGCCATCGGCGGCCACCACGTCCTTCACGAAACCAAGGCTGACGATGTCGCGGCGCAGGTCGGGGTCGACGACCACTCGCAGGGCGTTCAGAATCGCGTCGCGATCGGGCATCTGGGGCATGTCGATCAAGTTTAGTCCGGGCCGCGCCCATCAGGCGGCGGTGCCGGACTCCTGTGGCCCCGGTTCGAAGAGCCGGTACGCGTCGTTGGTCAGCAGCACCCAGAACGCGTAGGCCCCGAGCGCCGTGCCGAAGGGCATGACGAGCAGGTTGGCGATGGCCAGGGCCAGCATGAGGATGCGGCCGACGGGCTTGTGGCCGCGCAGGAGCGCGCCCGCCCAGATATGTGCGCCGCCGAAGACCAGCGCAAAGATGCCGAAGAGGGCGAAACCCACGGCGGCAAGGCCCGCGGCAAAGCCCACCGACGCCTCGAGGGGCGCGAGCAGCTCGATCAGCGCCCCGGCCGACAGGAGCAGCATCGCGACGCCGATCGTGGCCGCCAGTGCGCCCCACAGGATGGCCAGGATGCCGAGCAAGGACACGTGGCGTTCCACGGGCGGACCCGACGGCTCCTACTCCACGCGGACGTGGAGCTCGATGCGCGTGGCGGGGTGATGGCGCGGCGTCACGGTAAACCGGAAGAGCGCCCCGTCGCACACGCCGGCCGGCACGCTCACGTGCACCGGGTGCGACAGCATCTCGCTGCCGCTGCCGGCGCAGGTCAGGCACAGCTCGGACCACGACTCGCCCCGCCCGCCGCAGGTGCGGCAGACGCAACACACCGGCACGTCGAGCGGGAGCGTGGCGCCGCGCCGGGCCTCGTACGGCGACAGGTGAATCGACGCGACGAGCGGCGTGGACCGTTCCGCGGCCACGAACGCGCTGCGCATGCGATCCACGGCCGGCGCCATCGACGGAAAGTCGATGGCGACCTCGTCGCCGAACCAGCGCCGGTCGTCGCGGGTGTCGTCGGCGGCACGCACCACCACCGAATCTCCGCCCGAAGGACGCAACGTCATACCCGACATGGCACTGCGGGTACCATAGGAGCCGGTCCAGGAGAAGTCAATGGGACGAGACTGCCCGATGTGCGGAGAGACGATGCGGCTGACCGAGAAGCAGGTCACCGAGCGGGTGCCGGGCACACCCCAGACCGCGGTCGCCACGACCCGTGAATGGATTTGCCCGGAGTGTGATTATTTCGAGGACGCCGAGGACAACGAGGACTGAAAAGACGGGACCGCGGGGAATACTACCGGGCGCCGAGCGTCAGTAGCAGTTCCTTGCGCACGGCTTCGTCGATGTCGTCGAGGTTGAGCGCCGTTTCACACTCGTCGCAGAGCAGTTCCGAGACGAGCGGCCGGCCCTCCTCGGACACGTCCACGCGGGAATCGTCGAGGCGGATGACATGCATCTGCAACGTCTTGACGAGGAAGTTCTGGTCGTTGCCGCAGCTGGGGCACGTAAGCGCCACGCGCGTCTCCTCTTTCGTACTCAACACGGACTCCTTCGCTCTCGACCGGCCCGCCCCGCCTAGCGGGGCACGCAAATGCCGTCCCGTAAGAATTCGATTGTATGGGAAGGCTTCCGCCGGGGCCAGCGGAATTTCGTTTTATTTTCACGCTTTGGGCCCTTTTCTGGGTAATTCCAGGGGCCCAACGCCACGATCCAGCCCGTGAGTGGCCCTCGGGGTGGCGGCTATGGGAATAACCCTAATTCCGTGTAGATCAGCTTCTCGCCTACGGTCGAGCCAGGAAACAGCTCGGCGGCCACTCTGGCGTAGAGCGCGAGCTGCTCGGCGTGCTCCGGCCGGGGACGGCCGGTCTTGAACTCGAGCACGGCCACCTCGCCCGGCGAGACCGGCACCAGGCAGTCGATGGTGCCGCGAACCACGGTGTCGCCCTCCAGGAATGCGAACGGCACCTCGTGGAGAATGCCGGGCACCGCGTAGAACCGGCGCACTTCGGGGTGGCGGCACAGCGCCCGGTACACCGCGGCGGCGCGCGCGGTGAATCGGTCACGATCGGCGAGCGCCACGGTCTCGTCCGGCCGCAGCAGCCGCAATGCCAGCGCTTCCACATGGTCCGGCTCGTGGTCACCCGAAGTACCGAGCGCCTGCAACAGCCGGTGCACCACGGTCCCGAGTGTCCGATCGGACGGTTGCCCCGGAGACTCGACGGCGGGCGCGGACGCGCCGGACGAAGCCGCGTCACCGGCGGCGCGGCGCGCGGCGGGCGGTTCGGCAACCGGCAGCAGATCGTCGGCTGCCGCGACCGCGTCGGCAAGGCGCACCGGAACCGCGGTCTGCGCTTCGTCTTCGGCAGGAGGCAGGCATACGCGAAACACATGCACACGGCCCGAGACGGCGCGCCACTCGGTCGGCGCCCCGGCAGCCGCGGACGCAAAGCCGTCGAGGAGGCCTGGTGGAAGCACCTCGGCCAGGCTGCCGCGGCCGGGCGCGATGCGGCCATCCTTCACGACCGAACTGAGATACAGGCGATCCCGCGCCCGTGTCAGCGCCACGTAGAGCAGACGTTTGGTCTCCTCGCGC
>Ga0207659_10002081_pt1 | contig 11847 bp, 8 predicted proteins | sample KBSM43metaG_FD_184330 | JGI IMG/M metagenome (GOLD analysis project Ga0207659, IMG submission 184330) | Miscanthus rhizosphere microbial communities from Kellogg Biological Station, Michigan, USA - KBS M4-3 metaG (SPAdes) (version 2) | ecosystem: Host-associated > Plants > Roots > Rhizosphere >...
GGCACCGACGCGCAGAAGAACTACTATTTGCCGCGGCTCGCGAAAGGCCTCGAGATGCCGTGCTTTGCGCTGACGAGCCCCGAAGCGGGCTCCGACGCCGGCGGCATTCCGGATTTTGGTATCGTGTGCCGCGCCGAGTGGGAGGGCAAGCCTGACGTGCTGGGCATCCGGCTCACGTGGGAGAAGCGCTATATCACGCTGGGGCCGATCGCGACGCTGCTGGGACTCGCGTTCCGCCTTTACGATCCCGCGCATATTCTCGGCAAGCATGACGACGTGGGCATCACGCTCGCGCTGATACCGACGAAGACGCCGGGCGTGCAGATCGGGCGCCGCCATTTGCCGCTCAACGCGGTCTTCATGAACGGCCCGAACTGGGGCAAAGACGTATTCATTCCGATGGATTACGTGATCGGCGGCGTCGATTACGTGGGTCAGGGTTGGAAGATGCTGATGAACTGTCTTGCCGCCGGGCGCTCGATTTCTCTGCCGGGCAACGGCACCGGCATGGCGAAATTGTGTGCGCTGACGACCGGCGCGTACGGACGCGTGCGCACGCAGTTCAAAATGCCGGTAGGCCATTTCGAAGGCGTCGAGGAAGCGATCGCGCGTATCGGCGGCCACGCTTATCTGATGGAAGCCGCGCGCGTGATGACCGCGGGTGCGATCGACCTCGGCGAGAAACCGTCGGTCGTGTCCGCCATCGTCAAATATCATCTGACCGAGCTCGCGCGCATCGTGATGAACGATGCGATGGACGTGCATGGCGGCAAGGGCATATGCATGGGGCCGGGCAACTATCTCGCGCGCGGTTACCAGAGCGTGCCGATTGCAATCACCGTCGAGGGCGCGAACATACTCACGCGTTCGATGATCATTTTTGGGCAGGGCGCGATTCGCGGCCATCCGTACGTGCTGAAGGAAATCGCGGCGACCCAGGAAGCCGACCATCGCAAGGCGCTGGTTGATTTCGATTCCGCATTTTTCGGGCATATCGCGTTCGTGGTGTCCAACTTCGCGCGCACGCTGTGGATGGGCCTCACGCGCGCCGTATTCGCCGGCGCGCCCGGCGATTCGCATACTCATCGTTACTATCAGAAACTCACGCGACTTTCGAGCGGCTTCGCGCTGCTGTCGGACGCCGCGATGTTCGTGCTCGGTGGCTCGCTCAAGCGGCGCGAGCGGCTGTCCGCGCGCCTGGGCGACATTCTGAGCTGGCTGTACCTCGCGTCGGCCGTGTTGAAACGTTACGAAGACAGCGGGCGTCCCGCGGATGACCTGCCGCTCGTGCATTGGGCGATGCAGGATGCTTTGCACAAGATCCAGCACGCGGTTTACGGCCTGCTCGAAAATCTACCGAACCGGTTCGTCGCCGTCGTCCTGCGATTCGTCGTATTTCCCTATGGCCGCGAGTTCGAGCTGCCGCGCGACGCCATCGGGCATGCAGTAGTGAACACGCTGCTCGAGCCCGGGCCCGCGCGCGAACGCTTGACCGCCGGCGTCTTCATACCGAAGACCGAGGAAGAGCCGGTCGGCGCGCTCGAAGTAGCGCTGCGCGCAGTGATCGCGGCCGAACCCGTGGACGCGAAAATGCGCGCCGCGACCAAAGCGGGCGCGCTCACTGGCCGCTTCGCCGACGAGCTCGCGGAGCAGGCCGTCGCCAAAGGCGTTATTACGGCGGTCGAGTCGCGCCTGCTCGATCGCGCGCATGAGCTGCGGCGCAAAGTCATCATGGTCGATGATTTCCCGCGCGATCTCGGCAAATCTGAAATATTCCAGACCACGCAACCGGTGACCTTCGAGACGCTGCGGGGAGCGTTGCAACACAAATAAGCCGCCGATACAAATCAAATGCGAGCCACAGAGGACACAGAGAACACCAAGACATGCAAAAGAGCGAGAATTGCTCCTCTGACTCAGATTTTTGTTTCCTCTGTGAACTCTGTGCCCTCTGTGGCAAATTTTTTCTGAAGTTTTAATATGACTTCTGGAACTCTAGCGTACGCATTAGCCGACGGCGTGGCGACGATCACGCTCAACCGCCCGCAGGTCATGAATGCGCTCGATGCGGACATGATCATGCGTCTGCGCGCAGTATGCGAGGAAGCGCGCGACGATCAAGCCGTGCGCGTCGTCGTGCTGCGCGGCAATGGCCCCGCATTTCTGGCGGGCGGCGACGTCGCGCTGTTTCATGCCAATCTGCCGACCCTGCCTGCGATGGTCGAGAAGCTTGCCGGCGAACTCCATCATGCGATCGTCGCGTTGCGCGAGATGCCCAAGCCGGTGCTCGCATCGGTGCACGGCGCGGTCGCTGGCGCGGGCGTGAGCCTGCTCGCCGCGGCCGATCTCGCGATCGCTGCTGCCGACACCAAATTCACGCTTGCGTATAGCAAGATCGCGACCAGTCCCGACGGCGGCAGCACTTATTTTCTGCCGCGCATCGTCGGCACGCGCAAGGCGCTCGAACTGATGATGCTGTCGGATGCCTTCGACGCGTCGACGGCGCTCGATCTCGGGATCGTCAACTGGGTCGTGCCGGCCGCGGAACTCGCAGCGGCGACCGCCAAGCTTATACAGCGGCTCGTGAGAGGCCCGACCGTTGCGTACGGCGAAACCAAAGCGCTGGTCAATCGCACGTTCGAGCGCGCGCTGACTGGCCAACTGGCCGCAGAGGCGCAGGCGTTCGTGCGCTGCGCTGCGACGCGGGATCTCGCCGAAGGTGTCACCGCGTTCGTCGAGAAACGCAAGCCGGACTTCGAGGGACACTGAAGCCGGCGCGCTGGACGACGTTGGCAAAGCAGGAGGGCATATGTCGCTGAAAGGCAAAACCATCTTCATCACAGGTGCCAGCCGCGGCATTGGCCGCGAGATTGCGCTCAAATGCGCGCGCGACGGCGCAAACATCGTGATAACCGCGAAGACCGTCGAGCCGCACGCCAAGTTGTCCGGCACGATACACACGGTCGCCGCCGAGGTCGAAGCGGCGGGCGGACATGCGCTCGCCGCGCAGCTCGACGTGCGCGAGGAGAGTTCGGTGGCCGCAGCGGTTGAAATCGCGGTTGCAAGGTTTGGTGGCATCGACGTCCTGGTCAATAACGCGAGCGCCATCATGCTGGCCGGCACGCTGCAGACACCGATGAAGCGCTTCGACCTGATGTTCGGCGTCAACGTGCGCGGCACGTTTGTATCCTCGCAGGCGTGCATTCCGCACCTCATGAAGGCGCCAAACCCGCACATCCTGAACCTGTCGCCGCCGCTCAACCTCGACGCCAAATGGTTCAAGAATCACACCGCTTACACGATGTCGAAATATGGCATGAGCATGTGCACGCTCGGCATGTCGGCGGAGCTGGCCGCGAGCGGCATCGCGGTCAACTCGTTGTGGCCGCGCACCACGATCGCGACGGCGGCCATTGAGATGAACTTCCCGCCGGAAATCATGCGCGCGAGCCGCAAGCCCGCCATTATGGCCGACGCGGCGCACGTGATATTCAACCGCGATAGCCGCCGCCACACTGGCAATTTCTACATTGATGAGGCAGTATTGCGCGAAGAAGGCATTGCCGATTTTGCGCAGTATGCGGTGGCGCCGGGAACGCCGCTGTATCCGGACCTGTTCCTGGACTGAAATTGCGGCGCAATGCGTGAAAAAAGACTGATAAGACTGTAAACCGAGGAGCAGTCATGACAGCAGCGGCGGACCCGACGACACCTATATCTGCAGCTGAGGCGGTGACGCTGGATGGACTGTTTCGCGAGCGCGTCGCGCGCACTCCCGAGGCGGTCGCCTACCGCGATTACAACCAGCAGCACGCGAACTGGCGCGACTACACCTGGGCGCAGATTGACCGGCAGGTCGCGCGCTGGCAGGCTGCTCTCGAGCGCGACGGCCTGAAAGCCGGCGACCGCGTCGGGGTGATGCTGCGCAATTCGACAGAGTGGGTGATTTTCGACCAGGCCGCGATGGGATTGGGCCTGGTCGTCGTGCCGCTCTACACGCAGGATCGCTGCGACAACGTCGCTTACATTCTGAACGATGCGAACTGCAAGGTGCTGCTGTTGGGCACCAACGAGCAGTGGAAAGCGTTCGCCACCGTGCGCGATCAGCTCAGCGGTCTCGTGCGCATACTCACGGTGGAGGCGCAATCGGCGGCCACCGACGAGCCGCGGCTCAAACCGGTCGAGCAATGGCTGCCGGACGACGGCGGCGCGACGCGTCATATCCCGCGCGATCCCGCCGTGCTGGCCACCATTGTTTACACGTCGGGCACCACCGGGCGGCCCAAAGGCGTAATGCTGAGCCATCGCAATATCCTGACCAACGCCGAGGCGTGCCTCAAGGTCGTGCCGGTGACGTCGACTGATGTGCTGCTCTCGTTCCTGCCGTTGTCGCACACGTTCGAGCGCACCTGCGGCTATTACCTCACCGTCATGTGCGGCGGCACGACGGTGTACGCGCGCTCGGTTCAGCAGTTGGGCGAAGATCTGCAGACGATCCATCCGACCATGCTGATTTCGGTGCCGCGCATATACGAGCGCGTGTACACCGCCATCAAATCCAAGCTCGACGATGGCTCACCTCTGAAGAAAAAGCTGTTCAAGCTCGCGGTCGACGTCGGTTGGGCGCGTTTCGAGCACCAGCAGGGACGCGCCGGCTGGACGCCGCGCCTTCTGCTGTGGCCGCTGCTGAATGTGCTGGTCGCCAGCAAGATCATGGCGCGGCTGGGCGGCAACCTGAAAGCCGCGTTCGCCGGCGGGGCCGCGCTTGCGCCGGACGTGTCGCGCGTATTCATCGGGCTTGGCCTGCCGATCATCCAGGGTTACGGCCTGACGGAGACGAGTCCCGTCGCGTGCGCGAACAGCCTCGACGACAACGTGCCGGCGAGCGTCGGCAAGGCGGTGCCGGGCGTCGAGATCAAGATCGGCGACAAGAACGCGCTGATGATCAAGGGCCCGAACGTCATGCTCGGCTACTGGAACAATGAGGAGGCGACGCGCGCAATGGTAGGCGCCGACGGCTGGCTTAATTCGGGCGACACCGCGCGCATTGACGCCAGCGGCCACGTGTTCATCACGGGCCGGCTCAAGGAAATCATCGTCATGTCGAACGGCGAGAAAATTCCGCCGGTCGACATCGAGGCCGCGATCTCGCGCGATACGCTGTTCGAACAGGTGATGCTGATCGGCGAAGGCAAGCCGTACTTGAGCGTGCTGACCAATCTGAATCACGAGCAATGGAAAAAGCTCGCGGCCGAGAAAGGTTACGCGGCCGACGCCAGCGCCGTGCACGACCCGGCGGTCGAAAAATTTCTGCTCGCTCGCATCGCGGCGCAAATGAAGGAATTTCCCGGCTACGCCCAGGTGCGCCGCATTCGCGCGGAGCTCGATCCCTGGACGGTCGAAAACGGCCTGCTCACGCCGACGCTCAAGCTGCGGCGCAGCCGCGTGGTGGACAAATTCCAGGCCGAACTCGACCAGATGTATTCGGGGCATTAAGCTGGGAGAGGCAACAGGCGATAGGTGAGAGGGCAAGATGGCCGAACAACAACCCACGACGTTGCCGGCCGGCAAAGAGCCGACGCTCCGCGTCGTTCCGATGCCGGCGGACTCCAACTCCAGCGGCGACATATTCGGCGGCTGGGTGATGTCGCAAGTCGACATCGCTGGCAGTATCCCGGCGATCCGGCACGCACGCGGTCGGGTCGCGACCGTCGCGGTGAACTCGTTCGTATTCAGGCAGCCCGTGATGGTGGGCGATCTCGTGAGCTTCTATGCCGAAGTCGTCAAAGTCGGGCGGACGTCGATCACCGTCAGCGTCGAAGTCTACGTCCAGCGCAATCCCGAGAAGGTAGAAACGGTAAAGGTTACCGAGGCCACGTTGACTTATGTGGCGGTGGACAAGCAGGGCCGGCCGCGTGTGGTATCGGTGCAACACTAGTTGCAAATCGCGGCGTAAAAAGAGGCCGATTCAGTTAGATACGGCTATAGTGGGCCTGTAGAGAGTAGGCATTCTGACCTTATAGTCGGAGGAGGATTATGAACCCACATAATCGCATCGCGCGCGCCGCGGTAGCCGCGGCTCTGGCAGGTATGACATCGCCAAGCTATGCCGGCGGCTTCGGTATTGCGACCCAGAACGGCAGCGGCACCGGCAACGCATTTGCGGGCGGCGCGGCAGTGGCAGAGGATGCCAGCACGGTCTGGTACAACCCCGCCGGAATGACGGCATTGCCCGGCACCACCAATTTCGCGATTTCCACCCAGATCCTGAAACCGTCGTTCAAGTTCCAGAACACCGGCTCGACCCTGCCGCCCGGGACCGGCGAGGGCGGCGATGGCGGTGACTGGACGTATATTCCGCAGGGATTCGTTACCCACAAGCTCAGCGACAAGTGGAGCATCGGCGCGGCGCTCAATACGCCGTTCGGCCTGAAGACCCAGTACGACGCCGGCTGGCGCGGACAGGCAATCGCGCTGACGTCGGAACTCAAGACGTTCAATTTCAATGTGAGCGGCGCCTACAAGCTCAACGACATGTGGTCGATCGGCGCCGGCGTCAATTTCCTGAAAGTCGAGTTGAAGTTCAACAGCCAGATCGCGATCGGCTTCGTCGAACCTAACCTGAGCGACAACGGAGTCGGCTACAACGTGGGCGTGCTGTTCCAGCCGACGCAGAACACCCGCGTTGGCGCGCACTACCGCTCAGCGATTAACCTGCAGGCCACCGGCACCCTGGTCGCGCCGGCGCTGATCGGCGGCACCGGTTCCGCCACCGCGGGACTGAGCACACCCGACACTTTCTCCCTGAGCGCGCTGCATGCGATCACGCCGCAGTGGGACATCATGGGCGACGTCACATGGACGGGCTGGAGCCATCTCGAGCGATTGACGGTCGTGCGCACGAGCGGGGTCGCCACGGGGACGGCGCCGGTGTCATTGACGTTCAACTGGAGCGATACGTGGCGCACGTCGCTCGGCGTCAATTACAAGCCGAACGCGACGTGGAAATTTCGCGGCGGGGTCGCTTATGACAAGACGCCGACCAACGATACCGATCGTACTGCGCGCCTGCCGGACCAGGACCGCACCTGGCTCGCGCTGGGCGCGCAAATGAAAGTCAGCAAGGCCGGCACCGTGGACGTCGGCTACGCGCACGAATTCATCAAGGACGCGTCCGTCAACAACGTGGCGCCCGTCACCGGCCTGCGGCTTATCGGCACCTTCAAGAACCAGGTCGACATTCTGTCCATCCAGTATTCGCATTCGTTTTAGCGAAAATTAACGGTTAGTCGCCGGCACCCGCCCGGCGGCTTTCCGGCTGTCCGTCCGTCCGGCGTGTTAAAATTCACACCCCGCTGGAGGGGTCCCGGATGCAATCGAATCAACCATTTATCGTGCGCAAGGCAGCCGTTCTCGGTGCCGGCGTCATGGGCGCGCAAATTGCCGCGCATCTGGTCAACGCCAATGTCGAAGCGCTGCTGTTCGAATTGCCCGCGAAAGACGGCGATCCGAACGGCAATGTGCTGAAGGCGATCGACAACCTCAAAAAGCTCGAGCCCAGCCCGCTGGCGGTGGCGCGCAAGGCGGCCCTGATCCAGCTCGCCAATTACGACCAGCACCTCGATCTGCTCAAGGAATGCGACGTGGTGATCGAGGCGATTTCCGAGCGCATGGATTGGAAGACCGATCTGTATCGCAAAGTGGCGCCGCATCTCGGCGAGCACGCGATATTCGCGAGCAACACGTCCGGCCTATCGATCAACACGCTGGCGCAGGCGTTTCCGGAAAGCCTGCGGCACCGGTTCTGCGGCGTGCATTTCTTCAATCCGCCGCGTTACATGCATCTCGTCGAGCTGATCGCCTGCGACGGTACCGATCCCTCGTTGCTCGACGACCTGGAAAAATTCCTGGTCACCACGCTCGGCAAAGGCGTGATCCGCGCCAAGGACACGCCCAACTTCATCGCTAACCGTGTTGGCGTATTCTCGATGCTGGCGACGATCCATCACGCACAGCAATTCTGTCTCGGCTTCGATGTCGTCGACGCGCTGACCGGCCCGCTGATCGGGCGCCCGAAGAGCGCCACGTTCCGCACCGCCGACGTCGTTGGTCTCGACACCTTTGCGCACGTCGTGAAGACGATGGCCGACACGCTGCCCAACGACCCGTGGCACAAGTATTACGCGATTCCCGACTGGCTCAAGAAGCTGATCGACTCCGGCGCGCTTGGCCAGAAGACCCGGCGCGGCGTTTATCAGAAAGTCGGCAAGGACATCCAGGTGCTGGATGTCGCGGCGGGCAATTACCGTGTCGCGGGCGGCAAAGCCGACGAGCAAATCGTAGAAATCCTCAAAAACAAGAATCCGGTGGAGAAATTTGCTCAGCTCCACGTGTCAACGCATCCGCAAGCGCAGTTCCTATGGTCGATTTTTCGCGACACGTTCCAGTATTGCGCCGCGCATCTCGCGGAAATCGCCAACAATGCACGCGATCTCGACCTCGCGATCCGCTGGGGTTTCGGCTGGAACCAGGGGCCGTTCGAGATCTGGCAGGCGGCGGGCTGGCGCGAAGTCGCGCAGTGGATCGCCGAGGACATTGCGGCCGGCAAGACGATGACGACAACTCCGCTGCCGGCGTGGGTCACCGAGCCGCCGCGCACCGGCGTGCATGCGCCGGACGGCTCGTACTCGCCGGTTACAAAAACGAACGTGCCGCGCTCGACACTGCCCGTATACCAGCGCCAGTTGTTCCCGGATCGTCTGATCGGGGAGTCCGTGCAATACGGACATACCATATTCGAGACGGACGGCGTGCGCTGCTGGCATACCGGCGACGACATCGCGATCGTCAGCTTCAAGAGCCGCATGCATGCGATCGGCGATGACGTTCTGGACGGCGTGCTGCAGGCAATCGACGAGGCCGAGCGGAATTACGCGGCGCTCGTGATCTGGCAGACCGAGCCGCCGTTTTCGGTCGGCGCCAACCTCAAGAAAACGCCTTCGGGAGGCGGCCAGTCATCCAAGCCGTCGGCTGCCGGCGCACTGTTCAAGAAATTCAAGCGCGCGGCGGAATCCGCGGTGTTGAAGGCCGCCCGCACGTTGAACGTGGCCGACCAGCTGATGGCGGGCAAGCTCGCCGAAGTCGAGCACCTGGTCGAGCAGTTCCAGTTCACGACCCAGCAGCTGCGTTATTCGATGGTGCCGACCGTCGCCGCGGTGGACGGGTTTGCGTTCGGCGGCGGCTGCGAATTCGTCATGCACTGCGATCGCGCGGTGGCGACGCTGGAAAGCTATATCGGGCTCGTCGAAGTCGGCGTGGGCCTGCTGCCGGCAGGCGGCGGCTGCAAGGAATTTGCGCTGCGCGCCGCGCAGGACGCGAAAGGCGGCGATGCGTTTCCGTTCCTGCGCCGGTATTTCGAAGCGGTGGCGACGGCGCAGGTCGGCCGCAGCGCCGAGCACGCGCGCGAAATCGGTTACTTGCGGCCGGCCGACCGCATCGTGATGAACCGCTTCGAGCTGCTCGCGATTGCCAAGGCGGAGGCCCGCACGCTGGCCGAAGCCGGCTATCGGCCGCCTTTGAAGCCGCGCGACATTCCGGTGCTGGGGCGCTCGGCGGCAGCGACCATCAAGGCGTACATCGCCAACATGCACGCGGGCAAGTTTATCTCGGAACACGATTATCTGATCGGCAGCAAGATCGCCGAAGTGATGTGCGGCGGCGACCTCGACGCGGGCAGCCTTGTCGACGAGCAATGGTTCCTCGATCTCGAGCGCCGGCATTTCATGGAATTGCTGGCGACCGAGAAAACGCAGGCGCGCATCGAGCAGATGCTCAAAACGGGCAAACCCCTTAGAAATTAGGATTGAAGATCGAGGATCGAGCCATCTCAATCCTAAATCCTGCATTTTCTGGAGTAATGCGATGACCAAACAAGTTCAGGACGCATACATTGTTGCCGCCACGCGCACGCCCGTCGGCAAGGCGCCGCGCGGCATGTTCAAAAATACGCGGCCCGACGACATGCTCGCGTACGTGCTGAAATCGGTGCTCGCGCAATACCCGGGCCTCGACACCGGCATCATCGACGACGTGATCGTCGGCTGCGCGATGCCGGAAGCCGAGCAGGGCATGAACGTCGCGCGCATCGGCCTCTTGCTGGCGGGTTTCCCGAACACGGTGTCGGGCATGACGATCAACCGGTTTTGCTCGTCCGGCGTGCAGGCCGTGGCGCTGGCCGCCGACCGCATCCGATTAGGCGAGGCCGACGTCATGATAGCGGCCGGCACCGAGAGCATGAGCATGGTACCGATGGGTGGCAACAAGCCGTCGTTCAGCCCCGCGATTTTCGACAAGAATGAAAATATCGCGATCGGCTACGGGATGGGCGTCACCGCGGAAAACGTCGCGCAGCAATGGAACATCACGCGCGAGCAGCAGGACATGTTCGCCGCCGAAAGTCACCGGCGCGCGCTGCGCGCGACTGATGCCGGCGAATTCAAGGCTGAGATCACGCCTTACGACATCGTCGACCGCCAGCCCGATCTCGTTACGCGCGAAATTGCGGTCAGGCACCGCACCGCGACCAGCGACGAAGGGCCGCGCCGGGATACATCTCCCGAGGGCCTCGCGAAGCTGCGGCCGGTGTTTGCTGCGAAGGGCAGCGTGACCGCCGGCAACAGCTCGCAAATGTCCGATGGCGCGGCGGCGGTGGTGCTGATGAGCGCGGAAGCGATGCAACGCTTCAATCTTGCTCCGCTCGGGCGTTTCATGGGCTACGCGGTGGCCGGCGTGCCGCCGGAAATCATGGGCATCGGGCCGGTGAAGGCAATTCCCAAGGTACTGCAGCAGGTCGGGCTCAAGCTCGACGACATCGATTGGTTCGAGCTGAACGAAGCGTTCGCCGCGCAGTCGCTTGCGGTGATCAAGGACCTGGGCCTCGATCCGGCGAAGGTCAATCCGCTCGGCGGCGCGATCGCGCTAGGGCATCCGCTCGGCGCCACCGGCGCTGTGCGCGCGGCGACTCTGATGCACGGCCTGCGCCGGCAGCAGAAGAAATACGGGATGATTACCATGTGCATCGGCACGGGTATGGGCGCCGCCGGCGTGTTCGAGGCGCTCTGATACACTCTCGGCTAATGCTACCGACCGGACCGTTGATGAAAATAATGCTCGCCTTGCTGTATCTCGCCGTTGCGACCGGCATTTCCACGGCGCGCGCCGCTGACGTCGACGGCGTGAAGATCGAGGACAAGGTGGTGCTGGCGAACGGGGTCCCGGAACTGGTGTTGAACGGCGCCGGCATCCGCCACAAGTTCGCCTTTTTCAAGGTTTATATCGGCAGCCTGTATCTAACGCAAAAGAAAAACGACAACGAGGCAATCTTTGCCGACACCGGTCCCAAGCGCGTCTCGATGCACATTCTGTCGAGCGAAGTGACCGCGCAGGACCTGATCTCGTCGATGAACAACGCGCTCGCTAATAACCTGTCGCCGCACGAGCTGGCGCTGATCGAAAAGCGAATCCGCGACTTGAACACGATGATGAGCTCGCTGAAAGCAATCAACAAGGGGAGCGTCGTGCATCTCGATTACCTCCCCGACGTGGGCACGCGCGTGATCGTTGACGGCCAGGAGCGCATCACGATCCCGGGCGAGGACTTTTTCCGCGCCATGCTGCATATATGGATCGGCAACAAGCCGGTCGACGGGCGGCTGCGCGACGCGATGCTCGGCAAAGGCTCAGGCGGCAAGCTCTTCTAGAAGCATCCTGGCCACCCCGTTCGTGCTGATGTATTGAAGCACGGACAAGGTCTCGAACCGGAGCGGCGTTCACCCTTCGATACCTTGT
>Ga0207659_10002085_pt1 | contig 11836 bp, 21 predicted proteins | sample KBSM43metaG_FD_184330 | JGI IMG/M metagenome (GOLD analysis project Ga0207659, IMG submission 184330) | Miscanthus rhizosphere microbial communities from Kellogg Biological Station, Michigan, USA - KBS M4-3 metaG (SPAdes) (version 2) | ecosystem: Host-associated > Plants > Roots > Rhizosphere >...
ATGCACGGGGACCACGTGCCATACAGGATGCTTCCTACAGCAAGGCCTTCAAAGTGCACTACGCGGCGATCCTCACCGAACCGACCGACGCAACGACCGAAACTGGCCCGACACCAGCGGACGTCGAACGCGCCAGGCCAGCTCCACCACCGGAGGTCGCCGGTCGTGCCGACTTCCGTGTTGGCAACCGGGTGACCTTCATCGACAAGAATCTGGAGCACCGCATCGGCCTGATCGTGCGCGTCAATCAACACACCGCCACACTCGACTGCGACGGTCAGAAGTGGCGGGTCGCCTTCGAACTGCTCCGTCCCCTCGTCGACATCTGACTCACGGGGCCGACAGCAACGGTGCTCGTCGGACTATTACGATAGACCGATACGAACTTCTTTTAAATTTCGGTAGGCACGGCGCAGAAGCCAAGGCGGTGTGTAGCACCCACCATCATGGTTTGAGCGGAGTTGATACCAAATGCGAGAGCAGTTCGTCGCGGGTGAAGGAAAATTCCTCGTGGAGGTTGGTGCGGTCGAATCTTCGAGTGCATCGAAGTGGCTATGTGTCGTATCGCTGTGCCCGACGCCCGCACACCAGCGAGAGCACGCCCGGAACGATTGGCCAGCCGGGGGAAAAGCCGCAAACTCTTGGAAACTTTCGAACGCCAGAAGCGGCGATCAAATATGGGCGAGCACTTGGCATGCGGCTCGCGGCAAGCTTGGCGCGGATGAAAACTCCGACTTAATGCGAGGGCGCCCGAGCGCATACAAGCCGTGGGCTGTCAGGCCGACCGCAGCAGTGGTCGATGTTTGCGTTTGATAGAACGGCTGGAACCGCCTAAGCTGCCTGTGCAAACAAGGAGGCGGGGCATGGCTGACAAGGACGGTCCGGACAGTCCCGAGCGCCTTGCTGGAGCGGCCGAAACGCTCAGTTGGCTCGCAGGTCAAGTGCAGACCAGCGGCATCGGCGCGATTTTCAGTCACGCCCACATGATCGGCGCGCTTAGCCTAGCCCGCTCATACGTCCAAGAGTTTGCCGCTCATCGGTCGCTGGGGGCAAGCGCGCTAGAGGCTGTTGCAGCGACCGCAGTGCGGGAGCCGACCTTGGACGACTTTCCGTCAACTGAGCCTCGCTCGACGTTCGGTCTCGAGACTTGAGTTGTCCTAGTCGGAATTTGATCTGACAGACAAGCCGCCTGAGGCGGCCACTTCGGCTGCTGTCGCGGATGTCGACTGCTCCGGTCCAACTGCTTATCGTAAGCAAGCGTCGCGCTTTCGATGAACGTCTGCACCGGTGTTTTGCCGTAGCAGTACTTGCCCGAGTGGGTACGCTCGGCGTTGTAGCGAGCGCTGGGGGTGAACGCTTCCTCAAGCTGTTGTTCTCTGACTGCGGTCCGGCAAACGTCCTGAAATCGCGACGTGCACCTCCTTGCCGCGTCGTCGGTCGCTCTGCAGAATCGTCCCCTCGTCCAACCCTGAGCCAAGGGACCATCCGAAATGACTGCCAGCCCGTCAACCCGCCGACGCTCCCCGCTGCGCCAACACCCAACGCGTGATGCAGATCGGTCAAGGACTATCGCGGCGGCAAGCGGACCGGTGACGCCTCTGCGGCGGGCTGATGCGAAGGTGAAGTCCCCAATGACGGAGATAGACCTCCCGGTCGCCGCCGAGGCGCGCTCGGTGCGGGACTCGAACAAAAGCCACGACGAGAAATTCAAAACCTTCCAGCTCGCCGAGCCGACACTCGCGAACCGTGTCATCTACGGCGAGGTTTCGCTCCTGGAAGCTCAGAAGCTCGCCGAGGAAAACGCCGCCCGTCTCGATCGCCTTGGTTGGTGGAATGTCTTGCAAACGATGGAGCCCTATACCCGACTGTTCGCTGACAACTTGCTCGCGAAGCTCGACAAGGCGTTGACCGAACACCCCGATGAGTGCCCGTTGGAGGATATGAAGCGGTTCGCGATTGAATACCGCGACGGGGCCGCGCGGCTTGCGGCCGTCTTGCTCGCGCACGCCAAGATATAAGCCGGCTCGAACCTGGCCGTCCAACCGTCGGCCAATCGTCCTACAAGTGAGATGTCGAGGTAGCGCCTACGTTAGAAGATCCCAAGAGAGGATCAGCCGATGAGTGACCAAGTTGAGCGTCGAATCGCCGACCAAGACCCCGTTGATGTTCTGACACCCGAGGTGTTCGCCCTGCTCAAATTGTGCGGGGGCCTGCGTTCGACCGACGCGCAAAGAACCGGCCGCGCTCAGCGTCGCGCTGGACCCGCCGATCGCCGCCGGGGTGACAGGCGAGACCGGGGAGCGCAGTGAGGGCCGTCGGTCGCCTCCCTGGGTGGCCATGAGCTTTCGAGGGAAACACGAATGCCCGATAGCAAGCAGAAGACCGGTTCGCCGGACCGCGATCGAATCAACGTCAACGAGGACTACGAGTTACGGGAATGGGCCGCAAGGTTTGGCGTCGGTACCAACGAGGTGAAGGCTGCCGTGAAGGCCGTGGGCGACAACGCCAGGAAGGTCGAGGAGTACTTGAGCGCGCACCAAAGGTAGCAAGCACCGGAGGAGGCCTCCGCTCGCAACATGCTGAAAACTCCTTTTCGTGAACTTGCGCCCGCGGTTGTGGTTGTCGTTGTGGGTCTTTCGCTAGGTGGTTGCGAACCCCGAAGCAAAGAGCCACCCTTTAAAACTGGGCCGCCTCCACCGGAACAGACAGCAGCATGGATGTAAACGAGAGCGTGGGCGCAACCAGGTGGACGACTGATGAAGGTCGGCATCTTGTCCCCCGGCAAGCGGGAGGACACGGTCTGCCTACCTAACAATCAAGGAGGTGAGGTAGGTTGCTTCATTGAGGCGTTTCGAACTCTCGTGCACAACGACGGACAGAACGTTGCAGTGAATTATCTATTCGCCGAGGGTGCTCCCGAACCACTTCCTGGCCTTGCGGTCCAGTTAGTGCGCCTCCGGCCGGATGTCATCTACACATTCACCAGCGTTGGAGCCGTCGCAGCCACAGAGGCTACGACCACGATCCCCATCGTCGTTGGTCCGGCGGGAGAGAGCACGTTTGAGCGGCTTGCCGGCAACTTCAACCGGCCGGTGGGCAATGTCACTGGCTTTACCCTGAGCAGTTCAGAACAGGAGCAGAAGTGCCTCCAGCTTCTGAAGGAATTGGCGCCCGGTACCTCTCGTGTAGCCGTTCTGAGCAATCCGACCAATCCGGGTTCCCGCAAGTATTTGGGTGTCCTGCTTCCAGGGGCCAACCAGTTGGGCATCACGCTGACAAAGATCGAGGCGCGAAATGCCTCCGACCTGCCGCAGGCGTTCGCTCTGATTCAGGATAGCTGCAGATGTAATCCTCATGCTCGATGATGCCGCGCTCGCAGGAAACTCGGCGGTCCGCAAGGAGACTATCAGATGGGCGTTGGATCGCCGTTTGCACTTGGCATCCTCTAGCTCGCGTGTCGCTGCTGACGGCGGACTTGTGTCACGGGGCACTGACACTTCGGCGCTTGTCCGGCGGGCCGCGTTCTATGTGCATCGCATCTTGGGAGGGGCGAAGCCCGTCGATCTACCGGTTGAACGTCCGACCACCTATAAATTGTCGATAAACCGCAGGACCGCCGCGGCTCTTGGACTCACGATCCCCCAGTCTTTGTTGCTAAGAGCGGATGAGGTGATTCAGTGATGATCGCTGTGTTGTACGCGGCTTCGCCCTGTCGGACGCGAGCGGGTCTGAACATCGGCTCCGGAGAGACTCGACCGTCCGCTTCGGGGTCGGTCGCGCCAAATCGTTGGGGGACATCCGTTGCGGATCGCCCGACCTCTGCAGTCCGGGCAATTCAAGGCCGAGGAATGGCCGCTGGAGACGGCGGGTGCGCTGAGCCGCTTTTTTCCTTGAGGTCTTCCGCATCGCCCAAAGACTGCCGACGAAAGGCAACCGCCAGCGGAATGAACAGTGCCAGACTGAGGTAGAGGATCAGCAGCAACATGCCAATGACGTGTGGGTTGTTGAAGTTCTGAGCGGCGATGACAAATGCCGCCCCCATGCTGCCCTGGCCGCAACACAGGGCCAGCAAGCGTCGTTTGTCCGCGTCGGGACCGCCCAACCACCAGCCTGCACCGACGGCCATCGGCAGGTAAAGCAATAGAACCAGCACGCCGCCGCCGTCCAAGACCACGTCCACGAGGGCGTCCCAATAGACAATCGGCAAGAGGATGAAACAGCTTACGACCGCGCTGATGTTGCCCAGCCGAGCGAGCGCCGGCCGCAGGCGTCCTGCCAGTGCAGGCCACCGGGCCTTGAGCACCAAACCCAACACCAATGGCAGCAGCACCGTCAGCACCAGGGCTCGGGCGATTGGCATCGGGCTGACGTCAAGGCCCGGGAGCAACATGGGCAAGACAAGAGGCTGATACACCACCGTGAGGCTCGTCAGTACAACAAGGAGCCCCACCGCCCTGGCCTGATCGCCCCGCGCAAACTCGTTGAGGCGCAACAGCGTAGGACTGCCCGGTGCCGTGGCGACAAGCAGCACGGCCGCTTGAATAGGTGGCGTCAATTGCAACGCCCAGCAAAGGGCCAAGGCTGCGCCGGGAAGCACCACAAAGTTGGCGCACAAGGCCATACCCAGCGAGCGGCGCTGTTGCACTCCGGCGAGCACCTGGCGCGTAGACACAAGCAAGCCCACGCTGAACAAGGTGCTCACCACGAAGATCAGGACCAGCACCTGGCTGGCAATCTCCAAATTCATTCGCATGTCAGCTTCCGGGATGCAACAGGTGATGGCGGGCTAGGTTGGGCACCGATGGCGGGCGTGGAAAGCTCTACCTTCATCGAATGCTGGCGCTCCGATGGCCGGAGGAGGTTCGTGCGGAGAGCCCAATGGTGTGCCTAGTAGCACCGCAGGACCCCCTTCTTCAAGAGGGGGCCGACTGGCCCTCGGCGAATATCACGCAAGTGCCCCGTGTCCCCCCGGTCAGTCAAGCCGCGGTCCATGCCGGCCCGGATATCCGCCCGCCGAGGCGCTACTAATATGTTCTGATCGGCGGTCAACAGCGGCCGAGTTGGTAGTGGTGCGTTCGACCGATCACGTCGATGAACCTCCGGTCGCCCCCCACACGTTGTTCTCGCGCCAGATATTTTCCTTGTGCCAATGTTCTGGCAAGCCCTGCCCGGTCGCCCGGATGACGCGCTTGAGCAGCACCTTGAGCAGCCGCACCTCGTTCGAGTCAAGCTCGCCCGCCGCGTCGGCCTCGGCGGACTTCCCGGCCGCCATCATTTCGACCGCATATCGAGGCCCGGCCTCAGTGAAGCGAACCCGCTCGCCGCCCTCAATAAAGATCAGTTTGCGTGCGGCGAGGGTGGCGAAATGCTCGTCGTCGACGCGGTGGCCGGTGAAATCGACCATGCGGCTCAGTTCGGCCACGCTGCGTCCTTCGCCAGCGCTCAACGCCGACAGGATGTTGTAGTGAACGTCATCGAGCCCCTGCCGCTCCACTTCAGCACGCAGCGGCATCAGCAGCTGGAAATAGGCGCGGCCGAGCAGGAAGTCGAGCCAGTCGTCGCCGAAGCTCGAGGTGGCGCCTTCGTCATCTTCCGCCTTCTTCATAAGCAGGCCATAGTTGCCGCCGTGGAAGACCAGCGGCGCGCGGCCGAAGCTGTCGAACGCCACCACCTCACCGGCGAAGATGATGTGGTCGCCGCCGTCGTGGCGATACGACGTGCGGCATTCGAATCGGGCCGAGCAACCGGCGAGCAGTGGCACGTCACCGTGGCCGCGTTCGACAACAAGACCGGCGAAACGGTCGATGCCGCGCTTGGCGAACTGGTTCGAGACAGGCTCCTGGTCCGACGCCAGGATGTGAACCGCAAAGTGCTCGGCGGCCATGAACGCCGCAGCGATCGACGACTTGCGGTCGAGGCTCCACAGCACCATGGGCGGATCGAGCGAGACCGAGTTGAAGCTGTTGGCCGTCAGGCCGACGTCCTCACCCTCTGCCCCACGCGTGGTGACCACCGTCACGCCGGTGGCGAACGAGCCCAGGGCTTGGCGGCGGCTGCTTGGAATCGATGGCGGTTATGGCGTCCTCCTTCGGCGCGGCTTTGTAGGCCGAGGCATCAGAGGCGGCCGAAGCGTTCCACTTCTCGTGGTGCGGATCGGTCACGGGTCGAATGCGGTTTCCGAAAGCAACCAGAGACTGAAGTGCCGCTCGAGATCGAGGCGATCCGCAGGTTCAAGCGTCATTAGGCGAGATCTCAAACGCCATTACTTGGACAGCCTCTTGACGACCAGCAGGTAGGAACCCTCGGGTTTGGACACGACTGAAATCGAGATGGCCTGCTCCGCCTTCCGCAACAGCGCCCGGTATCGGGGGCCGCCTGGCTCTTGCGCTTCGCTCTGAGTCTCCACGATCCAGGCCGCGTTGGAAGCCTCGTTCAGAACGCTGCCGAACAACGCACTCGCTGTTTGGTCGTAGCGCAGCACATAGAACGCATTCGGTATCACAGGTTGCCCCGCCTGCGATGGAACGGAGATGAAGGTGCCCCCATCGATACGGGGAAAGCCCTCGGGATAGCCGGCAGGGCAATCGCCAATGGCATCACCGCCGCAGACCGCAAGGCAGATAGCGATGAGGGTGGGGAGCGACTTCACGGCTTGGCAATCCCGAACGGCCAGCCTTTCATTGAGGCGGCGCCGTCGGTGAACTCGCCCTGGAATGTCCTGCTGAGTGATGATCGAGTCAAGTGCGTCGGAGCACGTGCAGAGGGACAATGAGGGCGCAGCCGTAGTGAGCGCTCCACTGATGTTGAACAATGCCGTCCTTGACGGAACAGCACCACCATGAAAGCCGCCTTCTACGACCGCCTGGGCCCTGCCCGCGATGTCCTTCAACTGGGCGAAGTGACCGATCCCCTACCGGCTGCTGGCGAGGTGCGCGTTCGCATCGAGTGGTCTGGCATCAACCCGTCCGACGTTAAGTCGCGCTTGGGCCTGCGCGTTGGGACCATGCCGTTTCCTCGGGTGATTCCTCACAGCGACGGCATGGGCGTCATCGACGCGGTGGGTGACGGCGTCCCCTCTTCACGGCTGTGTCAGCCGGCCCCGCAAGCAATCTCTGTCCTAAGTGCGATCCTGCCATTCGCCCGCGTGGACGCTAGTGCTGGCCACTTCCCGGTTCTTGTCCTCAACGACGTGAGGCAGAGGTGACGTGTCGAGAAATGGGCGGACCTTCTCCCACTTGGTGTTTGACTCGTTCAGCGTCCTCTCTAATTCATCGACCGAATCAACCGAATGGTTTTGCTCCCCTTCGGGTGAGGATCGGGGCGCGGTTAGCTCGCTTGGGGGTACAGCTGGCAGCTCAAGTTCGAGCCTTCGCCTGAGCGCCCGTAGCTTGCGTCGGTACCACCACCAACAGGCAAGCCACGTCGCGAAGGCCGACATGGCGCCAGCAATGACGAGCTGAAGCCAACTCATGCTGTCTTGATTGCTGCTTCAGACCGACCAGACCGCGCGCTCGAACAGATTCAGGACGTGAGCGGGGACGAGATAAGCGCCGGTTGATTCGTCTACTGGGTAGTCGTCCAAGTCAAAGCCCCACGGCACCCCCAGTACAACCACCCCATGCGACTCGTCTGGCGCACGGGCGTTTTCCCTTGCAAGAAGCTCAGTCACCTGGACCGGCTCCTGCGAGGAGAAGCCCTCGCGTGCGATTTCCCTTGCGCGGTCCAGCGACCTGCAGCAGTGATAGAGCACCACGTTGCCTCCCTGGCGTTAGGAAGATCGTCTGCCGCTGACGTACACGGTGGGGCCGCGTTCGGATAGTCTGGAAGCGGCTTCTCACCGTCGCTGTCGGGGAGGTTGCGAATCTCTACCGTGCCGGGCACTGCTCGGGCGCCCGCGTAGCGCTGCAGCGCCACTTCGCGCGACATTCGGTACGTCGTCATGCGGCGGTCGCCGAACTCGTCGGTGATCCACCACAGCCAAAATTCGGTCGGTATCACAGGCGATCACACCGATCCGCGGGATCGACTCGCTTCTTGCCCATCGACTGTTCTTCTCGACTTCAAATTCCGGAGTACCGACGTGAGGCCTCGAAGGAATAGCCAGCAGGTTGATTTTACGTGTCCGTTTACGTGTACGTTCATAGGGTTTGCAAGGAAGCCTCAGCGCCGTTGGTTCTCAGCGGCTCTACCTGTACGCTGTCGGCACCGATGTGCGAATGCTCGCGAGCAAGTCCAGATCAACGACGATGACCAAGACCCTCCAAGCAAAGAGGCGTGTGGCCTTGCCTCGCGCGAGACGCGGCAACGTGGAAGATGCTCAGCGAATGCGCGCTGCAATGACCGAGGCAGCCTGGGCCCTCTTCGCGCAGGGCGGGCTTGACGCGGTGTCCATGCGTGGCCTATCGGCGCGGCTGAATATCTCCGCCATGACGCCGTACCACTATTTCGCCGACAAGGCAGAGCTTTTGAGCGCACTGTGGCAACACGTGCTCAAGGACCTCTACGCGGCTGTGTCCCAAGCCGTCGAAGCTCATGTCGGGGGGCGGTCTCGGCTCAGGGCGTTCATCGACGCGTTTCTGCTCTATTACGAGACTCACCCGGATGAGTACCGTCTCGTCTTCTTGACTCAGCATGCAGCCCATCAGTCGGAGAAAGTCGGCGCGGAGCAAGCGAGCATCTTCGTCGAGCTAAGGAGCCTCTTTCGGCGCACGACGAGCGAGTTTGCGGCCGAGCTCGGCGGGGGTGTCACTCACCTGAAGATCGCGGAAGACCTCGTGGTCATTGCTCTGCTTGGTTACCTGCAGGCCGCCTTGCTCAACAGGCGCTACCCATGGAGCGAGCGGACCGTCTTGCGTTCAGCATGCGTAGGCCAGACATTGCTCATGATCGAGCGCTGCCTGATCGACGGTGCAGACGACGCCCCATTGCTGAACAGCTAGGACGAAGCGGAACTCGGAAAGGGCGACGAGCATGCTGGAGTGCGCGTCCCCGTGCACTACCGTTCGAGCGCCAATCAGATCGGAGTGCCTCTCGATCTCACGGCCCCGCCCAGACAAGTAACGTTGCGGTTAGCTGGCTGGCGGATTCTGTGCAAACTGAGGAATTCCATTGGGGAGCTTGACCCAAGGTTGGGCGGAACTGCACCATACGCTGACCTCCGGTTTCACCCAAGACAGCGTGCCAGCCTTGAGCCAATCCAGGGTCGGCGTTGCCTCGACCTCCGACACGATCGGCGACCCGCAAGTTGCGCAGAAGCGACGATGGACAGGAAGGCCACTTGTTCCGGTGTCCTCGTAGGTAGCAGGTGTTTCTCCCGTGTACTTCAGGGATCCTTTAGGAATGCCAACGTTGATCGAGAACGCCGCGCCCGACTGGCGTTGGCAATGGGTGCAGTTGCAGATCGCGGTCACCACCGGCGCATGCGATGACGTGTAACGGACCGACCCACAGAGACAACCGCCTTCGATCTTGCTCATTTCAGTCTCCAGCCGGTGCCCCAGCCTTTCCCCGTTCGGTTTGACACTCAGCGTGATGATGCGCTCAGTACGGTGGGATGTCGAACGATCTGGCTAACCTGGAGGGCGTTCAACACTTCGCCAGAGAGACCTGGGACCGCGATGGGCTCATCGTCCCATGAAACAACGAGCCCAAGCTCTCGGCGGTTCAATTAATGGCGATCTATGGATGTTGGCTGACAGCCGAGACTGCGAGAGTGGTAGCCTTTTGGTAGCCGTGGGGTGCCTTCGAACGGTTGAGCACATCATGGTCAGGCCGCGTCACCTCCCGCCAGGATTTGACGCGGCCGACTTACGTATCTCATCATTTCAATGTCCGCGGTCGGGATGTCACGCTCGAGGAATGGATTCGAGCCGCGAGGGCCACCAACCTCCCGGCACATGTCGGACATCGACTCGGCGCGCACCGATCACGTCGGCCACCTCTTCGTGAGTTCGAGGACTACGTCTAGCCATGACCTCCCGCCACGCCATCTGCCGAATGCGTCTCGCCGTTGCTTTCCTCGCGCTATCCGGTTGCGCCTCGATCGGCCCGAGCCCGTCAGTGACGGAGAACGACTTCGCGACCATCGAGCCCGGCATGACCCGCGATGAGGTCGTCGCCCGCTTTGGCCGCCCCACCTGGACGTTCGGCGTGCGCCAGGAGAACCTGACCATCATGAACTACCGTTACAGCCACAGTTCGTGCACGATCTATCAGGTGAGTGTTCGGCCCGATGGCACGGTTCGCGACGCGGGCTCCGCATGGGACCCGAAGTGCGACGGTCCGAACCGGCCCTGACGATCCCCTTCCGGACTGCTGCGGAGAGGACATGCGACAGATCAAGCCCGTTACCCGACTTGCCTTGGCGAGCTGCCTGGTCTCCGCCCTCGGGGGCTGCATGCATGCTCAGCCGTCTAGACCAGTGACCGTGACGATCGATAAGGGCTACGAGGGTGTTTACCTGGACGTATTGAAAAGTGCGAGGCGCTGCTACCCGGCAACGACCGGCTCTGCACAACGTGAAGTGGAAGGCACCTTGGATGCCACCGCCCTCATAGGGAACGTGAGCTTCTCGTTCCGGTCGGCCACAGCACGAGAGACCTTCATGACGGCCGAGATTCGCAGCGTTGGGCGGACCAAGACGCAGGTTGACATCCATGTTGTGCCTGGATCGGAGCAGCACGCGAAGGCTCTGCAGGGTTGGGTGGATGGGACCTCGAGCAACTGCCCGTAGGTCCGGTCGTCTCACCACTCAGCTATATCCGATATCGGATTTTTGGGTTTCTGCTACCCCTCCCCCACCAACCGCAAGCGTCCTCGAAGTGGGAAAAGTGGGTTTTCCTTCAGGGGGTGGGTTCATAAAGGGCAAGCATGAAGACCACTGCTGAACGGATGTACTGCCTTCTCTATTTGAGGTCCCCTCCCCCTCACAAATTCCCCACTTTGCCACTTGTGTCCGCCGACTGAAGTTCGACGTGAGTACTGCACCGGAACCCAAGACAGGCCGTTCTGGCGTCGCCCTCAGGGACACCAGCAAAGACGGCCCGAGCTCTCGTTCGAGGAGGATCGGATGGCGGCGACGGGGGTGGTGATCCGTAGGTCCCTGGTTCGAGCCCAGGTCGAGGAGCCAGAGTATTTGGTTCGCGAACAAGCGCTTAGCGGTGAACCTGCTGAGTGCTTTTTTCTGGGCGGTGGTCGGTATCAGGGCAGTGGAGTCGGCATCACCGTGCCCAGATCACTTCCGGGGAGAACGCCGCCGAGGCATCCACGGCAGGGACTATGACGAGGAGCGCGTTAGCCGGACTGACGCTCAACGGCCGGGAGCCATGGATGTACCCCAAGGACGTGCTGGAACGCCTGCCCACGCACCCGAATAGCCGCAACGAGAAACTGTTACCGCACCGGTGGAAGGTGCCGTCCGACAGCTGACATACTGCGCAGTCATGAACATCGACATCAGCCTGCTGGACGAGGCCCAGCTGGCGGAGCTGAACCGGCGGATCGTCGCGCGCCTAAAGTACCTGCAGGAGGCTCGCACACATCACCAGATGCTGAGGTTCAACGTCGGCGACCGCGTGAGCTTCCACCCGCCGGGGCACGATCCGAAGATCGGCGTCATCCTCAAGTACAACCGCAAGACCGTCACCGTCGTTACGGAAGATCAGCACCAGTGGAACGTCGCACCGGTGTTCCTCAGCCGAGTGATCGAGGCTAGGGCCTGTTAACACATCCGCAGCCCATCAGCGACGAGCACGAAGCTGATGAAGCCGAGGAACATCAGATCGAGCTTCTCGAAGCGCGAGAAGATGCGGCGGTAGCCCTTGAGGCGACGGAACAA
>Ga0207659_10002087_pt1 | contig 11831 bp, 10 predicted proteins | sample KBSM43metaG_FD_184330 | JGI IMG/M metagenome (GOLD analysis project Ga0207659, IMG submission 184330) | Miscanthus rhizosphere microbial communities from Kellogg Biological Station, Michigan, USA - KBS M4-3 metaG (SPAdes) (version 2) | ecosystem: Host-associated > Plants > Roots > Rhizosphere >...
CGCGCGCTCGACCAGTTCCTCCGGATGCGATGCACCGCGCAGGAACGAGAAATTCGACAGGCAGTGGAGCTCGGCATAGGCCGGCAGCAGATCGGGCGATGCCATACCGCATGAATATACGGTAGTAGGTGCTTTTTGGCCAGCCACGGGCGGAGACTGCGTGCAAACCAGCAGCCGTTCGTCCGCGGGCGATGACGTAAGATGGCACCCGTTGCAACGGGCTTGCGACGTTCGTGCGCCGGCCCGCAAACTTCGCCTCGTCTCGCTCGCACACAATGTCCCACGTCGCTTTCGATCGCTTCTACCGTTACGCCGAGCTCACCGAGGTCCTGCACGCCTTCGCTCGCGACTATCCGGCGCTCGTGACGATCGAGGCGATCGGCAAGAGCCACGAAGGCCGCGAGATCTGGACGCTGACGGTGACCAACGGCGCGACCGGTCCGGCGAGCGAAAAGCCCGCGTTCTGGATCGACGGAAACATCCATTCGACGGAAGTCGCCGCGTCCGCCGCGTCGCTTTATTTTCTTCACACGCTCGTCACGCAGTACGGCCACGATGCCGACGTGACGCGTGCGCTCGACACGCGGGCGTTCTACATCTGTCCGCGGATCAATCCCGACGGCGCCGAATGGGCTCTCTCCGATCATCCGAAGTGGGTGCGTTCGAGCACGCGTGCGTATCCGTTCGACGAGGAACCCACCGAAGGCCTGTCGATCGAGGACCTCGACGGCGACGGCCGCATCCTGCAGATGCGCATCGAGGATCCGAACGGGCTCTGGAAGTCGCATCCCGAGCAGCCCGGGCTCATGGTGCGCCGCGACCCCATCGAAACGGGCGGCGCGTATTACCGCGTGATTCCCGAGGGCCGCTACGACAACTACGATGGCTACACGCTTAAGGTCAAGCGACCGCGCCACGGTCTTGATCTCAACCGCAATTTCCCGGCGAGCTGGCGCCAAGAATTCGAGCAGCAGGGTGCCGGACCTTACCCGACGTCGGAGCCGGAGATCCGCGCCGTCGTCGACTTCATCGTCCGCCATCCGAACATTACCGGCGGCACGACGTTCCACACGTGGAGCGGCGTGCTGCTGCGGCCGTTCGAGCACCTGTCGGACGACGAGATGGATGCCGAAGACCTGTGGTTCTACCAAGCGGCGGGTCGCAAGGGCACCGAGCTCACCGGCTACCCGGCGATCTCCGTTTATCACGAGTTCCGCTATCACCCGAAGTCGGTGATCGGCGGCACGTTCGACTGGCTCTACGAGCATCTCGGTGCGTTCTCGTGGGTCGTCGAGATCTGGTCGCCGATGCGCGAGGCCGGTATCACCGACTACAAGTTCATCGACTGGTTTCGCGACCATCCGATCGACGACGACCTCAAGCTCTATCGCTGGAGCGAGGACGTGCTGAAAGGTGCCGCGCACCGGCCGTGGAAGCCATTCGAGCATCCGCAGCTTGGCAGCGTAGAGATCGGCGGCTGGGACCGTTTCCACAACTTCGGCAATCCACCGCTGCCGCTGCTCGAGCGCGAGCTCGCGCGGTTTCCGAGATGGCTGCTGTGGCAGGCGCTGTGCTCGCCGAAACTCGAGCTCGTTCATGCCGGCGCAATCGCCGTGGGTGCAGAAACGTGGAAAGTGACGCTGGTGATCCAGAACACCGGCTGGCTGCCGACGTACGTATCGAAACGTGCGCTGGCGCGCAAGACGGTGCGCGGCATCGTGGCCGAAATCGAGCTGCCGACCGGCGCAAGTCTTGCGACCGGCAAGTTGCGCGACGATCTCGGCCAGCTCGAAGGCAAGTCCGACAAGCACACCGGCGTGTCGTTCTGGCCCGATTACAACGTCACCGATGACCGGCTGAAGGTCGAGTGGGTCGTGCGCGCCGAGGCGGGCACCACCGTGGCGATCACGGCGCGGCATGAGCGCGCCGGCACGGTGCGCGCGAACGTTGCGCTGACGGGCGCCAACCCATGACGGCCCGCGCTGTCGCGTGCCGCCGCACAATGACGATTCTTCCAGGAGCGAGCATGACGCGTGCACGGATGACGAAGCGCTTGTTGCAATGGACGACGGTTGCACTGGTCGCAGGGTGCGCAGCGCCACCGGTGCAGCACGCCGGCCTCGACCGCATCCAGCACATCGTCGTCATCTACGCGGAAAATCGCAGCTTCGACAACCTCTACGGCATGTTTCCCGGCGCCAATGGGGTCGCGAACGCGACGCCTGCGCAGTACACGCAGGTCGATCGCGACGGCAAGGCGCTCGCGACGCTGCCACCGGTCTGGAAGGGCAAGGATCCCGATCCCGCGTTTCCGCGTGACCTGCCGAACCGGCCGTTTCGCATCGATGCGCCGCCAATCAACCTGCCGTTGTCGACGGCCACGCGCGACCTGATCCACGAGTTCTACCGAAATCAGGAGCAGATCAACGGTGGGCGCAACGACCGCTTCGTCGCGGCATCCGACGCGGGTGCGCTGACGATGGGCTATTACGACGGGTCCAAGCTACCGATGTGGAAATGGGCGCAGGAGTACACGCTGGCCGATAACTTCTTCATGGGTGCGTTCGGCGGCTCGTATTTGAATCACCTGTGGCTCGTTTGCGCGTGCACGCCAACCGACGACCATGCGCCGCAGAATCTGCGCGCACAGCTCGACGAGCGCGGCTGGCTCAAGACGCGGCCGACGTCGCCGGCATCGGTGATGACCGGTGCCGGCGAATTTCTGGGCGGCGAGGTGACGCCGGACGGGTATTCGGTCAACACGACGCAGCCGCCGTACCAGCCGTCGCGTGTTGCACCCGCGAAGGATGGCGACGCGCGCTACGCCGATCCGGCGAAGCACACACTGCCGCCATCGAAACTCACGACGATCGGCGACACGTTGTCCAAGAAAGGAATTTCGTGGGCGTGGTATGCCGGTGCGTGGGACCAAGCGCTGAAGGACGGCATGCAGCCACCCGATGCTCCGCGCAAGGTGATCGCGACGCGCGCGGACGGCGCGCCGTACTTCGTCACGCATCACCATCCGTTCAACTATTTCGCACGCTTCGCACCGGGCACCGCAGATCGAGCCGAGCACCTCCAGGATTTTTCGCGGATGACCGCGGCCATCGCGGAGGGCAACCTGCCACAAGTCGTCTTCTACAAGCCGACGGGGATTCTCAATCAGCATCCGGGTTACGCGGACATCCTGTCGGGTGACGAGCACGTGGCCGAGCTCGTCGCGAAGATCAAGGCGAGCCCGCTGTGGAATTCGACGGCGATCATCGTCACGTACGACGAGAACGGTGGGTTCTGGGATCACGTGACGCCTCCCAAGGGCGATCGCTGGGGTCCGGGCAGCCGCATTCCGGCGATCATCATTTCGCCGTACGCCAAGCGCGGCTACGTCGACCACACGCCGTACGACACGACGTCGATCCTGAAGCTGATCACGAAGCGCTTCGACCTCGAGCCGCTGCCGGGCGTGCGCGCGGGTGCCGGTGACCTGACCGCTGCATTCGATTTCTCGCGCTGACGCTCTTCGCGCAGTGATCGCCGCCTCGACTCGATGATGGGCGGCGAGCGGCACCGAATACCGCCGGGCGTGTGGACGCTTGGCTTCGTCAGCCTGTTGATGGACACCTCGAGCGAGCTCGTCCATGCGCTGCTGCCGCTGTACATGGTCGGCGCGCTGGGCGCATCGGTATTCGTCGTCGGTATCGTCGAGGGTATCGCCGAGGCGATCGCGCTGATGGTCCGCGTGTTCTCGGGCTACTGGTCCGACGCACTTTCGCGCCGCAAGCCACTCGTGGTGCTCGGCTATGCGATGGGCGCCGTGTCGAAGCTCGTGTTTCCGCTGGCGCCGTCACTCGGTTTCGTCGTCGCCGCGCGCTTCGTCGATCGCGTCGGCAAGGGGATTCGCGGCGCGCCGCGCGACGCGCTGATCGCCGATCTTACCCACCCATCGGTGCGCGGCGCGTCGTTCGGGTTGCGGCAGGCGCTCGACAGCGTCGGCGCCATCCTGGGTCCGCTGGTCGCAATAGTGGCGATCGGCTACTTCGCCGGCGATTTTCGCGCCGCGTTCTGGCTGGCGATTCCACCCGCGGTGCTGTGCGTCGCGCTGCTCTGCATCGGTGTCCGCGAAGCCGACGACCGCGCGGCGCGCGCGCCCGATGTCAATGCGAAGCTTTCGTGGCGCGATGTGCGACGGCTCGACCGCCGGTTCGTCATCGTCACGGTGATCGCGTCCGTGCTGACGCTCGCGCGGTTTTCCGAAGCGTTCCTGGTGCTCCGCGGCCAGGGCGTTGGGCTCGGCACGCTCGGCGCGCCATGGGTGATGGTGGCGATGACCGTCGTCTACGCTGCCTGCGCGCTACCCGCCGGACGGCTCGCGGACCGCGGCCATGCGAAGGCACTGCTTTCAGCCGGCGCAGCGGCGCTGGTCGCAAGCGACGTCGTGCTGGCACTCGCGGCGAACTCAGCGGGCGTGCTGGTCGGCGCCGGCTTGTGGGGTCTGCACATGGCGCTCACGCAGGGACTGCTTGCGGCACTCGTCGCGGCGACCGCGCCCCCCGACCTGCGCGGCACGGCTTTCGGCGTCTTCGGGCTCGCCTGCGGCGTTGCGCTCCTCGTGGCGAGTGCGCTCGCCGGGTATCTTTGGCAAGCGATCGGCCCGTCGGCGACATTCATCGCGGGTGCCACATTTGCCGGCATCGCGTGGATGGCGCTCGCGCTGCAACTGCGCGACATCCCCACGCTGGACGTCGCGCGCTGAGCGCCACAGGTCAACGTCCCCAATTACTCGCGCCTGCCTTCGCCGGCGCCATCTGGCGTAAGCTTTTGCAGTGGTTGCCGACTAGAGAGCAGGGACGCGGTGCGTAGCGGCATCGGCACGTTCCCCGACCCCCGACGTACGCAAGGAACCGCATGACCGATAGAGCCACTCCCGTTGCCGGACCTGCCGTCCTCGACCTCCCGCGCTCGCAGCCGCTCTACCTGCGCCATGCGCTCGCGGTGCGGATCATGCACTGGATCAACGTCGTCGCGCTGACGCTGATGTTCATGACCGGGCTGCAGATCTTCAACGCGCATCCTGCGCTGTACTGGGGAACGTCGTCGTACACCGGGCGCCCCCCATGGCTCGAGATAGGCGCGCGCGAGGATCCGCAGGGCAAGCCGGTCGGCTATACGCGGCTGCTCGGACGCGAGTTCACGACGACCGGTGTGCTCGGATTGTCGGTCGACGACGGACGTCCCTATGCGCAGGGCTTTCCCGCGTGGTTGACGGTGCCGAGCCATCAATGGCTGTCGATGGCCCGGGCGTGGCACTTCTTCTTCGCGTGGGTGTTCGTGATCAACGGCCTTTGCTATGTCGCGTATTCGCTCGTTGCACGCCACCTCGCGCGCGACCTGTTGCCCACGCGCGCCGACATCCGCGGCATCGGCGCGTCGATCGTCGATCACCTGCGCTTCCGGCATCCGACGGGCGAGGCGGCCAAGCGCTACAACGTGCTGCAGAAGCTCGCGTACCTCACGGTGATCTTCGTGCTGCTGCCGCTGATCATCCTGATGGGCTTCGGCATGTCGCCGCGGCTCGACACGCTGTTCGGCGGCTGGGTGGCGTGGTTTGGCGGGCGCCAGTCGGCGCGCTCGATCCATTTCATCGTCGCGTGGATGCTCGTCGCGTTCGTGCTGATCCACTTGTTCGAGGTGATCATCACCGGATTCTGGAACAACGTCCGATCGATGATCACCGGCCGCTATCGCGTGCCCAAGGATGCGGCGCATGAGTGATCGCGGGCGACCGATGTTGAAGTTGGAGGATTCGATGCCTGATCAAGACCCCGGTGCGCGGCGCCGCTTTCTGCGCGGCCTCGCGGCATCGATCGGCGCGCTCGGCGTCGCCGGATGCGACCGCCTGTCGCAAAGCGAATGGTTCCCGAAGGTGCTGGAATCGGCCGAGAAGCTCAACGAACGCCTCGCGAAGGCGGTCACCGGCCGCAAAGCGATGGCGCAGGAATTCTCGGCGGCGGACTTGTCGCCCACCTTTCGCAGCAATGGCACGGCGGAGCCGAACAATCCGCAGTACGCGGCGCTCGCGGCAAAGGGCTTCGACGGGTATGCGCTCGAAGTGAGCGGGCTCGTTGCGCAGCCGCGGCGATTCTCGCTCGCCGAACTGCGTGCGCTGCCGAGCCGCACGCAGATCACGCGGCACGATTGCGTCGAAGGCTGGAGCGCCATCGGCAAATGGCAGGGTGCGCGGCTGTCTGCCGTGCTCGACGCCGTGCAGCCGGCGGCGGCGGCTCGCTATGTCGTCTTCCGCTGCGCCGATCCGATGGACGACGATGGCGGCTCGCCGTATTACGAGAGCATCGACATGGACGATGCGTACCACGAGCAGACCCTGCTCGCATACGCGCTGAATGACAAGCCGCTGCCCGTAGCGAACGGCGCGCCGATCCGGCTGCGCGTCGAGCGGCAGCTCGGCTACAAGCACGCGAAATACGTGATGCGCCTCGAGCTCGTCGAAAGCTTCGCGAACATCGGCGAGGGGAAGGGCGGCTACTGGGAAGACCAGGGCTACCAGTGGTACGCGGGCATCTGAGCGGCGGGACCTAAGACCGGTGTGCCGGTAAGTTTCCTCTGGCGTCCCATCGCATGGGTCACGTCGAGCATCCGCTGATCATGCAAACACACCGTGCATGAACCACTCCCCGGCGTCGGTGCCATACCGATGGTCGCGATAGATCCACATGATGCCGCCGTGCGGCGTCTCGGCGACGAAGTAATCGCGGCGCAGGTCGCGGCCATCCCACCAGCCTGACTCGATTCGTTCCGGACCGTCGCGCAGGATCCACGGCGCAGCTTCCAGCACACCGCTCAATATCTTTGCTTCGTCGAGCAGCCACAGCGGTCGCGGTGCGTCGGCCGAAGCAACGTCGGCCCGTTTGAGCAAAACGCTCGCGGCGCGCGTGCCATCCTGCGTCCGCTTGGCCGGGCGGGCACCGCTGTGCGGCGGCCGCCGGCGTACGTCGGGAGCCGTCTCTGACGTTGCGTATTCCGGCCGATGCTCGGGCTGCGCGGCGAGTACGGTGACGACGTCGTCGCCGAGCCGCGAACGCAGCCGATCGACGAGCGGCACGACGACAGCATTCGCCTCGTCTTCCGGCAAGAGGCCGAGGTTGCGGCCTGCGAGCGGCGCGGTTTCGTCGCTCGTCAGCACGATAGCCTCGACCGGCGCAGGCAGCGTGACGCGCGCAAGGCGCTCGCGCAGTACTGCGTGCAGATGCGCCGTCGCGCGCGCCGGGGCGCCGAGCCTGAACGTCGCGATCGATGGCGGCGTTCCGCGATCGCGGACGTAGCGCTCGTGGACTAGCGCAAGCGACATGCGCACGACGCCGAGCCCGCGCGCCAGCAGCCAGCCGGCCAGCTCGCTCACCAGCCGGTTGACGCCGAAACCCAGCGCTTCGACGCTGTCGATCGGTGCCGGCAGTGCGAGCCTGCGCTCGAAACGCGGCGGCGGCTCGTAGGGTTGACGGGGATCGGGTGCGCGACCCAGTGCGCGGTCGAGCGTATCGACGACGCGCTGGTCGAAGCGCCGCGCAAGCCCTGCACGCGGCAGCGCTTGCGCCGCGCCGAACGTCGTGACGCCGGCGGCCGCAAGCATTGCGAGCGTTCCGGGTTCGAGGTCGAGGAGCGCGAGCGGCAACGGTGCAAGCGCTTCGGGCAATGCGTTGCGTCGCGGCACGGGCTGCGCATGCCCGGCGCGCGCGAGCAGGAGCGCCGCCGTCGGTGTTGGTGCGAGCGCCATCCGCGCAACGTAACCGCGGGACTCGACGCTTTTCATGAGCGCCGCGAGCAATTGCGCAAGACCGCCGAACAGCCGCACGCTGCCTTCGATTTCCGCGACGACGGCGTTCGGATGCGCGAGGCTCACCTGCGGCGTGAACGCGAGCAGAAGCGTCGCCACTTCGGCCAGCGCAGCCGCCTCGGCGTGGGGATCGCGGTCGCGCAGGACGACGTCGGGTGCGAACGCGAGCGCCGCGGAAATCAGCTGATCGCTGCGGATGCCCGCAGCACGCGCACAGCCATTCGCCGCGACGACGCGCGGGTAGTGGCCGCCGCTCGCGACGACGAACGGCCGCTGCGCATCGTCAGGCGCCGCGCGCGCGAAGACATCGAGCGGAAGCGACGGCAGCAGTATGCAAGCCCACAGCATCGATGGACGTCAGGCGGCCGGGATGGAAACTCACGACGCCTTCCTGTGTGAAGCGCGCAACCCGTGACTGCGGGCCGGCGGTGTTGAAGTGGAGGTTCGTTGCAGGACCGGCATGCCATCGGGCAGCGGATAAAGCGGCGCGCCGGGTGCGCGCGCGAGATCGAGCACGATCGGTTGCGAAAGCTCGGCGCCGCGCCGTTTCAGCACCCGCACGGCGAGCCTCGCATGCTGCGGCGACAACGCCAGCCGCAACGGCGCCGCCGTAGCGCTCGCGCGCTGGCCGGGCCTGCGCCACAGCACGCCCCACGTGCGGCCCTCTCGCGCAGCCACCTGCAGCCGCCGCAGTACGCGATCCTCGTGCGATTGCATCCAGCCGAACGCGGCGCCGCATTCCGGCGCCCGCAGCGCCTGTTCGTAGGCCCACAGCGCTTCGGCAGCGCTGCAGCCGCGGATGACGACGAGACGGGTGAGATCGAGCCCTGCCGCTGCGAGCGCAGGCGCGTAGGGACGATGCGGCGGTGCAACCCAGACCACGCTGCGCCCTTCGGCCTGCAGCCGCACGAGTGCCGGCAGCGTGAGGCGCAACTCCCCGATGCCTTCGCGCTCGACCAGCAACTCGGTCAGCGCGCCACGCGGCCACCCGCCGCCCGGAAGTGCTGCGTCGAGCTCGGCAAAGCCGGACGCGATGCTGGCCGGCTCGGATGCGCAATCGCCGCCGCGCCAGATGGCGGGATGCGCCAGCAGGCGGGCAAGCGCAGCCGAATGCGCGGCCGATGTCACTGGCCTCGCACCGGCGGCAGATGCGCATTGATACGCGCGATCGTGTGTCGCGTGACCGCGGCCGTCCACTGCGAATCGACCGTCTGCGGCAGGCCGAAGTTGCGCAGGTCGAGCGCTAGGTTGGTCACGTAGATGAAGTTGTCCACCCGTACGAGGCTCGCCGGAAACAGCAGCCCTACCGGAGCGCCCTGGCGATCGATGCCGTCGAAATCGCCGAGCTTGGCAATGACTCGGCCACTCGGGTCTAGCACGACGATCTCGTCGGCTTGATTGGCCACGACCCACACGTTGTCCGCAGCGTCGATGGCGAGGCCGTCGGCGCCGTTGATCGAATGCACGAACACTTCCGGAGTGCCGGGCGCGCCGGACGGGCCCGCAGGCAACGGGATGCGCACGACGGTGTCGTTGCCGGTGTTGGCGACGAGCATCGCCGAGGCGTTGCGATTGAACGCGATGCCGTTGGCGCCGAACGGCGGAACGCCGCTGGTGCCGAGCAACGGGTCGCTGACCCATGCCGCAGGCACGCCGCCGGCGGGCGACGTGCGCCAGATCGTCGCCTGGAACGAATCGGAGATGTAGACGTTGCCGGCCGCGTCGAACGCGAGTCCGTTCGGCCCTCCGGCCGTTCCTCCCGGGATCGCGGCGAACTGGCTGGACTCACCGGTTTGCGGATCGACCTTCAGTACCTGCTGCTTGGCGAGGTCGCAGACGAGCAGGTCGTGAGTTACCGGATTGAAGCCGATGCCCAGCAGCAGCGGGCTGCCGTTATCGATCTGCAGCGTGCGCAGCAGGCGGCCGTTACGGTCGAACACGACGATCGTGCCGACGGAGGTGTTGCCGCTGACGTCGAAGTTGGCGACGTACAGGTTGCCATGCGCATCAGCAGTGATGCCTTCCGGATGCGCGGTGCCGGGAGGCAGCGCGGCGAACTGCGTGGCAGGGCTGCGATTCCATGCGCTGGCAGGCGCCGCGAGCGTCAGCAGCAACGCAGCGCAAAAGGCGATGGCAAAGCGTACGAGACCCATGATTGTTCTCCTTGTGTTGATGGGTGAAGCCGGACGGTGGTGACCCGGTGTCGAGCCGGGCGGCTCGACTGTCGGCCTGCGACGGCGGCGCTGTCAACGCCGTGAGTCGGCTCGCAGCGCTGGCCGGCGTCAGCGTGGTGGCCAGTGACGCGCGAAGATGGGCGCGACATCCGGCACGGACTCGATCCGCTGCAGCGTTTCGTGGAAAGCCGGTCGGTGACGCGCCAGGTGCTGGCGAGCCCCCGACCATTTGCTGACGACCGCGGCGAGAAGATCGAGCGCGCTCAAGTCGCTGCCGCCAAGGCAGGGCGTAGCGCTGAAGACGTCGGCAAACAGTTCCCAGTGACGATGCAACCGCGCCCGCGTGCCCGCGCGGATGCGCTCCTTCACCGCTTCGTCGGCGTCGGCCTCTGCGCACCAGCGCTCCGGGTAGTCGATGATGCTGATCGCCGCGTAGCAGTTGGTGGCGATGTAGACGAGCCCACGTACCGCCTGTGCGCGCGCGGACAGATCGCGCGGCAGGAGCGTGCTGTCGTCATGGACGGTGCCGAGATGGATCAGGATTGCCGCGCTTTCGGACAACGCGGTGCCGTCGTCGAGGACCAACGTCGGAATCTGTCCGAGCGGATTGACCGCGAGCAGTTCCGCATAGGCATCGTTCTGTTCCCACGTCGCCGTTTCAACGATCCGGAACGGCTGGCGGGTGAGCGTGAGCGCGGCCTCGATCGCCGCGGATCCTGATCCGGTCTTGCCATACAGCGTGTACACGGGGGCGCTCCCGAAGGTGAGTTGTTCAGCGGCTGCTCGAAGCCAGCGATCACTTCATCAGTTCCGCCATCCGGCGCTTCGCTTCGTCGATGGAGACGTCCTCGCGATGCGTGGCGATCGACCACACGTGCCCGAATGGATCGGCGAGCGTGCCGACGCGATCGCCGTAGAACTGGTCGGCGACGGCGCGCCGCTGCGTGGCACCTGCCGCGAGGGCACGCGCGAACGTCGCGTCGACGTCGTCGACATAGAGCATGAGGCTCGCGCCGGCGCCGCCGAGCGTCTGCGGGCCCACGAAGCCTTCGTCGGGATTCTCGTCGGCGAGCATCACGTGCGAATCGCCGATTTTCACTTCGGCGTGCGCGATGCGTCCGCCCGCTTCGAAGCGCATCAACTCCGCCGCGCCGAATGCATCGCGATAGAACGCAAGCGCACGCTGCGCGTCGCGCACCATCAGGTAAGGGGTGACACTGTGATAACCGTCCGGGATCGCCGAGACCATGGAACCTCCTTGGATGGGAATGGATGCAACCCTGTCCGCGCAGTGCTACCAGCTGCCGCTGCGGACCAGTCCTACGCCGATGCCCTCGATGACGAACGCGGTGACGCGCGGATCGACGACGATCGGCTCGAACGCACTGTTTTCCGGCGACAGCACGACATCGCGCCCGCGCCGGCGGAAACGCTTGACGGTCACCTCGTCGCCGCTCGCGGCGCCGATGCGTGCAACGACGATCTGGCCGTTGCGCGCCTCGCTCGTCCGGTGCACGACGAGCAGATCGCCGTCGAGGATGCCGGCGTCCTGCATACTGCGCCCGCTCACGCGGAGCAGGTAGTCGGCCCGCGGCGAGAACAGCGTTGGATCGACGCGGTAATGCGCTTCGATGTTCTCGGCGGCGAGGATCGGATTGCCTGCCGCCACCCGGCCCACGAGTGGCAGCGTGCCTTGCACGGGAATGCCGGGAATGTCCTTCAGCCGCAAGCCGCGCGAAGCGCCGGGGAGCATTTCGATCGCACCCTTGCGCGCAAGCGCCTGCAGGTGATCTTCGGCTGAGCTT
>Ga0207659_10002089_pt1 | contig 11829 bp, 11 predicted proteins | sample KBSM43metaG_FD_184330 | JGI IMG/M metagenome (GOLD analysis project Ga0207659, IMG submission 184330) | Miscanthus rhizosphere microbial communities from Kellogg Biological Station, Michigan, USA - KBS M4-3 metaG (SPAdes) (version 2) | ecosystem: Host-associated > Plants > Roots > Rhizosphere >...
TCAGATCGCGGCACGTCGAATCGATGCGCGGTCGCCCCGGACGTCGCGAACGGCGCCACCAGCGCCGAACGAACCGAGCGCGCTGCCACCGATCGACGGTGGCCGGTTGAACCAGCACCAGCGCGTCGCGCGACCGTGGCCACACCCGTCGCAAGGTCAGCCACAGCAGACGGTCAGACGCGTGTAAGCGCCGATTCGGACGTGCGCGGACGGCCAATTGGTGACGCAGGGCAAGGATTTCCAGCACGAGGTCTCGACGCGTCGACCACGCGAATCGGATCGTGGCGAGAGCCCGAATGAGGTGCTGCATCGCGCCTGGCACGGCCACCGACTATACCAACGTCAATAGTTTGCCCGGACGCAATATTGGCGACGGACAGCATGTTTCTTCAGGCGCATTGGCCAGCACTCGTGGCCGCAGATTTCTTCACCACCGAAGTCTGGACGGCCCGAGGATTGGTGACGTATTACGTAGCCTTCCTGCTGGGTGTGCAGTCGCGGCGGATTCAGGTGATCGGGTGCACGCCGTACCCAAACGAGCCGTTCGTCATTCAATGTCTACGGCAGGCGACTGGAGAGACGGGACTGTTGGCCGACGGACGCATTCTGCTGTGCGATCGCGATCCGAAGTGGAGCCGGGGTGTCGAGCAGTGGCTGGCAACGGCCGGAGTGCGTGTCGTCCGGACGCCGCCCTGCGCGCCGAACTGCAACGGGTACGCGGAGCGGTTTGTCCGGTCGGTGAAAGAGGAATGCCTGAACCGGATCGTCCCGCTCGGGGAGCGGCACCTACGGAAGACCCTGTACGAATTCGCCACACATTACCATCGTGAGCGAAATCACCAGGGACTCGCGAACGAGCTGATCGAACGCCCTCCTACCCAAAGACGGATGGGTGCCGTTCGCCGGCGCAGCGAGTCGGCGGGATCCTCAACTACTACTACCGGTCAGCCGCGTAGAATTCGTCGCGATTCAACCGTGGGACAGAACGGGTGTGACCGGACGCGGGCACGGCGTGTCCTTGCCGAGCGCCACGCCGCGTTCATCACGATCACATGATCGAGGCACTCGCGTCGGATCGAACCGATGACCCGCTCCTCAGCGATGGACGGCATCTCAAAGCTGGATGACAGGCAGACCGGGAATACGTCCGAAGTGGCGCACGTTAACCGTCAGCACAGAGTATCCGAGCGAGAGCGCCGTCGCACCGATAAGGAGATCGGCGAATGGAACCACGATGCCGCGGCTCTGCTGCTCCGCATCCAGCTTGCCCGCGAGCCTTGCAATGTCCGTGGTCAGCGGATAGATCGCGACGGTGGAAAGCAGCTCCTCGACGAAGGCTTCACGGCGCGTCCGTCGGTCGGCGGTGTCAGCACGATGAACCCCGTGGACGAGTTCGACGACACCCACCGTCGATAACGCGGCCTCTTGGTCGCCGGTCGTATCGATGACGCGCTGGAGAAGGCCTGAACAGAGTCACCGCGGCGCTCGGCCGCAACTGCGACACTGGAATCGAGAATCAGTCCCACGCAGGCGGCGTGAGGGGTTCGCGATGGCTGCTGATGACGGCTTCAAGGTCGCGCCCGAACTCGCCGTCGAGCGTGGTGTTCGAGCCGCGCTCCGTTGCTAAGTGAAGCGACGCCGACAGCAACCGGACATTCGGGGCGGCCGGTCGAAGCACAGCCACCGCTTCGGCATTTTGCTCAATGACAACTTCGGCGCCGGCGCGCACGCGTGCCAAGAGCGAACGAAAGTCGTTCGCTGCTTCGGCCTCAGACACGCGAATTGCAGGCTTGCTCATCAACTTCAATTGTAGCTCCCCGTGCCTGTGTACTCCAGACCAGGACGTTCCCTTGGGCTTCGTGGCCGACTGGGTGCGCGGCTTGAGCGATGTGAGATGCAATGCCGATGCGTTGAACGGCCCTCGTTTGCGAGTTATGCGTCCACGGTCGCCACGAGGCGTCATCGGCATCAGCCGTCGATTACGGCATCGAACCGAGCCGCAAGGCCAAATGAAAACTTCAGTCCAACTTCAGTCCACGAACGCCCAAACACCAGGGAAAACCGAGGAACACCAGAGACCAGAGAGCAAGACGAATCAACACGATAGAGAACCCAGCGAAATCTGCAAAACCTCCATCCCCGGTTCAAATCCGGGCGGCTGTGCCTATCGAAAAGGGTCCATTTGAGGATAGGGCACTCCATTTCGAAGTCCGTCATCAGTGTGTCAGTCCTAGCCGTGCGCGTGACGATGCTCTGAAGACCGAGGACATCGACAGTAATTCAGGGCAACACAGAGGTGTTAATGGACGGGTGGTGCGGCTGGCTGGAGCTGGGATCGCCGCCGGGCTGAAGGCTACGCCGCGATGCGGTCGTATCGGTGATGCAGACCGCCGACTTCTCGAATGGCGACGATGCGACCGGCTGACGGCGGTCTGACCGGTCGCGAGCTTGGCGTGTCCTTGGCAAGCGCGAGATGGGTTCGGGAACGCGTGTAGTAGGCGACGTACCCCGTAACAATCCGGTGAAGCCCCGCTGCATTGAGCACGATCACGTGATCGAGGCACTCGCGTCGAATCGAGCCGATCACGCGCTCAACGTAGGCGTTCTGCCACGGCGAGCGTGGGGCAGTGCGAACCGCGTGGGTGTTCATCCCCGCGATAGTGGTCGCCACGCCCGCAAAGATCGAATCGCGATCGTGCAGTAAATATCGGGGTGCCTCGTTCTCTGAAAGGGCGTTGCGAAGCTGTTGTGCCGTCCAGGCCGCGGTCGGATGATCGGTGACGGCGACGTGGACGATCCGTCGACGCTCGTGCGCGAGAATCACGAGCACAAAGAGCAGCCGAAACGTGACTGTCGGCACGACGAACAGGTCAGCGGCCATGATCTGGCTTGCATGAGTGGTGAGAAACGTCCGCCACGTTTGCGATGGCGGCCGTCGCGGCCTGCGCATGTATGTGGCAACGGTCGACTGACTCACCGGGGATTCCCAACTTCTGGAGCTCTCCGTGAATGCGAGGTGCGCCCCACAGGGGGTTGGCCGTGGACATCTCGCGAATCAATGCGCAGACATCGGCTGGAACGCCCGGCCGTCCCGTGCGATGTTGGCTCTTCCACGTCCAGAACAGGCGGAAGCCGCGACGATGCCAGGCGAGCACCGTCGCTGGCTGCACGACATGGAGTGCCGCGGGCCGGGCCATCGCTTCGACAGCCACGCCCACAGCAGACGATCGACGGTGGTGAAGCGAAGTCGTGGACGTCGGGAACGATTCGCAATTGCCAACTGGTGTCGAAGCGCGAGGATCTCCAAATGCAGAGCTGCGCGCGAACAGACCAACAACCGGAGCGAGTGGAGGACCGAAACAACGACGGACACGATGGATCGAGCCTATTCCGCGCGCCTCACAATCTCAATCGTCACAAGGCGTACCGCGTTTTTGGTAGGCACAGGTTGCGCGGAAATATCTCTTGCGGTGACGGGCTGGGCGAGAACGAGGCGAGTATTCAGAAGCGAGGTCGTAGCGAGGCCCAGCGTGATGACGAGAGGCTAAGTGGTAAGGGCGCAACCCGGTTGCAGAATCATGATCTTTAGCCGACGGGCCCCCAGCCAAGGGTCACGCCGGCGCGTATCACCCATCGGGACCTACGCCTGCCTCGGGCCACGCGTTTGATTTGCTACTACGGCGTCAGTCGATACCTATGGTTGCTCGGCTGGGCGTTAGGGACGGAATTCGCAACTGGCTTCTCATGGCGGCGTGACCGCCCCTACCCACAACTCGTTCACCATCAGTCGGTCCGAAGCGAGAAGGTGGACGTCACGCTGAACGGCGTCCGATATCTGTATGCGGATTTCGGACACGATCATCGACCGCCGCCGCTCGCCTCGATCAACCGAACCGCCTCTCGGCTCACGAAAATGGGTGCGTGGAATTGTTCGCCCCACCCGCGCGGTGTCACGTTGCGGTAGTCGTGTACCGGCCCGCCGCCATGTCCCTCTTCGAGGCGAGCGCGCAGCGATGCGCGAATGTTGGGATTGGCACCCCGCTCCAGCAGCAGCCGCGTAAAGCGCGCCTCGTCGGGCTGACCCTTGCCGTAATTGACCCAGAAGCCGCGCTGACTGACGACCGACGAGTAGAGTGCCGTGTACCCGCCGAAGCCATCAGCGTCGACCGCCGATGGCGCGTCCGGATCCATGCCTTGATCAAGCAACCACTCAGCAATCTCGAGATGGTGCTCTTTCCGTCATTTGAACTCCGACTTGAAACTTGAACGTTGCCCTTCACGTCATCTCTTCTCTATCGTCGCCCTCATCACCACCCACGCATTTGGATCCAGCACCACCGAGGTCGGTTCCGTCTCGCTCGGGAAGGTGAACGACTGACGCCGCTGCGTGAGCTGCATGAGATGTATTGTCCGCCCGGGCTGTGGCGCCGCGCCGGCCGCACCGCCTCGACCGTCTGCGGCTGGGGCCGCCGTCGTGGCGAGTAGCTCGATCGGCATGCGATAGAGACCCGTCCTCTGCGTCTGTTCGAGTCTGACCTGCACCTGTTTGGAGGCCGCGTCGTAGCTCCACGTCGCTTGCACTTGCAGCGCGCCGCCGCGATTGAGGAGCTGCGTGAACAGCCACGTGAGATCCTTGCCGTCCGTCGAGCACCGGCTGGTCGCCGCGGCGCAGGCCTCTTCGAACGCGTGCCGCACGTCGGCGGTCGTCGCGTTGCGGTCCTTGAACCGGCCGTAAAACAGGCGAACCCCTTCCCAGAACGCCTCCGTCCCGACGACGCCGCGGATGTTGTGCAGCACCTGGGCGCCGCCCTCGTAAATCTGCGCGTTGTTCGCAATCACGCGGCTGATGTCAGCGAGGTTGTCGTGCACGATGGTCGAGCTCGGATTAGCGATCGCGTAGTCGACTGCCGTCGTCTTGCTGCGACGCACACCCTCGAGAAACGCGTCGCGTCCGTCCTGGAACTCAGTGTAGAGCAGCGCGAAGTACGTCGCGAACCCCTCGCTGAGCCACACATCGTCCCAATCACTCTCGGTGGCGGCGTCGCCGAACCACTGATGCGCCATCTCGTGCGCGATGAGCCGCCGGTCGGGCCCCGCGGCGCCGTAGCCATAGAAGATGCTCGACGCGAGCTCCATGCCGCCACCCACGCCGTGGGCCTGCACCTGTGCGAGCTTCTCGTACGAGTACGGCCCGATGCGATCGCTGAAGAACTCGAGGATCGGCTGCGTGTGCGTACGGAACCCGTTCAGCCCCGCCTCACGCTCCTGTGGGTAGACCCAGGACGAGAGCGCGATGCCGCGGTACTCGCCGAAGTGATCCACGGCGAATGGCGCGACCGCGAGCGACATGAGCCAGGTGCAGATGGGAATGGCTTCCTTCCAAACCGTCCGTCGCATGTTGTTCGGGAGGTCCGTCTCCTCCATGAGTCGCCCGTTCGACACCACCTGGTAATACCGGGGCGCCGTGATGATGTGGACGACGGGCGCCTTCATCGACGGATGGTCGATGGATGCGCGGAAGTTGCGGGCCTTGTCGGGCCAGGGGTTCGAGACGAATGAGCGGTCGCCATGCCGGTTGTTCCCGACGAGGATGCCGGTCGCCGGCACACCGCGATAGTTCACCGTGAACGACCAGCGCTCGCCCGACTCGAATGGCCGTGGCACAGCCACGCGAACGCGGTCATTCTCGTGCTGAAACATCAGCGGCTGACCGGAGGTGGACACGCCAGTGACGGTCATGCCCTTCCCGCCCTTGGGCGACGTGGCCGCACCGTCGCGCCCGCCCGACGGCTCGGCGCACGGATCGGCGAACCCGCTCGCCAGCGTGCCGCTACGAGGCTTGTCGCTGAACTTGCAGAGATCCAGCTCGATGGTGGTGACGCCCGGGGCGACGAACTGCACCTCAATCGTGTCGGCGACGACGAACTCGTCGCTCGCATCAGAGAGCGTGATGTCGAACGTGTAGCCGGTTATCGTGATGCCTGGCTGGCGAGGGTAAGTATCAGCGCTGAGTGGGGTCGGCGCCAGTTCGATGAGAACCAGAACCATCCCGGCTAACGCCAGCCGGACACCTGCTGCGTATCGTGAAATCAGCATGGGTGCAGATTCTAATGCGCAAGAAACTGAGCGTGGGGCCAACCCGCCATCAGCCAAAGCATCTGACCGCGGACTGTTCGTCAACGGAGGCGACCACTCAGGGATAACGACGTCGTCCAACGCGGCGCGACGTGCGGCCCGAAAAGCGGAACTCCAACGCGAGATCGATTTGGTGGCGACCCACGACTCGGACTGCGCGGGTGAGGGGCTGTGCTCCTGTGGATTCGAGGAAAGTCGGGCGGCGCTGCTGGCGCTCGCCGATATGGACGTGTCGGACGAGACGTGGGCGCTGGCGATCAGCGAAGCCCGGGCGATCCGACGAGCGCATCGGCGACAACAAGGACTCGATCCTGGCGACCTGCACTGATCGTGAATGAAGCACACTCACGTGCGGCAAGAGTGACCACGGCTGGGTCTGTGAGGAACATTCTGATCGGGGGCTCCGCACGGCGAGTGCGCCGGCTGGACATCATTGCGACGGGCGGTGTTTCCGCATCGCCTCGACTTACCGCCCCTCCCTACAGGCTCACTCTGTTGCAGGTTTCTTCAGGCGCACTCGGGACGTGTCTGCTAGACTCGCCGTCCACGGAGGCTTCTATGCGCCCGCCTTACCTGACTAGAGTCGCACTCGCCCTCGTCCTCGCGATTGTTTCGCCCAGTACGACGCCGTTGGCCCAGACCCGCACAGGCCGCGAGCCGAACTGGACGGATCTCGAGGCCGAGATGCTGCGTCACTTTCAGTCGATGCTGCGCCTGGACACGACAAACCCTCCGGGCAACGAGACTCGAGTCGTCGATTACCTTGCGGGCGTGCTGAAAAGCGAAGGCATTCCGTACGAGACCTTCGCGCTGGAACCAAGCCGCGCGAATCTCGTGGCACGGATCAAGGGCAACGGACGGAAGCGCCCGATTCTGATCATGGGTCATACCGATACCGTGACGGTCGAGCCCGCGAAATGGACATTTGCACCGTTCAGCGCCACTCGTGATGGAGGCTACATCTACGGCCGCGGCTCGCTCGACGATCGGCCGCATGTCCTGGCGGGCCTCATGACGATGCTCGAGTTGAAGCGCTTGAACGTGGCGCTCGATCGCGACGTCATTTTTCTCGCTGAAGCCGGTGAAGAAGGCACGACGCGTGTCGGCATTGACTTCATGGTGGAGCAGCACTTCGACGCGATCGACGCCGAATACTGCCTAGCCGAAAACGGGTTCATCCAGCGTAGGGAAGGACGCATTGAGTCGGCGCAGGTGGCGACGACCGAGAAGGTGCCGCGCACGATTCAGCTGATCGCGCATGGGCCGTCCGGGCACGCCTCCGTGCCACTCACCGGCAACGCTGTCGCGCATCTGAGCCGTGCGATTGCCGCTGCCACTGCCTGGCAGACGCCGATTCGTCTCAACCAGACGACGCGCGAGTACTTCTCGCAGATGGCCAACGAGTCGTCACCAGAGGAAGCCACGAGAATAAAGACGCTTCTGAACGGCACGCCGGCCCAAATCGAAGAGGTCGTTCAGTACTGGGCCGAACACACCCCCATGTACAACTCCATGCTGCGGACGTCGATCTCGCCGACGATCGTCAATGCCGGCTCGCGCGTCAACATTATTCCGTCCGACGCCACCGCCACGCTCGACGTGCGAATGCTGCCCGACGAAGATCCCGAGCAGTTCGTCCACGAACTGCGGCGGGTCATCAACGACCCGGCCATCGACATCAAGATCGTGGAATTCGACGGCAAGCAACGTCCGGTGGGCGTCTCGCGGATCGACACCGAAGCGTTCAGCGCAATTCAAACCGCCGCCGCACGAAACTACGACAGCATCGTCGTCCCGACGATGGCGAACGGCGCGTCGGACAATGCGCAGCTGCGTGCGAAGAACGTGCAGTGTTACGGCATCGGAACGGTGAGGGACCTCGAGGACGGGCTCAAAGGATTTGCAGCGCACGGCGATCAGGAGCGAATCATCGAGAAGGAGCTCTACCGGTTCGTCAAGTTCAACTGGGATATCGTGATGTCGCTCGCGCGAACGCGATAGTCACCCGAGCATCCACCGAATGGCCTGGAAGCGTTGTTCATAGCGCCGTAGAAACTCGATAGCCGCAGTGCCGAACGAAGTTCAGACATTCTTGCGGTGCAAGAAACTCCAGCGCGATCGCGACACGAGCACGGGGGCACCTGAGATGTCTGCGGCGTTGCCGCGCAACATAGCACCTCTGCGCGGGGCGGAGCGACCGCTCCGACTGACCTAGTTCGGGCAGGGATTCGAATCCGCCGCAAGCCGTGGGGATCCTGGTTTAGACTGTCGGCCTCGAATTCAGTCACATACCTTCGTGCTTTTAGAAGCGAGAGCCATGAGAACGCTACTTGGGTGGTCATTTTCCGCCCTGTTGCTACTGTCGGCATACGCGCAGGAGCCGAACCCGTCCCGGCGACCGATTGTCTTTACACAGGCGACCGTCATTGATGTGAAGAACGGTCAGGTCAGCCCTGATGTGACGATTGTTCTCGAGGGCACTCGTATTACTGCCCTTGGCAAGGTGGGATCTGTCCGCCTGCCGACGGACGCTCAAGTGATTGATGCAACCGGCAAGTACATCATTCCCGGGTTGTGGGACATGCATCTGCACTTCGCCCCATGGGAAACGCCGCTGTTGGTGGCCAATGGCGTCACTGGGATTCGCGAGATGGGCTCGGACTGCCATCCTGCGTTTACCGACAAGGATTGTCTCGGCGAGGTGCGCCTCTGGCAGAAGCGAATCGCGGCCGGTGAACTCGGCCCGCGACTGCTCGCACTATCGAGTTGGCCTGTGATGGCGCGATCGAGTTGGCCCGCGAAAGGTCCCCGAGGCTTCGCTGAAGACTTGCCCCCGTTTTATGCGGCCAGCACGTCGGAGCAAGGCCGCCAATTAGCGCGATATTTCGCTGAACGAAAGGACGACTTCATCAAGGTGTCCGGCCATCTACCGCGAGATGGCTTTGTGGGCCTTGCTGCTGAAGCACGGAGACTCGGCCTGGGAATCGCGGGTCACGAACAGCTGGCGGCAAATGCCATTGAAGCATCGAACGCGGGGATGAACAGCTTCGAGCATGCGCGCGTCTTCCTGTTCAATTGTTTTCGAGGAGCGACTGAGTTTGCCCATCTGAACATGAACGAACCCGACACCACATGGCGCCGTCGCATGGTGGATGAGTTCGATCCCAAGATCTGTCAGCAGGTTTTCAGTGCGTTTGTGCGAAACAAGACCTGGTACGTGCCAACACATCTCACGCGGAAAATGGAGGCCTTTGCCGACGACCCGACGTTCCGCCATGATACGCGCTCGAAATACATTCTCAAGCCGCGATGGAAGGCGTGGAACGAGGATGCCGACCTGATGGTGAAAGAGGATCCCTCGCCCGAGGGCCGCAAGGCAATGAAGGACTTTTACACGAAGGGCTTGGAGATCACCGGAATGGCACACAAGGCAGGCGTGAAAGTGATGCTCGGCACGGATTCCGCTGACAGCTATGTCTTCCCAGGGTTCGCTGTGCATGACGAGCTTCGGGAGTTAGTGAAAGCGGGACTTACTCCGGCCGAGGCACTTAAGACGGCCACTTGGAACGGAGCAGAGTTCCTTGGCCGGACGTCTGAATCAGGGAGTGTCGAGACAGGAAAACTGGCAGATCTGGTCTTGCTGGACGCCAATCCACTGAATGACATCCGCAACACGGGAAAGATAGCGGCGGTGGTATTGAACGGGCGCTACATGGACCGGACCGCTCTCGACCAGCTTCTCAGCGCTGCTGAAGCGACAGCGAGTAAGTGACTCCGCTGAACGAATTCGAGCACCGAACGGGCAAGTGCTGAACGACGCGAATGCGCCGCAGCGCGAGGCGGATCCGACGACTGCTGTTTTCGCATCCGTCCTCTTGTTGCTCACTGTCGTCGACGGAAGATCGACCGGATTTGCGACGCCGGTTTGACGCCTCTCGATCATCCGACCATAATCCGGTCTGCAGCGACTCCTCATTAGGCACGTTCCTCGGTTGATGTTGATCTCAGGACAACCTCGATGCGGAAGCGGGTCCTCATCACGGGTGCCAGCACAGGGTTCGGCCGTGACGCCGCCGAGCGCCTCGCGCGACGAGGTGAACACGTGTTCGCGACGATGCGCGATCCCGCGGGGCGAAATGCCGAACATCGCGAAGCTTTGGAAGGATTGACCGCGCGCGAAGGACTGCGGCTGCGGGTGCTGTCTCTCGATGTGACCGACCAGGCGTCGGTCGACAGGGCAGTGGCTGCCGCGCTGACCGAGGCCGGAGGGCTCGACGTTGTCATCAATAATGCGGGCATTGCCGCACTTGGGGTTACTGAAGCCTTCACGCCCGAGCAGTTCCAACAGATCTTCGACGTCAACATCCACGGAGTCGTTCGTGTCAACCGTGCCGTCCTTCCGGCGATGAGGGGGCAGCGGGCCGGGCTCCTGGTGCACGTCAGCTCGGGCGCGGGACGTGTCACCGTCCCTGCGATGGCCGCGTACTGCGCCAGCAAGTACGCGCTGGAAGCGCTTGCCGACGCCTATCGATACGAGCTCCTGCCGTTCGGCGTGGATTCGATCCTCGTTGAACCCGGAGTCTACCGGACCGGCATCCACGATCGCCTCATCCCCGCTGCGGACGGCGCACGCCTGGCCGATTATGGGGAAACCGCTGGATTCGCGGAGCGTGTTAACGGAGTATTCCAGGCAATCGTGGGCGCGCCGGACGCACCCGGAAGTACCGAGGTCGTCGATGCCCTCGTCGCCTTGATCGACATGGCTCCCGAACAACGACCATTCCGGACCGTGGTCAGTGCGCCGATCCAGCAGCTGCTGGGTGCCTACAACGCCAGCGCCGATGCGCTCAGGCCGATTGTCGCGCAGATCTTCAATGTCCCTGAGCTTGTCGTCTCGGACGTCGTGAGGGTTCAGGTTTAGGTTCGTTCACTGGATCGCGCCGGATCGCGCACGCCTGTGGTTTAACAAAACGTCGATCCGACACGCGTGACAATCGGCTGTTTAACGCCTCTGCACGGCTCAGTAGGTGTTGATTACGGCATTGGCGGTATGGCTGTCCGCCGCGTACTGTGCGCTCCACTCTGAGCGTGGAACAGATCTAGCGGGGTCGAGCCTCTGCTCGCGCGTTTGACTGACACGAAACATTCGATTGTATTTGAGTTATCGTGGAGGCACCGATGCCGCACGACGGCCCAGCCCAATTTCAACTCGCTAGTTCCGCCGCCGAATGAACTGCTTTTCGGGAAGTAAGCGCATCTTCGAGCAACCGAAGTAACACCTACATCCATGCCCCAGCCTCTATCGACTAAGTCCGAAGTGGGAACCTTCATCTTCGCCTCATCCGGTCTTCAAGCTGCTCGACCAGAACTCGCGCATCGTGTGGCCGCTGTTATCTCGGCGTGGGCGTATTTGGAGCTAGACCTGGGTTCATCGCTTTCAAAACTTCTTGAATCGCACGGCGAGAGTGGTGTTGCCATAATCCAAGCCGTAGTTGGGAACACGTCAACTCAGCGCAAAATCGTGGAGAGCGTTGCCAACTTTAAGGCTGTCTGGGGAGGAGCGTAGGCTATTCATGGCTGTGGCTATCACAAAGTCGATCAGCAACAGACTCTGCGTGCTGAGTGAACTCGTCGGCCCCGTGTCGCCGCCCCGATTCGCCTAGATCGCCCACGAAGAGTGCGGACGTTCTCCGC
>Ga0207659_10002090_pt1 | contig 11827 bp, 4 predicted proteins | sample KBSM43metaG_FD_184330 | JGI IMG/M metagenome (GOLD analysis project Ga0207659, IMG submission 184330) | Miscanthus rhizosphere microbial communities from Kellogg Biological Station, Michigan, USA - KBS M4-3 metaG (SPAdes) (version 2) | ecosystem: Host-associated > Plants > Roots > Rhizosphere >...
ACCGGCCCTATGAATGGTGGAAGCACGCGACGGAACATCCGCGCTTCGGAGCGTTGTGGCGCAAGCTCTATGGCTTCCATCACATGCATCACGCCAACATCGCCTGCAACGAGGCCATCTCGGGATTCTTTGCGCTTCCCATCGCCGATTGGGTATTCGGCACGTACCACCAGCCGAAGGATCTACTCCTCGAAGGGCGGGTGGCCACCGCGAAGGACTTTGCGGTCCCTCGGCCCGGCCCCGTCGCGCAGGTTCTCGATGCCTGGGCGAGAAGGCGCGAAACCCGAAGGCATCATCGGAACTAGGCTGCTGCCCGGTTCCCATTCACAGGCGGCGGCGGGCTGTCAGTGGAGGATCGCGAGCTTCCGGACGCGGCGCATGCCCTCGGATTCCAGACACGCCCAGTAGAGTCCGGCCGCCACGGGCCGTCCAGACGCGTCGGCACCGCTCCAGCGCACCGCATGCGGACCGGCCGCGAGCCCATGTAGCCCTCGAAGAGGTCCAGCGTCTCCTCGCGTATCACGGGACGCCCATCGATCGAGTACATGAGCTGTAGCGAGCCGTCCGGTTCCAGTTCCTGGCAGCGCGCCATCATCCAGCGCATGAACGCCGCCGCCTCGTCCGTGTAGCCAAGCCGCATGAGTCCGTAGAGAGTAAAAGACGAGTCGCGAATCCACGAATAGCGGTAGTCCCAGTTGCGCACTCCGCCGATCGTCTCGGGCAACCCGAACGTAGGTGCGGCCACGATCGACCCGTGCTCTCTGGACGTGAGCAGCTTCAGCACGAGTGCGGAACGGTTCACCATCTCGCGCCAGCGGTTCTTGTACGTACTGCGGCCGACCCAGGCGCGCCAGAAGTTCACGGTCTCTTTGAATGAGTCGCTTGCGTAGTCGGGGTGCGCGCAGGGGGACGGCCCGTCTCCGATCACCATCTCGAGAACGAACCACGCCGATTTGTCCGCGCCGAGCGCGAACTGGGCTACGGCGGCTCCCTCCGCGATCTGCATCGGGACCGATGAGCGCAACCGTAGCACCAGCTCGCGCGCGCCGGAGCGACCGACGAACAAGATTTCCGTGTCGCTGCGCCGCTCGACTGTGTGCGTGGCGCGGGCGTAGTCGAAGCGCGGGTCGCACCGCATCCCAAAACGTATCTCGCCTCGGACCGTCTTCGCGCGACGCACGAGGTTGTGTGCAACACCGGCGTCCTCCACCGGCATGAAGTCAGATACCTCGGCGACGCCGCTGTCGGACAGGAACCTGGTAAGCAACACGTTGGTGTCGGGCAGATAGAGCTGCCTGTGTACCGCGTCGTCGAGTTGCGGCGCGATCTGGAAGCGGCCGCCGCAATCGGCGTCGAGGAGAGCAGCAAACACCGAAGATGAGTCAAACGACGGCAGGCAGAGAAAGTCGATCGACCCATTCTTGCCCACCAGCGCGACTGTGTGAAGGTCGCCGATGATGCCGTAGTCTTCAATTGGCGCGTAGCGATTTGCCGTCATAGGAGCGCGTTCCCTCGATCGAAGCACCCAAGCTCAACGTGCCGTTTCCCCGCGAGCTCTACGCCTTGGGGGCCGCAATAGTCAAGTAGGACGGCGACAAAGACGGTCCAGTCCGTCTGGTGGCTTGCTCCCAGCCGGCTACCGGTGTTCTCCATCAGAGTATTCGTAGAACAGGATGTAGTCATGCCAGTGCGAGTCCTCTCGGGTAGCGCGCGAAGGAGCCGTGGAACGGGGGAGGCGCCGAACGATGGGAAGGCGCTCAGCTTCGCCTGAGCAACACGGTTGCCAGCTGGTCACGACGTGCCCACGCTATCGCGAGGGATCCGATGAGCAGCACCGTTGCGGGCACCGCAGACCAACTGGCCTCCTCGGGACTCCAACGTCGCCCACGGCGCTAACGGCGGCCCGAGCCCCAACGGCGGCCGGGGCTACAACGGCGGGCCTTACCCAGTCCCCGACAGCGGCACCACGGCGATGCTCCTGGAGGAGCGTTGTGCGGGATCGAAATGTTCCGTCGCCGCGCGCCGGACCTGACGGCCGCTCCTCCTCGTCATCCCCGTCGGGGGTCGGCGTCCTGCGACGTGTCTGTGATGCGGCGCGGGTCGCACTTCTCGGCGTAAAGCGGGCGGTCGGACGGTGGCTGTTCCCGGTGGGTGTCCCACCCAGACGATTCCGTTCCAATTACCAGATTGCCCGGCCACTCGTCTGCCTCGTCTAGTAAGGGCAGCCCTCACCAGCGTCAGCGCGCGTTTTCGCCCCCCCCCCGTAGCAACCTACCGTGGTTGAATCGGCAGTGAATGGGACGGGTCAGAAGGCCTGGCCGATGCTGAAGTAGAACCGCGACCGCGTTTCACCCGGACGCGGGTCGAGTACCACCCCGTAGTCGCCTCTGATGAGGAACCAGGGTGTGCGGAGCCGGACGCCCACGCCTCCCGTCTGCCGGAGATCCGGAATGCGGAAGTCGCTGACACGGTCGAATACCCCGCCAATGTCCAGGAAGCCGACACCATCGACGATGCTCACCAGCGGGAACCGCACTTCGTTGTTCAGAACCAGCAGCCCCTGCCCGCCGGTCGGGATGCCGTCGAGCCCGATCGGACCGACCTGGTTCTGCTCGAATCCGCGCAGCGTCGTGCTGCCGCCGGCGTAAAAGCGCTCGGTCTGCGGAAGCTGCCCGCCGCCGAATCCCGCCGCGAGCCCGACCCGAACGCCGGTTGCATAGACCAGACGCGGCCGGAGCATCTCGTTGGTGAACCGCTTGCGCCGTTCCGGCTGCAACGGCCAATAATGAAAGTACTGCCCGTAGTACTTGATGTAGGTGTCGTCGCTCCCCAGCCACGTCGGCGAGTACGAGAAGGCGTGTGAGATGAACGACCCGTGCGTCGCGTCCAGGACCTCGTCGCGTGTCTCCCGCGTGAACGTGCTGGTCAAAGGCGAGACATTGAGCCATGCGCCACGCAGCGCAGTCTGCGGGTCGAACTCGCGCGCGCGCTCCCATCGGTAACCGTACATCCAGACGTACGCGTTGGCGAGCTTGCGTTGCTGCTGGAGCGAGACACCGCGCCGGTCGACGTCGAACGGATCCGTCGTCGCCGTTCTCGGGTTCCGCTCCTCGCGGTAGTACACCGCCGCGGTGGTTGCGATCGGCCAATAGCGGAGCGACGGCTGATTGACATAGATGCGCCCGTCGCGGACGTTCGAGTCGTACTTCGCGGCCAGTCCGAGGACGCGCGCCTTGCCAAGTGTGTTGTGATTCGACACGTCGAGAATGCCGCCGACACCGCGCTCCGTGTCGTAGGAGGCGCCATAGCGCAGCTGGATCGGCTGCACCTCGCGCAGGTTCACGTCGACCTGAACCGGCTTCACGCCCCCGGCCCCCGAGGGCGCGACACCGTCGTTGATGCTTATGGGCGTACGGGTGATGTCCACCATCGAGAAGGCGCCCGTGTTGTACAGATTCCGGCGCGACCGGCCGAGCGCCGCCAGATCCAGCGGCTGTTCCGGTTGGATCTCGAGCTGTTCCGTCACCAGGCGATCGCTGGTCTTGCGATTGCCCTGCACCTGCAGGCCGGCGATGACACTCTTGGCTCGCTCCTCGATCTCGAACGTGATGTCGACCGTGCCGTTCGTGCGATCGAGCGCCAGCGAATACCGCGAGCGCATGTCGTTGTAGGCCTGGCGCCAATAGAGGTCCCGCAGCCGTTCGAGACTGGCCTCGGCGGCACGTGGCAGGTACGGATCGCCAGCCTTGGTCGGCAACTCGGTCAACAGCTTCGGAGTATCGATCACCGAATTGCCCACCACCGCCACGCGACGGGTCGTGAAGCGCGGCCCTTCGCGAACCTGAATCACCGCGCGCGCCACGCCGCCCTGATACTCATACTGCGGCTCGTCCAGCTCGGCCGAGAGATAGCCCTCTTCACGGTAGTAGCGCCGGAGCAACTCCGTCACCACCAGCGGATCCGTGAACACCTTCCGCTCGAGCTTCTGCTCGTGCACGATGTCGTCGAGCACGTCTGGCGCAACCGCGGCGGCACCCGCGAACTCCAGCTCGATAGTGGCGAATCGTGGTCCGGGCGTGATGGTGAATCGCACGTGCCGTGCCTCTCGCGAGTCGTCGATGCGGAACTCGACGGCGGCCGTCAGATACCGTTCGCTGATCAGCCATTCCCGCAGGCTGTTTCGTGCGTCACCGGCGCGCTGCGAGTCGAACACGCCCCGGTTCCACTGCTCCCGCACCTTGCGATCGACGCGGGCAGGCGGCTGCGCGCCCTGGTACTCGATGTCCACCGTCGGACCCGCATCCACCTGAAGATTGAGGACGAGTGCGTCGCCGTCCATCTCCCGATCGAGACCTACGCGCGACTGCAGCCGCCCGCGCTCCTGGAGATCGCGCTCGATCTTCTCGATTCGACGGCGCGCTGCAAAGTAATCAAACTGGTCGCCGGCCTTGAAGCCGAAGCGATCGCGCAGTTCCGCCTCGTTGAGCCCATTGGCGGCGACGTTCACGCTGGCCACTCGCGGCCGCTCGCGCACTTCGCGCCGTGGGGCGGGCCGCCCGCCGAAGCGGACGTCATGACGGAAGTCCAGCCGGTAACTGCTGTCGGCCTGCCGGACGGCGTTCGTCTGAAATCTGCGCGAGAGGTCGTATCGCGCCACCCAGACCTGGTCGTTGCTGTCGACGAGGTCGGTCGAGTAGATCAGCCGGAACTCGTCCGTGATGTCCTGCCCTACCGTCAGACGTGCGCTCGGATCTGTCTCGCTGGCAATGAGGTTTGGTTCGAGCCGCACCTCGCTCAGGCCGGTTGCCCGCTGCACGGTGCGCCCGAGTTGCGACCCGACGCGGCCGGCCAGATACGAGAGCACTTGCTCCTTGGCGATGTCGCTCTCCTCGCCGCGCATCTGATCGAGCGTGCGTCCGGTCACGAGCAGCGCCATGATGTCGGGCTCGGGCAACGATGGTTCGGACGTCAACGTCGTCTCGGTATCGCCGGGCTCGCCCGTCACTGCCAGCGTGATGTCGAAGCTGTTGACCTGCGTGGTGAGCTGGAGATCGAACGACGGGACGATGCGCCGCTCCTCGAGGAACGTCACCGTCGCCCGTTCAACCTGGTACTGGCGCTCGTTCAGCCGGATCTCGCCGCCCTCGAGTACCGTCAACGTACCTGTGAGCCCGGTCTCGTACGGAGTTCCGACCACGCGCAGGTTGGTACGCACCTCCGCGCGCGCCAGATTGTTGTCGACCAGAAGCGGGCTGCCGGTCGTCACCTGCACGTTGAAGTTGACGCGCTCGAGCAGCGGGCTGCGCTCTTCGGTCAGGTCGAGCGCCCGCGGCTGATTCAAGGTGGCCAGGAGCCCGGTGTCGAAGTTGATGTCTCCAGTCAGACCGCCTTCACGGATGACGACATTGCCGCCGACGAGGAATTCATCGCCCTGGCTGGTCACGCTAATCGTCGAGTTGGAAACGCTCCGGAGGTCCAACGGCGCATCGAACGCGAAGTCGCGCACGTTCAGCTGAAGGTCGACGTCCTCGACCTGCCCGTGCCGGTACGCCAATCCGCCCGAACCGCTCAGCGTGCCGCCGTTGAGGTCCGCGGTCAGCGTGCTCAACGTCATGCGGTCATTCGCCAGGTCGACTCGCGCGTTCACGTGTTCTGCCGCGATATTCGGCTCCTCCATCGCAAGCGTGACGTCGTTCAGCGCAAGGGCGCCGGTGAGCTGCGGATTCGAGATCGTTCCGGTTGCGGCCGCGTGCAGGACGGCTCGCCCTTCGGTGGAGATCTTGTCGGCAAAGCTGGCCGCAACGGCCGTGTTGAAGTCGCCGTCGCCACGAAGGTCGATCGGGCGCTCGCCGGTGAGGCCGACGGTACCCGATGCCGTCAGCGTGCCTGCCGAGCCGGTCAGGCTGAACCGTTCGATTGTGGCCTCGCCGCTCTCGACACGGACGGTCGAGGGCTGGTCCTGTGCAAGGTCGAGATCCCGGATCGCGACGCGCAGCTCGGGGAACGTGAGCATCGCGTTGAGCGCGCCGAGGTCTGGTCGCGCCGCGTCCCCAGTGGCCGATACGCTCACGAGCCCGTGGAGGTCCGCGGGCGCTCCAGGGACGGTCGTCAGATCGAGGTTCCTGAGGTCGGCGCTGAATTTGGCCGGGCCACCGCGGCGAGGGATCTCGACCGGCAGCGCCGGCACCAAGTCGAGGGGCACCGCGGCGGACGCGCGGATCGTGGCCGCGCTCCAGTTGGCGCTGAGCTGCTCGAGCATCGCCACCCCGTCCGCCACCCGCGCCTGGGCCATCAGATTGCTGATTCCGGGGCCGAGTTGCGGGGTGGTGACCGCGGCGTTCTCGATCGTCAGCTGCAGATCCGGATCGATGAACTGCAGATTGCCGCGGACCGTGCCCGCGAGATGGAGCGACCCGCTCGCCGTGAGGCCGGTGTCGGCGGGCGCGTAGGGCGCAAGCGTTTCCAGGTTGGCACGCGCATCGATGTTCAGGGCACCCTCGCCACGTGCGACGTGCATCGGCAACGTGCCGGCGACCGTCACGGTCGAGTCCTGGGCAGCAAGGGCGAGCCGCTCGATGGTGATCCGTTCCTCAGCCACTCGCATCACGGCGGGCTCCTGCAACGCGAACGGCTGCTGATTCCAGCTTCCCGCGAGGGCGTCAATCCGCACGTCGACGCGCGCGAGCTTCGGCTGCGTGAGCTGGAGCGACGACGTCGCGTTTGCGCTGAGCCGCCCTGTCAACGGTGTCTGCAGATCGATCGGCAGCTGTTGCAGATCGAGGTTGTCGAGATGAGCCTCCACCGTGGCCGGGTAGGTCGGCGTGAGTTCGATCGCCGCCGTAGACCGCAGTCCGAATCGATCGGCAGACACGTTGACGTCGGCCCGGCCATTGGCGGCGGTGGCGTCGAGCTGCACTGTGCCCAACGGGTGGTTGCCGAGCGACAGATTGGTGACGCCCACTCGGAGCGTGCCCGCGGGCAGCTCCACCGTCCCGGCGCCCTTCCCCTCGATTGCAACGTTACCCGCCACCTTTCGTCCATCCGGCAGCACGACGTTGACGAGCCTCACGTGGGATGATTGGACATCGTAGGTGTAGGCGCGCGTGTCGAGGTCGTAGCTGCCGGTCGCCGTGAGCTGGCCGTTGCCGTCCGGCTGCGGCTTGTCGAGCGTCAGTCGATCGACCGCGACCCGCCCACCCAGAAGCGACGCCTGCATCTCCAACTGACCAAGCGGCTCACCCGCGGCGGCGAGGTCGGCACCGCGCAGCGTCGCAGCGGCGGTCGGCGTATCGAACGTTCCGGTCACCGTGCCCTCCAGCGCGAGCGTCCCAGAGGCGGTCTCGGGATTCTGCCCTGCCGCTGCGAGCATCGCCGGAAGCGAGAGGGCATTCACGTCGAAGCGCAGGTCGAGCGGCTGACCCGGTCGGACGCCGATCCGACCTTCGGCGTGCGCGCGCGCTTCCGCCCATCCCACATCGATCGTGCGCACGGTGATCATTGCGGGCGTATAACGGAGCTGGCTCGCGAGCGCCAGCGTACCCGCCGGTGCGAGGTTCAACCTGGGTGCGTCGATTGACGCCTCGGCCGCCGGCGCGCGGATCGTGCCGCCCACTGCGATGTTCCCATCGAGGGCGCCGCCGATTCGATCCGACATCATCGTTCCGGCCGCGCGGCCCAGCCAGGCCTCGGCGGCTGCGGCGGTTCGGCCGACGTCGGCGATCGCCACGCGGAGATTGCCGCCCAGACGTTCGCGCTCGGCCAGCGTCACCTGACCGTTCACGGTCGCGCCGGCCGCGGTCAACTGACGCAGCAGCGCGACGAGTCGCGATCCGTCGCCGCGGATCGACACCTGTCCGGCCGCCGGCATGATCGCACGCGACGCGCCCGCGCCCGTTGCCCGCAGCGTCAGGTCGGCAGTGCCCGACGCGGCGGTGTACTCGAGAGCTGGCCACGTGAGGTCCGCCGCCGCATCCATACGCGACGCGACCACCTGGTTCAGCCCCAGACCCCGCATGAGCGTCGGGAGATCGACGCCGTTCGCGCGCACGAGCGCCTGCGAGGAGCCGCCCTCCAGCGAGACCAGGCCGCTGCCGGTCACGCGTCCCCATGGCGCCGTCGTCTCCACGCGACGCGCAGTGACCTGGCGCGCCTGCCCGTCGTAGCCGACCTCGGCATCGAGCGACAGCGACTCGATCGTGCGGAACGCGAGCTCGCGCCCTTCAATGCGCGCGTCGAGCACTGGCGCGGTCGCAGGCCCCTGTGCCGTCGCGGTGACGCCCACGCGGCCGGCCACGCGGTCCTCAAGGCCCGCCAGCTGCGCCGCGCGGGCGGCATCCAGCCCGGCCTGCAGCCGGAGATCCAGGACGGGCTCGGAGAATCGCGCGATCCTGCCGCTCACCTCGAGTTGCGAGCCCTCGACGTCGAGCGCCGCGCGCGAAATTTCGACATCGTCCTTTCCCAAGTCGAGGGCGGCCGTGAGGCGCGAGAGCTGGAGGTCGCGCCCCTGCGCCTGTGCCCGGCCGTTGGCGGCGACGAGAGCAAGGTCGTGTCGATTTGTCGCGCGGTGTCCCGTGATGGTCAGCGACTCGAGTGGAAGCGTGGCATCGACGCGCTGGAGGCGATTCTCGTAGCGAACTTCGGCGTCGCTAATCTTGAGGTCCTCGATCAGGTAATCGAGCCCCCTCGCTGGTTTGTTCGGGTCCGACGGCGGGCGCGGAAGGTTGTCGCCGTTCCCGTCGACGAGGTACAGCACCCGCGCGCCCTCGACTGCTCCGGACTCGACGACGTAGCGGCCGCGGATCAGATCGTGAAGGCTCAGATCGGCCGTAAGGTGCTTGATGACCGCGAATGGTGGAACGTCTGCGCGTCGCGCCGACTTGATCGTGACGTCCCGCAGCTCGAGCGATAAGTCCAGCAGGTTGTAACGAAGCTCATCCGCGCTGAAGTCGACCTGTTGGGATGCGAGCAAAGCCGTCACGCGCGACAGCGCCAATCGACGGCCGGCCGCCGTCTGCAAGGCCGCGACGCCGATCATCAGCAGCAGAACCACGCCGAGGCAGGCGAAGCCGAGCCACCGCAGAATGCGCACGGCTGTCCTCCGTGGCCGGTGTCGTGCTGAACTCGAGGTCATGCCGGCGAGGCCAGCACTGCAAGAGGAGCGCCGGCGGAACGACGAGCAACCGACCCTAGTTTCGTGTCAACAAGGGATGACTGACCCGTCCACACTCGCTCCTTGCAGGAGTTACCGGTCGAATCGGCTACGTTGGTACGGAAGGAAGTCGAGCTGGCGACACCGAAATGCTGAGCGAAGCCCGTTCACAGTTCAGACCTGGGGTCATCAGGCAGACGCGTCGTGTCATTGGGTCCGCCACCCGTCTTGTCGAGCAGCTCGCGCACCTCGCCGGCGCTCGGCGGCTTTTCGCCTCGCCTCTGGCGGCGCGCGACCCACTCACGGACGAACGATCCTAAATGCCGCTTCTCACCCTGCACTTTCTCGCCCGGGTTCTTGCCGGCGGGAGACGCGTGCTCGATCTCGGCGTTCAGCTCGGCGCCGATGAGGATGGCGAGCCCCGAGAGATAGAACCACAGCAGCAGCACCATCACCGCCCCGAGCGCGCCATACGTTTCGGTGTAGGAGCCCATGTTGACGACGTAGTATCTAAAACCGAGGGTCGCCAGCAGCCACAGCACCGTGGCGAGGAGGGCACCGGGAATGAGCCGCGCCCATTCCTGCTCGACATCCGGTGCGTAGTAGTAGATCAGGCCGATCGCCACGTTCACCAGCAGGAACGCGAGCGGCCACTGCAGCACGTTCCATGTCCATTGGAACGCCACGCCGAGGTACCACCAGTTCGCCAGGTATCTGGCAACGGCCGGGCCTGCCAGCACGAGCACGGTGGCGAACAGAATGAACACCGCCACCCCGAGCGTCAGAACGATGGCGATCAGCCGGACCTTCCACCAGGGGCGGCCTTCTTCGACGTCGTAGGCGCTGTTGAGCGTATCGGCGATAGCGGTCATTGCGGTCGAGCTCGACCAGATGGCCGCGACCATGCCGAGGGTGAGGAGTCCGCCCTGATCGCCGCCAGACACTTTGCGCAGCTGGTCGGTGACGATCGCGAGCACTTCCGGGGGCACGAACGGTCCCAACAGTTGCACCGTATTTGTCACCAGCGACGAGAGCGGGAAAAAGCTGGCGATGGCGATGAGCACGAGGAGCATCGGAAAGAGCGCGAAGAAGAAGTAGTACGCGAGCTGCGCCGCCAAGGACAGGCAGTTGTCGTGAAAGAACGACTCGCTGAGGGTCCGGCGCAGAAGGTCGGGCCAGGATCGGCGGGTCTGCCAGCGCTGCAGCAGAAACGGCATAGGACAAAGGTCGCCGGTAAGCCGGCATCAGCTCCTATCGAGGGAGCGCGCTCGATTTCGCTTGCAAACGCTAGACACTGAGCCGTTGACGGTGGACGTGCTATAGAGGCACCGCCATCACCCTTAACTCAGCAGTGATAGACTCAGCCGCGCAACGGCGGAACACGCGACAGAACTCCTCGAAGGCGGGGCCCTGCAGGAGCGTCATCGCTTCGTCGTGCGAGACGAGTTGGAACCGTGATCTTCATGTAGCTGTGGCGCTCAGCCACTTGCGTCCAGATGCCGAGCTTCTCGATCTATGAACGCTTGCTGGAAGGCTTGACGAGGTTCTGCACCGTCGCCCAGGGGGAGGTGAGGGTTCGGTGAATCTCCCGGTCGCCCTTCTTGGAATAGGCCGACCCCTGGGCACGCCACTTCTCAATGGTGCGACGGGTCTTCCCTGTCGCCGTCACCACGTCGTCGAACGTCACCGGGAATCCAGCTTCGTTGCTCCAGCGCGTGCGGCAGTCGTCGATCAAGGCGCGACGATCCTCCGCGGTCTCCTCGGGCTGTTCGGCCGACGCGGAAGTGTAGGGCGTCGGCAACCGCGTATCGACGGTCGTCGGGATCACCAGCTGCGCCTCCGCATCGAGCCTGCGGATGCGCGCCCGCCGCAAGTCTCGCATCTCCGCCAATTCCTCCAGCACCGACCGCCTGGGGATGCCCTCGAAGACCTGCAGCGCCAGGGCGGTGAACCGCGCGTCGGCCGGATCGTCGGCCACCGCGCCCGCGGCCTCGCGCTGCTGAAACGCGAGGTGTCGCTGCGCATATTGCGGCGCGAGCCGGGCGCGTCGCGCGTCAAGTAGCACGCGGTCCGACACGTCCGCGAGTCCGGCCCGGCACCGCTGCGCGACCGGGACCACATCGTCGATCAGTAGCAGCCGCGTCAGCTCGTGGCGCACGAGGTCTTCCGCGAGGGTGAGGCTGTCGGCTCGTTCGTGGAGCGCCATGTGACGGTCGCGCTCGGCGGGGGTGAGCGCCTCCGGGTCGACCACAAGCGCCACGTCGACCTCGCCGGTGGCGGTGCGCACCGTGCGCAGCAGGCCCTGCGGCATATCGGTGTCGTGAACCGACCCGGACACTGCCTGCCCGCATCGGGGACAGCTGACCACCATGCGCGTCGTCGTCGAGACCACGTCCCACGCGACGACGACGTCCACCAGGGCGACCGCGCACGCGCGGCGATGGTGGCCCTGGAAGTCGTCGAAGGTCCTCAGCGTGGCGATGAGATCCACAGGGCTCTCCGTCCATCGGAGCGCCCGGCGTCGACGGTCTACACTGAGGTAGCCGCTCAGCCGGTCCAGTCGGTTGCTCGGTTAGGGACGTGCGCGCATCCACTCGCACGTCCCGAGATGCTTCGCGGAGCCTACTACACCTCACCTGGTCGAGAGGATCGCGCCGACATCATGTCGACCTGGGAAGA
>Ga0207659_10002093_pt1 | contig 11819 bp, 10 predicted proteins | sample KBSM43metaG_FD_184330 | JGI IMG/M metagenome (GOLD analysis project Ga0207659, IMG submission 184330) | Miscanthus rhizosphere microbial communities from Kellogg Biological Station, Michigan, USA - KBS M4-3 metaG (SPAdes) (version 2) | ecosystem: Host-associated > Plants > Roots > Rhizosphere >...
GCGGGGGCGCGGGCGTCTCCTGCTCGGGAACTGCGACAGGCCTTGCCTGCACAGCCACCACTGCCGGAGCCTCATGAACGGCCAGCCTGGACTGGCGCTTTACCTTCAGTCGAACCCCAGCCTTTTCGATCTCAAGTTCCTCAATCGATTCCCGGGATGTAAATAGATCAATAAGTTCTTTTAACTCTTTGAGGGTCATAAATTCGAAAACGTGGAGTATAGCAAAGAGCGCCTCAGTTCGTATCGCAGCCGTCCTAAATGTTCATCCGGCGCACATACAAACACGGCGAACCTGTCTTTGGGAAGATGCTGGATCAGGGTCATGGACGTAGTCGCGATCAGGATCTGTTCGCGAAGGTCTCCCAGACCCGTGTCCTTTGAGGTGTGGTCCACGATACGCAGCAGCGTCGCGAACTCTGAAGCCAGAAGGGTGAGATCAAGGTCGGGCTCAACAGACGCGGAGTCCAGCACCTTACCACCCGGTCCGAGGACCAGAAAAGCCCGAACGCCAGGCAGTATCTCTCTAAGTGCAGAGAGGACTGCCTGGCATCGAGCTTCGCGGTTCAGTTGCGATTTAGTTTCTCGGCGCCTCCGCGGCCACAGCATCCGACTTTTTGATCCTCGGAGTAATGAAGAAGAAGAGTTCGGCCTGACTCTTGATGGTCTGAGTGTTCTTGAACAGATGTCCGATGATAGGAATGCTTCCCAGGCCGGGGACCTGACGCACGTTGAGAGAATCCGTATCCACGAATATTCCTCCGAGCATCATTGTCGCTCCATCGGGCACTGTCCTTCGGGTCCTCGCATGCTGGGTGCCTACGACCGGCACGCCATTTACAGTTCTTGCCAGATCGGGCTGGCTGTTTTCAATATCAACTTCCAGCACAACTGTACCATCCTCGGTAACCTGGGGTGTCACTTCGAGTCTCAATGCAAAGGTTAGGAAGGTCGTGGTGATCGTGTTGTTCACGTTCGTCTGCACTGGGATCTTCGTACCTTGCTCGATCTCGGCCTTGACGTTGCTTTCCGTGGTTACTTTGGGCTGCGACAACAGTCTGGCGTTACCGCTGGCTTCCGCAGCCGTGATGATGGCATCAAGAAGAATATCCTGACCGGGCTGCAGGAGGAAGGCGACTCCAGAGGTCGCTGCGGCGGGCAGATTGGTCAGAAGCGGGAGGCCGCCCCCTCCCACCGTGACGCGGGGAGGAGGAGTCCTGTTGAAGGGACTGGATTCTCCGACGCCGCCCGTCAGCATGTTTCCGCTATTGGCGCCGACCAGAAGAGCCAACTGGCTGCCGAATTCCCTCGAGAACGACTTGTTCGCAGACAAAAGGCGCGCCTCGATCTCGACCTGTTGCGCCGGAGTGTCCATGAACTTGATCAGTTTCTCGATTCCTTCGAACTGCTCTGCGACATCAGTCACGATGATGGCGTTCCTTCTCGGTTCCGTCGCCACCGTACCGCGCCCGGAGACCGTGCGGCTGGACAACAACGTCGCCGCAACATCCGCTGCCTTGGGATAGCTCAGGACATAACTCTTGCTGACCGGAGGAACTGCAGCGAGCGCAGCATCGCGCTGCGCTCTGCGCGCCGTATCTTCGGCCTGCAGAGTCGCTCTCGTTGCGATGCGGAGCACGTTCCTTCCTTCAAGAATTCCACCAAGACTATGGTTTCGGAGGACGATGTCGAGCGCCTGGTCCCACGGAACCTCTTTAAGAGTCACCGTAACGGAGCCCGTCACGTTCTGATCAACAACCACATTCAGTCCGCTCATGTCTGCAACCAGGCGGAAAAAGTCTCCGAGATCCGCCTGCTTGAGGTCGAGATCAATCAGCTCACCGTTGAACACCTGAGGTTCTGCCGGTCCGGTTACAGCGGGCGACTGAGCCTGAGTGGCCACGCTGATGCGGGTGCTGAGCTGTTGCGGTGCCGGTGGCCCAGCCTGACCCACTGCCGGCGCGGTTGCCTGGCCCGTTGTCAGGCCGGCAGGCGCTGTCTGAGGCGGGGTTGCTGGCGGTGCAGCAGCAGGCGGTGCAGGGGCCGCTGGAGCTGCCTGCACAGGCTCGGCCGTCGCCGGAACTGCCTGCACGGGTTCGGCTGTCGCTGGAGCTGCCTGCGCGGCATCGGCCGCAGCGGCGGCTGCCGCATTCGCTGCGGGCGCCGCCGGGTCCTGGAAACCCGCGATCTTCACCGTGGACAGGGATTCCAGTCGCACTCTTGGCAGAGCCGGGGTCGTCTCCGGCTTCGTCAGCACTGGAGGCCCGGCAATCAGATTCAGTGGCGCCTGAATGTCCAGGTACTCCAGACCTCCAGGAGCATCGAATACCACGCGAACAACACCACCACCGTCGTCGATCACCCGATAGTTCACGGTCTTGTCGAGATCGAAAACGATTCGCGTGGCGGAACGGTCAGGCGCGGTGAAGTAGCTGGCACGGACGCGCGTCACACCGGCGGCTGCGATGTTTTTCTGAGTGAAGGCGACACCATTTCTCAGGCCGTGGAAATCGACAACGAGACGATGTGGGCCGTCCAGTTCGAAATACGTGAACTTGGCGGACTCACTGGTGGTGATCTTCGCCTCCAGAGAACGGCCGCTGGCACTCACTGCCACATCCTTCACAAAAGCCTCTTTGGGGGAAGCTGCAACCGCCAGTGACAGCGCCACAGCGAGCACGAATATGATTGAAAACTTCCTGAAATCCAGTCTCATTTCTTTTCTCCTGCCGAAGTCCCAGAACTAGCACCAGTACGCACAACCGTATCGCGATTCACCGGCTTCCTGGTCGATGCAGACACCATCCCAAACACAACCTCATTCCGGCGGATCTCTTTGACCACGCCATCAAACAGACGGTCTCCCTTTTTTGCGAAATACGTGTTCCTTCCGACGACCAGCATGGCCTTGTTCATTTCGTTATCGGTGGAATGCACGATACCTGACAGCTTCACTTCCGAAACAAGTACTCCGGGAAGGCCGTCGGGACGAACCACCGGGATCGGATCTTCTGCAAGCCCACCTCCCTGCGTCTTTGGCACAGGATTGACGAATGGATCTCGGCGTCCTCGGGGCTCATAACGATATCCCGCGGGAACCGACAGCGGAGGCGGCGGATCCTCAACCTTGGCTGCAGCTTTCGGAGGGGCTTCCGGAGTCTTCGCTCCACCTGCGGGGGCCGGCACATTCGGCACCTTCGCGGCATCAGCCGGAGAAGTTACGGGCGCTTTTGTTGCTGCGGCTGCGGCTGCCGCTGGAGCGGGGGTCGTCTTTGCAGCCGCCGGGGTCGGCGGAACCGGTGTCTTGGCTGCACCTGGAGCGGGTGCAGCGGGAGCCTTGACGTCGGCCTTGGCCGGAGCAGCAGGCTCTTTGGCCGTTGCTGATGGCTTCGACGCAGCCGGCTTTTGTCCTGTAGCTGCCGTCTTTAAGTTAGCGGTATGAGAATTGGCAGCGGCCTTGATATCAACCGATGCCTTCTGGGCCGCCTGTTCCTCGGCGCACGCGCACAGAATGGAACACGCGATCAGCAACGTCAGTGTTGTGATGAAATGCTTCTTCATTTTTTTGCCTTCACAGTCTCGGCCGTGTCGGAGATTTCGCGATAGACAAAAGTCGTCGCCTCGTAGGTCGCACCGATGGTTAGCGGAGTACCGTCGGGGCCCGGGCCCGAGCGGCTATCCACCTTGAGTTTCCCAACGTTTACAATTCTGGGAAGCTCACGAATCTTCTGAAGGAATGCACCGAGGCTGTGGTAGTCGCCCAGCACCTGCATTTCGATAGGCCACTCGGAGTAGGCGTCACGATCGACGACCGGCCGGGAGATTCCCTGCTGGATCTTGAGACCAGCATTGCGCGCCGAAGCCTGAACCTGCGACAGAATGTGCTCGATTTCCTTGTCCTGCGGCAGGATCTTCTTCAACTCGTCGAGCCGAACCTGGAGAGCTTCGGTTTCCTTCTTGAATTGCGCGTATCGCGTCTGGAGGGCCTTGAGCTTGTCGACCTTCGCCTGAAGATCATTGGCCTGCTTTGTCTTTCCTTCGATCTCGACGGAAATCGGCGAAAGCATCGTGTACCAGACAGCACCCAGCGCTCCACCGCACACGAGTACAACAACAAGGAGCTGGACGTACCACTTGAGCTTTGAAAATCCACCCATTAGTTGGCTCCTTTCTCTGCCGTGCGCAAGGAGGGAGGCGAGAACTCACACGTCATACTGAACGTATAGTTACCGCGAGCGTCGTCGAACCGTACGAGGTTGATGTTGTGGAAGTATCCCGTCGACTTGAGGTTCGCGACAAAATCGCTGAGCGTATCGACTGAGGTGCCCGTGCCGGCCATGCTGATCGTCGCGTTGTTCTGGCTCAAAGTCGAGAGCCACACATAACGCGTTCGATCAATAGCCTCGTCAAGAGCGTCAAGCACGACGACAGGACTCAATTGATTCTTTTTGAGATCCTCGATGACCTGAATCCGCTTCTCCAACGCAACCTTGCGCGTTTCATAGATCTGGTTCTGTTTGATAACCACATCCAGCTTCTTCTGCTCTTCCTGTAACGCGCCGATCCGGGCGCTCAGATTCGCAGACTCCGATGTAAGGCCGGAGTACCAGGAGTAGCCGGCAACCGCTGTTCCCAACACGATCATCAGGTGAAGAAGCGGCATTGCCTTCGAAGGTCCTCCGGAAGACCGCTTAGACACTGCTGCCGCCGTCGCCTTCGTAGCGGTCTTCTTCTGACTTCCGGAAAGGTTTACCTTGATCATCGATCAAACCCCCTCAAAGCCAAGCCCACTGCAACGGTGAGCGATGGACCCAGCGAATTGATTTGCCCCGCGTTCACTTTGGGACCGATCGTGATGTGCTTAAGCGGATTGAGAACTTCCGTGGGGTAGCCCAGAGTCTCCTGGAGTTTCTCCGCCAGTCCCGGCGTGCGAGAAGTTCCGCCACAGATCAGCACCCGAGCGATCGTTTCGTTTGGATAGGTTTCACGGAAGAACTCGAAAGTTTTCTGAACTTCCATGATGAGCATCTCGGTGATGGATTCCAGCAACGGCATCACCATCTCCGCTTCGGATCCGGATCTTCCGAGCTTCAGATCCTCCGCTTCCTGGAATTCGAGCTGGAGTTCCTTTTGAAGAATGTCGGTATATTGATTGCCGCCAACGGGAACATCGCGAATGAAGAGCGGCAACCCGCCCTTGGTAATGTTGATATTCATCAGCGACGCGCCAATGTTGAGCAATGCAACCGTCGAACCAGGCGTCACCGAATAGTTGGCTTCGAATGCGTTCTGCAATGCGAACGCATCGATGTCCACCACGTCTGCGGATCGGCCCGCCATGCTGATGACGTTGGCGTGATTCTGAATTTTTTCCTTCTTCGCGGCGACAAGGAGAACTTCCATCCCCGGCTCGGAACCCTCCGAGGGGCCGACAACCTGATAGTCGATATTGACTTCGGACATGCCGAACGGAATGTATTGCTCAGCATCGAACTGCAGAGATGCATCGATTTCCTGTTCGGTCGCCACCGGCAGAACCACGCGCTTCACGATGACCGAGTGACCCGAGACGCCCGCTGCGGTTCCCTTCGCCTTAAAGCCTCCCTCACTGAGAAGCCGCTTGATCGTGTTGGCAACACCGCGAGAATCCATGATCGCGCCGTCGACAACAGAATCCGGCCCGAGAGGTTCGTAAGCAAAACCGGTCATCTGATATCCCGTCTTCGATTTCGTCAGTTCAACAGCCCGAACCGCGCTTGAACCGACATCAAGCCCAACGACGGACTTACTCTTCTTCTTAAAGAATTCCATAGTCCTCAACTCTTGACCGTCAGCTTTTGAGCACGGCCGGGCTTCATGTCCAGAACGCGCTCACTCTTCTTTTCCATCCATCGGTCCAAAAGATCCTTCTTGAACCGCCATCGATTTCCTAATTTGAATGCAACGCCTGAAATCCGATCTTCATTCAGGTATTTGTAGAGGGTGTCCGGCGAGATTCCCAGGTACTCCGAGGCCTCCCGCAATGTCATCACGTCTTTCGGTCGACTCATTGTCTATGCCCTGTCTCTCCCTGACTTCTGGAGTGCACCCTGCAACCCCCCGGCTAGAATTTATGGGGTTTTACGGGGCTTTTCCTGCGATAGGCATACAACCGAACGGCCAGTCTTCAGCCCTCGCAAATAGAAACTAAGATGGGGACCTGATGTGTCCAAGCGTAAAGTTTCATGGACCTGACTTCGGCGTTTTAGCGGGTTTTGGGGGTGTTTCCTGGTCAGAAGGCCTTGGGGCCGATGGAGATTCTACCCGGCAAAGTGGTCCAGGAATGGTGCCGGAACAGAGCGTCGTTCCTTTCCGCGTAGTCTGAGCGGTAGTGTGCGCCGCGGCTCTCCAGACGTTTCCTCGCGCACTCGAGAATGACGCGAGCGACAATGAGCAGATTGGAAGTTTCCAGCTGCTCGAGTGAAGGCAACGGCTCCAACTCCCAGTCTGACTCCATGGCTTCGAGCACTGTCAGACCTTCGTTCAACGCGGATTCGCTGCGAATGATTCCGGCGCCAAGCCACGATGCATCGCGGATGATTGAACGGGCACTCTCGGAATGGCGCGGCACGCGGAAGATCGCGCGATCGGAGAAAGTCGCGTTCGCAGGCACATCCGAAATCTGTTTCATTGCTGCTGCCGCACGCCTGCCGAAAACCACGCACTCCAGCAAAGAATTGCTTGCCAGCCGATTTGCGCCGTGAACTCCAGTCGAGGCCGCTTCGCCCGCCGCAAACAATCCCTCAATCGAGGTGCGTCCGTGCAGGTCTGTGTGAAGCCCCCCCATGAAGTAGTGCGCTGCAGGAACAACGGGCACAGGCTGTTTTGTAATGTCAAAACCCTGCTGCAGACAGAACGACGAGATATGCGGGAAGCGCTTCCGTATATTTTCCGGAGGCAGATGACGCAGATCGAGAAACACACTCTGATCCGGCTTTAGGCGCTCATAGATCGCACGTGCAACGACATCACGCGGAGCAAGCTCATCGACAAAACGCTCTCCCGCACTGTTGATCAGGTGAGCACCTTCACCGCGAATCGCCTCCGATATCAGGAATGGCGGAAGATTCGGCAGCTTCAGCGCCGTGGGATGAAACTGAACGAACTCCATATCGCTCAGCAGCGCGCCTGCGCGATAACCAAGAGCGAAACCATCGCCAGTCGCAACGGGAGGATTCGTCGTCTCGCGATAGACCTGTCCCGCTCCGCCGGAGGCAATCAGAGTGGCGCGCGCTACCGCTTCAAACAGTTTTCCGTGACTCGAATAGTGCACGCCGCAAACGCGATCGCCTTCGACGATAAGGTGCTGCACAAAAGCAAATGGGACGATCGTTACCGAGCTGAGATTGCGAACGCGCGCCGACAGCGCTCTTACGATTTCCTTTCCCGTTGCATCTCCCTGCGCGTGTAGGACCCGGGCACGACTGTGCGCGCCCTCGGTCGCCAGTTCAATGCTTCCATTCTTCCGGTCGAAACCTGTCCCCCACTCGATAAGGCGTTCGATCTCGCGAGGCCCTTCTTCTGCAAGAATGCGAACCGCTTCCTCATTGCAAAGGCCGGCGCCAGCGGCCAGCGTGTCGGAAGTGTGCAGTTCAGCGGAATCGGATTCCCCAATTGCAGCCGCGATGCCGCCCTGGGCATAGCGGGAGTTCGACTCCCGGATTTCTGTCTTCGTCAGAATGAGAACGCGGCCGGCGGGAGCCAGGTCCAGAGCCGCGCGAAGACCCGCCGCTCCGCTTCCTATAACAATGAAGTCTGTATCGACTCGTTCGCGAGTCTTGCTGCCAGTCACGACATCAAAATGTCATAACAACGCGGCGCGGAGCAATTCAGAAACGGAATAGAGGCCTGGCGGTTCCCTGACAGTACAGTTGCAGCCGCAGCGCTTCTGGCGCAACAATAGAGCTTCGTGAAGACGCTGGCCACCATTCTGACCTGCCTGATTGTTCTGCATGGCGCCTGTATGGCGCGCTGCATCGGCGAAGGATCGGGCATGGCTCCACAACCGGCGGTCCCTCCGTGTCATCACAATCAGGAAACCCCGCATCAGAACAATGCTCCCATGCCGATCAATACATGTCTGGGAGGCCCGGCACTCGAAGCGAAGTCGTTCCCGACGCTCAAATGTGTTCTCGATAGCGCGATGCCGCCGTGCTTCGTCGCAGCAGTTGCTTTAACAACAGACACGCCGGCTGACGCAGCGTCGATGGAACGACCGCCCATCCTTCCTCAGTTGCTCCTCCGCTCCGTTCTCCGCATTTAGATCTCCTCTCGCTATTTGCACGACCGCAAATTTCAGCGAAGGAGAATCTATGAGGCGAATACTCGCGACCATGCTTCTTCTGGGCGCCGGTCCTACAGCCAGCGCTCAGCAGTCCATGAACATGGTCGGCATGGAGAATACGGCAGGATACCTTTCCTCAGGCACGAGCCTGGAGCCGAAGGCCACATCCGAGTCGTCGACAATGGTTCATATGACTCTTGGAAACTGGGCATTGATGTTCCACGGCAACGCTTTCGTCGTCAGCACGCAGCAGTCCGGCCCGAGAGGTGGAGACAAAGTCTTTTCGGGAAACTGGGCGATGCCGATGATCGCACGGTCATTCGGAGCAAGTGCGATCGCGCTCCGCACGATGATCAGCATCGAACCATTGACGGTTACTCATCGGCGTTACCCGCTGCTGTTTCAAACCGGGGAAACAGCCTTCGGCCGACACATCGTAGACGGACAACATCCGCATGATCTCTTCATGGAAATCTCAGGACGCTACGACTATTCATTCAACGACCGCACCCAGTTCTTCATTTATGGCGGTCCCGTCGCGGAGCCCGCGCTTGGCCCCACGGCATTTCCGCATCGGGCGTCTGCATCGGAAAACCCGGCGGCGGCACTTGGCCACCACACGCAGGATTCCACACACATCTCCAATAGCGTAATCACGCTCGGTCTTGTTCGGGGTCCTCTGCAACTGGAGGCCTCGACGTTCCATGGCGGGGAACCCGACGAGAACAGGTGGAACATCGATATGGGAAAGCCAGACTCGTTTGCGTCACGTCTGACACTCTCGGCGGGCAAAACGATCTCCGGCCAGTTTTCAATCGGTCGCATTAACAATCGCGAACCTTCAGAGCAAGGACTTGATACGCTGCGGACAACCGCGTCGCTGCACCATAACACCCGCTTCTCTTCGGGCCACATTGCCTCCAGCCTGATCTGGGGGAGAAACAGGGACGATGTCGGCCACGAAAGCCGGATTTTCAACGCCTATGCGCTGGAATCCACGGTCAATTTTGGAAGCAACTGGGCGTGGACCCGAATTGAGAATGTTGACCGGGATGCTTCATTGCTGGCTGGAGAAACCGCCGCTCACGTCGAGGAGATACCGATCGGACGCGTGCAAGCCTGGACGTTTGGATTTGAGCGTGAGTTACCTTTGGGATCGGCGCCCCTGCGAGCAGGTTTGGGTGCCCAGATCAGCATCTATGGACTGCCCTCGGAACTGAAAACTGTTTATGGAGATCGCCCTGCGGGTTTGATGGTTTTTCTGAGGCTTCGCCCGAAAGGGAACATGATGCTTCACATGCGGGCGATGCATCAGCCATGAAAGGAGACATATGCTTACGAAGATTTTTATCGTTCTCTCCGGAGTTACCTTGCTTGTAGTCCCTTTCCATGCTCAACAGGCAACGCCAATCACCGGCACCATCACTGCGATCGAAGGGAATCACCTTGAGATCAAGGACGAGGCCGGAAAACCGGTCATCGTCATGCTCGATAAGAACACACGGTACGTTAAGTCCGATAAAGCCGCGACGAAGTCAGAATTGAAAGTCGGTACCGTCGTCGTCATCGACGTCAAAATGGACGATAAGATGAAAATGTTTGCTGCCAAAGAGGTTACGATACGCACTGCCGGCACCGGTAAGCGGTAAGCCGGTTGTACCGGCCAACCCTCTTGCGATAAAGACGTCTGTTCTGGCGGCGTAGTCACTATCGAGAAACGCCCCAACGCGTCGAAAGTAAAACTATGATGAAAACAATTCCCTTATGGCTCGTGTTGCTCCTGTCCTCCGTGATTCTGGCGGGTCAACAGACAAGGCCGAGACCTGCTGGTCAGGCCGCGGCGTCAGATCCTGCTGTAAGAGCCACGATTGAAGGAACGGTATCGCGGGCAGACAATGGTCAACCGCTCAAGGGTGCGCGCGTGACGCTTCAGTCCAGCGCAAGGCCTCAGGCCGCGGCCCCTCTGATTGCAGCGTTGGGTGGGAACGACGCCCGAGTTCTGACCGCGCTCGCTGGTGCTGTTGCTACGGTGACCACAGATGGCAACGGACGATTTACATTCACGGGAGTCGATCCGGGTCAGTACGAAATCTCCGCAGAGCGCGATGGCTTCATCCGAAGTCAATACGGACAGCGTACGCCTACGGGAAGCGGAGTGGTCGTTCCCGTTACTGCCAATCAGCGCCTGACGATTGACCTGAAGATGCTTCAGGCCAGTGTTGTCAGCGGTCGCATCATCAATGCTGACGGTGAGCCGGCAGCACAGGCAACCGTCCAGGTTTACACCTACCAGTATTCAAACGGTCAGCGAACCCTCGCCGAAGGGAAGAGTGTTCAAACGAATGATCTCGGCGAATACCGTCTCTTCTGGCTTTCCCCTGGCGAATACTTCATCAGCGTTACCGACACCGGCTCGGATGACGATTCTCCTGTCGGCGTTACCGACGTCGGCCAGAACCGCGGTGGAAGAGGCGCGCTCGCCGGCCTTCGGGTTCTTTCAGCCATCGGGGACCGCGGCGGCAACTTCGTGCAAGCCCTTACGGGATCGACAACTCCACCAGTCTTCTACCCGGGCACGATCGATCCGGACGCCGCAATTCCAATCACAGTGCCTGCATCTGTTGAAGTGCGCGGCACAGATTTCCAGCTGCGCCCAATGCGAACAGCAACTGTCAGTGGGCGTGTCGTTGCTCCATTCCCTCTCAGCCAGAATAACAACGCTCAGTTTCGCGCCCGCGGTGCTCAGGGCGTCGACGTTGCGGCTCCCCTTCTGCAAATCGCAAACGCCCCTGTCCAGTTGAGCCTGAATCGCGTGGGAAACTCCAGAACCGGTCTTGGCGGCTTACTCAATCTTCGGCTGGGATCGAATCCGGTCAACGCGGACGGGTCATTCGAAATCAAAGGCGTTGCACCCGGCGAGTACAACCTTACGGCGACGGCGAGGGACCCGAACGGACAGCAGTACACATCGAGAACGCGGGTTAGTGTCGGCACTTCCGACGTCACGAATCTGACGGTATCGGTAAAACCCGGGGTTGAGTTGCGAGGAAAGATCATTCTGGATGGAACGCCACCTCAGCAATTCTCGATGTCGAATCTGCGCGTAAGCCTCATTGCCGAAGACACCGCGATGCCGGGAGTCGTGAACTTTGTGACCGCCGTCGGCGGCGGGGGAACACGCGGTGACGCGATCCGCGCGTTTCTCCCTGCAGGACAAAGCGAGATGGCAGAAGTCGCTGCCGATGGTACCTTTACTTTGCGTGATGTCGGTGCGATGGAATATCGCATCCGAGTGATGGGACTACCACAGGGCGCCTACATCCAGGCCGGACGTATCGATACAACGGATGCCCTTAATGCGCCGTTCAGCGTCGACAATCAGGGATCTCAGTTGCAGCTTCAGCTCGGGTTCGCTCCTGGTCGGGTTTCGGGCACGGTCTCCGATGATCGTGGAGCTCCGGCTTCAGGAGTGCAGGCGGTACTCGTTCCGGATGAAGCC
>Ga0207659_10002094_pt1 | contig 11817 bp, 11 predicted proteins | sample KBSM43metaG_FD_184330 | JGI IMG/M metagenome (GOLD analysis project Ga0207659, IMG submission 184330) | Miscanthus rhizosphere microbial communities from Kellogg Biological Station, Michigan, USA - KBS M4-3 metaG (SPAdes) (version 2) | ecosystem: Host-associated > Plants > Roots > Rhizosphere >...
GAGACCTCCGGAGGCCGCAAGCATTCCTTCGAGTGGGGGCCGAGGAGCCTCTTCGCCATCCCGCTCAACGCGAGTTACCGTCTTTTCAACGGCAGCGGCTCGGGCCGCGCGCGGCTGGTTTCCACCACGAACCTCCCCGCCGTGCTCAACATGTTCCACGACGAGCGCTTCGTGTTCGCGAACGCGTGGGATTTCGAGGACCGCGTCGGAGCCTCGCGCTACTTCAGCGGCGAGGGCGACTTCATCCCGATCCGTCCGGGCAACCATCTCTGGGAGACGAACTTCGTGCCCGACCTCGCCGCCATCGAGTTGCAGCCGTGGAGCGACCGCGGCGCGGGCGGCTCGAACATCATGTTCATCCTGGCCGACGGCACCATGCACGCGCACATCTCGGAAATGCCGGTGGGCACGTACAAGAAGGCGCATCGGCACCCGGCCGACTTCCACGTGATGTGCGTGACCGGCACCGGCTATTCGCTGCTGTGGTACGAAGGCCAGCGCGACTGGGTGAAGGTGGACTGGAAGCATGGGACGGTGTTCGCGCCGCCCGACGCGATGTTCCACCAGCACTTCAACACCGGCGCGTCGCCCGCGCGCTACCTCGCGACCGCTTACGGCTCGCTGCGCTACCCGTTCACCGAGGGCAAGCGCGCGGCGCTCTTCGGCGGCGTCTCCACCAGCGTGAAGAAGGGCGGCAACCAGATCGAGTACGGGGACCAGGACCCGCGCGTGCACGAACTTTTCAAGCGGGAAACCGCCAAAAATGGCGTCACCGTCCGCATGGAAGGCCTCGTGAATGGGTAGAAGTCTTGTTGTCGCGCTGCTCCTCGCCGTCGCGGCGGGCGCCCATGCGCAATGGTGGAACCCGTCGGACCCGACGCCGCCCAAGTTCCGCGGCACCCAGTTCGAGACCAAGCCGGTCTACGACCGCCGCCTCTTCGAAGCCGCCAGCCTCCAGGTCCATGCGGCGCTCGAGGAAGGCAACTTCGCCAAGGTCGACCGGATGTACGGCGAGTTCCTCGCGTCGCGGCAGCGCACGAGCGATGGCAGCTGGCTCGTCGAGGCCGTGCAGCAGGCGATCGACAACTGGTTCGTGGCGCATGACGATTCGCGCATCGACCGCCTCTTCGCCGAGTGGAAGGCGAAGGCCCCGGATTCGAAGCTCATGCCGGTGGCCGAAGCCGACCGTTGGCAGCGCACGGCATGGAAGGCGCGCGCCGGCCGCGGCGCCGGCTCGATGACGCCGGAAATCCGGGAGCTGTTCCGCGAGCGGATGCTCAAGGCGTCGCGCGCGCTCGAAGCGTCCGCCGAGGTGGGCCGTGAATCGCCGATCTGGTACTGGGTAGCGCTCATCGTCGCCGGCAGCAGCGGTCGTCCCGAGGCGCAGTTCGACGCGCTTTTCGAGGAAGCAGTGGCGCGTTTCCCGACTTACCAGCCGCTCTATCTAACCCGGCTCAATTACTACCTGCCGCAATGGGGCGGGGATTTCGACAAGGTGGACGCCTTCATCCAGCGGTCCGTGCAGCGCACCGAGGCCGTCGACGGCAAGGCCTTCTATGCCTGGCTCTACCTCGACGTCGCGCGCAAGAGCGGCGGCGACGAGGAATTCTTCAGGGTCACCCGCGTTTCGTGGCCGCGCATGCGTGAGTCGTTCGACGACATGACGCGGCGCTATCCAGACGTGTGGAACAAGATCCTCTTCGCGACGTTCGCATGCCTCGCGCGGGACCGGGAGACGACGGCGAGGCTCCTCACGCAGATGCCAGCCGAAGTGCATCTGGGTGCGTACACGCAGGGCATTTCCACCGACGCCTGCCGGCGTTTCGCGCTCGATCGCTCCTGAGCCCGCGGCTTACGGCCGCGGCGTCGGGTCGCCCGTGCCCTTGAGCTTCGCGGTGAGCGCGGCCAGCGCGCGGGCGCGGTGGCTCACGCGGTTCTTCGCCTCCGCCGGCATCTCGGCCGCGGTCTTCCCGAAGACCGTGAGGAAATAAGGGTCGTAGCCGAAGCCGTTGGTGCCGCGCGGCTCGAGCACGATCTCGCCGTGCCATTCGCCATCGGCGATCACCGGCGTGGGATCGTGCGGCGTGCGCACCAGGACCAGGACGCAGTAATAGAAAGCCGTGCGCTCGCCCGAGGCGCGCAGCTGCTCGACCAGCTTCGCGTTGTTGCGCGCGTCGCGCTCCTCGCGTTTGCCCTCCCGGCCCGCGTAGTACGCCGAGTGCACGCCCGGCTCGCCGAAGAGCGCGGGCACGCAAAGCCCCGAGTCGTCCGCGAGGGCGGGAAGGCCGGAAAGGTTCGCCGCGTGCCGCGCTTTCGCGAGGGCATTCTCGACGAAGGTGTCGTGCGGCTCCTCGGCTTCGGTCACCGCGTAATCCGACTGGGGAACCGCCTCGATGCCGATGGGTGCCAGCATCGCTTCCAGCTCGCGTAGCTTCCCGGGATTGCCCGACGCGATGACGACTTTCACGTCGCCAGGGAGGAGCGCTGCGCTTTCACGAGCCGTTGGATTCCGCTTGCCGCGAGGTCCAGCAGCCTCGACATCTCTTCGCGCGTGAAGGGGTGCCCCTCCGCGGTGCCCTGCACTTCCACGAAGTGGCCCGCGCCGGTCATCACCACGTTCATGTCCGTGTCGCAGCCGGAATCCTCGGCGTAGTCGAGGTCCAGCACGGGCGAGCCTTCGACGATGCCAACGGATACGGCGGCCACGAAATCACGGATGGGATCAACGGCGATCATGCCCTGCGCGCGCATCCACGCGAACGCGTCGGCCATCGCCACCATGGCGCCGGTGATGGACGCGCAGCGCGTGCCGCCGTCGGCCTGCAGGACGTCGCAATCGATCGTGACCTGGCGCTCGCCCAGCTTCGAAAGGTCCACGACGGCGCGCAGGCTGCGCCCGATGAGGCGCTGGATCTCCTGCGTGCGTCCCGACTGCTTGCCGGAGGCCGCCTCGCGATTGCCGCGCGTGTTGGTGGCGCGCGGCAGCATGCCGTATTCGGCGGTGACCCAGCCGCTGCCCTTGCCCTTCATGAAGGGCGGGACCTTCTCCTCGACGCTCGCATTGCACAGGACCTGCGTGTCTCCCATCGAGACCAGCACCGATCCCTCGGCGTGCCGGGTGAACTTGCGCTGCAGCCGGATGGGACGCAGGTCGCCCGCGCCGCGGTCGAAGGATCTCTTCAACGCGGGACCTTGCGGATCGCGTCCTGGATCTCGTTGATGGCGCGCTCGATGTCTTCCTCGGTCACGTCCTCTTCGACGATGCCGGGCGCGTTGAGTTGCTCCGTCGTGTTGGACGACGAAGTGAAATCCTCGTCCATCTGCTGCGTGTCCGCCACGCGCGGGTCGTCCTGGTTCTCCCACGTCATTCCCACCACGGACAGGTTGTCCGACTCGCCGCGCGCGCGGCGGTGCGCTTCGCTGAGCAGCCCCGGCATCAATTCCACCAGCTTCTGCTTGAGCAGCATCGAGCCGATGATGTTGGGCGGGATCTGCGCCCAGAAGCCGTCGGAGGAAAGCACGATGGTGTCGCCCGGCTCGAGCGGGAATTCCTTCGTGCTGGCGATCTGCGGCGGGACAACGCCTCCCAGGCAGCTGAAGATCTTGTTGCGCTCGGGATGCCGCGCCGCCGCTTCCGGCGTGATCTCGCCCGCGTCGATCATCATCTGCACGCGCGAGTGGTCCTGCGTCTGCGCCGCGAGGTGCCCGCGCCGCAGCACGTAGAGGCGCGAGTCGCCGGCGTGCGCCCACCAGGCGCCGCCGCCCTGCACGATGCAGGCGACGATCGTGGTGCGCGGGCATTCCAGCAGGTTGTGCGCGACCGCGTGGCTCACGATGGCGCGGTGCGCCGACTGGATCGAGGACACCAGGAACTCCGCAGGCTTCTTCAGCTTGTTGCGCGCCTCCTGCTGGAAGCGGCGCGTGATCTCGGTGACGGCGATCTCGGCGGCGACCTCGCCGTCCTGGTGGCCGCCCATGCCGTCGGCCACCACCATCAGCAGCACGTCGCGGTTGTACGAGTACCCGATGCGGTCCTCGTTGCCCTTGCGGTCCCCCTGGCGGCTGTCCTGGAAGATGGAGAAGCGCATGGTTGCGGCGCCTATCGCTGGAACAGCTTGGAAAGCGGCGCGTTGATCGTGTCGAAGATGCTGCGCTTCTGCTCCTTGGGGTCTTCCGCAGGGACATCTTCCAGGAGCAGCTTCTGCAGGTCGAAGGCGGTCTGCGGGCGCTTCAGGTGGTCGATGGCAAGGCACGACTCGACGATGTCGAAGAGGGCCTTCGAGTAGTTCTCCTTCGCCAGCGTCTTCAGCGGGATCATCCGGTCCTTCTCTTCGCGCGCATCTCCCGCCTGCGGCGGGGTCCCGGCGATGCACGTGTACATCGTGGCGCCCACCGAATAGATATCCGACCAGGGGCCCAGCTCGCCCTGCTGGAAGCGGTACTGCTCGGGCGCGGCGAAGCCGGCGGTGTACATGGGCTTCAACTTCGACGCCTCTTCGGAGAGCGTGATGCGCGCCGCGCCGAAGTCCAGCAGCACCGGGCGGCCTTCCATGGCGATGAAGATGTTGGCCGGCTTGATGTCCAGGTGCAGGAGCTTCCTCGCGTGCACCTCGCGCAGGCCGTTCATCATGTGCGCGAAGAGCCGGCGGATGAAGTTCTCGTTGAACTCGTGGCGGTGGCGCTGGATGTGGAACTGCAGCGTGCGCCCGCGCACGTACTGCATGACCATGTAGCAGGTCTCGTTGGCGCGGAAGAAGTTCTCCACGCGCACCACGTTCGGGTGCGAGATCATCGCGAGCGCCCGGCCCTCCTCGAAGAAGCACTTGAGCCCGTGGCGGAAGATGGCGAGGTTGGCCTCGTCGATCTTCACTTCCACGCCGTCCGCGCGCAGGGGCAGGGACGAGGGCAGGTACTCCTTGATGGCGAAGGGCGTGTCCTTCTCGTCGCGCGCGAGATAGACGATGGAGAAGCCGCCCGAGGAAAGGGGCTTCTCGATGCGATAGCCGTTCAGCACGTAACCTGCTGGCAACGGCTGGTTCGCCTGCGCGGGCATGGAATCCGGGGGCCTTCCGATATAATTCTCGGGCAATTGTCGGCACTCCCCTGCGCCTTGTAAAGGCGAAAAATCGGCAGCTTCCATCGGGACTCGAGCGCGAAATGATCGCCAGCATGACCGGCTTTGCTGCCGCCGCGGAGGAGACCCCCCAGGGCAGCCTCGCGGTCGAGCTGAAGACCGTGAACCATCGCTACCTCGAGTTCCAGACCCGTATTCCCGAGGAATTCCGGCCGCTGGAGCCGGCCATGCGGGAAGCGGTCGCCGCGAAGCTCACCCGCGGCAAGGTCGATTGCCGGGTCACGTTCACGCCGGCCGCCAGCTCCAAGCGCTCCGTGGTCCCGGATGCCGATGCCATGGCGGCGCTGCAGTCGGCTTCCAACGCCGTGCGCACGCGATTTCCCGAGGCGCGCCCGCTGTCCGTGTCGGAGGTGCTGCATTGGCCGGGCGTGCTGGCCGATGCGTCGCTCAGCGCCGATGCGCAGAAGGAGCTGGTGATGGCGCTGGTCGGTCGCGCCATCGCCGAGCTCAACGCCACGCGCGCGCGCGAAGGCGCCAAGCTGGAAGCGGTGCTGCGCGAGCGACTCGAAAGCATCGCGGCGCTGGTGAAGGATGCCGGGCCGCTGATGCCCGGCGCGGTGAAGGCGTTCACGGAGAAGCTCGCCGGCAAGATCGCCGAGGCGGGAGCCAATCCCTCCGACGAGCGCGTGCACCAGGAGATCGTGCTCTACGCCGCGCGCATCGACGTGGACGAGGAGCTTTCGCGCCTCGTCACGCACGTCGCCGAATTCCGCCGCGTGCTCGACAAGGGCGGCGCGTGCGGCAAGCGCCTGGACTTCCTCTGCCAGGAGCTGAACCGCGAGGCCAACACGCTCGGCTCCAAGTCCGTCGCGAACGAGATGACCCGCATCTCCGTCGAGCTCAAGGTCCTCATCGAGCAGATGCGCGAGCAGGTGCAGAACATTGAGTAGGCCTGCGAAGGCCGGGAACCTGTTCGTGGTGGTCGCGCCGTCGGGCGCGGGCAAGACGACGCTCGTCGATGCGCTGCTGAAGCGCGAGCCCAACATCCGCCTGTCGCCTTCGTACACGACGCGCGCGCCGCGCGAAGGCGAGAAGGACGGCGTGGACTATTTCTTCATCTCGCGCCCGAAGTTCGAGGAGATGATCGCCGCCGGCGAATTCCTCGAGCACGCCGACGTTTACGGCAATTACTACGGCACCTCGCGCAAGTGGATCGAGCGGGAGCTGGCCGGCGACCACGACGTGCTCCTGGAGATCGATTGGCAGGGTGCGGCGCAGGTGCGAAAGCTCTTCCCGCACATGAAAGGCGTCTTCATCCTGCCGCCGTCGCTCGGGGAGCTGCGCAACCGCTTGAAATCCCGGGGGAAAGACTCTGCCGAGGCGATCGAGAAGCGCATGGCGAGCGCGCGCGAGGAAATCTCGCATGTTCTTGAATTTGAATATATAATTGTCAATGAAAACTTCGAGGCGGCGCTTGCGGACCTGGTGGCCGTGGTTCGCGCGTCACGCGTTTCACTCGCGCAGCAGTCCGTTCGCCTCGCCGCCTTGATCGACGAATTCAGGTAATCGGAAGGATTTCGATGGCACGCATCACCGTGGACGACTGCATCAAGTTCCTGCCCAATCGCTTCGAGCTCACGCTCGCCGCGACCAACCGCGCGCGCCAGATCGCCCTGGGCGCCACGCCGCAGGTCGAGCCGAACAAGGACAAGCCGACGGTCATCGCGCTGCGCGAGATCGCCGCGGGCAAGGTGGGGAAAGAGCTGCTGAACCCGCCCGCCCCGACGCCGCCGGTCCTCTGATGGCCTGACGCCGAGCGAGCGAGACCATGTCCTTGCTCGGTGTCATGCGTGGAGTCGTCTCGGGCGTAAGGTCCGGCACATCCACGTCCACTTCGTCGCTCCCGGGCCCCGGGCCCGAAGAGCTCACCGCCCTTCTCGGCTACCTCAAGCCGAAGGATGTCGGGCAGATCGAGGAAGCGTACGACGTCGCGCGCGCCGCGCACTCCGGCCAGTACCGGCAAAGCGGCGAGCCGTACATCACGCATCCCCTCGCGGTCGCCAAGATCCTCGCCGAGTGGCACCTGGATTCCCAGGCGCTGATGGCGGCACTGCTGCACGACGTGGTCGAGGACACGCCGACCACCAAGAGCGAGATCTCCAAGCGCTTCGGCAAGCAGGTGGCCGAGCTGGTGGACGGCGTCTCCAAGATCGAGCGCATCGAGTTCGAGACGCTGCAGCATGCGCAGGCGGAGAACTTCCGCAAGATGCTGCTCGCGATGGCGCGCGACGTGCGCGTCATCCTCATCAAGCTCGCCGACCGGCTGCACAACATGCGCACGCTCGATGCCGTGCCGGCGGAGAAGCAGGAGCGCATCGCCCGCGAGACGCTGGACATCTACGCGCCGATCGCCAATCGCCTGGGGTTGAACGCGCTCTACTACGAGCTGGAGGACCTGGGCTTCCATTCGCTGCACCCCACGCGCTTTCGCGTGCTCGACAAGGCGCTCACGAAGGCGCGCGGCAACCGCCGCGACGCGGTGGGCAAGATCGAGGAGGGCATCAGCGCGCGGCTGAAGGAATTCAAGGTGCAGGCGCAGGTGTCCGGCCGCGAGAAGCACATCTCCTCGATCTACAAGAAGATGCAGGAGAAGAACATCTCGTTCTCCGAGGTGTTCGACATCTACGGCTTCCGCATCATCGTGCCCGACGTGCCGGCCTGCTACCTCGCGCTGGGCGCGCTGCACACGCTCTACAAGCCGATCCCGGGCAAGTTCAAGGACTACATCGCGATCCCGAAGGCGAACGGCTACCAGTCGCTGCACACCACGCTCTTCGGCCCGTTCGGCATGCCGATCGAGATCCAGATCCGCACGCAGGACATGCACAAGGTGGCCGAGGCGGGTGTCGCCTCGCACTGGATGTACAAGAGCTTCGAGGGTTCCGACAAGGACGTGCAGCTCAAGACCACGCAGTGGCTGCAGTCGCTCCTCGAGATCCAGAGCGAATCCGGCGACGCGGTGGAATTCCTCGAGCACATCAAGGTGGACCTCTTCCCCGACGAGGTCTACGTGTTCTCGCCCAAGGGCAAGATCTTTGCCCTGCCGCGCGGCGCCACGCCGATCGATTTCGCCTACGCCGTGCACACGGAGGTGGGCAACCATTGCATCGCGGCGAAGGTGGACGGCGCGCCCGTGCCGCTGGGCACCGTGCTTCGCAACGGCAACCGGGTGGAGATCCTGACCGACCCGCAGGCGCGCCCGAATCCCGTGTGGCTCTCGTACGTCGCGACCGGCAAGGCGCGCTCGCACATCCGCCACTACCTGAAGACCATGCAGCTGCAGGAGAGCGCGGAAGTGGGCGAGCTGCTGCTGGTGCAGGCGCTGCGCTCGCTCAAGGCCAATCCCGACGAGATCGGGGAGCCGCACTGGACGCATTTCTTCAAGGGCGATGCGGCCAAGACGCGCGAGGAAGTGCTGGCGGACATCGGCCTGGGCAAGCGGCTCGCCGTCGTCGTCGCGAAGAAGCTGCTGGCCATCGCGGAGCCCACGGCCGACGGCGAGAAGTCGCCGCGCCTGGATTCCATCACCATCCGCGGCACGGAAGGCCTCGCGGTGCAGTTCGCGCCGTGCTGCCGTCCCATCCCGGGCGACCCGATCATCGCGCAGATCAAGAAGGGCCAGGGCCTCGTGGTGCACACGCACGACTGCCCCGCGATCCATCCCTTCCACTTCGATCCGGAGAAATGGGTCGACGTGCAATGGGATCCCTCGGCCGACCGCTTCTTCGACGTGAACGTGCGCCTCGTGGCGCAGAACCATCGCGGCGTGCTCGCCCGCCTGGCCGCCGAGGTCTCCGAAGCCGATTCGAACATCGACCACATCGAGACCGAGACGCGCGCGAGCCCCGCCTACACCTCGGTCGTGTTCACCATCCAGGTGAAGAACCGGATGCACCTCGCGCACGTCTTCCGCCGCCTGCGCCGCATCCCCGAAGTCGTGAGAATCACCCGTTTGAAGAAGAAACAATGATGGGCAATGGTGCCTGGCACGAGTTTTCTCGTAGCGCCACGGGCACCGAAAATCGAGCCAGGCACCAATGCGTTCCATAACCACACCCGACGCGCCAGCAGCAATCGGCACCTATTCGCAGGCGGTCCGCGCCGGCGACACCGTCTACCTCTCGGGCCAGATTCCCCTCGACCCGAAAACCATGAAGCTCGTGGAAGGCGATTTCGAGGCGCACGTGCGCCGCGTCTTCGATAACCTGAGGGCTGTGTGCCGGGAGGCGGGAGGGGATTTCGACCGCGTGGTGCGCGTCACGGTCTACCTCACCGACCTCGCCAACTTCACGAAGGTGAACGAGGTGATGGCTTCGTACTTCAACGAGCCGTATCCCGCGCGCGCCGCCATCGGCGTCGCGTCGCTGCCGCGCGGCTGCGCGGTCGAGGTGGACGCCATCATGTTCCTGGGCAGCAGGGAAGAGGCGCTCGCGCCGCTCGCCGCCGCGGAGGCGGTGCCGCAAGGCTCGACGAAGTAGTTTGTCCGCTCCCGCCCGCGCGAAGGCTTCCGGCGGCGATGCGATGGCGCCGAAGCTCGCCAAGCTCGGCATTCGCACCAATCGCGACCTGGTGCTGCATCTCCCGCTGCGCTACGAGGACGAGACGAAGCTCACGCCCCTCGCGCAGGCCCGCGCCGGCATTCCGGTGCTGGTCGAAGCCGAGGTCGTCGAATCGAAGGTCGAGTACCGCGGCCGCCGCACGCTGGTGGTGAAGCTCACCGACGGCGAGCGGGATCTCTGGGTCCGCTTCCTCAACTTCTATCCCTCCCAGGTGAAGCAGTTCAAGGAAGGCAAGCGCGTGCGGCTCTTCGGCGAGGTGCGCCCGGGCATGTTCGGCGACGAGATGGTGCACCCGCGCTATCGCATCGTGGCGGAGGGCGCGCCCCTTTCGAAATCGCTCACGCCCGTCTATCCGACGACGGCTGGATTGCCGCAGCACCAGCTGCGCGACCTCATCAACGGCGCCCTGGACACGCTGAACCTCGAGGACACGCTCGACGCGAAGCTCCTGGCGAAGCTGAAGCTCATGCCGTTTCGCGACGCGGTGATGTTCCTGCACCGCCCGCCGCCGGATGCCGTCGCCATCAAGTTGGACGACCGCACGCACCCGGCATGGCGGCGGCTCAAGTTCGACGAGCTGCTCGCGCAGCAGCTCGCCATGCGCATCGCCTACCGCGAGCGTCGCGCCAAGAACGCGCCGCCGCTGCCCGCGGCACACACGCTCACGAACGCGCTCGCGAAGTCGCTGCCGTTCCCGCTCACGCGCGCGCAGCGCAGCGCGCAGGCCGCGATCGCGAAGGATCTCGCGCAGGCGCACCCGATGCGCCGCCTGCTGCAGGGCGACGTCGGCAGCGGCAAGACGCTGGTCGCCGCGCTCGCCGCGCTGCAGGCCATCGAGAACGGCTGGCAGGCGGCGCTCATGGCGCCCACGGAAATCCTCGCCGAGCAGCACTACCTCAAGCTCGCGCACTGGCTCGAGCCGCTCGGCGTGAAGATCGCCTGGCTCGCCGGCGCGCTGAAGGGCCGCGAGAAGAAGAAGACGATCGACGCCATCGCCGCGGGCGAGATCCAGTTCGCGATCGGCACGCACGCCCTCTTCCAGGAGGGCGTCGAGTTCACGAAGCTGGGGCTCGCCATCATCGACGAGCAGCACCGCTTCGGTGTCGAGCAGCGCCTGGCGCTCTCGTCGCGCAGCAAGTCCGGCGTGGAGCCGCACCAGCTGATGATGAGCGCCACGCCGATCCCGCGCACGCTTTCCATGACCTACTACGCCGATCTCGACGTCACGGTGATCGACGAGCTGCCGCCGGGCCGCAGTCCCGTGGTGACCAAGCTCGTCTCCGAGGAGCGCCGCGACGAGGTGATCGCGCGCGTGCGCGAAAGCTGCATGGAGGGCGCGCAGGCCTACTGGGTCTGCCCCCTCATCGAGGAATCCGAGGCGCTGCAGCTGCAGACGGCCATCGAGACCTTCGAGACGATGCGCGAGACGTTTCCGGATCTCGCGGTGGGTCTCGTGCACGGCCGCCTGAAAGCCGCGGAGAAGGCGCAGGTCATGGCCGACTTCAAGGCGAAGAAAATCCAGCTCCTGGTGGCGACCACGGTGATCGAGGTGGGCGTGGATGTGCCAAACGCGACGCTCATGGTGATCGAGCACGCGGAACGCATGGGCCTCGCGCAGCTTCATCAGCTGCGGGGGCGGGTAGGCCGCGGCTCGCAGCAGAGCCTGGCGATCCTGCTTTACTATCAGCCGCTTTCCGAGCTGGCCCGCCAGCGCCTGAAGGTCATCTACGAGAACAATGACGGCTTCGAGATCGCGCGCGCCGACCTCGTGCTGCGCGGACCGGGCGAGTACCTCGGCGCGCGCCAGAGCGGCGCGCCGCTGCTGCGCTTCGCGGACCTCGAGCGCGACACGGACCTGGTGGAAATCGCGCGAAACCTCGCCGAGGAGCTCATCACGTCCAAGTCGCCCGCGGTGGCCAGGCACCTGGACCGGTGGCTGGGCACGCGCCAGTTCTTCCTGAAATCATGACGAGCGCCCTCACGACGCTGCGCGACCGACTCGACGCGTACGAGAAGCTCGTGCGCCTCGACAAGCCCATCGGCATCCTGCTGCTGCTGTGGCCCACGTTGTGGGCGCTGTGGATCTCCGGACGCGGCCACCCGAATTGGCTGGTGGTCTGGCTC
>Ga0207659_10002095_pt1 | contig 11815 bp, 13 predicted proteins | sample KBSM43metaG_FD_184330 | JGI IMG/M metagenome (GOLD analysis project Ga0207659, IMG submission 184330) | Miscanthus rhizosphere microbial communities from Kellogg Biological Station, Michigan, USA - KBS M4-3 metaG (SPAdes) (version 2) | ecosystem: Host-associated > Plants > Roots > Rhizosphere >...
CAAGGAGTTGCCGCAGCACCGGCCGCGCCTCGGTCGGGTGCCGCCGTCACCGCTGTCGTCTTGGTGGTGCTCTCAGCGGCCGTGCGGCGGCGATCCTGCCGATGTTGCGGAGTCGAAACGAACCTAGGCCGCTGCGGTCGCCGAAACGAAGGCGGTCCGGCGTGACCCGCCGACGTCTGCGTCGTGAGCGTGAAAGCGTTTCCAAGCGTTAACGCCGACCGGTCCTGCCCGGGCTGCGGACGCCAGTTTGCGCCGCGACGGAAGTCGCAACTCCACTGCCGAGCAGGTTGCCACGTGCTGGCGTCGCGCAAACGCTCGCAGGACGACGCGATGACGCTCGTGCTGCTGGCACGCGGGATCGGATGGGCTGAGGAGTGCTGGTTCAGGCTCCTTCAGCTAGAGTTCGACTAAACGGCACTATCTTGATCCCGGGCGGGAGTTATTGGCGTAAGCTCCCGATCAACGAGGCAGCCATGAACGAAGTGATCAACGGCCAAATCGTCCCCGCGCTTGGTCAATGGCAGGGTGCCGTCCTCATCATCGTCACGCTCGCCGTGGCTTACCTACTTGAACGTCTCCGGGGACGCAGCAAATCAAACTGATCGATTGGAAATGATCCCACCGAACGCCCCTGAGGGTTTTCTAGGGGCAGTCGCAGAAGAGTTCGGGGCACTCGGGACAGAAGGAAAGGTGGCGGATCATGTCTGGAGTATCGAGGCAATCGTTGGCCTCTTGGCGTGAAGCACATGGCTTTGGAATCCTCTGTATCGTCAGCCCAGAGGGCGAGCGCTTCCTCATAGGTCCTGACGAATCGCAAGTCGCGGCCGGCTCGAACGAGCACGACCCTGTTTCATGGACGGGCCTATCGGATGACGAGCTCAGGCAGTATCTCGTCAAGGAGAAAGGCTTCTCGCTCCATGACACTGAGGACGCGATTCAACTGTCCCGAGAGTGGGCGACAACGATTACCGGTTCGTCGGTCTTTCCTGCGCCGCCCAAACCAAACTGACGCACTGCCGACGATTCGGTCTTGGTCTCCGTATCCGGTAAGCGGCGCAGCAGTTCAGCGGCCGCATCGGCGCGAACGCCGGGAACTCGCCGAAGGGGCAGCGGCGGGCCGATGTGGTGACAGCGCCGGCGCTACAGTGTTGTGAAACCTCAGGACGTGCCGCGCAAGCCATCGTCGCCTGCCCGGCCGCGCGCCAAGACCATAGGCTATTCAGCTCAGGCGATCACACCGACCACCGCCGACTGCCACCGGTGTTAGGGCGCACTACCAGTAACATTTCTTCGCAAGATATGCGCCTAACCCGGTCAACACGAAAAAGGCGATAGTTAGTCCACTATGCGTGGATACTTCAGCAACGCCAATGGCTGCACCGCTATTCAGAGCCTGAAATCGCGTTTGGAGCAAGCCGTAAGCTGCTGATGCCGAAAAAATGGCAGCGAACGATAAGAACAAGAACGCCAATAGCTTAAGCGTTCCCCGATATAGAACGTTGGTCGAATATAAAGCAGAAAAACTCATAGCAGCTCCTGACTCTCGACCCCTGTAGACCCCAGCAGCCCCGCGTCCGCCTCGTCGTGGGGTAGCTAACGGGTAGCTGCTCTAAACCGAACCGCCCCGCCCTGAGCGACTTCGCTTGATGGCCCACCACGCCGCCTCGAAGGCGATTGCCACCACCATGAGTTCCAGCGTCAGCACGACTCTCTGCGTCGCCAGGGGCACGGTATCTGGCACGGGAACCAAGCTGGGCCAGTCCTCGACCGTGCGAGTGATGACGGCTGCGGCAGCGATGCCGAAGAAGAACGCGAGCCCGAACCACGCACGCGGAATCGGAGGGGTCATTAGATACGCCTCCAAGGTAGCAACGGAGTCCCTTTCGGTTTGACACCGAACCCGGCTTACCGGGCTGACATGGACCGTGGCGGCACTCTCCGAGCCCAGAACCCCGCGAGCGCCACCATCGCCGCGCCGACGGCCGCCTGCGACCAGACAGGTCCATCCACCCATTTCGCGCCGTTGAACCAGCCGCCGCTGCGGCGCAAGTCCCATCCGATGAGGCCCGCGACCAAGAGCAGCAGACCGAAGAATCCGACGGAGAGGACACGCTGATACTGCCAGCCGGTGCGCCCCGGCCACGAGCGGCTGTGGAGGCGTGTCGAGACGACCATCGCTGCGACGATCATGCCGATGAGGGCCAGCAGCGAGTAATCCATGGCTCCCCAATTGTAGGCTGTCAGGCGTCAGCCGACGGATGCCCGACTCGCGGTACTCGAAGGGCTCTCGGAGGCACAAGATCCACCGCTTTCCCGACGACACGCCGTTCGACGTGCAGCGGCAGATCGCTGGAGAACGGCAGCAGCTCCTCGTCACCGCTGCTCTTGACTCAGCGATTGCACAGCTGAACCATGGATTCTAGCCCGGAGGGTGAACGCCGACTTCATGTGATACCGCGAGGCGATCAGGCGGCAAGGCCGGAGAGACGAGTTTCCACCTTTTCGCCAATCCCGGTGGGGCGTGAATCGGCAAGAATGGCCGGAACGTGGATCGGAAGGGGAGTGACGTGGCGGATTCGACGAGGAAGACGTATCTGGACGTGCGACCGGACGCGGTGCGCGAGCTGTTTGCGCGAGTTCCTCGGGGCCCGGTTGTGATGCTCAATCTGATTCGGTTGCGTGAGGTCGCGGACTATGCAGCGACGCCCGACCTCGCACCGACGGAGTTGGTCAGCGGCGCGGCGGCATTCGACCGCTACATCGCCGAAACTCTGCCGGTTCTGCGCGCGAGCGGCGGCGACCTGACATTCCTGGGATCAGGTGCGGGATTCCTAATCGGTCCCACGGACGAACGCTGGGACATTGTGATGCTCGTCCGGCAGAAGGATCTACAGACGTTCCTGGCGTTTGCCACGAACGAGACGATGGTCGCTGCGCTCGCTCACCGAACCGCCGCGGCCGAAGATTCACGGCTGCTCCCCCTCGTCGAACGTACTTCGAGCGACGAGCGAGACGCCACGAGCACTTGGTCCTGAGCAGTCGCCAGGTGGGGACCAAGAGGGCGCGGGCGCTACGCGGCTCGCCGATCCGAGCGCCAAATCCCATGGAACGATGGCTGGTAATAAATCGCGAATCCCGGTGGGGACGCCACAAAGGTGGTAGCACTCACGAGGTCGGTAATCGCTCGGCCCGTCGGTAAACCTCTGCGGCGTGTATCGAGAGCAACGTTCATTTGGCAGTTGCCCCGGTATTTCTTCCGAAGGCATCATGCTGTTCACAAAAGGAGCCGCACGATGAAACCCCACGTGTTTCTCGCCCTGGCGTCCTGCCTGGTCGGTCTTGGTGGATGCCTCGCAACGAGCAGCCAGGATGCGAATGAGCCGTCGTTTACGCTGAAGGAGGTCGGCCCGAAGGTCTGGGCTGCGATTTCGAACCCCAAGTCCAGCGCACCGGCCTCGGCGAACACGGGATTCGTCATCGGTGATGACGGGGTTGCCGTCATCGACGCGTCCATGAGCGTTGACGCGAATGGAGAGTTGAGCACTGAGACGGCTCGACAAGTCCTTGCGGCCATTCGCAAGATCACAGAGCTGCCGGTGAGGTTTGTGATCAATACGCACTATCACCTGGATCACGTCGGCGGGAATGCGGTCTTCGTGGATGCTGGCGCAATGGTGGCGGCCCACCGCAACGTACGCGGCTGGATTCACAGTGAACACCTGCGACTGTTGAACGAAGACACCAAGCCACAGATCAGGGCCTTCATGGAGGCGTTGCTGCCGCCGACAGTCACGTACGACCAGTCAGTGGATCTGCACCTTGGCTCTAGAACGATTCGTGTACAGAGCTTTCCCGGACACACGGGCGGCGACTCAGTGGTGCTGATACCGGATGCCAAGGTCGTATTTGCCGGCGACCTCCTCTGGCGCGACATGGTGCCCACCCTGGTCGATGCGTCGACGGAGCCTTGGATCGACACACTCGACACGCTTGCGAAGAACGAGCCTGGTGCGACCTTCGTGCCCGGTCACGGCGAGGTGGGGAATGCAAAGGACCTTGCTGCGCTCCGCGAGTATCTGGTAACGCTGAGGAAGCTGGTCGCGGATGCTCAGGCCGTTGGCAAGTCAGGCGAGGCACTCGCCGAGGCGGTCATGGCTGGGCTGAGCGACAAATACAGCCGCTGGGATGGTTTCGAGGGCGCTGCAAGACCCAGCATCCTGGAGATAGACGCCGAGTTGAGCGGCAAGAAGAGGATTCCGCAGGCGGTTCCAGTCAGGTAAAGCGTCACCCGTCCGGCCGTGTACGCTCAGTAGTCGAGTATTGGGCGACTGAGAGTTCAGGCTGCTAACGGTCCCTCCAGATACACTCGGGTGAGTCGCGGTAACCCCACCTCATGTGATGCCGCGGGGCGATCAGGCTGCAATGCCGGAGAAACGCGTTTCCACCTTTTCGCGAATCCCGGTGGGGACGCCACCAACTGTACCAGCCCCACAGCGAGCCCTTCAGACTTCGCGGCAGCGACCCAGTTAGTCGCCGAAGTTCCAGGTCTGCAGTAGCGTCACCGGAGGGGCGTCCGGTCATGCTACCGTGCCCTGATGGCCGTTGATGGCAAGGACTCAGCGGAGCGCGACCAGACCGACGAGGGGCTGCGCAAAGAGCGGCGGCAGACCGACCGAGCTCTAGCCGAGCGACAGGCCGCCATCGAAAAGGACGCCGACATCGTCGTCCAGCATGCGCGCGAAACGGCCGACGCGGTGCTTACCGCCGCGCGCGATGAGGCGGATGAGCAGCTCGATCGAACCGGGCCTCGGAGCGTGTCGCGCGAAGCCGCCAAGGAAGTCCGCGAGCGCGAAGACGAAGCGGTGCTGGCCGAGCGTGAGGCGGCTGATGAGAGCCTCCAACGTGAACGCGATGAAACCGCGCGGGCACTGAGGGGCCTTTTGCCGCTGGAGCGGGAGCGCACCGATCGGTACCTACTCACCGAGCGCATGCGGTCCGATGAGGCGCTGTCCAACCGGGACGACTTTCTGGGTATTGTCAGCCATGACCTGCGCGATCTGCTCGGCGGCATCGTCATGAGCGCGTCGCTGCTCGCCCGGGCCCCTGACGGTGACACCAAAAAGCAGACGCTCCTGCAGGCCGATCGCATCCAGCGCTACGCCGCACGTATGAACCGACTGATCGGAGACCTGCTCGATGTAGCAAGCCTGGACGCCGGCCAGCTCGCCCTCACGCCGGCCTGTGGCGACGCCGCCGCGGTCATTTCGGAGGCGGTGGAGACGTTCCGCGCGGCGGCCTCAGCCAAGGGAATAGCTCTCGAGACGGAGATCACCGGGCAGCCGATTCCCTGGAACGTCGACTCGGCGCGCATGCTGCAGGTCTTGGCCAATCTCATCACCAACGCAATCAAGTTCACGCCCCGCGGCGGTGCGATACGGGTTCACGGCGAGCGACGGGAGGGCGAGTTGCGTCTGGGCGTCACCGATACCGGTGTGGGCATACCGCCCCACTTGCTGGAGAGCATCTTCGAGCGATTCTGGCAAGTCGGTGTCAACGACAGGCGGGGCCTTGGCCTCGGTCTGTACATCTCACGAAGCATCGTGAAGGCGCATGGCGGCCGGATATGGGCGGAGAGCGCAGACGGTGCCGGCAGCACGTTCTTCGTCACGCTCCCCATCACGCCGGACTGAGGCGCGCGCACGTCTCGCTCGTCAGATGTAGCGCCTGGCCGGACCCCTGATGTTTATGCGGGCACGTGTGCCGCTCGGGGCGACTCGCCGCGGCTGCCGCGCGGCAGGCGCACGGCGAACGTGGTCTCTCCGTCGGAACGCGCCTCGACTGCACCACCATGCGCCGTCGCAATCTCGCGCACGATAAACAGCCCCAGCCCGAGGCCGCCTCGGGCGTCGTGGCTGTCGCTTGGCGCAGAACCTCGCGTGAGCGGGTCGAAGATCTGGGTCAGAGCCGACGGATCGATGGGCGGCCCGCTGTTTGTGACTTCGAGGCAAACATCGGCTTCCTCGCCGCGAAGCGTCACACGGACCGGCGTGTTGGGCGAGCCGTACTTGATCGCATTCGAGACGAGGTTGCGGAGCAGTTGCTGCAAACGCGCGCCGTCCCATCGGCCCCGCGTGTCGCCGGTCGCTGCCAGCTCGATTCGCTGGCTCGGGTGCGCCCCGCGCAGCTGCTCCACTTCGTCGGCCACTACAGACGAGAGGTCGATGTCGGACGGCGCCACCCCCAGGCCCGGCCTGGTCGATGGCCTCGTTGAACCGGATCACATCCTCCATCTCTTGCGCTTCGAACGGCCTGGTGTCGATCCACAGCCGGAGGACGGTGGCGCGCAGCGCGCGATACTCCGCGACAAGTTGGTTGATGTCAAAGCCGCTCACCGCCCGCAGGACGGCGTGCGTCTGCGCCGCGGTCTCCGGGGCGCCCTGCACGGTGGGCGTCCGCCCCTTGGACTTCTGCGACTGCGCTTCCCTTGTCTGCGGAGTGGAGAGGTCCTTGGCGACAGCCTCGAGGATCCTCTGCGCATGGTCACGGAGGGCGAGCGGCGTCATGCCCCCCGCGGCCGGCAGCAGGGTGCCGGCGAACGCCTCCCCCTCCGCCACAATGCCCTCCATACGATTCAAAATGAACTCAGCCAGCCGCATATTGTCCCCTTGAGTCGGAAAGATATGCACCGGGAAGCTTCGCCCCACCGTGAGAACGAGACTATCGATCTTTCAATTCCTGTTTAGCCAGGCGCGAGCGAGCGTCCAGTCGCCTCTGACGGTTGCCACCGACACGCTGACTTCTTCCGCCGTTTCTTCCAGGCTCAATCCTCCGAAGAAACGGAGTATCCGGCTTTTGCGTGAATCGAGCGCCTCGAGGCGTTGCAGCGCTTCGTCCACCGCCAGGACAACTGGGAGGGCGGCGGCGCGGCCGCGAATGCGACGCTGTTTCCGACGCCTATGAACACGTTCAAACCTATCCCACGATTTTCCAGACGTTCAGCTCGCCGAGGCTCTTTTCTGCCCTCAACAGCAACATCATCGACGTGCTCTTCTTCGTTTCGGGAGGGGCCACGCCCGCCGCCGTCACGAGCTTCGGGGCAGTGTTCACGGACGTTGACCTGCCGAGCACCTCGAGCCTGGAATTGTTCAACCCGTCAGGAGGCTCGCTCGGCACTTTCTTCGTTCTGACATCCAACAACGGACTCTCGTTTCTTGGGGTGACGTCGACCGACTCGATCGGCCGCGTCCGGATCGTCAGCGGCAACACGGCTCTGGGTCCGAACGACGGTGGAAGCATCGACGTCGTTGCCCTCGATGATTTCGTCTACAGCGAGCCTCAGGCGGTGCCCGAGCCCGTCTCGCTCCTGCTATTGGGAACCGGGCTGGCCGGGCTGGCCGTGAGGCGGAGAAGAGAAAGTCGCAACCGTCGCGACGTCAGCCGGGCGCCCGCCCACTCCAGTAGCCGCCCAGCAACCTTCCACTCGCCGGTGCCCCTTGCCATCCGTGGCGCGCCCAAGGCCCCGAAGAAGACGCTGAAGACGGTCTGGCCTGCGGCCACGAGGCGTTTCCGCTCCCTTGCTAGCGGTCTCTCGCCGTGTACAGCGAGTCGAGCGGCGCCACAGGCGAAAGGTTGTTGCCTGATTTCTGTGCCTGACTGGCGTTGATTACAGCGAGGATGCTCAATACCGCGAATAGAAGAGGCACAACGCCTAGACGGAAGACACGGTCGCGTCAGCCCTCCGGCGTCAGACTGTAGCCTTCGCCGTGAAGCGTGCGGATGAAGCGCGGTTTATGCGGGTCGACCTCGATCTTGCGGCGCAGCCGGACGATTGAGATGTCCACTGAGCGTGTCAGCGGCATCTCGCGGTAGCCCCAGACTTCTTCGAGAAGCTCGTCCCGCGTCACCACCCGGCCGGGCCTGTCGGCGAGATACTGCAGCACCTCGAACTCACGGTAGCTGAGGCCGAGGTCCTGGCCGTTGCGCGTGGCGCGGCGGCCGTGGAAGTCGATCACTACCGAGCCGAGGTGCAGGACGCCGCCGGCCGCGTTGCGCCGCCGCACCACGGCGCGCATGCGTGCCAGTAGCTCCTTGAGCGCGAACGGCTTGGTGACGTAGTCGTCGGCGCCGAGGTCGAGGCCGCGGATCTTGTCGTCCTGGCTGCTGCGCGCCGACAGGATGATGATCGGCGGCCGCTCGCGCTGCTGTCCCAGCGAGCGGCAGATTTCAAAGCCATCGCCCTCGGCGAGCATCAGGTCCAGCAGGATGATGTCCGGCTTGAAGGTCTTGAGCGTGCGCTGCACTTCGGCGGCGCCGCTGGCGCGTTCCACCTCGAAGTGTTCGAAGACGAGGTTGTCGGCGAGCAGCCGCGCCATTGCCTCGTCGTCCTCCACGATCAACACTCGCTTGGCCATCTCACTTGTCCACCCTGAGCAGCAGCGTGACCGTGGTGCCCTCGCCGGGAGCGCTTGCGATCGTCACGATGCCGTCATTCTCGTCGACGATTCGCTTCACGATGGCGAGGCCGAGGCCGCTGCCGCCCGCCTTCACCGAGCGGCCTCGATAGAACTTGTCGAAGACGCGCGGCACTTCGGCAGCCGGAATGCCCACGCCCCGATCGGCGATTTCGAGCTTCAGGCGTTCGCCGTCAGGCGTGACGCCGGCACGAACCGCGAGCGCACGGCAATCGGGTGAGTACTTGATTGCGTTGTCGACGAGGTTGTCCAGCGCCTGCTGCAGCATCACCCGGTCGCCGCGGATGCGCGGCAGTTCGGGCGACACTTCGACGGTCACATCGAACGCCTTCTCGGCGAGCTGCGGCCGGAAGTGGTCGAGCACGTCTTCCATCAGCTCGGCGATCTCGATCGGCTCGACGTGCCGCTGGCCGCTCGGCGCGTTGCTCAGGCGCGCGTACGCGAGCAGGTTGTCGATCAGCCGGGTGAGCCGCCACGCCTCCTGCGAGAGCAGCCGCGCGTAGTCCGTCAGCGTCTCCACCGAGTTGTACCGTCTCTGCCCGAGCGTCTCCGCCATCAGGCGAATCAACGACAGCGGCGTCTTCAGCTCGTGCGTCACGCCATAGACGAAATCCGACTGCATCGTCGCCAGGTTGGCCTGGGAGCGAGCGGCTCTCGCCGTGAGCAGCATGCCCACGACGCTGGCCACCGCCGCGGCAGCGAGCATGGTGTAGGTGCCGCGCAGCGGCGCCTCGAGTGTCCGCTCCCTGGCCACGCGCACCTGCGCCGACCACGGCCGCGGATCACGGCGGCCCGGCGCCAGCGTCGGCAGCATCGCCGAGTCGAAGAACAGCGGCGAGAACACGCGCTGCCGCACCGGTCCGCTCGCCGCCGGCGGCTTCGTCACCACGACCGCTCGTCCCATGTCGTCCTCGATGGCGAGGGAGAGGAAGCCGTCGGCGTCGCCGATGCGGGTGACCTCGCGCACCAGTTCGCTGAAGTATTGCTGGCGCACCCACTGGAGGTTGACCGCGAACCCCACGGCCCCGTACGAGACGCCGGCCCCGGGTTCCGAGATCACCTTGGCCACGATCTGGTAGTCGGTGCCGGCCAGCGTGATGTCGAAGATGAGGAAGCGGTGCCCCGACGCCGCACCGGCACGCAGTGCCTCGATCAGCGGGCTGGCGCCAATCGGATCGCGGCACAACACCGCGGGATAGATGCCGATCGGCACCGGACAACCGTCCCAGGAGGGAGGGCGGCCTGCGCGATTGAAGAGATCGAAGGCGGCGCCATGGCCTTCGGGATTCGACCGCCAGACGAAGAACGACTCCGCATATGGGAACCGGGCCAGCGCGCGCGCGAACGTGTCGCGAAGATCGTAGGGCGGCTCCTGGACGATGTCGACGAGCTCGAGAGGCAGCACCACCGACACCTGGGCGCCGCGCATGTCGCGGCTCAGCGAGGCCGCAAGCAGCGTCATCATCACCTCGGCACGCTGCTCGGCGAGCAACGCGTCGCTACGGCGCCACTGCTCGATGCTGCGATAGGACAGCCCGAGGAGGCCGAGGACCGCCACGCACAGGCCGCCGACGAGCGCGGTGCTGCCGACTTTCGACGACACGAGTGGCGCAAACGAACGGCGCCGGGCGGCGAGCAGCCGGCCCAGGGTCATCGGAATAGCTCACGCTCGCGGTAGTACCGGGCCGCACCGGGGTGCAGCGGGATCGGCGCCGCCGAGGCGTTGTTCGGATCGATGGCGGCCGCCGCCGTGTGCGCGAGACTCAAGCGAGGCAACAGCTCGAACAGCGTGCGCGTCAATTGATACACGAGCTCGTCGGGAAGATCGCTGCGGCCGACCAGGAGATTGTCGACACCGATCGTCGGCACATCGCCCCCTTGCGACTGATACGTGCCATCGGGCACGACGATCGGTCGGTAGAACGGATACTGCGCACGAATCCGGGCAGCGAGATCCGCACCAACCGGCAAGAGGCGCACCCCGACGGCGTCGTTGAGCCGCGCCACCGCGGGAACAGGATAGCTCGACACGACGAACCCGGCGTCGATCGCGCCGCTCTGCAGCCGCGAGGCCACGTTCTCGAACGCCAGCGGCTCGGCATGAATGCGCTGCTGCAGCGCCTGTTCCCTCAGGATGATCTGTGCCGCTACTTCCGTGCCGCTGTCCGACGCGCCGACGCCGACGCGGCGCCCGGCGAGATCGCTCAGTTCGCGCATGTCGCTCTCGCGCCGCGTCACCACCTGCACCGCGTTGACGTAGAGCACCGCGAGGGCACGCAGGTGCTGGTGCGGCATGGGATGCAGGCGAGTGCCCTGCTGCAGCGCAAGGTAGGCGACGTCCGCCTGGCTGAACCCGAGCTGCGCACGCCCTTCTTCGACCGCCTGCAGGTTGAAGCCGGAGCCGGTTGTCTCCACCGCGAATGCGTGGACGGCGGACACGCGCTCGTTGAAGATGTCGGCCATGGTGCGGCCGAGCAGGTAGTACACGCCGGTCTCGTCGCCGGTGGCGATACCGAGCGGGCGCGGCGCCGGATCGGCCGCGGGCGCGCATCCGGCGGGTCCGAGGAGGGCAAGCGCAGCGCCAGCGACGAGCAGCCGGCCCATTTCCTGTCTCACAACGCCCTCAGGATCTCCTGCGCGCCGACGACAGCGAAAAACACGAGGATGACCGCGAGCAACGCGTTCGTCGTCCAGTGATTGCGCGGCACCGGCGAAGGCCAGTCGACGCGGTTGTTCAGGTAGAGCAGCGTCGCGGCGAGGAACGGCACGAAGAAGCTGCCGATGATCGTATAGCTGACGATGATCAGCAGCGGCCGGCCGACGAAGGCGAACGGCAGCGGCGCCAAGGTGATGAACAGCAGCGCCACACGATACGGGGTGCTCGTCACCTGCGTGTTGGCGTCGCGAACGGCCGGCGAGGCGCCGGTCATGATGCTGTAGAAGTCGGCGTAGAGATACGGCACGCTCTGCCAGACGCCGAGCAGCGACGCGAACACCGCCGCCCAGAAGCCGATCGAGTACGCGTACACGCCAAACGGTCCGAGGAGGCCGCCGAGCATCGCCGCCATTGTCGGCACCGCCTGCGCATCCGAGATCGCCACGCCTTCCATGAAGAACGCCTGGTTGGCGATCAGCATCACCGCCATGCCGAACAGCGCCGTGAAGACGTACGCGGTCCCGATGTCACCGCGCACGAACGACAGCGCCGCGGCGCCGCTGATCTTCTCCTCCCGCATCCAGTAGCAGTACGAGAGCACGGTGATCGATCCGCCGACGCCGCCGACGATCGACAGGACCGCGGCGGTGCTACCCATCGGAATCACTGGAATCAGCAGGCCGCGCAG
>Ga0207659_10002098_pt1 | contig 11802 bp, 12 predicted proteins | sample KBSM43metaG_FD_184330 | JGI IMG/M metagenome (GOLD analysis project Ga0207659, IMG submission 184330) | Miscanthus rhizosphere microbial communities from Kellogg Biological Station, Michigan, USA - KBS M4-3 metaG (SPAdes) (version 2) | ecosystem: Host-associated > Plants > Roots > Rhizosphere >...
TCGGACTCTGCTCTCACTTGGCGCTCTCGCCGTGCTTTCCGTGGCCCTCCCGGCGCAAGAACCGACGGCTGCACCTCGAATCTGGGATGACGCCGCGCTGGTGGACTGGGCGACTCCTGTTGCGACGTTGAACGTTCGTCCAGCCCACTATTCGTCGGCCGAGTACTACCGCATGCCGGGCGAGAACCTGCGAACCTACCCTGTCTATCCTCCAGACCGTGAACCACCCGGCTACTGGGAAGAACTCCAGAAGAAGAAGCCGGAGCCGCTGGTGGACGTGTCGAAGATGCGAAGCGCAGCGGATTGGGTTGCAGCCGGCGAACGCGCGTTTCGCGAAGTCGATAACTTCTGGAGCCGAACGAGTGATCCGGCGCTCATCGCGCAAGCTCGAGATCCGCGGACGTTCGAAGGGGTCTTCCAGCTTCCCGACGGAACCGCCTTCGGACCGCGCTGGGTCGTCACCGCAGACGGCGTGAAGTTGTCGTCGCCCGCCTGCAGTGCCTGTCATTTCACGGTTCGCACTGATGGTACGGTCACGTTTGCGGGCCCACGGGGACCGCGGCCTACTGGAAGTCCTCCGTTGATCCCTCGCGGCCTTGGGGTGATCGCGGCCGGCGCCCCGCTCGCCATGCAGCGTTTCTACGAGGGCGATTCACGATCGGTCGCCACCTGGCGGACGTGGACGGTTCCGTGGGCGCCTGATGAACGGATCGAGAGCCGGCGGGACGCGTCGGATCGCGAACTCCAGGGACTTGCGGCGGGAGATCCCGGCGTGTTCAACCGCCCCCACGGCAGTCCGTATTACGCAACGAAGATTCCCGATCTGCAGATCTTGCGCTACAGCCGTTACCTCGACGCGACGGGCACGCATCGGCTCCGCGGCCCTGAGGACGCGGCTCGGTACGCGGCATTTATCACCGGCGCGGATCCGATGGACTTCGGACCCCACCACATCCTGACCGATGCGCAACGGCGTATGCGGTTCCGGTACGCCGATGAAGTGCTCTACGCACTCGGGATGTATCTGATGTCACTCGAGCCACCGAGGAATCCGGATACCGGTGCGGCGGAGCCGATCGCGCGTGGTGAGCAGGTGTTTCGCCGGGAAGGTTGCGTGAACTGTCACGTGCCACCGAATTACACGAGCGGAAGGCTCACGGTGGCTCAGGGGTGGGAGCCACCAGCCAATCATCCCAACCGTGACGATATTGCGAACGTCTCAGTGGGAACCGATCCGGGGCTCGCGCTCAGGACGCGGAAGGGAACCGGCTTCTACAAGATTCCCTCGCTGCGCGGCGTGTGGTATCGGCCGCGATTGCTTCACGATGCCTCGGTGACGAGCCTCGAAGAGATGTTCGATCCGGCGCGGACCTCACCCGAGTACGAGCCGAAGGGCTGGAATCCGCCGGGCATGACGAAGCGCGCCGTGCCGGGGCATACCTTTGGCCTGTCGTTGAATGCCGAAGATCGAAAAGCATTGCTGGCGTTCTTGCGCAGCCTCTAAGGACCGGCGTGCCTCGGAGTCAACCCTGGTCGGCGCCGAAGGCGAGGAGGCGGCCATCAGAGTCCTTCACGACAAATTCGCGGGAGTGCCAGTCCGTGTCGCCAAGGGCTCGCGTGAACTCGACTCCGCGCGCGAGATACTCGGCGTATAACGCGTCCGCGTTCTCGACGAACAGGTAGGCGTCGAGGAGCTCGTCGGCGTATTTGTCGGGATTCGGCGTGGGCGGCTCGGCAAGGCGGAAATGGATCTTGTGCTCGTCGCGCGCGACGATCGCATAGACCGGCGGGTCGAGCCATTTTCCCACGCAGTCGAAGCCAAGGCTGTCCTTGTAATACGCGAGAGTCGCCGCCATATCCGTCGTGAAAAATTGAGGTGCGATCTGTCGAATCACGAGGCGGCGCCTCACCGTGCCGACGGCCAGAAACGTGGCGTCTCGAGCGGCAAGATGCGGAAGAACGCGTTCACGGCCTGAATCTCGCCGCCCCAGATCTTGAAGGCTTCGAACGTCACCAGTGCGTTGTTTGCGCCGTAGGAGTTCGTGTACCCGAAGTTCATCCACAGCAGCACGATGCCGGCCTCTTCGTCCACGGCTGCCACGCTGGCGATGACGTTCGGGTGAAGGATGACCCGCTGGGTATAGAGGCCCGGGCAATTGGCGCGAGGGCATCCTTCGCCGGCGATGAAGACGCCGTTCTCGACGCGGTACGCGTCCTTCGCGAACGGTGTGGCGTCGGCGAAGCTGCCGATCCGCAGCCCTTCGGGATACGTCAGCGCCACCCGGATCAGCTCCGCGCGCGACATCCGCTTGTTGCCCGGCACCGGGTCGTTCATCTTCGGCAGCGGCTTGCCCAGCGAGTCCGGCTGGAATTTCGATGTCGCGGTCACGCGGTTGATCAATGTCTCGACCCCCGTGATCTTCTGATCGTCGATCCGCAGCACCACGGAATACTGCAGCTGAGCCCCCTCTTCATACAGTTCGACGTGCGACGCGGCGATGCCGCGGCGAACGTCGAGGTAGCCCTGCCGGAAGCTGCCGGCGCGAGTGACTGTCTTCCACGCTCCCTCGCCGAGTGCCAGTGCCCGCGAGTCCTCCGTGAAGCGGACGTTCGGCGCGAGGGGCAGCGACTGCGGCGCGTGCGCAACCAGCGCCTCGACGTATTTCGTGATCATCCCGCGCAGGCAGTCCCTGTCGCACTCCGCCGCCTGTGCGGCGGACCCGCTGAACAACACGATCGCGGCGATCGTCGCGCACCTTGTCCATGCACTCATGTCGTCACTCTCCCGAAGCCGGCTTGCGCCCCCGTAGGAGGGTACGGCAAGAAGCCCGAACTCCGACGTCGGATGGTATCCTTCGCCACGATTTCTGCCTGTCGTGTCACGGACGGAACAGTCACGGGAGCGATCTGATGCGCGCACTGGCGATACTGGCGACTCTCCCGTTGTTCGTGGCGTTGCCGGAGGCGCAGACCCGAGCGGCGAACAGCCTGGTCATCTACGTCGTCGACGTCGAGGGCGGCAATGCTCAGTTGTGGGTCACGCCGTCAGGTGAATCGGTCCTCGTCGACACTGGGAACGCTGGCGCCGCCGCTGTCCGTGACGCCGACCGCATCATGGCGGCCGTCAAGGACGGCCGACCCGCGGTTAACTTCAATTCGATAATTAGCTAAATATAGAAGCCTTGAACAAGGTCTTCAAGGCGCTCTCGGATCCAACCCGCCGTCGCGTGCTGCAACTGTTGCGCGAGCGGCCGATGTCGGCGGGGGAACTGTCGGACCACTTCCCCGTGTCGAAGCCGACCATGTCGGCCCACTTCGCCGTGCTGCAGGAGGCCGGGCTCATCGAATCGGAGAAGTCCGGCCGGACCATCGTCTACGGGCTGGTGATGTCGGTCCTCGAGGAAGCGCTGCTCGGCTTTGCCCAGACGTTCGGCTGGGGTGTCGACCCGGGACGGGGGAGCCGCGTCACAGACCGGAAGGGGGCCAAACGCCCCGTGAGAGGAGAAGCCTGACGTGGTGACAACTCAATGATCTACAGGGCCGCGTTGGCATTGACGGCCGCCGGCACCGTCCTGGTGGCGGCCAATTGGTACGCGAAGCCAGACGCGGGGTTTGCGTGGACGGCACCCCTCGCGATGTTTGCGGTCATGTTTGCCGCGCTGCAACTGTCGCGGCGAGCCCTTCGCTCGACCGGGGGCTGGACGTGGGTGCTCTGCGGCCTCGGGTCGGCGATCGGCTGGCTCGCCCTGTCAATCGACGCCGCCGAAATAGCGACCACCGTGCTGGTGGTGGCGGCGATGGTCATGACGATCGTGCAGATGCTGCGCCTTCGCCTTCGCAGGCCGCGCAATCCAGCTCCCGGGCTCAGCTAGCGCACGTGAAAGCGCTGATTCGTGACCGATACGGTCCGCCCGACGTGCTCGAAGTCAGGGAGGTCGAACGGCCCGTTCCCAAGCACGGCGAGGTCCTGGTCCGCGTTCACGCAGCCTCACTCAACGATTGGGATTGGGGGCTGCTCCACGGTCCGTCGATTCCGATCAGCCGCGCCGCGCCGAAACCGATTCTTGGTTCGGACGTCGCCGGACGGGTCACCGAGGTGGGCGGCGGGGGTCAGCGTTTCCGCGTCGGCGACGAAGTGTATGGCGATCTGTCCGGCTTTGGCTCGGGCGGCTGGGGCGGGTTTGCGGAGTATGTCTGTGCTCGGGAACTCGCGTTGGTGTTGAAGCCCCCGCGTATGACGTTCGAGCAGGCGGCGGCGCTACCTCAGGCCGGGCAGCTCGCCGTGCAAGGGCTGCGGGCGGGGGGAGCACTGAGGCCGGGCCTGAAGATCCTGATCAACGGAGCCGGCGGCGGAGTGGGCACGATTGGCGTCCAGCTCGTCAAGTCGCAGGACGTTGAAGTCACCGGTGTCGATCGCGCTTCGAAGCACGACATGATGCGGAGTGTCGGCTTCGCTCACGTGATCGACTACGAAAAGGACGACTTCACCAGGAATGGCCTGCGCTATGACCTGATTCTCGATACGAGGACCAATCGTCGGCCATCCGAATATGTGCGCTCGCTCAACCCTGGCGGCACATACGCGACCGTCGGTGGCGCGCTGATGCGGGATCTCTTCAAGGTTGCCATCTTCGGCTTGTGGAGTCGCCCCGCCATGAACAAGGCCTTGCGGCTCGTCGGCCTGAAACAGAACCGGGATCTCCCGTATCTGAACGAGCGCTTCGAAGCCGGCCAGCTCGTGCCCGTGATCGACGGTCCCTACAAGCTGGGAGACGCTCGCGAGGCCTTTCGTCGGTTTGGCGCGGGCAATCACCAGGGCAAGATCGTCTTCACGATCGAGTAACGCCAGCGACGAATCAGCACGCGGACGTATCCGAGCCGGCGACTCCGTCTATTCTTCCCGGCGCCGTGGCTGGACCGACCCTCCTCGACGCTCTGCGTTCCCGCCGCACGCTTGCGGTGTCGGTTCTGTCGTTCGCCTCTGGTCTTCCGCTCGGCCTTGTCTGGTACGCGATTCCCGACTGGATGCGCGACGTCGGCGTGGACATCCGCCTCGTCGGCCTGTTGACGCTGGCGCAGGCGCCGTGGTCGTTCAAGGTTCTTTGGTCGCCGCTGATGGATCGCTACGTGCCGCCGTTCTGGGGTCGGCGCCGCGGATGGATGGCGGTGTCACAGCTCCTGCTCGGCGTGCTGGTGCTGATGCTGGCCGGTCTCGGCGAACGGCCCGAGGCTCTCTGGATCGTCGGGGCGCTGAGCTTCGCGATTGCGATCGCGTCGGCATCCCAGGACATCGCCATCGACGCCTACGCGGTGGAGGTGCTGCGCAGGGAAGAGCAGGGAGCGGCCGTCGGCGCGCGTCTCGCCTTCTACAGGGCGGCGATGCTCGTTTCGGGTGGTGTGTCGATCACGCTTGCCGCCCGCATCGGCTGGCCTGCCGTGAACGGGCTGCTGGCCATCGTCTTTGTGCTGATGCTCGCGCTGACGTGGCGGTCGCCGGAGCCGGACATGCAGCCCACCCCGCCGCCGACGCTGCGGGACGCGGTGTGGCTGCCGCTTCTGGGGATGCTGCGCCGGCCCCGCGCGTTCGAAATCCTTGCCTTCGTCCTGCTCTACAAGCTGGGCGATCAGTTGACGCAGTCGCTCACGAGACCGTTTCTCATCGATATGGGGTACGACGCCTTCGATCGCGGCATCGCGCTGACGACGCTCTCCGTGGTGCTCACGATCCTCGGGACCTTCATCGGAGGGCTCGTCACCACCGTGGCGGGCCTTGGTCACGCGCTCTGGATATTCGGCGTCGTGCAGATCTTCGCGAACGCCGGCTATCTCTTGCTCGCCATGCTGGATCGGCCCAACGTCGTGGCGATGTACGGTGCCACCGGTTTCGAGGTCTTCGCCGCCGGGCTGGGGATGGGCGCGTTTGGCGTGCTGCTGTTGCGTCTGACGGAGAAGCGGTTCTCGGCCACGCAATATGCGCTCTTCTCCAGCCTGTTTGCCGTGCCGCGCGTCCTGGCCGGCCCGTTCACGGGCTTCACCGTCAGCGCCATCGGATGGCCGTCGTTCTTCCTGCTGACGATGGCGCTTGGGATCCCGGGACTGGTGATGCTTGCGCGATTCGTTCCGATTGGGGTGCGAGAGCCCGATCTCGCTACCGGATCGGCAGGCGCTTGAAACTATATCGACGTTCGGTATAATGAGCGTCGGCACAGATGGCGAGACGTAGTCCGACCGACGAGGTTGATTCCTTCCTTCCGCTGCCGACGGCGGTATTCCATATCCTGGTGGCCCTTGCGGACCGCGATCGGCATGGCTACTCGATCATGCAGGACGTCGATGCGCGAACCGGCGGCAAGGTCCGGCTCAGCCCCGGCACGCTCTACACGGCGATTCGCCGCATGCTCGAGCAGGGTGTGATTGAAGAGCTGCACGACAGTCCGGACCCCGAGAGCGCCGACGAGCGGCGGCGGTACTACCGGCTCACGCGCCTTGGGCGCGACGTGGCCGTGGCCGAAGCCAGGCGCTTCAGCGAGCTGCTCGGGCACGCGCGCGCCACCAGACTCATTCCACGAAAGCTGCAGTAATGCGCGGGCCGGCCGTCTACCGTGCGCTGCTGTGGTGCTATCCGGCGGAGTTCCGTCACGAGTACGGCAGCCAGATGGAGGGCGCGTTCGCCGAGGAGTTGCGCGATGCCCGCGCGCGCGACGGCCGTCTGGCCCAGGCCGCGATCTGGGTGCGAGCGCTCACAGACCTGCCGTCGACCGCGCTGCGAGAGCACTGGCACGTGATTCGACAGGACCTTCGGCACGCGGGACGCCTTTTGGTGGCCAGCCCTGGTTTCACAAGTGTAGCGGTCCTGTCGCTGGCGCTCGGCATCGGCGCCAACACGGCCATCTTCAGCCTGCTGAACAGCCTGCTGATGAACCGGCTGCCCGTGCGGAATCCCCACGAGCTCGTGATGCTGACCAATCCCGGTTCGAGGGGCGTCGGGCGCGGCATGCAGCAAGGGGAGCGAAGCCTGGCTACTTACGAGGAGTTTCGGCAGCTCCAAGAGAACGGCGGGTTTGCATCGCTGATGGCCGCGTCCAGCTCCTTGCAGCGCGCCGACGCGCGCGTCGGTGGCGACGAGTCCGAGCCGCTGGCGGTGCGCCTGGTCTCCACAAGCTACTTCACGACGCTTGGCGTGCCGGCCGCGGTGGGCCGGACGTTCGAGGCGCGTCGAGAGCCGTCGGCAGGTGACACACCGGTGGCGGTCGTCAGCCACGAGTTCTGGCAACGCCGCTTTGCCGGACGAGCCGATGTCGTCGGGCGCCCGATCGCCTTCCGTGGCGGCATCGTCACGATCGTCGGCGTTGCGCCTGCATCCTTCCTCGGCGAAACCGTGGGCGAGCGGCCCGACGTGTGGGTGCCGCTGGCCATGCAGGCCGCCGTGCTGCCGGGACGCGACTGGCTTCACGACGAGCCTGGCAGCGTCGAGAAGCTGATGTGGCTGCACGTGTTCGGCCGTCTTGCTCCCGGTGCGACGCACGAGAGCGCCCAGGCGAGTGCGAACGTCACCTTTCAACAGGGTCTTGCGGCATATTACGGATCGATCGGCGACGCCGCCATTCGGGCGCGCTATCGCGATCAGCGGCTGACGGTTCGGGACGCGGCCACCGGTGCGTCCGCACTGCGCACCGCGTTTTCCGAGCCGCTCTGGGTGCTGCTCGGCGCGGCTGGGCTCGTCTTGCTCATCGCCTGTGCGAACCTCGGGAATCTGTTGCTGGCGCGCACAACGGCGCGCGGCCACGAGATGGCGGTGCGGCTTGCGCTTGGTGCGGGCCGCACGCGCCTGGTTCGACAGCTGCTTGCCGAAAGCGCGTGCCTCGCCGTTGCTGGCGGACTGGCCGGCCTCGTCCTCGCGCGCACATTGCGCGACGGGCTCCTCTACCTGGTTGCGGATCCCACCATCACGCTTCCATCGGCGCTCGACCTTCGCACGCTGGCGTTCGTCCTCGCGCTGACGCTGGTTGTGGGTCTCGTCCTTGGGCTCCTGCCGGCGCTGCGGATCACCGGCGCGCGGCCCGCGATCGGACTGCGCGAAGGCCGAGGCGTGGCGGGGTCGGCGGCGTGGCTGGGAGTCGGCAAGCTCGTCGTGATCGGTCAGCTGGCGCTCTCGCTTCCGCTGCTCGTCGGCGCGGGTCTACTGGTCCGCACCCTCATGAATCTGGAGCGCATCGATCTCGGTTACTCCTCTGAGAACCTGGTGACGGTGCGCCTGGATGCAGATACCGCCGGCTACGACTCGCAGCGCCAGATGGCCGCATTCGAGGCGTTGGCAACGCGCCTTCGCGCCGTTCCCGGCGTGCGCGCGGCGACCTACTCGTACAACGGGCTCTTCGGGGGGATCGATAACGGCGACCGCCTCACTGTCGAAGGCTATAGATCGACCGATGGGACGACGGCCGCATCGCGCTACGACGCCGTCGCGCCCGGCTATTTCTCGACGCTCGGCATACCCGTTCTGATCGGCCGTGAAATCACCGATCAGGACCAGACCAGCCGGCGTATGGTGTGTGTCGTCAACGAGTCGTTCGCCAGGAGATTCTTCAAGGGGCGCAACCCGCTCGGCCTGCACGTCACAACGCACTACGCAGAGATGAGCAGGACTTACGAAGTGGTTGGCGTGGTGCGCGATTCGCGCCAGGCCTCGCTGCGCGATCAAGTCGAGACCCGCTTCTATACCTCCATGGCCAGGTCCGCGGCGCGAGAGGACGGCCGTGTCACTGGCGCCACCTTCATCATCCGGCAGCAGGGCGACGGCCCGGTACTCGCCGAGGCGCGTCGAGTCATCCAGCGGATCGAGCCGAACATGCCGATCATGGGCGCGTCAGCGCTGAGCGACGCCGTGGGGCGCAGGATGGTTCAGGATCGGCTGCTGGCGCAGCTCTCAATTGCATTCGGTGTCATCGCCGTCGTCCTCGCGGCGCTCGGCCTCTATGGCGTCCTCTCGTACGGCATCGCGCGGCGGACGACGGAGATCGGCATCCGCAAGGCGCTCGGCGCGCAGCACGCAACGCTCATGGCCATGATCGCGCGCGAGACCGGTTGGCTCGTGCTCGCCGGGTTCGCGGTTGGTGGTGCGCTGTCGGTCGCGGCCGTCCGCTTGATCTCGAGCCGTCTCTACGGGGTGTCGCCCGGCGATCCGGTCACGTTCGCGGCGGCTGTGGCAGCGCTGGCGGGCGTTGCCGCGATGGCGACGTGGCTGCCTGCCCGGCGGACGACTCGTGTCGACGCACTGGTGGCGATCCGCTACGACTGAAGCTCGATCGAGCCCTAGTGCCGATACTGCGTGGAGACTTCTTTCAGCTCGCTCTCCGTGCAGCTTCCTCGCTCCCCGATGATTGCCGGGTTGTTGGAGATCCGCAGGGTCCGGGCCGGCATGACCCATGGCTTGACCAGCACCTCCGGGTCCTCGACCGTTACTTCGTAGAGCAGTTCGTTCCCTTTCCGCGTGAACTTCTCGATGACCCGCATCTGGTCGGTGTGGAACCAGCCGCCGCGGCCCAGCCAGGTCTCGTCGCTGAATCCGATGGAGTCGAGGACGAGCGTGTCGCCCTCCCAACGGCCGACCGTGTATCCCATGTAGGTGTACTCGGCTGCCTTTCGGGGATCGTGCGGCTTGCCGTCGAGCGCGATCATGCGGTGCTCCGCGTATCCACCGGCGCCATCGACCCCGGCCCGGTAGAGCATCGTGATGTCGGTGTCGGTGTGGAAGATTCGTGCGGGTGGTCCCTGCCGCGGGGTGCCGAGCGGCAGGCAGGTCATCACCGGGTCGTACTTGTTCGTCCACTGATCGAGCTCGATGATCTTGTCCCAGTGCTCGGGCTTGTAGAGCGGCTGACGCTCATCGAGCCGGGTGGCCGACATGAACGGCCAGTCCTCGCTCTGATTCGTCCACTCCATGCACTCCTTGGTCTGGAAGGGAGTACACCGCCGGAACATGTTGCCGCCAGACCCTTGAAGACCGCCGCCGGCGCCCTGCCAGGAGCCCGACAGGTCAGGTTTGCCGTTGGCCAGCCTCGGCGTCGGCGCGTTCGGATCCGCTGGCGGGGGAGGGCCGAATTGCGCCGCTGCTGGCGTGGCGAGGATGCTGAGAACGAGTGCCACCATGGTTGCCTTCATCGCAGTCCTCACTTTCCACCAGCCTTTCGCACGCTGTCCGGCACCGGCATGACGACGTAGACCTGACCGATCTCGGTGACCTTCGACTTCAGGTCGCGAACGACGGTTCCGTTGCGGCGTTCGACGATGCTGCCGGCGTACAGCGCTTCAATCTTGAACAGCGGATTGTTGAAGTCCGCGAAGTTGCCGTAGACGAACTCGGTCTTGTTCGTCCCGTGCGCCACGACGACGCGTTCCGGCAGGTAGTTGTCGAGTGTGGCCGTCGCGGTCGCTCCGGCGACTCCCGGTATCGGGAACGTGAGGACGGCCTTCTCACCCAGCCACGTCAGCGTTGTGGTCGATTTCGCGCCCGCGGCTGTCTGGCGATCGAGCAGGACGGCCGGGTTCTGGCCGAAGGACTGGGCCGGCGGCAGGCCGGCGGCGCCGGCAATGGCGGCCTTCACCGCACCGTGAGGGCTGGCCCAGAGGCGAATCAGCCGTTCCTCGAGGGCAGCCTGCTTCGGCGTGGCCTTGCCCTTGCCGGCCACGAGTTCCGCGCCCGGAATGTCTTCGTCCCAGGCGAAGTCGCCGCTCACCGTTTCGACGTTCGAGAACTTCTGGCCATTCGCGCGCGTGCACTCGATCTGCGTCCGGTAGCCGGGGACCTGGTAGTTCGCCTGCACCCGATACTTCGTCAGCGTGCAGGGCTGCCCGTCAACCTGGATGGTGCCGCCCTCGGCGTGATAGTCGAGCGTCTTGATCAGCTCGGCCTCGGCGCCGCTCCGCAGCATCCCCATGCGCCACGTCCAGTTGAAGAGGACCGATTTCAGGTCCTTGGCTCCGGGAGTCGGCGTGAACGGCCCCGCGTCGAACGCGCCCCGGCCACCGCCTCGGCCCGGGCCCGGCGCCCCGCCGCCTCCCCGGCCTTGCGGCGGGCCACCCTGTGCGCCCACCGACGCGTGCTGCGTCGCGAAGACGGCCAGAAACACGATTGCCGCCACCGCGGTTCGAAACGCCATTGCGAGTCTCCTCCGCGTGAGCTAGTCGATCGAGATCTTGAACTCTTTGTCGCCCTGCTCGATGGACCGAATGAATCCCGCAGGGTTCCCGTTCTTGGCTGGAAGGATCTTGATCTTGAGAGGCTCGCCGGGCTTCATCGAGGTCTTGTTGATCCCCTGCCGCGTCAGGTTCTGTACGGAGGCCGTCGTCAGGATCCAGTCCGTCGTCGTCCCATCCGGGTTCGGGACCGTGAGCTCGATGCTCACGTGCGGGTTTGTGAAGTGCAGCTGCTTGAGCGTACCCTGCAGGACCATCTCTTTGTTCAGGTCGTAGACACCCGCCACGGCATGATGGGCCTGGACCCCGACGCCGGTCACCAGGACTCCGCACAAAACGACGAGTCGAAGGATTCGTGTGCTCATGACGGCGGATCGTAGCAATACACACCTTGAGCCGCAAGGATCGAGGCTCTTTGGCCGTTATACGATGTTCATATGCGGCGGACCCGGGCCTCGGCTCGACGGATGCGGTTCGCACGAGCCTTGGCGCTGGTGCTGGGACTGGCCGCCATGCGTGGCGAGGCTCAGCGGCCCAACATCCTCACCAACGGCCGGAACCTCCAGATTCCAATCAACCACGGACTCCCCGATACGCCGCTCGACT
>Ga0207659_10002102_pt1 | contig 11796 bp, 9 predicted proteins | sample KBSM43metaG_FD_184330 | JGI IMG/M metagenome (GOLD analysis project Ga0207659, IMG submission 184330) | Miscanthus rhizosphere microbial communities from Kellogg Biological Station, Michigan, USA - KBS M4-3 metaG (SPAdes) (version 2) | ecosystem: Host-associated > Plants > Roots > Rhizosphere >...
CGCGCTGCTGGCTGAGGCGCGCGTACTCGCTCTCGCGGTCGATCTCGAGCGAGAGCTTCTCGGCCTCGAGGTTCTTGTTGCGGATCGCGATCAGGGTGTCCTGCTCGACGTCGTTGCGCTGCTTCTTGCGCTGCTCGATCGTCTCGGTGAGGCGCGTCAGGCCCTCGGCGTCGAAGGCGTTGCTCGGGTTGAAGAACTCCATGCCGGTCTGGTCGAGCTGGGTCAGCGACACCGACTCCAGCTCGAGGCCGTTCTTGGTCAGGTCTTCGGCCACGGTCTCGCGCACCCGGCGCACGTAGGCGCCGCGCTTCTCGTGCAGCTCTTCCATCGTCATCTCGGCAGCCGCGGTGCGCAGGGCGTCGACGAACTTCCCTTCGACCAGCTCCTTGAGCTGCTCCGGCTCCATGGTGCGCAGGCCGAGGGTCTGCGCCGCCGCCGCCACCGCCTCGGGCCGGGCCGCGACCCGCACGTAGAACTCGGCCATCAGGTCGACTCGCATCCGGTCGCGGGTGATCAGTGCCTTGTCGCGGCCGCGGGTCACCTCCAGGCGCAGGGTGTTCATGTTCACCGGGATCACGTCGTGGACGATCGGCAGGACGAAGGCGCCGCCGTCGAGCACCACCTTCTGCCCGCCGAGCCCGGTGCGTACGAACGAGCGCTCCTTCGAGCTGCGCAGGTAGAGCCAATGGAGGAGCCAGACGACGATCGCGACGACGATCGCGACGACGATCAGGCCGAGGATGAAGCTGCCGAATTGGGCGCCGGTCATGGTCTGTCTCCTGAGATCTGGGTGAAGCGCCGAGTGGTCTCGGTCAGGGCGATTTCGGTCGGCAGCCGCTCCATCGAGCTGGCGCCGTAGAAGCCGTGGCACGACCGGCACTGGCCGAGGATCCAGGCGGCGTCGTCCGGGGTCGCGATCGGGCCGCCGTGGCAGAGGACGATGACGTCGCTCCTGACCTTCCTCGCCGCCGCGGCACGGGCCTCGATCAGGGGCACGCAATCGGCCAGGGTCAGCGCGGTCTCGGCGCCGATCGCGCCGCCGGTGGTGAGGCCGAGGTGGCAGACGACGATGTCGGCGCCGGCCTCGGTCATGGCAGTGGCCTCGGCCTCGTTGAAGACGTAGGGCGTGGTCAGGAGATCGAGGGCATGGGCGCGCGCGATCAGCTCGACCTCGAGGCCGAAGCCCATGCCGGTTTCCTCGAGGTTGGCGCGAAAGCTGCCGTCGATCAGGCCGACGGTCGGGAAGTTCTGCACGCCGGAAAAGCCCAGGCCGATCAGGCGCTGCAGGAACTCGTCGGCGATCATGAACGGGTCGGTGCCGTTCACGCCCGCGAGCACCGGCGTGTGCTTCACCACCGGCAGCACCTCGTGCGCCATCTCGCAGACGATCTCGTTGGCGTTGCCGTAGGCGAGCAGCCCGGCGAGCGAGCCGCGTCCGGCCATCCGGTAGCGGCCGGAGTTGTAGATGACGATCAGATCGATGCCGCCCTGCTCCTCGCACTTGGCCGAGAGACCCGTGCCGGCGCCGCCGCCGATCAGCGGCCGGCCCGATGCGAGCTTGGCGCGAAAGCGCTCGAGCAGCGTCTGTCTAGCGATTCGGGGCATGGGCGGGGCGGGAAAGGGGTTGACGTTGCTCGGCGCTCGCCGCGACCTCGCGCCAGGCGGCGACCAGGGCGTCGGCGAAGGCCTCGTCGTTGATGTTCAGCGGCAGGCGGATCAGCTTCCGATCGGCGCCGGCGCGAAAGCGCTGGGCGATCGTCTCGAAGAGGGCCCGGTCGGCCTCGGGATCGTGAAAGGGCTGGCCGGGCCGGTCGATCGACGAGACCCCGCTTTCGGGAATGAGGAAGCGCACCGGGCCGGTCATCGCGTTCAGCTTGTCGGCGAGGAAGACGCCGATCGCCCGGCATTCCTCGACCGTGGTGCGCATCAGCGTCACCGTCGGGTTGTGGCGGTAGAGGCGGCGGTTCTTGAAGCGCTCGGGCACCGTGTCCCAGGGACCGAAGTTCACCATGTCGAGCGCGCCGCAGGAGCCGACGTAGGGTAGCGGCCGGCGCGCGAACACGTCGAGCCGGGTTGGACCGGCGGAGAGGACGCCACCGACGATCTCGTCGGCGATCTCGGTGGTGGAGACGTCGATCGCGCCGGCGAGCAGCCCCGAGTCGGCGAGCTTTTCCATCGACTGGCCGCCGACGCCGGTGGCGTGGAAGACGAGGCAGTCGTAGTCGGCGTCGAGGCGCTTGACCACCGTCTGCACGCAGGGCGTGGTGACGCCGAACATGGTGAGGCCGAGGGCCGGCTTGTTGTCGGCCGAGAGCACCGGCGGGTGGGCGATCATGCCGGCGAGCGCATGCGCGGCGTTGGCCAGCACCCGCTCGCTGATGCGATGGATGCCCTGCACGTCGGTCACCGAATACATCATGCAGATGTCGCTCGGCCCGACGTAGGGGCGGGTGTCGCCGCTGGCCATGGTCGAGACCATCACCTTGGGCACGCCGACCGGGAGTGCGCGCATGCCGGCGGTGGCGAGCGTCGTGCCGCCCGAGCCGCCGGCCGAGAGCAGACCGCCGAGGTCGGAACGGGTCTGCACGAAGCGCGAGAAGGCGACGGCCATCGCCGCGACCGCGCTGCCGCGGTCGCCGCTGAAGACCGCGGATTCGCCGTCGGGATGATGCCGCGCGACCTCGCGCGGATGCACCGCGGCGGTCGACGGCTTGCCCGAGGTGGCAAGGTCGACGGTGACGACCCGGAGGCCGAGCTTTTCCAGGCACTGGCGCAGGAAGTAGAGCTCGCGCCCCTTGGTGTCGAAGGTGCCGGCGACGTAGGCGGCGCGGCCGCTGCTGGCGGCGACGGGGAAGTCGAGCACGCGACCGCCGGCATTGCTCCCGCTCCCGCCAGCGGGAGCGGGAGAGAGGGGTGAGACGCGGGCGATGTCGGCCACCGGTGCCGCCGTGCCGCCCGCGTTCCAGCGGTTGAAGCCGCGCACCGTGCGCGGCGCCATGTCGGCGAGCGTTGGCGTGCCGTCGCCGTGAGCCCGGCGCACCGTGAACACCTGCGTCGGCGCCGGCTCGGCGTCGCTGGGCGCTAGCGCCTCGGGCTCGTCGTCGTCGCTGCCGCCGGACCGCAGGCCGAGCAGGCGCTCCTGCAGCTCGCGGTCGGCGCCGAGCTCCGCCGCGGCCATCTCGCGGGCGATCCGGCCGTTGATCATGACGCCGATGCGATCGGCCACGTCGATCGCGACGCCGAGGTTCTGCTCGATCAGCAGCACCGCGATCGCGCTTTCCGCGGCCAGGCCGCGCAACGCCTCGACCACCTGCTCGACGACCATCGGCGCCAGGCCCTCGGTCGGCTCGTCCATCACCAGCAGCTTCGGCTCGAGCAGCAGCGCCCGGCCGATCGCCAGCATCTGCTGCTCGCCGCCCGAGAGCTGGGCGCCGCCATGGCCCTTGCGCTCGGCCAGGCGCGGAAACATCGCATAGATGCGGTCGACCTCGCGCCTGTGCCGCGCCACCAGGCGCAAGGTCTCGTCGACGCTGAGCGAAGGCCAGACGCGCCGCCCCTGGGGGACATAGGCGATGCCGCGCTGGGTGATGCGGTGCGGCGTCATGCCGCGGATCTGCTCGCCGAACAGGCGAATGCTGCCGCTGGACGGCACCAGGCCGGTAATGGCGTTGCACAGCGTCGTCTTGCCCATGCCGTTGCGGCCGACGATGCCGAGCACGCCGCCCGCGAGCTCGAAGCTCACCCCCTGCAGCGCATGGGCGTGGCCGTAGTAGACGTCGAGACCTTCGACCACCAGCACCGGCCCGCGCGGCGCCGCTGCCTTGTCCTTGGCACCGGGCCCGGCCATCAGTGTCTTCCTCCCATGTAGATCGCCTGCACTTCGGCGTCGTTCTCGATCTCGTCGGGGGTGCCGCTCTTCAGCACCCGGCCGTTGTGCATCACGGTGACCTTGGTCGCCGCGCGCATCGCGATCTCGAGGTCGTGCTCGATCAGTAGGTAGCTCATGTGCGGCGGCAGCGAGGCGAGGAGCGCCACTAGCTCGCGCCGCTCGGCGGGCGATAGGCCCGCCGCCGGCTCGTCGAACAGGATCAGGCGCGGCGCGCCGGCCAGCGCCATGCCGATCTCGAGCTGGCGCTGCTGGCCGTGCGCCAGGTCGGCAACGCGGGTCTCGGCGATGTGCGTCAGCCGGGTGCGTTCGAGCAGGTCGTGGGTGGCGAGCGTCGATGGATGGCTGGGGCCGGCGCGCCAGAAGCTGAAGCGGCCGCTGGCGACGCCGCGGACCGCGAGGTAGAGGTTGTCGCGCACCGTGAGGTCGCGAAACAGCAGCGAAGACTGGTAGGTGCGCCGGAGGCCCTTGCGGATGCGCTCGTGCGGCGGCAGCTCGGTGATGTCTTCGCCGAAGAAATGGATCCGCCCGGCGGTGGGCGGGAAGTCGCCGGTGATGGCGTTGAAGAGCGTCGTCTTGCCGGCCCCGTTGGAGCCGAGGATCGCCGCCTTCTCTCCCGCCGCCACCGAGAACGACACGTCGTCGACGGCCCGCAGCGCGCCGAAGGCGCGGGTCACGCCGGCGAGCACCAGCGCATCGCCCGACAGCAGGCCGCTGCCGGACGACGCGCCGGGCTGGCGCCGCAGCCCGCTTTCGCGCGCCGACCGCGACCCGCCCTCGCGGGCGGGCGGACGCAGCGACGTGATCGACGCCATCGGAGCCGACTGCCTACTTGCGGCAGTCGGGCACGTCGCGCGAGCCCAGGCCCATCTTCTTGAACTCGGCCTCGGGCAGGCCGAGCGTCTGCGAGATGTTGGGCACGGTCTTGACGACCTTGTTGTAGAACGAGCCGTCCGGCGCCTTGGTCACTTCGGTGATGTAGGTGGTGCCGACGCCGTTGCGGTTGGCATCGATCTTCACCTCGCCCGCGGGACCCTTGAAGCTGGTCTTCTGCAGCGCATCCCGATAGGCCTTCTGGCCATTCGAGAGATCGCCCTTCACCGCATCGAGCGCCTCGAGCGTCGCCCGGGTGTTGATGTAGTAGAGATAGGCGAACAGCGACGGGCTGGGGAAGCCGTCCTTGAACTGCGCCTTGTAGTCGGCGACGAACTTCTTCCACTCGGGCGTGTCGATCGAGTCGGCCATCGGCCCGGCCGAGGCCGTGCCGAGCAGCGATTCGCGGCGCTTGCCCTTGTAGTTGAGCACCGTCTGGTCGACGGTGATCGAGCCGCCGATCATCGGCTTGTTGCCGCCCGCCTGCTCGTACTGGGTGAGGAAGTTCACCGCGTCCGAGCCGCCGAGGACGACGACGAGCGCGTCGATGTCCTTCGGGATCTTGGCGATCACCGAGGCGTAGTCCTTGGTGCCGAGCGGCACCCAGGCCTTGTCGACGACCTTGCCGCCCTTGGCGCAGTAGCTGGCCATGAAGCCCTGGACCTGCGAGTACGGAAAGCCGTAGTCCTCGGAGATCAGGAAGGTCTTCTTGTAGCCCTTGGAAAGCGCGTGCTCGCCCAGGCCCACCATCCACTGCGCCCCTTCGGTGTTGAAGCGGTAGAAGTTCGGCGCCGGGTCGGTGAGCGTCGTCGCCTGCGCGCCCGAGGAGCCGTTGATGAAGGTGATGTCGGGCTTGGTCTTGGCGTAGTTCTTGACCGCGATGCCCTCGTCGCCCGAGAGCGGCCCGATCATGATCTGCACCTTGTCCTGCTCGACGGCCTTTCTCGTCATGGCGACGGCCTTGTCGGGCGTGGCGTCGGACGAGACCTTGACGAACTCGATCTTCTTGCCGCCGGCCATGCCGTTCTTTTCCTTCAGCGCCATGTCGGCGCCACGGTAGCCGTCCTGGCCCGGCACCGCGAACGGCCCTTCGAGGTTGGCGAGCAGGCCGATCTTCAGCGTCTCCTGCGCGCCCGCCGTGCCGAGCAGGCAAGCGGCCGCCGCCGCGCCGACGATCGAGCGCAGCCAGACTCTCCTCTTCGATGCAATCACAGTTGTCTCCTCTTCTGGTTGGAAAGCTCGGGCTGCAGGAGACGCGAGCGAACGATCGCCCACAGCCCGAGCAGCCCATCGGGGGAAAACAGGACGATGGCGAGGAACACGCCGCCGATGACGAGGTTGAAGCGCTCGCGCACGAACAGGTCGATGGCGAAGTTCTGCAGCAGCACGTAGACGATCGCGCCGACGAAGGCGCCGATCGGGTGCCGCATGCCGCCGAGCACGGCGACGATCAGGATGGCGATCATCTGCGCCAGGTTGATCGTGCCGGGCGAGATGCGGCCGTTGTACCAGACCATGAGCACGCCGCCGACCGCGGCAAGCAGGCCCGCCACCGCGTAGGCGGCGACGCGGTGGGCGGTGACGTGGTAGCCGAGCGATTCCATCCGGCGCGGGTTGTCGCGGATGCCCTGCAGGGCGATGCCGAAGGGCGCGCGCACCAGGTGCTTGACCAGGAAGTAGCCGGCCAGGGCACAGCCGAGGGCGACAAAGTAGAACGGCACCGGCTCCTTCCAGTCGATGCCGAACAGCTCGGGCGCGCCGATCTTGCTGAAGCCCTGGAAGCCGTTGAAGACGGTGTAGTTCTGCTGCGCCAGGTAGAAGAAGGCGACACCGACCGCGAGCGTGATCATGATCGTGTAGATGCCCTCGGTGCGCACCGAGAGCCAGCCGACGGCGGCGGCGAAGACGGTGGCAAGGAGCACGGAGACGGCACAGGCCAGCCACCACGGCCAGCCCAGGCTGATGGCGGCGAAGCTGCTGGTGCCGAAGATCGCCACGCCATAGCCGGCGAAGCCCGCGACGGTCATCTGCGCCAGCGACACCATACCGCCGTAGCCGCCGAGGAAGGTGAGCGAGAGCGCGATCAGGCCGAGAGCGAGCGACTGGGCGCCGATCTGGTAGGTGAAGAACGGCGAGGCGATGAACGGATAGAGCAGGGCCGCGGCCAGCACGACCAGGTGGCGCGGGCGGATGCCGATGCGCTCGCTCCAGAGCGGCGCCGGTCCGGGTGCGGCGACCGTGCGCGACTCCGCACCGGCTTCGCGCAGACCCGCGGTGCGCGCCAGCGAGCCCGGCGCCGCCGCGGTCGCCGCCGAGTTCATCGCCCTTCTCCACTGCGACGCGCTCATTCGCAAGCTTCCGCGCTACCCGCTTCGGCATTCGCCTTGGGAGCGGCCCGGCGGCTCATCCGGCTTTCCCCATGATCCCGCGCGGCCTGAACGCGAGGGCGACGAACATGATCACGAAGGTGAAGACGACGCTGTAGGTCGGCGCATAGGCGAGGCCGAACTGCTCCGCCAGGCCGATCAGGAGCGCGCCGATCGAGGCGCCGACGACGCTGCCCATGCCGCCGACGATCACCACCACCAGCGAGGCGAGCAGGTAGCGGGTGTCCTCGCCCGGCGAGATCGAGAGCGCGGTGCCGCCGACGACCCCGGCGAGGCCGGCGAGCCCGGCGCCGATCGCGAACGTCACCGCGAACACCAGCTGCACGTTCACGCCCGAGGCGGCGAGCATCTTCTTGTCGTCGACGCCGGCGCGGATCATCATCCCGACCCGCGTCTTCGCGAGGAAGCTCCACAGGCCGATGCCGATGACGATCGCCGCCAGCAGCACGAACAGGCGATAGGTCGGGAACTTCTCGACCAGGGGCAGCTCGGTCGAGCCGTAGATCCACTTCGGCGGATCGAAGGTGTAGATCTCGCCGCCGAAGCCCCAGAGCATCAGGTCGGCGAGGACGATGGAGATGCCGATGGTCACCAGCGTCTGGCGCAGGTCCTGGCCTTCCATGAAGCGGAAGATGGTCACCTGGAGCAGCAGGCCGACCACCGCCGCCGAGAGAAAGCCGGCGGCGACGGCGAGCAGCCAGGAGCCCGTGTTCTCGCCGACGATCCAGCCCACATAGGCGCCGAGCAGGTAGAGCGAGCCGTGCGCGAGGTTGACATTCCTCATCAGGCCGAACACCAGCGTGAAGCCGCTCGCCACCAGGAAGTAGAGCGAGGCGAGCGTCAGGCCGTTGAGCAGGGTCTTGAAATAGAGCGGGGCGTTGTCGACCACCGCCCAGACGGAGAAGACGGCGATCGGGCCGGCGAACAGCAGCCAGAGCGCGGCCTGCTTTCGCGTCAGTCTCACGCGGCACGCTCCCAGCGCCGCTGCGCCGCGATCTCCGGCGACTTGGCGAAGACGCCGTCCTTCATCACCGCCAGGATCCGCTTCGGGTCGCGCAGGATCGAGAGGTTGGCGAGCGGGTCGCCGTCGACCAGCAGCAGGTCGGCGAGGTAGCCGTCCTTGATCACGCCGAGCTCGTCGGGCTTCATCATGATCTGGCCGCCGTAGAGCGTCGCCGATCGGATCGCCTCCATCGGCGTGAAGCCGAGGTACTTGACGAAGAACTCGAGGTCGCGCGCGTTCTGGCAGTGCGGCGTCATGGCGAAGCCGTAGTCGCCGCCGGGCAGGATGCGGACGCCGCGCTTGTGCATCGCGCGCAGCGACTCCTGGGCCGCCTCCCACTCGCGCATGTAGCCCATCTGCACCGCCTTAGCGTGGGTGATGCCCCAGGGCTCGGCCTCGTAGAGCATCGCCAGGATGATGGCGATGCCGGGGGCGACGAAGATCCGGTCCTTGGCCGCCTCGAGCATGTCGAGCGACTCGCTGTCGCTGTAGCTGGCGTGATAGATGACGTCGATGCCATGGCGCAGCGACTGCTTCACCGATGCTGCGGAGCGGGCGTGCGAGGTGCCGCGCTTGCCGCGCACCCGCACCTCGTCCATCGCCGCGGCGACCTCGGCGTCGCTCATCCAGGTGGTCTCGGCCGGCGAATCCTGGGTGAAGTTGTCGCCCGAGAGGTTGAGTTTGATCGAGTCGACGCCGTACTTGAGGAACATGCGCACCGCCTTTCTCATCTCGTCGGCCGAGTTGACGTTGACGCCGAAGCTGAACTCCGGGAACGGCAGGTGCGGCAGGGTCTCGTCGCCGAGGCCGCCGGGCACGGTGATCTCCTGGCTGGCGGCGAGGTAGCGCGGCCCCGGGATCTGGCCGGAGTTGATCGCGTTGCGCGTCACCACGTCGAGCCGCGGCTTGGCGCAGGCGGCGCCGACGCAGGAAGTCCAGCCGGCCTCGAGGTACTTCTTCGCGATCTTGGCGCACCAGAGCACGTGCTCCTCGAGCGGCATGGTCTGGATGCCGGCGAGCGTCGCCGAATCGTTCCACGAGAAGTGCGTGTGCGCCTCGCACATGCCGGGCATCAGGGTCGCGCCGGCGCCGTCGATCACCGTGGCGCCGGTGGGCGAGAGCGCCGCGGTCGAGCGGCCGACGGTGCGGATCCGGTTGCCCTGCACCAGGACGCTGCCCGAATAGGGCATCGCGCCGGTGCCGTCGAGGATGCGGACGTTGGTGAAGAGGGTGCTGTTGTCGGAAGTCGCCATGGCGTTCTCCTCAGGCGGCCCAGCGGGTCATGGTGCGTGCCTGGCGCAGGGGCGGGGCGCGGTGGAATTCGCCGCCCTTCATCACCGACAGGATCCGCGCCTTGTCCTGCAGGATGCTGATGTCGGCGAGCGGGTCGCCGTCGACCAGCAGGATGTCGGCGAGGCAGCCTTCGCGGATGTAGCCGATCTCCTTGCCGCGCTTCATCATCGGCCCACCCCAGGCGGTGGCCGAAAGCAGCGCTTCCATCGTGCTCATGCCGACGATCTTGACGAAGTACTCGAGGTCCTTGGCGTTCGTGCCGTGCGGCGTCCAGGCGAAGCCGTAGTCGCCGCCGGGGAGGATGCGCACGCCGCGCCGCCTCAGCCCCTTCATCGTCTCCACCGCCGCCTCGAGCTCGCGGTGGTAGCCCATCTTCTTCGTCACCTCGGGCGTCAGGCCCCACTCGCTGGCGTGGTGGCAGGTGTTGATCAGCCAGGCCAGGCCGGGAGCGATGAAGTGCTCCATCTTGTGCTGCTCGAGCAGGTCGAGCGTCTCCTCGTCCGTGAAGCTGGCGTGGTAGATCACCTCGATGCCGTGCTTCACGCAGCGCTTGATCGAGTTGCAGGAACGGGCGTGGGCGGCGACCCGCTTGCCCCAGGCCTTGGCCTCCTCGACGCAGGTGGCGATCTCGACGTCGGTGAACTGGCAGCGATCGCTCGGCATGCCGGTGATCGATTCCCCCGAGAGGTTGATCTTGAGCGAGTCGACGCCGTACTTGACGAACATGCGCACGCAGCGGCGCATCTCCTCGGCGCCGCTGACGATCGCGCCGAAGGCGAAGTCGGATTGCGGCAGGTGCGGCTGGGTCGTGTCGCCCAGCCCGCCGGGGACGGTGATCTCCTGGCTGGCGGCGAGATAGCGCGGGCCGACGATGGTGCCGTCCTCGATCGCGTTGCGGATGACGACGTCAAGCCGCGGCTTGGCGGCGGCGGCGCCGACGCAGCTGGTCCAGCCCATGTCGAGGTATCGCTTCGCCACCTCGGCGCACCACAGGATGTGCTCCTCGGGCGGCATGCGCTGGATCGCGTCGAGCGAGGGCTGGTCGTTCCAGGAGAAATGGGTGTGCGCCTCGACCATGCCGGGCATGAGGAAGGCGCCGGCGCCGTCGACCACCTGGGCGCCGACGATAGGCGCCGCGCGCATGCCCTGGCCGCTCTTGACCACGCGCGAGATCCGGTCGCCCTGGACCAGCACCTCGCCCATGAACGGCGCCTCGCCGCCGCCGTCGAAGATGCGGACGTTGGTGTAGTGGATGTCGGCCATCGCGATGTCTCCTCTAGCGTTGCGACCCGAGGAAGTCGCGCAGCTCGCGCGCGCACTCCTCGGGCCGCTCGATCGGCGTCCAATGGCCGCAGCGCGGCAGCACCACGACGCGGCTGCTCTTCGCCGAATGCAGCCTCTCGGCGAAGGCGCGCACCGACTGCGGCGGCGCGACGCCATCCTCGTCGCCGGTGACGAGCAGCACCGGCGCCTCGATCCGCTCCACCGCCGCCGCGCTCGCCTCGGCCAGCGCCTCGCAAGTGCGGGCGTAGCCGTCCGGGTCCTGGCGCATCAGGCTCTCACGGACGAAGGCGACGGCGAGCGGCGAGCGCTCGCGCGTCTCGGCCGAGATCGCTGCGTTGAGCAGGCCGAGCGCGATCTCGTGCATCCCGGCCGCGCCTTCGCCGCGCGCCTTGGCGGCCCGGCCACGGATCGCGACCCTCGCCGGCTCGGGCGGGGCGATCAGCGGCCCGAACAGGGCGATGCTCTTCACCAGCTTGGGCGCTGCCACCGCGAGGTGCTGGCAGACGATGGTGCCGAGCGAGTGGCCGATCCAGTGCGCCCGCGTCATGTTCAGCCGGGTGCAGACCGAGAGCAGCGTGTCGACGAAGCGGGCGATCGTGAGCGGCCCCTCGACCCGGTGCGAGCGGGCGCTGCCCGGCATGTCGACCCGGATCACCCGATGCCGGGCGAGCGCCGGCATGAGCGGATTGAAGGTGTTGCTGCTGCCGCCGAGGCCGTGCACGCAGACGACGGCTTCGCCCTCGCCCTCCTCCTCGACGACCACCCGATCGAAGACATGCAGAGTCATGGCATCGGCCTCATTCGAAGGCGAAGGTGTTCTCGATCGCACCGATGCCGTCGATCTCGATCCGCACCACGTCGCCGGCGGCCAGCCACTTCGGCGGCTTGAAGCCCATGCCCACGCCCGACGGCGTGCCGGTGGCGATGACGTCGCCTGGATGAAGAGTGATGCCCCGCGAGCAGGTCTCGATCAGCGTCGGGATGTCGAAGATCAGGTCCCGGGTGTGGCCGTCCTGGCGCGGCTCGCCGTTGACCCAGCCGCGCACCCGGGTGGCCTGGCCGTCCATCTC
>Ga0207659_10002104_pt1 | contig 11789 bp, 10 predicted proteins | sample KBSM43metaG_FD_184330 | JGI IMG/M metagenome (GOLD analysis project Ga0207659, IMG submission 184330) | Miscanthus rhizosphere microbial communities from Kellogg Biological Station, Michigan, USA - KBS M4-3 metaG (SPAdes) (version 2) | ecosystem: Host-associated > Plants > Roots > Rhizosphere >...
AATCCTCATCGAGTGAATATTCAGCGAAGCAAGAATCTGCGCGCCGATGCCGTACTCGCGCTGCTCGCCTCGGAACGCGATCGTTTCATTCGCATCGACGCCCTTTCTCCCGTGCGTCTCGATCTCCGAGGGCAGATTTGTCTGTCCCGACTTGCTCATCTGCGACAGATACAGCAGGACTCCGCGTCCTTCCAACGCGATGATCTCCAGCGCGCGGTCCATCTGCTGGTGGCAATGGCACGTGACTGACCCGAACACGTCCCCAACGATGCACTGCGTGTGCACGCGCACCAGCACGTCTTCTCCACTGCTGATATCGCCCTTTACGAGTGCGTAGTGCGTTTCATTCCCGAGAATGCTCTGAAACCCGATGATGCGGAAGTCGCCGTGTTGCGTGCTGAGAATGCGTTCGCCGACTTTCCTTACAAAACTCTCCGTTCTCAGCCGATACCGGATGAGGTCCGCAACCGTGATGATCTTCACATCGTGCCGCTCGGCGAATTCCACCAGGTCCGGCACCCGCGCCATGGTGCCGTCTTCCTTCATGATTTCGCAGATGACTCCTGCGGGAAACAACCCTGCGATCCTCGCAAGATCGACAGAAGCTTCCGTCTGTCCCGCGCGCACCAGCACGCCGCCGTCGCGTGCACGCAGCGGAAAGATGTGCCCGGGACGCGACAGGTCGCTCGGCTTCGTCTTGGCATCGATTGCGGTAAGGATGGTCTGCGCGCGGTCGTAGACGGAGATCCCGGTGGACACGCCGCGCCTCGCTTCGATCGACACACAAAACGCCGTTCCGTGCGGCGAGGTATTCGCCGTGTCGGAAACCATCAGGGGAATATTGAGGTCGTCAAGGCGTTGGCCCGTCATCGCCAGGCAGATCAGGCCCCGGCCGTGGGTTGCCATAAAGTTGACCACTTCGGGAGTGATCTTCTCTGCGGCGACCATCAGGTCGCCTTCGTTTTCGCGGTCCTCGTCATCGACAATGATGACTTTCTTTCCATCCTGAATGTCGAGGAGTGCTTCTTCAATAGTTGAGAAATTCATAATTGGTCTCGATACATCATGCGTTCGACGTACTTGGCTATGACGTCAAACTCCAGGTTCACAGTGTCCCCTGCCTGCGCATGACGCAAATTCGTATTCTCGAATGTATGGGGAATAATCGCAACCTCGAGGACCGGCGTCTTGAGCGACGCGACGGTGAGGCTGATGCCGTCAATCGCGATCGATCCTTTGTGGACAATGTAGCGCGCCGCACTCTCGGGAAACTCCACGCGAAGATTCCAGTTGTCTCCGTCGCGGTCGAAGCTTCGAATCTTTCCAACACCATCCACATGACCTTGAACAATATGGCCGCCGAACCTTCCGTCCGCGCGCATTGGGCGTTCGAGATTCACGACTGTTCCGGCGTGAAGCGAGTTCAGGCTTGTCCGTTCGAGCGTTTCGCGAGAGAGGTCTGCCGTAAAGCTTCCGGCGCTGTAGGTGCGAACGGTGAGACAGACGCCATTGACGGAAATGCTGGCGCCGGCCTTGATCCCGTCGAGGACCGCCCCTGCCTCTACCCGCAGCGTTCGAAACTCGTCCGAGTCTTCAATAGCGACGATATGGCCGACTTCTTCAATGATTCCGGTGAACATAGGCAGTGATGGTGATGTCCGTCTTTCCGGGAGTCACCGTCCAGTCGCGCAGGCGGATTGCATCCGCGAGGCGTTCGATACCCGCTCCGCCGATCGCCGGAACATCACGGCCTCCGAGGATGCCGGGCGCAACGAACGCTACAATCTTATCAATGATTCCGTTCTCGAGGGCGCTGAAAGCCAGATCAGGACCGCATTCCAGCATGAAGCTCTGAATCTGACGCTTTTCCAGTTCTTCACGGAGCAGGTCAAAACCGCCGCGAATCAAAAGCCAGCCCGGAGTTTTCTCAACGCGCTCACGCCGGTCAAGGACCACACGAAGCAGTTCGCGCCGGCGTGGCAGACCCGTTCGGTCCGTCAATTGAGGTTTGTCTTTGAGAAACGTCCCGCTGCCCGTAAGGACCGCATCGACGGAGTGGCGCAGGCCCTGCACGGCTGCTCGCGATTCCTCGGAAGTGATCCATTGAGATTCGCCATGGGCTGTGGCGATTTTGCCGTCGAGCGTCATGGCAATCTTGAGAATGCCAAACGGGCGCTTGTCGCGGGCGTGAGTAAGAAACGCTTCGTTCATGCGCGTCGCTTCGTCTTCGAGAATTCCGTTCTCCACCGCGATGCCTGCTTCGCGCAACATGGCGAAGCCCTTGCCCTGAACACGGGGATCCGGATCCTCAACTGCGCTGACCACGCGGGCCACATGGGCTTCTATTAGCGCGAGAGCGCACGAGACGGGTCGGCGTCCGGTATGGGCGCAGGGCTCGAGGGACGTGTAGACGGTGGATCCGCGCGCGGCGTCACCCGCCTGCCTGAGCGCGACGGTTTCCGCGTGTTCAATGCCGTCGTAGGTGTAGAAGCCCTCGCCGACGATTGTGTCGTCTTTGACGATGACCGCCCCGACCATTGCGCCGGGGCTGGTCAGGGCCGTGCCACGGCGGGCCAGGTCGATTGCGCGGCGGATGTGGTCGGTGTCATTCATCGCTGAATTCGTGAGACTGGAAATTTGAAAAATGGACGACCCGACGACTCAAATCCGAAAATCCCTCAAGCGGCAAAGAGTCCCTCCACAAAGTCGTCAGCGGAGAACTCCACCAGATCGTCGATCTTTTCCCCGACCCCCACAAACCGGATGGGAATCTTCAACTCCCGCGCGATCGCCGTGACCACTCCGCCCTTCGCCGTGCCATCCAACTTCGTCAGCACGAGCCCCGTCACTCCCGCGCTCTTCGTGAATTCCTTCGCCTGCGTCAACCCGTTCTGTCCTGTCGTGGCATCCAGCACAAGCAGCACTTCATGGGGCGCATCGGCCACCTCGCGCTTCGCTATACGCGTCATCTTCTCCAGTTCGTTCATGAGGTTGTGCTTCGTATGCAGCCGCCCCGCCGTATCCACGATCAAGACGTCGATCTTCTTCGCCTTAGCCGACTGCAATCCGTCATACAGCACCGCTGACGGATCCGCGCCAGGCTTCTGCTTGATCAATGGAACGTTCGATCGTGTGGACCAAACTTCCAGCTGTTCGACGGCTGCGGCTCTAAATGTGTCCGCGGCGCAGAGCATCACGCTCTTGCCCTCGCGTCGAAATCGATTCGCAAGCTTGCCGATCGTTGTGGTCTTGCCTACGCCGTTCACACCAACCATCAGAATGACGAACGGCCCGTCATCCGCGATAGTCTTCGGCACCGAATCATTGACGCTGAGAATCTTCCGAAGCTCCGCCTTTACCGCGCCCCGCAGCTGCGCCGGATCCTCCAGGGTTTTCCGCGAAACCTGCTCGCGAATGGAATCGAGGATTTCCCCTGTCGTCCCCACGCCGATATCCGCACCGATCATGATGGCTTCGAGCTCTTCGAGCATCTCGGGATCGATTTCCTTTCGACCGATGACGAGATCCTGCATCCTTTCGGTGAAGTTCTCCTGGGTTTTCTGGACGGCCTGCTTGATCTTTTCAAAGACTCCAGGCTCTGTCTTTTCCGCTTTCTCTTTCTTGTTTCCAAAAAGGTTGAAGAAGCCCATTACTCTTCCTTAAGTTTCCGTTCCATGAGGTCCGTGATTGCTTCCTGCGGGCGAAGCCCTTCGTAGAGCACTTCGTACATTTTTTCCGCAATTGGCATCTCAATTCCAAGGCGTTGCGCAAGCTGAACCGTAGACTTTGTCGTCTTGACTCCCTCAGCGATGGCACGCATGCTCGCCGTAATTTCCTCGATCTTTTTTCCGCGGCCGAGTTCGAGGCCGACGCGTCGATTGCGGCTTGCGTTTCCATAGGCGGTCAGTACGAGATCGCCAAGCCCCGCAAGGCCGGACATTGTTTCGCGACGTCCTCCGCAGGCAAGCACGAGCCGCGTCATCTCTGCGAGCCCGCGTGTTACAAGCGCAGCCGCGGCATTCGAACCCAGCCCCAACCCATCAGCGACGCCGGCGGCTATCGCAATCGTGTTCTTCACGGCGCCGCAGAGTTCGACACCCGTCCTGTCGGAGTTCGTGTAGAGCCGGAATCGCGGCGTTGACAACTCGGCCTGAAGTCTTACGCGGAGGGCATCATCGGGAGACGCGATCACAAGAGCTGCCGGCTCACCTCGAGATACCTCCGGAGCAAACGTCGGTCCTGAAAGAACAGCAACCTGCGCCGCGAATGCCGGCGCTGCGATTTCTTCGAGTATTTCCGACATCCGGCGCAGGGTGTCGTTCTCGATGCCCTTTGTGGCACTGACGAATGCCGTGTCCTTCGACACCAGGGGCAACAGCTGCGTCGCGACGGCGCGATAAAACGGGGAGGGAACGGCAAGAATGACAATTCCGGCTCCGGTCGCGACGTTGCGGAGCGAATTACTGATCTCAACGGTCTCAGGAATCTGAACGCCGGGCAGAAACACCGTGTTCTCGCGCGTGTTCGCCATGGCAGCCGCGAGATCGCTTTCATGGACCCACAGGCGTACAGGCCGCTGGACGCGGGCCTGGGTTATGGCCAGCGCCGTTCCCCAACCGCCGGCGCCAATGATCGCAAGCGGGGTCACAGCACGTATTCCTTCAGCCTGGTGTAAAGGGAACCTCCCGGTCTCAATGTGCTTTGATACAGGTAAAACCGGTCTGCGACAAACGAGCCGAATTCCGTTTCCTTCATCGGTTCGGCAGACTTCACCAGCGAATTCTCCAGACGCGTTTCCCTGGTGCGCGCGAGAGTGAGGTGCGCGCGGAACGCCCGGTTTTCGCTGTCGAAGCCGGCCTGCACGAGCCGAGTATCGACTTCGTTGGCCAGCCCCTCCATCGTAGGGCACTCCACTCCGGCCCACAGAATCCGCGGCGAGCGGACGCCCGGGAAGAATCCGACGCCGCGCACCGCGATAGACATCGGGAGCCACGTGAGACCCGTCAGCGCGGTGTCGATGTCTTCCCGGCGTTCTTCCGGGATCTCACCCAGGAATTTGAGCGTGATGTGGATCGAGTCCGTCGAAACCCAGCGCGCCGCGGTTGAAGCGGGCCGAAGCTCATCCTGAATGGCTGCGAGCCGCTGTCGTATTTCACTGGGAACATCGATGGCGATAAAAACTCGCATTAAGTCTCCATGAGCACGCGCCGTGTCATATTGAGTGCTGCCTGCGCGGCCTGCCAACGGATGCGATCCCGATTGCCTGGGAACAGAAAAGCCTGATGACGCGTGCCGGAGGGAGATGCTACGGCAATGTGAACCGTACCCACCGGCTTCTCCGGAGAACCGCCGGTCGGGCCTGCAATCCCGGTGACGCCTAGGCCGATCGTCGTTCCAATCCTCTCTCTCACACCTTCCGCCAGCCCACGAGCAACCTCTTCGCTGACGGCGCCCTGCATTTCCAGCAACAACGGCGGGATGTCGGCCAGGCTGATCTTCGATTCATTGCTGTATGTAATGATTCCGGACATAAAGTAGCGGGAACTGCCGTCAACCGCTGTCAGACGCTCCGCGAGCATACCTCCTGTGCAGGATTCAGCAACGGAGATCGTCGCCTGTTTGCTGACCAGGATCGTTCCCACAACTTCTTCGAGGGACTGTTCCGTGTTGGTGAAGATGTAGTCGCGCAGTTCCTTCTCAATTTCGACGGCGAGATCCTGCACCGCACGTTCCGCATCTGCCGCAGATTTTCCGGTCGCTGTGAGGCGGACGTCCACTTGTCCCGGTTTCGCGAGCACGGTCGTTTGAACATTTCTGTGTTTTTGATAGATCGGCGCAATGCGCGCATCAAGTGAGGATTCTGCAAGACCGGTGGTGCGGAAGATTTTCCGCGCCAGAGCCATATCTCCCGCAAGTTTGCGAAGCTTCGGGATGCATCCTTCCTCGAACATGGGCATCAGTTCCGACGGTGGACCCGGCAGAAGGATGACGTGATTTCGGCCGGCGTCAACCCAGAGTCCCGGAGCCGTTCCGTTCTTGTTTTCGAGAACGTCAGATCCAGTGAGGATGAGCGCCTGACGCGCGTTGTTCTTCGGCATTTCAATGCCGCGTGCCTTGAACCGTTTCTCGATCGCCTTCAGGCTCGCATCGTCGAGCACGAGTTGACGCTGAAGGACACGCGCCACGACTTTCTTGGTGACATCGTCTTCTGTGGGTCCGAGCCCGCCGATCGTGATGATGACGGGTGTGCGTTCGAGACATCCGCGCAGAGCCTGATCCAGATAGTTTTCGTCGTCGCCCACAATCGTCTTCATCACGACGGATATACCGATTTCATTGAGCTGCCGGGTGAGGTACATCGAATTCGTGTCTACGAAATTCGGCATCAGCAGTTCGGAGCCGATTGCGATGATTTCGGCGGACAACATGACGTCAGGGAAGAGGTTTGCCGGTAATGCCCAGCGGCACGGAGAACAGCGATCCGGACTCTGCAACGATCAGGTTGTCGTCGAAGTCGAAGGCAAGGCCGACCAGATTGATACCCGCGACTATCGGTTCGGGTCCCGAATCATTACTCCTGAACCGGAGGATGCCGCGCCGCCCCCGGTAGGAGCCCACAACGTACAACGCTCCTTCAATGTCTACGGCGAGTCCCTGGGGGCGTCCAACTCCCGTGAAGAATTTCTCCACCTGGCCCGCGGGAGAAATGCGGTAGACGCAGTCGAAGCTGGAGGTCGTCGGGCCGGTTACGTAGAGATGGTCGTCAAGACCGAATGCTAGATGGTACGCGGCAATACTGGGCTCGAGCGTTGCAAAGACGAAAATCTCCTTCTCAGGACTGATCTTGAAGATGCTCCCGCTGCGATCTCCCACATAAAGATTGCCTCCGCGATCGAATGCGATGCCAGTCGCGATACCCATGCCTTCCAGATAAAGCGTGACGTTGCCGGAGGCGTCAACGGTATAAATGCTGCCGTCGTACCGGCTCGAAACGAAAAGGTCGCCGGTGATGTTGAAGGCCAAACCCGTCGCATTCATGATTTCGGTCGCGAAGGGAGTGACGGCGCCCTTGGGCGTCACCTTGTAGACCGAAACGGGCGTCTTCTGCCCGCGCCGATTGCTATAGGTGACGTAGATATTGCCCTCAGTGTCGATCGCGGGATTGCCGACAGGGTGGACGTTTGTCGCCAGGCGCTTGCCCACTTCATATTGAAACGCTTTGCTGGCGCTTCCATTCTTTGTGACGCGCAGATTCGAGGTTCCGGTCTCCCCCGACGATTCCGGTACTTTAACAACGATCTGTTCACTGGATGCCGAGGTAACCTGGCCCGCAAAATCGCCGAACCGGACCTCCGGTATGGAAGTTCCCTGGAGAGTGATCCCCGAGCAATGGATTGTCACTTCGCCGCCAGGCAGGGCCGCACGAGGCGAGACGTTTCTGATAATGATTTCTTTCACGTTTTAAATGCCGAAAGCCTGCCGAAGCAGAGTGAGCGCTGCCAGTGCGTAGAGCCCGGCGCCGACATCATCGGCGATCACACCGGCACCGCCAGGCAGGCGTTCCAGATGGCGTACCGGAAAAGGCTTCACGATATCGAAAACCCTAAATAGAACAAATCCGGTAATGACGGAGACCCAAGAATGCTGCGTCATTCCCACGGAGCTGAAAGCAATCATTTGCCCGACGACTTCGTCGATGACAATGCGCTGAGAATCATGTCCCCAGAACGTCTCGACGCGCTGCGCTGCAAGAATGCCCGCGAAAAAAAGAAAAAGTATAGCATGCGGGAAGTATGCCCCCACTTTCGTCGCATCCATCAGCAGATAAAGGAGAACGCCGACAGCAGACCCCGCGGTTCCGGGAGCTTTGGGGAGAAAGCCGGCTCCGCCCGCGGTGGCGATGAAGACCGCCAGGCGGTCAGTCGTCGTCTTCGGGCGTCCCATTCGATCGGTGGACTTCTTCAGGAGGCTTTTCCTGAGAAGGAATTCGATAGTTGCCGCCAGCCCACCGGCCGAGGTCGATCAATTTGCACCGCTCGCTGCAGAACGGCCGGAAAGGATTTTCGGAGGAGGCAGTTTCCTTCTGGCAGGTAGGGCACTTCAGGCTCACACAATCCGTCCAATGAGGTCGTATTCCATGCTCTCCGTAATCTCTACCTTATAAAACTCCCCATTCCGAACCGCATTCTCTCCCGTGTCGTTGATAAGTACCTGGCCGTCGATATCCGGCGCCTGCGTCTCCATTCTTCCTTTCAGGAGCAGTTCCGATTCGTCGGATGCGCCTTCAAGCAGCACTTCCACCTGTCGCCCCACCATGGCGCGGAGCTTGTTCTTCGAGATTCCCGCCTGGGTCTTCATGACTTGATTGCGCCGCCGCACGGCAGTCCGTCGCTGGACCTTCCCGTCGAGGTCGAACGCGCCGGTTCCTTCCTCGTCCGAATACAGAAAGACGCCAACGTTGTCGAATGCCGCGTTGCGCATGAACGTCAGGATCTCTTTGAAATCATCTTCGGACTCACCAGGAAACCCTGTGATGAACGAGGTCCGCAGCCCGGCATCGGGATTCCATTTTCGGATGTTCTCAATTTGCCGCTCGTACACGTCGCGGCTGCCGCCCCGCTTCATCCGATCGAGGACAGTTTTGCTCGCGTGCTGGTAAGGAATATCGAAGTACTTGCAGAGCCGTGCCTCTTCCGACACGAGCCGGACGAGGTTTTCCGTCACAGTGTTCGGATAGCAATACAGGAATCTCACCCACTTCACGCCCTCTACACGAGCCAGTTGTCGCAGCAGAGTCGTGATGCCGTCCGCCATGCCGAGATCCTTGCCGTAAGCCATCGTGTCCTGCGACACGAGGATCACTTCACGCACGCCCTGATCCGCCAGGCGGTTTGTTTCCGCAACCAGGTCTTTTACAGAGCGGCTGCGAAAGCGGCCGCGAAAGCCGGGAATTGCGCAAAACGTGCAGACGTGATCGCATCCTTCGGAGATCTTCAGGTACGCCATGTGGCCGGGCGTTGTGAGGACGCGCGGAATAGTCGGCACTTCCGTTGACGTGTAAAGAGCGTCGATCGAAATCGCCGGTTCGGCATCATCGGTCTCGAGCTTCACGGCCTCGAGGATGCGTCCCAGTTCGTCCGGTCCGAATACGAAATCGATCTCCGGAATTTCCTTCCGGATATCGGCGCGATAGCGCTCGGCCAGGCAACCGGCAACGACGAGTTTCTTGCAGTTGCCGCTGTTTTTCATTTCCACCATCTCGAGGATCGTGTCGATCGATTCCTGTTTGGCGGTGTCTATGAAGCCGCAGGTATTGACGACGAGAACGTCGGCGTCCTGCTTATCCGGGGTGATGGTGTAGCCATGTTGCGCAAGCGTACCCAGCATGACTTCACTATCTACGAGGTTTTTGGGGCAGCCAAGGCTGACAAAGCCGATGCGGGGTGCCTTCCGGTTTCCTTCGGTCACGCCCGTTATTGTAGCAGGGACCGCAGTTCCCGTACGGCTTCTTGAAGGGTGGCGACGTCGGCGGGTGAGGAGGGATCCGGGCCGTAACGTGATCGTTCAAAGACTTCCAGTGCGCGGTGCAGGATAGTCCGGCAGCCATCGTGGGGAACGATTCCAATCCACTCACGCCATGTTTCGGATTGAAGACGGCGCGGGCCGTTCTTTCCGACAATGCTGACGGCGCGGTAGAACAGCGCGTCAATGATTCTGGCATCCACGCGCCCCGTTCGCTGGAGGCGGAAGAGCCACCATCGATTCCACAATTCCTGCCGCTTCCTGTAAACGAGAATGCTGGCCAGCAGAATCCCTGCATAGAGCCAGATCGCGCCCGACTGGATCGACTGGCGAACTCTAGCCGAGACTCGCTCCACAGCAATCTGAGCCCAGATCATCCAATAGTCTTTGCGCGATTGAAGGTCGGCGTGCAGCTTTTCGACGGAATCCTGGGCTTGCTGGAAGAGTTGTCCCTGGCTGTCGGAGTCGTAAGTAAGGACGTACGTGTTCCAGAAGAATCCGACGGCGTCTGCGTAGTTGTGCAGCTGTGCGATGAGTCCGGTGTCCAGTTGGTCACCGGCCGGCGGCGTGGGATCGAACTCCTTCCATCCCGTTTCAGGAAGATATACTTCCACCCACGAATGAGCATCGGACTGGCGGATGATGTAGGTGTTGCTCACGGGATTGTATTCGCCCATCAGGAACCCATTCACCAGCCGCGTGGGTACACCGGCCGCGCGCAGCAGCACTGCCATCGCTGACGCAAAGTATTCGCAGTGACCGGATTGCGCTGTAAACAGGAATTCTTCCAGCGGATCGGTTCCGGGATTCCATGTGAGATCCAGCGAATACTTGTATTTGACTCTGAGATACGTCTCAATTTTCACAGCCTTTTCCAGCGGACTACGAGCGTCGCGTGTGATCTCCGCTGCGAGTTCACGGATGCGCGGACTGAGCGTGTTAGGCAGGCGTAGATAGATCGCTTGAGCATCTGCCGACAGCGGGGGAGCGTTTGTTGTCCCCCTGGTCCGGGCAGTCGGCATATTCACGAGCTCCGACTGAACCCGATACTGCAGGCGCTGTCCCTGCTGGACTCGCGTGAATATGGCCCCGTCGGCGTCCTTGTCTATTCCCGGAATCTGACGGCCGGCAACCTGCCGCACCTGAAAAGGACCGAAGAGCGCCGTTGTCGCAATGGGTTCGAGCAGGATGTCGTACGTCATCAACTCGCCCTTTGCCGGATCCTTTCGCAGGACATAATTCCCGTTTTCGGCGTTTAAGTGCTCTCGGCGCCTTCTATTTCTCGACCATGTGACTCCGTTGAATGTGTCCAGAACCACACCGCGCCATTTCAAAACGGCAAAGGCTGTTCCCTCGATCAGTTGCGCGTGCATCACCACGGCGGAGCTTTGCTTGAGGTTTCCGATCTGTCCAAGCTCGACGCTTTCGGAAAAACCCGTGAGCAGCAGCGGTGGCGCTGAAGCTCGCGTGAAATACCCGGTGCCCACACGAGGAATGAGGAAAAAGAGTCCGGCCCCGATGACGATGATTCCCATCGTAGTCCACATGCTCATGCTGCCCAGAGCAACGGCGACTTCGCGTGAATTGATTCGCGTCTTCTGTTCGGAGCGATAAATGTCGTAGCTCATCAAGGTGGAGACGAGGGCGACAAGGAACAGCAGCAGCGTGCCGACGAACGAGATGTCCACCGTGAGAGAAGACGCAGCGAGGATTTTCAGGAAGGCCAGGATGACGAGATAGAGATAGTCCCGGTGGGACTTCTCCTGGTGCAGTTTGACAAGTTCGAGGAACAGCACCATATGCACAGCAGCTCCGATGAGAGAGCGGGAGTAGGAGCTGACATCCAGAACGCTGATCGCAACGTAGCCGCACGACAGGTAGAATGCCCCATGTCCCGTGAGCACACCAGGCAGACCTCGGATGGCACGATAGAAGCTGATTCCCCAGACTGGAATGAAGATGGCAATCGCAGGAAGATCGAGCCGGCCCGTTAGGGCGAGAGCGACGAACGCCGTTCCGACGAGGACGTGAACCGAGATTTCGCAATAGCGCTTCACGTCAGTCCCTCGCGTATCGCAGCGAAAGCATCAGCGCTCCCGTCTGCGATTCAAAAGGCGGCGCCGGAGCGTAGGCGGACATCTGCACCAGTGCCAGGTAGTTCAGGATTGCTTCAAGCGACGCTTCCGAAGATTCACCGGATGATTTCCAGTTGTCCGAGATGAGCGCCACACCGGCGCCATTGCGGATCAAATGGAACGCGAGTGACG
>Ga0207659_10002109_pt1 | contig 11783 bp, 9 predicted proteins | sample KBSM43metaG_FD_184330 | JGI IMG/M metagenome (GOLD analysis project Ga0207659, IMG submission 184330) | Miscanthus rhizosphere microbial communities from Kellogg Biological Station, Michigan, USA - KBS M4-3 metaG (SPAdes) (version 2) | ecosystem: Host-associated > Plants > Roots > Rhizosphere >...
GGCGAGCAACCCGAAGAGGGCGAGCAGCGTGACGGTGCGACGGACGCGACGATCAATCAGGTGTGTCATAGGTTTTCCTTACCGGAAAAATTCTACCTTCGCTTCGCGGAAGAAGACCGGATTCGGCGGTGCGAGTGAGATCGGACCGTTGATGCCGAGGATTGCAATCTCGAACTTGTCGCCAGCCTTGACCTGTTCGGCGAGCACGACTCGATTCGGCATGTTGAAGCCTTGAATCGTTGCGGGACTCGGCCTGCCGACGCGCCTCGGCATCTGACCATTGACCCAGGCCTCGGCGTAGTCATCGATCGTGAAGGTCAGCACCGCCATTGCCCCGTTCGTGTCGAACTCTCCAATCTTTGCGGGGACCGTCAGGTTGGTGCGAAACCACGTCATGAACAGGTGGCCGCCGCCGCGCCGTTCGAGCAATCCCTTCGGCTCGATTGTCGGCCATGACGAATCATCGAAGTTCGAGTCGCCCGCCTTCGGCGTGATGTCATAGGAACTCTTCCACGCGGGGCCGGCATTCGGCATCGGCGGCGCCTCCACGATCTTGACGTCCATGTTCTTCCATCGCGCATTGAACGCAGTCATTCCTTCCGGCGTGGCGAGGTTGACGATGTACGCCGCGGGAATCGACGGCGCGATCACGGGAAGAGGCGTGGCAGCCGATGCTGGAGGCGCCTGTGCCACCGTGCGCGACGGCATCACCACGAGCAGCGCTGCAAGTGCGCCCAACATCACCAGGATGCCGATGTCCCGATTGCGCATCTTCCCTCCTCCTCCGTAGACACGGACCCTTAAGGTCCGCGCTACCGGTGATCAATCAAGCGGCTCTACTTTGACGATCGATGCGCCGTGATTGCTGCCGACCCAGAACGTCACCGGATTGGTCGAGTTGTCCACCCACACACGCCGGATGTTGGTCGGGTTCGGAAGCAGGTATTCGATGAACCGGCCGGTCTTCGTGTCGAGGCGCAGGATTCGGTCGGACATCATCGATCCCGTCCATGCCTCGCTGTTCTTGTCGATGACGACGTCATACGGATTCGACCACGGCGTAGGGGCGGGCCATTCCTTGATCTGCCTGGTCTTCGAGTCAAGCACGCCGATGGCATTGCCGTCGTATTCCGCAAACCACAACCGGTTCTGCGCATCGACGCTGCCCCGCCGCGGCCGCGAATTGCGAATCGCCGTGCGAACGAAGTCCAGTTTCTTCGTGGCGCCGTCGAGCACGCCGATGCCTTCGCCGTTGAAGTCGAGCATGTAGAGGTTGTTGTTGTGGTCGGCGTTGATGCCGTACGAACCGATGGCACGCTTGGTCTCCGGATCAGTGAAACTACCGAAGTTCTCCCACGCGTTCATCGCCGGATCCAGTCTGAAGATCTGCGCCCGATCCGAGTTCTTGACCCACACCTTGCCGTCGACATGCGAGAAGGTCGGCGAGGCGAACGACTGCTGCGTCGCATCGGTCTGCCATTCCTTCGGTACGGACCACGTCTGCACCTGGCCCGTCTTCCGATCCAGTTTCGCGACGCCGCCCTGGTACATGAGGCCGACCCACAGATTGCCGTCGCGGTCGGCTTCGAGATCGAGGGTTCCGAGCGGGAATCCTTCCTTGATCACGGGGATCGGGTATTCGGTGACCTTGCCCGTCTTCGGATCCATCTTGCCGAGGAACATGGCGCCAAAATCCGAGTACCACACCATCCCGTCGCGATCGAGGATGACGTCATGCGGCTCGATGCTTTTGCGCGGCAGGTCGTACTCGGTGACGATGACGCGCGTCGCACGACCCGTCGGCCGCGGCAGCGTCTTCAACGGATAGGTGTGCAGGGGACTTCTGCTGCGGTTGACCGTCGCCAGCCAGTCGGCGGCAGCCTTGGCGCGCGGGTCCGCGCTCATGGCGGCCGCACCCATCGCATTGCCCGCGCCGCCGCTGAGATTCCGGCGTGCGGTGCCGACGAGCCGCTGCGGGTGCGTCAGGGTGCTGCCCGGAAAATAGCCGGACATCCTGTCGAAGACCTGCAGGAACTCATTCGCGTCGTGCGTGGAGTTGACGATCGGCTGATAGGAATGGCAGCTGTTGCAGGAGAGCAGGAACTTCTTCTGCTCGTCGGAGCCGGGCATGCTGGCTAGCCACTCGGCGTTGGTGAGCTGCGCCGCGAGATCCTTCGTCTCGCGCAGTTTGATGATCGCGTTCGAGGTGACGCCGCTTCTGACATCGACGCCCCTCGGACCGACCAGGTCATATCCGGTTGCGCGGATCTTCAGCAGGTAATCGCCGTCCGGCAGCTTTGATTCCGGGAAGGTGAAACGTCCCGTTTCGTCGGTCACGACCGAGATCGAGATGGGAGACCCTTCCCGGTGCGCGGTCACTACCACGCCTTCCATCCGGTCCTCTTCTTCGGAGATGACCAGTCCGGTGAGCGCGACGCCGGATTGTGCCCGCAGCGGTGACGATGGGTGCGAACCCGTATACATGACGAGCATCGCGACGCCGGCGACGGTTGTGAGCAACACATTGTTTCGCATGACGCGCCTCCTCGGCGTCGCGTTAATGACCCTGCTTCTGCTCCTTAAGGAACGCGAGCGTATGGCCGATACACTCGTCTGCATTGGCAGCAGCGATGTGGTACGCGTCGCTTCGAATGACGACGAGCCTGGAGTTCGGAATCTGCACCTGGTAGGCCCGCGCTTCCTCCACTGAATGCATCTTGCTGCGATCGGCGGTGATGACCAGCGTGGGCGCGCTGATGCGCTGCAGGACACCCTCTTTCGCGAGATCGAACTTCGACATCGCTTCGCCGAGACCTTTGACGCCCTCTCGATCCGGCTTACTGAAGAGCGTGTGCCAGTAGTCGACCATTTCTCGCGGCGCGTTCGAACCCAGCCTGTCGCGTTGTGGAATTGGTGACGGGTTCGCAATAGCCAACGGTTTCGCCGGCCCACCGACGACGACGAGCGTCCGCGTGCGCCGCGGATAGTCGGCCGCGAATCGCATGGCAACGCTGCCACCTGTTTTCGCGCCGACGATGTGCGCCGATTCGACGCCTGCCTTGTCCATCACCTGCGTGACGAACCTGGCGAGACTTGCCAGTGAATACTGAAAACCGCGCGGGACGTTCGAATGTCCGAGGCCCGGCAGATCGGGCCGGATCAGACGATACTCCTGCGCCATCCGTGGCACCCACGCGTACCACTCAACGCTCGATTCGTCATTGCCGTGGATCAGCACGACTGGTTCGGGCGTGCGCCAGGGTTCACCCAGCCAATCTTCACGGTAGAACAGATCTTCGTTGAAGTCCGGTGCGACCCGCCGCGCCGGCAGGCTTTGCGCACGTACCGTCTTCGATGCCAGCGTCGCTGCCAGAACCGGGAACCCGAGCAACGCCGTACGACGTGAAATCGCTCGAGCCACGTGAACCACCTTTCGGCGAGATGGTATCTCAAACCCCCACGACGGCTGTAGGATTCACCGCGTCTGGAGGGTCAAGCATGCGAAGGCCGCTCATCTCCGGCGTCGCGTTGGTTTGTCTCGCGATGTTGATCAGTCTTGCCGGGCGTCGCGCAGACGAACGCGCGGCCGCGCAGGAGCAGAAGTCCGGTTCGAACGTCGTCGTGCCGATTTTCGAGGTCGATTCCCGTTTTCCGACGATGCCCGAGCGGATGCTGCTCGGCGGCGTCGGCGGCGCGACCGCCGACTCGCACGGCAATGTCTGGGTGTTCCACCGACCGCACACGCTCGAAGAAGGCAACGCGACCGAGAACGGATACGTGCCCGGTCCGCCAGTCATGGAATTCAGCGAGACAGGGAAATACATTCAGGGATGGGGCGGTCCGGCCCATGACACACGCTACGAGTGGTTCAATCGCGGCGGTCTCTTTTCCGCGTTCGCCGAATGCGCCTCATGCACGAAGGAGCATCGGACCAACGGTGACGGACGTCCGGGAAGCGGTGAGCACGGCATCACGGTCGACGACAAAGACAATGTGTGGCTCACGGGCAACGGCACCGGCGATGGCCAGATCCTCAAGTTCACCAAGGACGGAAAGTTCCTGCTGCAGATCGGCAAGGGCGGCGTCGCTGTTGACAGCAACAGCACGGAACACTTGAGCAGACCGGCCGCTGTCGCCGTGTACGGCCGAACAAACGAAGTCTTTGTGGCCGATGGCTACGGCAACCGCCGCGTCGTGGTGTTCGACGCGGATACCGGCGCGTACAAGCGTCACTGGGGCGCCTACGGAAAAAAGCCGGACGACAAAGCGCCGAATGCGCGCCAGTCCACCGGCCAGGCGTCACAGCAGTTCAACACGCCGCACGGCGTCGCGATCTCCAACGACGGCATCGTCTACGTGGCGGATCGCGCCAACAACCGAATTCAAACGTTCACGATGGCCGGCCTGTTTCTGAAGGAAGGATTCGTGAGGCGCAACTCCGAAGGAACCGGCAGCGCGTTTGGCGTCGGATTGTCCACCGATCCGCAGCAACGGTTTCTGTACGTCGCGGACGGCTCAAACGAGCGGATCGCGATCCTTGATCGCCGGACGCTCGAAGAAATCGGGCAGATCGGCCGGCCCGGTCGCAAAGCCGGAGAGTTCTTCCACCTGCACAGCCTGGGCGTCGACCCGAAGGGGAACATCGTGACCGGCGAGTCGCAGGGCTACCGAGTCCAGAAGTTCATCTACAAAGGGCTATCCAGGTAGCGCGTCAAGGCGCGGCGCACGCGAAGTTCGCCGCGTCGTTCGTATCACCGGTTCCCTTGTATTTCGCGACCTGCGGATACGGACAGAGCGGGCGCGAGATCGGTGAGTTCGCCTTGGTCGCGATCATCGACGCGGGCGGCGTTCCCTGCTCGACCCAGTGTTCCATCGCGGTCAACGCGTCGAATCGATCCGGTCCCGCGCCTCCTCCGCAGTGCAGCACTCCTGGCGCGAGAAACAGACGCATGCTCTCTTTGGCCGCAGGCACTTTCTCGCGCACTTGATCGAAATACGCGATCGTTGACAGCGGACTTGGACCCGGATCGTTGAACCCATGCCAGAGCAGGAGCTTGCCGCCGCGACCGATGAACGTCGAGAGGTCCGGATTCTGCTGATGGACTTCTGCCGCCAAGCCGCTCGAGAGCGCCTTCATGTCACGCTCGGGATCGAAGCTCATGACGTCGTACGACGGATCGTGCTTCACGATATAGGACATGAACGGCGCTCCGAGCACCGAGTTGAGCCCGAGCGGCTGCTCCTTCGTCCCGATCATGCGGTTGATCCAGTCGCTCTCGCCGCCGCGCATCAGCGGCATCGCCGCGAACTGGCCGTCCTTCGTCTTCACGCCTGCGTAGACACGACGTACCGTCTCGATCTGCGCCTGCGTCAGGCAATCGGCCGATGGCGCTCCCTTGCAGGCAAGCTCCCCCGGATCCCACGTGCATGACCGCGGATCGGTCAGGATGCCGTCGGCCACACCATCTTTCGCGTCGCATGCGGCGAGCACATGCTTCTGAATCAACGGCACGTGCTCGGGCAGCAGATTGCTGTCCGGCTTCTTATGAAACGCCTGCACCCTGAGGATCGCGTTCGAGTACACGAGCGGTGTGTATACGGGCGCACCCGCGATCACGCCGTCGTAGTCGGTGGGATACCGCTGGACCTCGGCGAGGCCCTGCCGCCCGCCGGTGGAGCATCCCTGCCAGTACGCGTGCTGCGGCGCACGGCCGTAATAGCTCGAGACGAGCCGCTTGCCTACGTCGGTGGCGACGTGCGTCGCGCGATGACCGAAGTCGATAATCGCCTCGACGTTTGGCTCGCCCGGCGCTTTGATCGTGAATTTCGGGTCGAGGGCGCCGGTGCTTTCGTGCCCCATGTCGTTCTGAATCACCGCGTAGCCGCGCGACAGACCGTTGGCCGCAGCATTAAGGGTCAGGTTGCCCGAGAACCCACCCCCTCCAATCCCGAGCAGCTTCCCGTTCCAGTTCATCGGCAGGCGATAGATCGCACCGATGCGAGAGCCGGCAACCGGTGAAATCGTCAGGTGGACTTCACAGAACGCCGGCAACCGGTCCTGTGCGCCTGCCGGCACCGCCTTCGACGACACGACGGTTGTGCCCGGGAGCGACTTGACGAGTGCGGCGACATTGCCGCACGCGTCCTGCGCCGACGCAACTTGCGGCGCAATCAGCACGGCCGCCGCGCACAGCGGGATGAGACCGCGCACGCTCACTTCCAGCGATTCATCGCCTGGCGATGCATCGACTCAGGCGGAAGCTCGGCGAGCTCGATGCGGATCCCGTTCGGGTCGGTGATGTTGTTCAGGATCGCCTTCGTATCGCTCGTGCGGATTTCGGCGATGTTGACCCCGCGCGCCTTGAACATCGCGGTCGCCTCTTTCATGTTCTCCACATGGATCCCGACGTGATTAATCGCCGCGGGACGTCCGGGGCCCGGCTGGATTTCGAAGAACGTGTTCTTGCTGATCTGGACGTACACGAGACGCGCCTGGCCCTTCTCGTCGTTCACGCGGAACGCTTCGGGAAAGCCCATCGTCTTCGTGTAGAACGTGACCGCCTCATCGAGGTTTGGCACGTTCATCCCGATGTGGTTCACCTGGACGAGCCCCTTGTTCGGTGTGTTGTTCGGCCCCTGGGCCGCAACGGTGTGAAGGCCCACGCCCACGAGCAAACCGGTGAAGAACAACATGCAAGCACGCATCGCATCTCCTCTCATGGCGGCGTGTCCAGACCGAACGCGAGCAAAACGTTGCCCGCGCGACCGCCGAAGCCACCGTAACCCGAGTTAACGTACACCATTCCGCCTGCCACGACCGGGCCCGGGCCGATTAACGACGCGCCCTTCGCGGCGACGCCGTTGATGGAGCCAAATTCCCGGTTGGTGTCGAACTGCCACAGCACGCTGCCGTCCGCCGTTGAATAGGCTCGAAGCGCACCATCGTTCGAGCCTGAGAAAATCACTCCGGGAATAATCGTGATCGCTGCCGATTGCGCGGCATTACAGCCGGTGCCGCTGCCGCACACCGGACTGGGCGGCGGAGCGAACCAGGCGCGCCGGCCCGTGGCGATGTCCACCGCGTGCAGGCCGCCAGGCTGTGGTAGCTGGATGTCGGACACGGCAAAGTAGGCGCGTCCACCGTCTACGGCTCCTCCCCACTCCATGCCGCCGAGCGCGCCACCGCGTCCCGCGCGGTACTGCCAGATGACTCTGCCGTCCCGATCCGGGTCCATGGCATAGCCAACCCCGGACTTCTGACCGATCACGATCACGTCACGTCCGTTCACGCGCGTCAGCATTGGCGGGCTGCCAAAGTCAACATCGGGCCCCGCGACGTCCGGGCAGTTCGGATTGCCGGCGCGGCAGTTGTTGACGTAGACGTCGTTTGGCGTGACCTGCTTCATCCAGCGGATCGAGCCGGTATTCAAATCGAGAGCGACCACCGCGTCGCTCGACGATTGCGCTGGCGCACTATAGGTGTTTCCCGTGCCGACGTAGACGGCTCGCCGAGTGCTGTCAATCGTTGGCGCGGACCAAATGCCCGAGCCCGCCGGGCCCCAGAGCGGCACGCCCGCCGTGCTCGTCCCTCGGCGCTTCGACGAGTCGTGGATCATGTACGTTTTCCAGATGACTCGCCCCGAGGACGCATCGAGCGCGCTCACGCTGCCGCGAAACGTGCAGCACGGATATTGCGGATCCGCACCCTGCGCCTCCTCGTACGAAGACACCGGGACGTAGAGCCGGCCTTCATGGAAGGTCGGCGAGCCCGTGATTCGCGCAAACGGATGATCGTCGACCTTGCGAACCCACACAACGGCGCCCGTGTCTGCGTTGAGCGCATATGCATTCGCGGCGGTATCGCCGAAGAACACGAGCGCGGGCGACGACGCGCGCGGCGGTGACACAACGATAGCGGTCCGCACTCCACCACGGGCGCTGAATGTCCAGTAGATACAACCGGCCTTGGCACTCAGCGCGTACACGGTTCCGTTCTGGCTTCCGACGAACACGCGACCATCGGCGACCGTCGGTTGGGACCACGCCACGGACGCGTCGGGAAATCCGAAGGACCACTTCAGTGCGAGTCGTGGGACATCCGCCGCCTGGAGGCCAGCTTGATCCGACGGTTGTAAGCGCGTATTTGTCGGTGAAGGGCTCCACCCACTCCAGTGCGGACCAATGGCGAAATCACGGATCGGACCTGTCGACGGCGGAGACGCGCAGCGTCCCTTGTCGGCTCCAGTCACGTCGCCGCCGATGCGCTTGCCGGTGACGAATTCGGCGACCGCGCGCCGCTCCGGTCCGCTCAATCGCGAACCTTGAGCTCGCATGGCGCCCGTCATGAGCGCTTCGACAATCGCCTCCGGCGCTCGCGCGCGAAGCGCATCCAGCACCGGTGCTCGCGAGTCCGCAGCGCCGTTATGGCAGGTCGAACAACTTGCCGCGAAGATCTGAGCGCCATCTGGTGACTGCGCGAAGGCTGGCGCGCCAGCGAGAAGAACGGTGAGGAGCGCTACAGGTTTCATGAAATGAAGCGCGCAGCGTTTACGTGCGGCCACAAGCCTATGCGGTATTCGATGAGAACGGCAAGTTCCCCGGATCATCGCCGTTCTCATCGTCAGTCAATCGGGCGTCCGCGCAAGCGCGGTGTTCCGCTACGGAATACCCGTGTCGACAGCACAGCACGAGATGCTGCGAATAGTAATCGGTGTCGCCCTGGACCTGTAGCACCAGTTGCCATGGCGTGACCGTGCCGTCGAGATTCTTGTTGATCTGCGTGAACTGAGTCCGCGCTTACCGAGTCTTGAACTAGTTGAAGTCCCCCAAGTACTTGTGAGCCACGGTCAGGTCACACTTCTGGTTCGAGTGCGGCATGCCGGGACGGTACTGCCACTTCCCCGACCATTCGACTGGCCGTGTCAGATAGACGGGGTCTTCGACGACCCCTGAATACATGAGAACTTTCCCACCCTCGCCGAGGCTGAAACGTTCGGTGACGTGTTTCTTCGTGCTGCCAGGCAATCCAGCCGTGGAGAGACCGAGCGGATGTTCTTTGAAGTTGGTCGTGTCGGCGACCAGCGTGTTTCCTTCCCAATGTCCCACGGAGTGACCGTGAAGGAACGTCTCGCTCGCGGGCGGATGCTTGCGGCCGTCGAGGAAGATGGTCCGTTCCGAATCCATCCAGTCGACCTTCATCACGACACGGTCGCGTTGAACCGTGATGGTGTCAGCGACCGCGTACAACATCAGGTTCGGCACGCCGACGGGGATGCAGTCCTTCTGCGCCGTTGCCTTGGGATCGAAGCTCGCCATCGCCGCCTTGCCGGCATCGGTCAGCGGCCAGGTCCTCACCGCTGCACCGAAGGCATTCATTTCGCTGAACGGGGGAAACCAGGTGCCCGCAATGGTGGTCGCCGCTGCGTCCTTCGCCACGTATACGCTGCGCGAGCCGATGAACAGCGGGTAGTAGGACCCATCCTGCTTGATCAGATCCTTTCCCAGCATCAGCGCGTCTGGCTTCGCGCGCGCGGGGTTTCCGGCGATCGTCACGACGTCACCGACCTTGAGCGAATCCTTCGTGAACCCGAGCGGATTGAGCACCGATGCCGCTCCGGCTTCGATTTCGAGCCGCGCGGTCGATCCATCCGGCTTTTTCACCTGGAGAACCAGATAGACGTGCGGGTTGCGAAACGAGAACTCGGTGACCGTTCCGGTCACCTTGGCTTCCTTCTGGGTGTCGAAGGCTGCGGCACTGTGGTGGGCGAGCGTCCGAGGAGCAAACGCCAGCACCATCGAACCGGCCAGAAGAAACGCGGCGATTCTGTTCATGCGGCCTCCCGAGTCGTCGGCGGATTCTCCCACCGAAGCACCTCGCACGCAACACACGCGCGCGCTGCGCTCTTTGGAGTTAGGATCCGGTCCGGCTAAAGCCGGACTCCACCGACTCGGTCGAGTCCACCTTCAGGTGGACCTGCTCAAGGAGAGGAACACCATGCAGGCACGTCTCACGATTTCACGCCGGCGTCTGTTCGAGATGGTTGGCGCGGCGGGTGCCTTCGCGTTCGTTGGCGGCGCACGCATCGCATCGGCCCAAAGTGCGAAACGGATCGAGCGGCTGGCGCCCGAGCTGGACGCCATCATCGATTCGTCTCAAACAATTCGCGAGCTCGCCACCGGTTTTGGCGGCGACATCGGCCCGGCCGAAGGCCCTGTGTGGATCGCCGAAGGCCACTATCTTCTCTTCAACGATATTCAGACCAGCCGAAGGATGAAGTTCACGCCTGGGCAGGGCGCGTCCGTCGCGAAAACGCCGACCAACGAAGCCAACGGGCTGACGCGCGATCTTCAGGGAAGGCTGATCTCGGCAGAGCACTTGACGCGACGCGTGACACGTGAAGATCCGGACGGCAGCATCACGGTCGTCGCGAACAACTTCCAGGGCAAGCGTCTCCTCAGGCCGAACGACGTCATCGTCAAGTCGGACGGCAGCATCTATTTCACTGATCCCGGCGGGCCGCTCGCCCCCGACCAATTCGACGTCACGATCGCCGGGGTCTACCGCGTGTCCGCGGATCTCGGCTCGATCTCGCTCATCGTGGATGATTTGATCGGTCCCAACGGACTCGCCTTCTCGCCGGATGAACGCATCCTCTACGTCAACGATGCACGCCGACGGATCGTCCGCGCGTACGACCTGTTGCCGAACGGCACCGTGGCGAAGCAGACGAGTCGTCTGTTCGCGGATATGGGCGGGGCGGAGCCAGGCGTGCCCGACGGGATGAAAGTGGACGTCTCCGGAAATGTCTACACCGGCGGCGCCGGCGGGCTGTACGTCATGGACAAGAACGGCAAGAAGCTGGGGCGCATCGTCCACGGCCAGCCGGCTACAACCAACGTGGCCTTCGGTGGAGATGATTGGAAAACACTCTATTTCACGACGAGATCGACGCTGAACATGGTCACGGTGAAGATCGCGGGAGTGCCGGTGCCGGCACGGAAGAGGACCTCGTGAGCGCCACCTCGCGACGCGATTTTCTGGTGACGGCGTCCGCCGCGGCAATCGGCAGCGTGACGCTGGCGCAAGGCGCCACACAGGCGTCGCAGCGCGGCACCGATATCGAGAGCCTGCCGCCATACGGCAATTCCACGATCCCGCCAGGAATCCGCTCGAGACGCGTGGCGAACGTCAACGGCCTCACGGTGCACATGCTGGAAGCGGGCTACGAGCCAGCGGGGCGCCCAGCCGTCCTGCTTCTCCACGGCTTTCCTGAGCTTGCTTACAGCTGGCGCAAGGTGATGCTCCCGCTGGCATCGGCGGGCTACCACGTGATTGCTCCCGACCAGCGCGGCTACGGGCGGACGACGGGGTGGGATGGTTCCTACGACGCGGATCCCGATCCGTTCCGCATCCTCAACATGGTCAGGGATGCCATGGGTCTCGTCTACGCGCTCGGGTATCGCTCGGTCGCGATGGTGGTGGGACACGATGCCGGAGCGCCTGTCGCATCCTGGGCGGCGCTGATTCGGCCCGATGTCTTTCGGTCCGTGACGATCATGAGCTCGCCCTTCGAAGGCTCGCCATCGCTGCCGTTCAACACGGCCAGTGGTGCTGCTGCGCCGCCGCGGGTGATCACCGATGACGAGCTCGACACAGAGCTGGCAAAGCTCACTCCACCGCGGAAGTACTACCAGAACTATCAGCGCACACGCAGCGCCAACGACAACATGCTTCACGCGCCGCAGGGGCTCCATGCATTCTTCCGCGCGTACTACCACTACAA
>Ga0207659_10002110_pt1 | contig 11783 bp, 12 predicted proteins | sample KBSM43metaG_FD_184330 | JGI IMG/M metagenome (GOLD analysis project Ga0207659, IMG submission 184330) | Miscanthus rhizosphere microbial communities from Kellogg Biological Station, Michigan, USA - KBS M4-3 metaG (SPAdes) (version 2) | ecosystem: Host-associated > Plants > Roots > Rhizosphere >...
CTGTTCGCCGATCGCGACGGCGGCCCTGCGCTGTCGCTGCGCGGCGCGACGGCTTCGCGGCGCGGCCGCTGGCTGCGCGGCGCGCTGGCCGACGCCGTGCGCGCCTCGTTCTCGGTGGCGGGCGCGACCGTCGCGGGTGGGGTCGATCGCGCAGGCTCGACCGCCGGCGACGCCGGCGTCGCGTCGACGCTCGCGCGCTGCGGGCTCGTCGGCGTGGTGTCGATGCTCGGCGGCGGCGGTGGAACCGGCGTCGTCGCGACGTCTTCGTCGACGACGATCGGCGCCGGTGCTGCAGCGCTCGCCGCGACCGGCGGCTCTGCGATTTGCGGCACCGGTGGCGTCGTGGTCGAAGCCGCGGCTGCCGACGCCTGCGGTGCTGCGGGCCGCGTGATGATCTTCGGTTGCAGCCAGCCGAAGACCGCGAGCACGGCGACGACGGCGCCGCTCGCCACCGCGATCGCGACGACGCGCCGGCGGCCGGGCTTCGACGCGTGCGCCGCCGGCGTCGCGTCGGCGACGTGCTCGCGTGCGGGGGCCTGCGCCGGCTCGATCGCGACGTCTGCATCGCGAGCGAGCGGCGCGGTGCGCTCCGGAATCGCGAGCGGCGCCGGGATGGTGCCCCAGCCGCTCGCCCCGCTCGCCCAGCCGCTGTCGCTGACGACCGGCGCCGGCGTCGCCGGCAGGCCGAGCAGCGCGCGGAACGCGGCGACGCTTTGCGGCCGGTCGGCCGGCCGCACCGCGAGCGCCGCGTCGACCGCGCGCAGCAGCTCGTCGCTGTAGCGGCCGCGCGCAACCGCCGCGAGCGGCTCGACGCGGTCGTCCATCAGCCGCTCGACCGAAGACGTCGGCGTGCGACCGGTGATCGCGAAGTACACGACCGACGCGAGCGCGTAGAGGTCGGTCCATGCGCCCTGCGCCATCGTGGCGACGTCGCCGTACTGCTCGATCGGCGCGTAGCCGGGTTTGAGCACCACGGTGAGAGCATGCGTCATGTCGCCGATGACACGCCGCGCGGCGCCGAAGTCGAGCAGCAGCGGACCGCCGGCCGTGAGCAGGATGTTGTCGGGCGCGATGTCGCGGTGGAAGCACTGCTTGCTGTGCATCAGCTCGAGCGCGTCGAGCAGCGGCTCCAGCCAGGCGCGAAGCTCGTCCTCGCCGGGAGCGCCGTCGAGTGCGGCGAGCGCCGTCTTCAGCGTCGGCCCCTCGTAGTACGGCATCGCCATGTAGGCGGTGCCGTTCTCCTCCCAGAAGCGGTAGACCTTGACGAGCGACGGATGGTCGAAGCGGGCGAGCAGCCGTGCTTCGTTGACGAAGCTCTTCAGGCCGGCACGGAAGGTGTCGAGGTGGCGCTCCGACTTGACGACGATCGCCGACGAGCCGCTCACCCGCGTCGCCATCGACGCCGGCATGTATTCCTTGATCGCGACGCGCCGCTGCAGCGAGTGGTCCCACGCGAGGTAGACGATGCCGAAGCCGCCTTCGCCGACGAGGCCGGTGATCTCGTAGTCGCGCAGGCGGGTGCCGAGCGGCAGGGTGTGCCCGCCCTGCAACCGATCGGCGGCGGCGCGGCCGCGCGCGCGTTCGGCGTCGATTCCGGTGACGGCGTCGTCGCGCGAATGCCGGCCGGGAGCGGTCGGCCCGGTGACGGTCTTCTCGTCGTCGTCGGCAGTCGTCACGCGTGCACCTCGGGCGGCCGCCGACGAGGCGGCGGCGCAGGTGCCGGCTATTGTCCGTCGCTCAGGCGCAGGGCACGATCTTGAACTCGACGCGACGGTCGAGGACGTCGAAGCTGTCGTCGCTGCCGCTGCCGACGATGTTCTGGCGAAAGCCCATGCCCTCGGCGCGGGTCCGACCGGCGAGCTCGGACGCCTCGGCGGCGAGCCGCTGGCGCACGTACTGGGCGCGCTTCAGCGACAGCGCGTCGTTGATCGGGCCCGGGCCGCTCCGGCTCGTGTGGCCGACGATCGCGATGCAGCTTTTGGCCACGATCGCCTCGCGCGCGATCTGACGCAGCCACATGCCGTACGCACCGCTGATCTTCGGGTCGGACCAGAACTCGGTGCTGCCGGGGTTGAAGAGGAACTTGACGCCGAGCTCGTTGTAGGCGATGCCGAGCGCGACGATGCGGCCGAACGCCTGCTCGGCCTCGGCGGTATTGCCGAGCCGCATGCTCGAGAGGTAGATGCCGCTCTGCACGCGCAGCTGCTCGCCTTGCGGCGACGACAGCGCGGTGCGGTACTGGCCGAGCGCGTCCTGGTACTTCTCGGCGTTGTAGAGCGACGTCGCCTCGCTGATCACGCTCGCGGCGCCGATCCGCTCGAGGTAGTAGGCGTCGGCGCGCTGGCCCGGCGTCGTGGTGGTGGTGGTGGCGTAGCCCTCGACGACCTTGTCCTTGATCAGCACCGGAACGTCGCGGTAGTAGCGGGTCGGCGTCTGGTCGAGGTTCTCCTCGCGCGCGAGCGACCACGCCTGCGCGACGACAACGCCGCTCCTCAGCTCGGTGAGCGCGAGGTTCAGGCGGACCGTGGGCTTGCCGAGCGGCGCGGTCGGCACGCGTGCGATCGTTCCCGTCAGCAGGTATTGCGCGCGCGCGAGGTTGGCGGCCTGAAAGGTCAGGAACTCGAACTGCGGATAGAGGCTCGCCATCCGCTGCACGACGCGGCGCTCGAACAGCACCGTCGCCTCGGTCTGCTGGCCGGTGATCGTGTCGATCATCGGATCGATGATCACGGTGCGCCGCGTCAGCTTCGGGTCGGGCTTGGTCAGCGTCGACTCGATCTTGGCGAGGAACGCCGGCAGCTTTCCGGTCTGCGCGACGAGGCGGTCGGTCGCATCCGACGCCGCCTTCTCGAACGTCTGCGGATCCGACGACGTGCACGCGGCGAGCGCGAGCGCCGCGAAGGCGAGGACCGCGCGTGCGAGCGAGCGGATCACTTGCATTCGCGCTTGAAGAAGTCGGTCTCGGCCGGCGTGATCTTCTCGAGCGACGCCTTCTGCAGGATCTCCATGCAGCGCGTCTGGCGCTCGAGCGGCGTCGTCACGACGATCGGCGCCGTCGCCACGGCTGCTGCCGTCGCCGCTGCAGAGGTCGCAGGACGCGACGCGGGCGGCTGACGCGTCGGCCGTGTCGTCGCCGATGCGTTGCCTGGTACGTGTGGCGCGACCGTCGTCGAGGGCGCGTGCGACACCGTGGTCGCTGCCGGCTTCGGTGACGGCGTCGTCGCGGTCGACGTTGCCGCCGGCCCGGCCGCTGTCGCTGTCGTCGTCGGCGCCGCTGCGCGCGTCGCCGCCGACGCGGCCGGAGCAGTGTGCGCCGCCGCCGACGCTGCGACGGCGCCGCGCGGCGGCGGCCGCGTCGCGAACTGCAGCACGAGCGCGGCGATGCCGATCAGCGCGCAGGTGCCGGCGACGATCCCATAAAGCGCACGCTTGCCGATGCCGCGCGCGTGCACCGTCTGCTGCATCCACGACGGCGCTGCGCCGTCGGCCGCGATCGCATGCGGCACCGGCTTCGTGACGGGTCGCTGCTCGGCGGCCGCGACGCTCACGACGGGCGCGGCAGGCGCTGCCGTGGCAACCGGAGGCGGATCGGGAACCGTGACCTCGTTGCTCCGTGCCGGCGTGCCGATGAACGGCTCCTGCATCAGATCGGGCGCCGGCGCGAGCGACGCGACTTCGGGCGCCTCGATGTCGCCCATCAGCGCGCGGAACTCGGCATGCTCCGTCGGCCGCCGGCGCGGCTGCACCGCCATCGCTGCGTCGACCGCGGCGAGGAAGCGATCGCTGTAGAGGCCGGCGGCGACCACTGCGAGCGGCCGCATGCGGTCGTCGGTGAGGCGGTCGGCCGCAGGCGGCGGATCGGTGCCGGTGATCGCGGCGTAGATCAGCGCGCCGAGCGCGTACAGGTCGGTCCAGGGGCCGCGCGTCGTTCCGGCGGCGCTGCCGTACTGCTCGATCGCGGCGTAGCCGGGCTTGAGCGCGGCCGCCGGCGTGTGCCGCATCGCCTCGATCGCGTGCGTCGCCGCCGAGAAGCCGAGCAGCACCGGGCCGAACGGCGTCATCAGGATCTCGTCGGGACCGATGTTCTGGTGCCAGACGCCGCCCTCGTGGAGCAGCGACACGCCGTTCAGGATCGGCTTCAGCCAGGCGCGCAGCTCGTTCTCGCTCGGCACGTGGCCGAGCTCGGCGAGCGTCGTCTTCAGCGTCGGGCCTTCGTAGTACGGCATCACGACATACGCCGTGCCGTTCTCCTCCCAGAAGCGGTAGATCTTGACGAGCGCCGGATGGTCGAAGCGGGCGAGCACGCGCGCCTCGTTCAGGAACGCGCGCATCCCGGCCTTGACCGCATCGAGCTGGCGATCCGAGCCGACGACGACGTTGGTCGAGCCCGGCAGCCGTCCTGCGAGCGCCGCGGGCATGTACTCCTTGACCGCGACCCTGCGCTGCAGCGCGTGGTCCCAGCCGAGATAGACGATGCTGCAAGCGCTCTCGCCGATGAGCGCCTTGATCTCGTATTCGCGCAGCTGCGTGCCGGGCGGCAGGATGTGACCGGGGAGAGCGGCAGGCGCGCGAACGGCCTCGAGTTCGTGGACCGTTGACATCGGGATGGGGATCAGCTCCTGACGGACGCGGCGTCGTCGCGATCGCCGCATCGATACCGCTCGGCATTGTCGCCGCGCCGTCCCGAGGCACCGCGTTCGCGGCCCCTCGCGCGGCGCAACAAAGTCACGTCACCGGCGCTGGAGAGATGTCGTCGCGCGACGCGGCAGCGCTGCGTCGGCGAAACATGCCGAATCCTTCCATCGACAGGACGGTCTCACCGGCCTGATTCATCACGTCCCAGTGCGAGCGGATCATGCCGACGCCGGGCCGGCTGGCGAGCGGCCGCGACTCGAGGACTTCGAGGCGGATGCGCAGCGTGTCGCCCGGATACACGGGCTTCAACCAGCTCAGCTTCTCGACGCCGGGCGAGCCGAGGCTCGCGGAATCGAGCAGGTAGCCGTCGCACATCATGCGCATCGCGATTGCGCAGGTGTGCCAGCCGCTCGCCGCGAGGCGTCCGAAGAGCGACGCTTCGGCGGCGGCATCGTCGAGGTGGAACGGCTGCGGGTCGAACTCGCGCGCGAAGGCGAGCACCGCCTCGCGGGTCACCCGGTAGGCGCCGAACTCGCGGACCTGGCCGACCGGAAAGTCTTCCCAGAAGAGATGCGGCGTGCGCGCCGCGGCGGCGGGTTCAGAAGGTGGCGACACTGCGGGCTGCGCGATCGAGCGAGCCTCGCAGGATAGCGACGCGGCGCGCGCCGCGTCGGACGCGGGCGCTAGCGGCCGAAGAAGTGGCGGAAGACGTCGGGCTCGAGCACCTCGCGGATCGCGACGCCCTTCAGCGGCTCGCGAAACGGCTGCGACGGCGCCGGCCGCTCGAGTTCGGCGGGACGCGTCGCGTCCCACACCGTCCCGGCCGGCGCGCTCGCGAGCGGGCGGACGCGCTGCGCGAGCGAGGGGAGCTCCTCCCATTCGATCGTTCCGGCCGGCGCGGCGGCGCGGAACGCGTGCGAGAAGTGGAGCGTGGACGGGGCGTGGCGCATGACAGTCATCCTGAAGATGGACTGCCGCGATGATCGGCGGGGCGCTTGCCGATGAACGGTCGAACAGCGCCACCGGCGCCCGCCAGATCACGCCGCGCGGGCGCGACGTGATCGATTGCACGCCGATCAGCGCATCCGCACCTGGCCGTGTTCGCCGAGCTGCGTCGGCGGCTTGTGGCTGACCGCCGCCTTGGCCATCGCGAGCAGCTGCACGAGCTTGCTTTCCTTGACGTCCCAGTAGTCGGCGTGCGCGATCTTCACCTGCACCAGCGCCAGGTCGGGGTCGGTGGGGCCGCCGGGAAACCAGGCCTCGACGATCTTGTTCCAGAGCTCGCGCTTCTTCGCGAGGTCATCGACCTCGGCCGCGCTTCCCGAGACCGAGACGTAGGTGTCGGAGCCGGGGTCGGCATAGGTCGCGACCACCATAGCGTCCGAGCGCAGGTCGTCGACCGGATCGCCGCTTCTCGACATGAAGAACCAAAGGCTGTCGTCGCTGCCGAGCTCCTTGTTCTGCGTCGTCATCGGCCGCGCGTGGAGGTGGCCGTTGCCGTGGCGCGTCGTGAACATCGCGAACTTGATGTCCTTGATCATCTTCCAGAGCTTGTCGCGCTTGTCGTTCTCGTTCATCGCCGTCCTTCGTTGCTGCGGGCCCGCGGCCCGTCGCCCGATTGCAGCATCGGCAACGAGAAAGCCCGGTCGGGAAGGTCCGGTCCGGGCTGTAGGACGGCTTCGGCTTCGAGGCGCCGATGCGCTCACTTCTTCATCGGCTCTTCCTTCTTGGACATCGCGTCCTTCTTCATCATCTCGTCCTTCTTGACCATGTCGGCGCACATGGCGTCCTTCTTCATCATGGCGTCGTCTTTCTTCGCCATCGCGTCCTTCTTCGCCATTGCCATGTGGTCCTTGCACTCCTGCAGGGTCATGGACTCCTGCTTCATCATGCCGTCGGCCTTCTTCATCTCGTCGGCGGCCCAGGCGCCGCCGGCCAGTGCGCAGCAGGCGACGAGGACAGGGGTGATCGTTCGCATCGACAGTCTCCTCGCGTGAAGTGATCGCGGCCGAACAGCCGCCGCCATCGGTCGGCGGTCGGTCGCGAACCTTACGGCCGAGGCGCGCTGCCAGCTATTCCGACGCGCCGGACGCCGAGAAGTGCTCGGCGGCATGGCGAAGATCCTTGAGCCACGCCGCGTACGCCGCCGCCTTGTCCTCCGGCTCGACGCGCAGCAGCGCCGACGGATGCAGCGTGATGAGGACGCGGCGGCCGTCGCTGCGCACGAGCCAGCGGCCGCGCTCGCGCAGCACCGAGATCGTCGTCCCCATCAACTGGCGGGCCGCGGTCGCGCCGAGGGCGACGAGCGCGCCCGGATCGACGAGCTCGATCTCCCGTTCGAGCCAGTGCAGGCAGGCGGCGGCCTCCTGCTGCGCCGGTGTCTTGTGGATGCGGCGCTTGCCGCGCAGCTCGAACTTGAAGTGCTTGACCGCGTTCGTGATGTAGACCTCGCGGCGCGGGATCGCGAGCTCCTCGAGCGCGCGCGCGAGCAGCTGTCCAGCCGGGCCGACGAAGGGTCGGCCCTGCAGATCCTCCTGGTCGCCGGGCTGCTCGCCGACGAGCATCAGCCGCGCTTGCCGGCTGCCTTCGCCGCCGACTGCCTGCGTCGCGTGCTCGCCGATCGGGCACTCGCGGCAGCTCTGCAGCGCCGCGTTGAGCGCCGTCAGGCTGCGCGGCCGCTCGCCGCCGGGCGTCACCGGATGGCCCGGCGTCGGCTGCGGCTCGGTCGCCGGGCGCCGCTTCGGGTCGGTCGGTCCGCGCGCGATCATCGTCATGCTCCGTTCGTCGGCACTGCTCGCCAGCGGCTCGATCAGCTCCGCCTCGGGAAGGTTCTTCCAGTAGCGCTTGGGCATTTCGCGCGCCAGGGTCCGCAGCTTCAGGCGCGCCGGGTTGAAGATGCTGCGGTAGTACGTCAGCCAGAGCTGCTCGCCGGCGTCGGCGGGGGGCGCCTCGTCGCGACGGGCGCCCGGGCCGAACGCGAGCGCGGCGCCGTCCCAGCGGATGCTGCGCTCGGGGGTCAGGATCGCCCAGCGCATGGCGGTGAAGCGGCGGGCGAAGAACGGCGCGACCGCCTCGACGATGTGGTGCTCGGGCTCGAACCAGGCGATGTGCAGCGGCGCGCCGATCGCGCCTTCGCCGTCGGGCTCGGCGATCGGCCGAAACCGGACGAACGCCTTCATCTTGTGGAGGTCGCGGCGGACGTCCTGCGACAGCGCGTCGGCGCGCAGCCAGTCGGGGTCGAGCGTGTCACCGCGCAGCGCCGGCTCGAGCTGCAGCCGCCAGAGGAGTCGGTAAAGAAGGCCGAAGCGCTCGGGGTCGCGGTGCAGGATCGCGCTCTCGGCGAGCGGCAGGAATGCCGGCGGCACGTGAACCGGAGGCGGGGACGACGCGCTCGTCGCGTCGTCGTCGCCGGGAGTCTCGAAAAGGTCGCCCTCGATGTCGTCGGCACATTGCCAGACGACGCGCTCGGGCGCGATCTGCTCGGCCCAGAGTGCGCGGCAGGCGCGACGGAAGCCGGCGAAGTCGACCGCGCTCGCGAGCCGCACGGTGCGCACGTCGCTCGCCGCCGAAGCTCCGAGCGACGATGCGCCTGCGTCCGCGGTCATGGCGACGAGCTTAGCGCTCCTTGCGGCTCGCCTGCGGCGAAATCGAACAGCGACGCCTGGCTCGGCGTCGGGTGCACGGCGGCGGCGAGGCGACGAGCGAGGTCGGACGCTGCGAGCGACTTGCCCGGTCGATGGTCGGCGACCTCGACGAACGCGATCGCCTTGACGAGCGGAATGTGCAGCCGCTCGAGGTCGGCGAAGCGGAGCTTGCGGACGCGGCGCGCCGCGACGATGCGCGCGACCGCGCGCGTGCCCAGCCCGGGAACGCGCAACAGCAGCTCCTTCGGGGCGCGGTTGAGGTCGATCGGGAAGCGCTCGCGATGCGCGAGCGCCCACGCAAGCTTCGGGTCGACGTCGAGCGCGAGCATGCCGCCGGGAGCGACGATCTCCTCTTGCGCGAAGCCGTAGAAGCGCATCAGCCAGTCGGCCTGGTAGAGGCGATGCTCGCGAACGAGCGGCGGCGCCTTGAGCGGCAGCGCGCGCGCGGCATCGGGGATCGGGCTGAACGCCGAGTAGTAGACGCGCCGCAGGCGGTACGCGCCGTACAGCGCCGCGCTCGTGGCGAGGATCGTCGCGTCGCTGGTCGCGTCGGCGCCGACGATCATCTGCGTGCTCTGCCCGGCCGGCGCGAAGCGCGGCGGCCGGGCGCGCCGCGGCGCGAGGAGCGGCTGCGATGCCGGCGGCGCCGGCCGCGCCGCGTCCTTCGCGGCATCGATGTGGACGCGCAGGCGCGCCATCGAGCGGCGAATCGCGGCACGTCCTTCTGCGGCGCGAGCGTGGCGAGCGATTGCTGGGTCGGCAGCTCGACGTTGATGCTGAGGCGGTCGGCATACCTCCCGGCGCGCTCGAGCAGCTCGTCGCTCGCCTCGGGGATCGTCTTCAGGTGGATGTAGCCGCGGAAGTCGTTCTCTTGGCGCAGCACGCGCGCGACCTCGACGAGCAGCTCCATCGTGTAATCGGGCGAGCGGATGATTCCCGAGCTGAGAAAGAGCCCCTCGATGCAGTTGCGGCGGTAGAAGTCGAGCGTCAGCTGCACGACCTCGTCGACGCTGAAGCGCGCGCGAGCAACGTTGCTCGAGACGCGGTTGACGCAGTAGAGACAGTCGTAGACGCAGAAATTCGTGAGCAGGATCTTCAGCAGCGAGATGCAGCGCCCGTCAGGCGCGTAGCTGTGACAGATCCCGGAGCCTTCGGTCGAGCCGATGCCGTTGCCGTCGAGCGAATTGCGCTTGTCGGTGCCGCTCGACGCGCACGACGCGTCGTACTTGGCGGCGTCGGCGAGGATCGCTAGTTTTCGGTCGAGGTGCACGGGAGGCGCGAGGACAGGACTGTACGAATATACAGTCATCGCCCCGCGCGCCCACCGGACGGCAGCGCGAACGCCCCGCTGAATTACGAACGCTCGAAGATGAGACCGGCCTTCTCGCTTTCGGGGGCGGCCTCGGTCGGCGGATGGTCAGGCGGTCGTGCGTGGACATCGGCGGGCGTGAAGACGACCGGGGCACCGTCGTCGCCTTCGGTTGGCTCGGCCTGGTCTCGCGTCACGTCCGCCGCGCCGCGCGCGCTGTCGGCCGGTCCTTCGCCACGCGCTGTCGGCGGGTCGCCGTCGGTGGCCGGGCCGAGCTGCGGCGCCGCATCCTCGGGCACCTGTTCACCATAGCCCGCACCGTAGTGCCCGGGCTCCTGATCGGGATTCGGAGTCGAAGTCCGCGTCGAGTCGGCCATGCCCGTCTCCTGCAACGTCGATCGCGACGTGCGGCAATCGACGCGCCTGCGCGACGTCGTGCGCTCACGCGGGGACGTGGAAGACCTGGCGCAGATAGGCGAGGAACGTCTCGTCGTCGCAGAGGAGCTTGCCGGGACTGTCGGAGAGCTTGGCGACCGGCTGCCCGTTCGCGCTGGTGAGCTTCATGACGATGTGCAGCGTCTTCAGGCCCATGTCGTTGGTGAGATTGGTGCCGATGCCGAAGCCGCATGGCGCGCGGTCGGCGAAGTGGCGGTAGAGCGCGAACGACTTCTCGAAGTCGAGGCCGTCCGAGAAGACGAGCCGTTTCGTGCGCGCGTCGACGCGCAGCCTCTCGTAGTGCGCGAGCGCCTTCTCGCCCCAGACGAACGGGTCGCCCGAGTCGTGGCGCAGACCGTCGAAGAGCTTCGCGAAGTAGAGGTCGAAGTCGGCGAGGAACGCGTCCATGCCGACGACGTCGGTGAGCGCGGTGCCGAGGTCGCCGCGGTATTCCTGCACCCATGCTTCGAGCGCGGCGCGCTGGAAGTCGCGCAGCCGCACGCCGAGCGTCTGGAACGTCTGCAGGTACTCGTGCGCCATCGTTCCGATCGGCACGATGCCGAGATCGCGCGCGAAGAGGACGTCCGAGGCGCCCTTGAAGTATTCGGGCACCTCGCGCTTGAGCGTCACCAGCACCTCGCGGTGCCATTCGTGCGAGAAGCGCCGCCGCACGCCGAAGTCGAAGAACTCGAACGGGGTCGCCCGCCGCGGCTCCTTGGCGAACTCGCGCAGCAGCGCGATCTTCGCCGCCAGGCGCTTGCGGCCCTCGGCGAGCGCCGTCTTGGCGTCGAAGCGGCGGAAGTAGAGCTCGTTGACGATCGCGAGGACGAAGATCTCGAACGCCATCACGTGGACCTGCGGTCCCTTGGCGATGATCTCGAGCGTCTTGCCGTCGGGCCCTGGCCGCGCGCTGATGAAGTCGCGCTGGAAATGGAAGATGCGCAGGAAGTCGACGAAGTCGGAGCGGATGAAGCGCCAGCTCCTCAGGTACGAGAGCTCGTCGGGGCGGAACTGCAGCGCACAGAGCGCGTCGAGCTCGCGCTCGACTTCGGGGACGAGCTCGGCGAGCGGGAATGCCGGCTCGTTGCGACAGAGGAAGGTGTACTCGGCCTGCGTCTCGGGATGGCGATGCAGCATCGCCTGCCACATCGTGAACTTGTAGAGATCGGTGTCGAGCAGGCTGGTGATGACGGGTTGCATCGCGCGTTCGTCCGTTCCCGCCGACGATACCAAGACCGCCGACTTGGCGAGCGTCACTCGATCAGCAGCTCGACGCGGCCGTCCGCGACGCGCGCCGGCCACGTCGCGAGCGCGACCTCGGCCGGCGCCGCGGTCGCCTCGCCGGTGCGGACGTCGAAGCGGCCCTGGTGGTGCGGGCACTCGATCTCGTGGCCCTCGAGGAAGCCGTCGCAGAGCAGCGCATCGCCGTGCGTGCAGCGGTTCGCGGTCGCGAACACGGTGTCGCCGACGAGGTGAAGTGCGATCTCGCGGCCGGCGGCGACGACGGCGATCGAGTCGCTGGCCGCGAAGTCGTCGAGCGTCGCGACCTCGGTCCACGCCGCGCTCATAGCGGGTAGATGATCGAGTTGGGGATCATCTCGCTGTCGTAGACGATGGTGCGGCTCTGAAACTTCCACCCCGCTGGCGTCTCGACGACAACGTCGATCGTGCGGCCGACGTTGAACACCGTCGTCGGCCCGTCGAGCTTGGTGCGAAAGACCGCGTAATTCGCTTCGCACTCGATCCTGCCGGCCGCGCTC
>Ga0207659_10002111_pt1 | contig 11781 bp, 10 predicted proteins | sample KBSM43metaG_FD_184330 | JGI IMG/M metagenome (GOLD analysis project Ga0207659, IMG submission 184330) | Miscanthus rhizosphere microbial communities from Kellogg Biological Station, Michigan, USA - KBS M4-3 metaG (SPAdes) (version 2) | ecosystem: Host-associated > Plants > Roots > Rhizosphere >...
GACAGGTGAGTGAGCCTATTGAAGTCGCGCACAGCAACAAGAACGCATCCCGGTCGCGCGCCCACCTTCTCATTCTCAACATCGGAGCACACATCCAGGTTGAACTGCTCCAGCCCCTTGTGCCCTCTCCGATGGGTCAGTCTCTCCGAGATGGTGAAGATGACGAACAGGACCAGCATGAAGATCACTCCAGAGATGGTGGCGATTCGTTTCGAGATCAGATTGGCAATGGCGACAAAGAATAGAATTCCTGTCGTGAGTGCCAGGCCAATGGGCACCTCGAACTTTCCGAGCCGAATATTGAGCGGAGTCTTGTACTCCTGGTCCTTTCTCTGAAATCGCAGGACGAGCACGCTAAGCGCCTTGAGGAAGAAGCTCCACACAATACCGAAGGCGTAGGCCTCACCAAGCAGATAGACGTCGCCACGACTCAGAATGACGGTGACAATTTGAAGGACCGTGATGAGATTGATGATCCTGTAGCTGGTTCCATATTTTCGGTGGGGCTTCTGAAAGGCGGGATGCAGGACGCCGTCTTCCGCAACCCGGTTCATGACACCGTTCGCCCCAATGATGGATGTGTTTACGGCTCCCGATAGAATCAACACCCCGACAATCACCACAAAGGCGTGAAACATCAGTCGAAGGATCTCCGGCCCGGCAAGATGCATGGCCAAACCGCCGAGCAGGTTGTCCGCGTACATTCTGCGAGTGGCATCGGGGATGATCATCGACGCCAGAAGCGTCAACCCGCCCGTACAGACAATGGCATAGATGCAAACCAGGTTTCCTGTGATCTTCAGGTTCTTCAGCTTGGGCGACGCGATTTCACGGTAGACCTGAGCCAGAGTCTCAAAACCACTCATTGAAAGCAGCGAGTGACCAAACGCGATGATGATGGCGACAATCGGAATCGTCCATAGTCGCGTCTGCGCAAACCATCCCAGGCTCTCATCGGTAAACTTCAAATTCGAGGCAACAGGCGCCGGTGGGATTTGCGCCGGGCCACGGACGATGAGGGTCACGCCGCACCAGACAAGGAACACCACAACCATCACAGTCGTGATTTCCATGATACGCAGCGCCTTCCCGCTCGATTCCGGAATACCTTTGATGTTATGCCACCAGAAATAGCACGTCACCGATATGGCAAAAATCACGGCGAGGAGTTCGGGCGGCACTCGAAAGCCGGACTGCAGCAGTTCGCTTGTCTCGTTGATCAGACGGCCAAGGTATTGCCCCGCACTCACGCTGCTGATTGGCCCTGTCAGGATGTAATCAAAAAGAAGCGCCGATACCGACAGCCTCGCCACGAAAGGTCCCATCGCGTCGCGAACGACAACATACACGCCTCCGCGGACAAACATGCTGCTGCTTTCCATGTAGACCGACCGCACCGCGAAACTGAACAACATCACTCCCAAAATGAACCAGGGCGCACTCGGCCCGATGGCCTGTTCAACGATGCCACCCACGTAGAAAACGGACGAGCCGAGATCATTCAGAACGATGGCTGCGGCGCGCCAGAAAGAAATAAACGAAAGCATCACCGTGCTGGCGACAATGACTTTGGTAGCGGTGCTCCGTGTTTGCGTGGACAAAATGAATCTCTCCTGTCTAGAAATCTGCGAGCACGACGTGATGACCCCGGCGCCGGAGTTTTCGCGCCAGACGCTTGGACTTTTCGAACAGCCATCGATTCCGGCTTCCGATCACGATAAGAGACGCTGGCCTCAACATGTCCAGGATCGACTGATGCGGATCCCGGCTGAGATACACAAAGGCGTCGATCTGAATCGTCACCACCGACGCCAGTTCACGAATGCGCCTGCAGACGAATTCCAGGGACACCGGAGGCCTTTCGAGCGGCAGAGGGTGGGGAACGGTAAGCGGAACCAGCAGGACAATCCTTGCAGGCAGATTTGTCGACAGGGCCACCGCCGACCGGAGGGCCGCCGTGGTCTCAGCCATTTCGGTGAACAGAACATAGATCCGCAGCGACGCGGCTTCGGCGGGAGGATCCTTAACGAGAGGGTGAAGACTGCAAACTCTTGAATCGTGAAAAACTGCGCGAAAAGCGTGAGTCGATGTTTCTGTCATATCTGCTCGACTCTTCCACTCTAAAGCTCGGGGCGTAAGGAATGCATAATGGTCCCATCAGGACTTCATGAGGAAAGAAGGAAGGCGATTCAAACCGACCTGAGGTCAACGAGAGCTTTTATTTTGACCGCCGTGCGACCTCAGTTCTGTATGCCTTTCGCATGCGCTCGACGCGATCAAGGAGTCCGGCGCACAGCGCATCAATGTTCAGCGCGGCCAGTTCTTCATCCGAAAGACTCTCGAGTTGGGTTTTCCAGTCGACTACGGCTCGTTCGTTGAAGATTGCCGTATCCAGAACACTCGCGGCCTGCAGGTTGAGCGCTTCGGGAACCATCAACCGGTATTCTTTGTAGGGCTGAGACACAGGTTCTTCAGAAGGGTCAACCTCGTGTTCGGTAATTTCGCAAGGGATACCCGCCGCAAGAAGCGCGTCACGTGCACTTGCGGCGTCAGCGGGCAGTGTTCCTGAAAATATCGTCACGGCGACTGCCTTCTCCGACCAATGATCTTCGTCGGCATCGTCCTCTTTCGGAGAGCGAAAGAAGGAGAACGAGGCCGTGGAGTGGGTGTCGGCGTCATCCGGGTGTTCGATATCCAGGCCTCTGCGTCGAACTTCAAAGTCAAAGACCTTGTGGGCCAGGGACGTGAGATCCTCACGTTCCAGGAGACGAAGCTCATCGTCGCTAAGCGATGTGTAATGTTTGCGCAATTCTTCAGGATCAATGGCCACTGCACGCCTCCCGATCTGGTGTTGGATGTGAGTTTATACACCCGCCGGCAGAAATCGATGCGCGCCAGGGCTGATTGTTTTCTTGTCCACATAATCATCGGTTTAGGAGAGAATCTCTTCTTAGATAGCGGCTGAAAACTTCTTTCACGATAGGAACAATCTTGAGCTCTTCGAGTGGGTCAAGCAGAGGAATTGGAACGGTTGCGGCGCTGGTTGGTCTCGTTGTTGTTGTTGCGGCCACTGTCGTCGTGACGCTGATAGTTGCAAGGCGCGCGCCGGCGCTAACGCCGGTCGGAACCGGCGTAGCTCTCGAAGCGCTGGCGCTCCATCGTGAGCCCAATGAGTCAACGGAAACAACAGGAGCAGTGACGGCAGGAGAATCTATTGAAATTCTTCAGTACGTGCCACCGAAATCAATGGATTCATGGGTACTTATACGCCCCACCGAGAATCACAAGATCTTTGGCTACGCCCTGCTCCGAAACCTGGACCATCTGAAGACGAAGAGCGATGATCTCGACTTCTGGCATGCAACACAGCTGCTGGAAAAAGCCAATGGGGTGGAGCTCAAAACGCGCCTGGTGGCGATGGGCGAAAGGCTCAAGACTCCCCTTCCCCCGTCCCCGCCAACAGATCAGATCTATCGAACTCTGGCCACGGAATCCGTCCGCCTGGCGAATGACCGGATCTACGACCCGGACGAGGCGCGAGCGTTGTTGGCGAGTGCGGACGGTTATCTCAGTCGCATATCGGCAAACTCAGATCCTTCTCCAGAAACAGAAGAACTCCGTGCGAGCATTCAAAAGATCCAGATTGCACTTGGCGATGTTCCGGATCCGCAAGCCCAAGTCAAAGCGCCGGTCACCAGCTCTGCGCCGACGAACCAGTTGAGTCGTCTGCTGAAGGACGGGAACGCCGCATTCGACAGTGGGCGATATGCCAAAGCGGCGGATCTTGCACAACAGGTTATTACGAAGGGCCAGGGAAAACGCGAGATGGCATCTGTTGTGGACCAGGCAAAGGCACTGCTCAAAAAAGCAGAAGCCTCACAGGAAGAATTTGAAAAGGTAAACATTCAAAACCGATGATTAGAATCAAACACATCACAACGAGTCTGATTCTTCTGATGTTCGTCCTGACGATGGCGTCGGCTGTCCCTCAAGCGGCGAATCCTCGTCCGCTTACGTGGGAGCAGGTACTGGATTACTGGAAGGCCGAGGCGGCGGAGACTCTTCGCAAAAATATCACTCGCGAAAGAGTCACACAGAATGGCGTTGGATTCGCGCTGGACCCCGCCAGGGAGAGAGAGCTTTCCGGTTTAAAGATGCCCGCCGATCTCATCAGTGAGATCAAGAGGCAGAATCGAATGGCGACTTTGATTATCGCGTGCGAACCGGACTGCTCCGTTTCGATCAACAGTGAACCGCCCGTGAAGACTTCAGAGCGAGAACTGACGACTTCGGTTATCGCCGGTTCCGTGAACGTCGAAGTGGGCGCCCCGCCCGCCTACAAGTCTCAAAAGGAAACGTTCCGGATTACCCCGGGTGAAACGATTCGCCGATCCTTCAAGCTCGATCCTGTGCGAGGGACTCTCGACGTGGAATGCGAACCCGATTGCGTCGCCCTGGTTACCGGCCCCAATGGGTATCGAAAGACTATTTCCACAACAAAGAGCCACGGATCGTTTGACGAGCTGTCGGATGGAGAATACGTCATTCAGGTTGAAGCGGACGGCTTCCGTCCTGCTTCGAGCAGAGCTGCGGTCAAAGCCCCAAACACCGCGAACGTCACCTTCAAGCTTGCTGTTGAGGAGTGGGCCGGAAAGTCTGCCATCGATGTGATCGAGCTCATGACACAACGGGTCGGTCCTGCCAATCTCATCCTCTATTCCGTCACGTCCAAGGATGATGGATCCATGACGATCAAGGGCGATCCCGCAAGTATCGGTGACTGGAATGCGGAACTCGTTGAAGCCGCTGTGCCCGACAAGCTGCGGTGGGAAATGAAAATTACCGGCCGCAAATGGACCGTTACCTATGACGGCAAGATTGCGCGGTCGGATGGGGACAGGAGGTTCGCGGGAACACCGCTTGCGAAAGAATTGGAGCAAAGCATTCGCCATGTGGCCGACTTGCGTCTTCCGGCCGTCCTGATCAGGATTCGAAATGGTTTCGCGGTCAAGAAAGGGCGGGTGGATGGTTTTCCGGTTCTTATCGCAACGTCCGATACCGATCGTTACACCTTCTTCCTCGAAGAGGATTTCACACCCCGAAAAGTTCTGCGCGAGGAACTCGCCGGGTCGCGCGACCGCGTCGAAATGGAGTTTGGACAGTACCGACAGGCGATGCCGGAGCTGCGCCTGCCTCATACAATGACGCTCCGTTATCCGGATCGCCCCAAACATCAAATGGTGTTTGATTTCAAGATGCTGGATCCTGGACTCGCACTGAAGGACTCCTTTTTCACGAAACCCTGACGATGAATACAGAATCTCTATCTTCCATCCTGCCGCCTGAACTCATGGCGGTGCGTTACAAACCTCTGTTCATTTTTCAGATCGAAGTGAAGCCGCCGAGCATTGTCGGTGCAACTCCAGGTCACGACCGCAGAATTGGAGAGATCGCCGGCGGACGTTTCGAAGGCGAAGCGTTACGAGGGAAAATCCTTTCCGGCGGCAGCGATTGGCAGTCCCTGCGCGCCGATGGAGCGACCACGCTGAATGTGCGGCTGGTGATGCAGGCCGACGATGGGGACCTGATCGCAATGACGTATCTCGGTGTGCGTCACGGGCCGAAGGAAGTTCTGGATCGCATCGCCCGCGGAGATAAAGTCAACCCCTCGGAGTATTACATGCGCGCGACACCTTACTTCGAAACGGCATCTCAGAAGTATGGCTGGCTCAACCGAGTCGTCAGCGTTGCATACGGGCATCGCGTCGCAGGGGGCGCGATTTATCAAGTGTTCGAGATCCTCTGATTCGACTGTCGTTTTCTCCTGATTCCATGCCCCTCATTGCAAGCGACCCTCTCCGCTACCTACAATACGGCTTTGTTGGAGGCCGTCATGGGCACAGGTATTCGATTCAACGTAATGCACTTCATGCCGTATGTGCATCTTCCGGAAAACCACAAGGACTACAAGACCACGTGGGTCAACTTCCCAAACAAGTTCTACGACCCTGAAAAGGGACACGAACTCTACCAGCAGTATTTCGATCAACTGGTTCTCGCGGATCGGCTGGGATTCGACGGTCTCGTACTGAACGAGCATCACAATACGGTCTACAGCATGATGGCGACACCCAATGTCCTGGCGTCGGCGCTGATCGCGCGGACCCAGAACGCACGCATCTGCGTGTGGGGCGTTCCTCCAAACTTCATGCTCCCGAATCGACTCGCCGAGGAGTACGCGATCCTCGATGTCCTGTCAAAAGGCCGGCTCGAGATCGCTTTCCCGCTGGGAACCGGAATGGAGTACTGGTCTCATCCTGTAAGCCCCGTTACGGCACGCGAGAAGTTCAAAGAGTCGCTAAAGATCATGCTGCAGGCATGGACAGCGGATGGCCCCACAACACACTACGGAAACTTCTACACGTATCGATTCCTGAATCCGTGGCCAAGGCCCTATCAGAAACCACATCCGCCCTGCTATATCGTCGGCTCCGGCAGTCCGGAAACTATCGAACTGGCATCAGAACTGGGGTTGGGTTACTCGTCCGTCTTTGTGCCTCAGAAGGTCGCTCAGGAATTGAATCAGCGATTGCGCGAACGCGCCGCCCACTACGGGCACACCATTCGTCCCGAGCAACTGCCGCTCCTGAACTTCGTCTACGTCGCCGAAACGGAAGAGGAAGCCGAACGCGAGTACATCCATCATTTGCAGCGATTCTTCGAGGACTATGCGCGAAGCTCGCCTCAGTGGCTGGCCCCTCCCGGATACCTCTCCGTCGAGCAGCTCAAGATTCGCTCCGCTGGCGCCGACAAGATGCACGGAGGGTTCGACTTCAAGGCGATCAGCGGCTCGTTCTTCATTGCGGTCGGAACCCCGGAAAAGGTTGCGAATCTCATCGGGGAGTGGATGCAACGCATGGGCACGAATCACATCAACAGCGTCATGCATGTCGCGGACATGCCTCACTGGAAGGCCGTAAAAAATCTGACGCTGTTCGCAGAACAGGTCATGCCGAAATTGCGGAAGTCCGGGGGTGCGCAATGAGCAAATTCGTGCGGGAAGAACTCGTGGTTAACGGCGTCAAAACTGTCGTGCACTCGGCCGGCAATGGAGAGCCTCTGGTCTTCTTCCACGGTGGAGGTACCGTGGACGGCTTCGACTTCGCAGAGGCATGGAGTGACAAGTTCAGAGTCATCGTTCCTTATCATCCGGGATTTGGAGAATCCGGCGACGATCCCACGTTCACGGACATTCATGACTATGTTCTGCACTACCTTGAGCTCTTTGACCTCCTCAAGATCGACACGATGTATCTCACGGGGATCTCAATGGGCGGTTACCTCGCAGCCAGATTTGCGATCGAACACCGTCATCGAGTCCGCAAACTCGTCCTTGTGGCTCCCTATGGCCTGGATGTGAAAGAGCACCCCGCGCTCGACCTCATCGCCACTCCAGGCGAGCAGATCGTCCCGATGCTCGTTTCAAATTTCGACGTGCTGAAGAAGAATCTTCCGGAAAAACCCGACATGGATTTCATTGGGGCTCGTTATCGCGAAGCCACGACGTTCGCCCGATTGTTCTGGGAACATCCGTTTGATCCAAAGTTCCCTCGTCATCTCCATCGCCTTACCATGCCTGTACTCATCGTTTGGGGAAAGGAAGACAAGATAATCCCGGCGGGACAACTTCCACAGTGGAAGGCAAAGATTCCGAATGCTGAAGTTCTCGTCGTGTCGGGAGCCGGCCATATCGCCTACCTGGATAAACCGGATACCGTAACCGCGATCGCGCGGTTCTTGAAGTAAGGGCGGAAGCACTACTCATTCCGGAAGCCGCCCCATAAACCGGCGCATTTCATAGAGCACATCGGATTCATTGGAGATGAATATATAGTGACGGGCTCCAACCATCCGCAGTAGTCGAGCGTCAGGGACATTACGTTCAAAATTTTCCGTGAATTCCTTCAGGTATTTTTGATCCGCGGCATACAGGTCTTCGACGGCTTTTCTCTCGTCGGCGGTTTTTATCTCGTAGTCCTTTAGCTGTTCCTCAACAGCGATCGGATATGCAACAAAGGCCAGCGACGGAATACTTATCGACGAGTACTGCGGCTTGGGTGTTCCTGCGGTGATTGCAGCCCGGACACCGGTTGTGGTCCTCGGCATCCCCATCCTTCCGTTGGGTGTCGTCTCCCACGTCGCGTGAATCTCGCTTTCGGGTAATGGATCTTTCCTCCCAACACGCTGCCAGGCCAGGTACTCTTCAAAACTCGGGTTGGTCTCGCCATCGGGAACATGCGGCGTTGGAAAACGCTCGGCAGGGAACCTTCCCTGGACTGCGTTGCGTTCGGACCAGTCATACGTCGGATCGATCAACGCGTCCATGAACACAAGCCCGGCAATTCGATCGGAACGACCGCCGAGCATCGTCATCTCATTCCCTGCATAGGAGTGACCCGCCAGTACCGGAGATTTGATATTGAGCGCGTCGAGGACGCTCAATATATCCAGCGCGAGACGTTGCACGTCATAACCCGTTGCCGGATGGCTTGACGATCCGAACCCACGGCGCGTGATGCCATAGACGTGATTGGTCTCCTTGAGCTTTTCGGCAAACTCGTCGAATACATGCGCCGAGTTTCCGAAACCCGCAAGCAGAACAACCGGACGGCCGACCCCGCCCCAATCGAGCACTTCCAGCTGAACATCCTTATCGACCGTGACGAATTGAACATAGTGCTTCGAACGATCTTTCCAACCCGTTTCCTGCCGCGCGCACCCGAGAAGGCCCGCAACGAGAACAATTCCAAGAAGTCCACCCTGCATTGTCTTCGAACTCATGGGACGCGGCTCGCTCCGCGGCGCAACCTGGAACCCGGGTTCTCGCTTAAGAAATCGTCCTTCCATATCTTTTGCCAGGTGAGCCGATCAATGTTCCCGCCTGAAACAATGACAAGCACGCGTTGCGGCGCACTCTGGCTCTTCAACCACTGCAGCGCTCCTCCCATTGCTACGGCTGACGTGGGCTCCACCGCAACTTTCAAAAGTGTGGGCAACCACTGTGCCCAATAACAGATCTCTTCCTCGCTGACTTCGAACAAGTCCTCCAGTCGCAGTAAGTGCTGAAGAGTGCGCTCAGAGACCGCAAGAGTTCGAGCGCCATCTGCGATCGTTGAAGGAGACTCCGGAAGCCGCACGATCGCCTTCGACCTGTAAGACCTCGCCGCATCGTTCCCGAGAGCGGGCTCTGCGCCGAAGACTGACACGCGATTCGGCAGGGTGTCGGTTGCCAGAATCGTGCCGGACAACAAACCTCCGCCACCACACGGAGCGAATATCGCGGTTGGGCGTGCATTGTCCTGCAGAGCTTCAAGACACGCGGTCCCCTGCCCTGCAATCACGTCGTCATCATCGTAGGGATGCACAAAGTGAGTGCCACTCTGCTTCATCCCCTCCACGGCAGCCTCGGCCTCGGCGCGGGTGGGAGTCGCGACTACCCTGGCACCGTAACCCTCCATCGCCTGACGTTTCACCGAGGAGACGTCCGCCGGCGTAAACACTGTGACCTGAAGTTTCAGGAGCCCGCACGCCCAGGCGACTGCCTGTCCATGGTTCCCTGAACTGACTGTCACCACCTTATCCACGGCACTACCCCTCGCGCTGGCGAGAAGCAGCGCATTGAGTGCACCACGTGCCTTGAAGGCGCCGGTCCGCTGAAAGCTTTCAACTTTGAAAACAATCTCGTGCCCAAGCCAGGAATTTAAAAGCGAAGACTCGAGCAGCGGAGTTCGCGTGAGACGCGGCGCGATCCGTATCTGAGCTTCCAAAACCGATTCCGGAGAAAGCATTCTTCACACCCTGTGATATCAATTCCCTGCGATCGTGGATGGTACTTGTCGATATATACTGCATGAGTCACCGGCTTGTTTCAAACGAGCTCAATAACAACGTTCCACAACCAGAGCACTCGAATTGACGTCCATCATCACTGATTATCTTGCGCATTCCGGGAAGCAGTTGAGCGACCTTACATCAGCGTCGGTTGCGTATCTTGTGAACCTTGATGCGATAGCCTCGGTTTCCCCTGTCGTTGCAAGAGGCATCCTGCAGGAACTTGTCAGCCAGAGGACCAATCTGAAGCTCATTGCGAGCGAGAATTTTTCTTCCATTCCAACCCAGATGGCGATGGCGAATCTGCTCACCGACAAATACGCCGAGGGTTTTCCTCATTCACGGTTCTACGCCGGATGCGAGAATGTCGATCTCATTGAAGAGACGGCGTGCAACCTGGCAAAGAGCCTGTTCGGCGCCGAGCATGCCTATGTGCAGCCTCACAGTGGAGCAGACGCGAACCTCGTCGCCTTCTGGGCAATCCTGTCGGCAAAGGTCGAGCAGCCCGCACTCGATCGCATGGGGATAAAAGACAGTTCCGAGCTATCCGCGGATGACTGGAATTCCCTGCGACAGACACTGGGCAATCAAAAGCTCCTTGGCATGGACCTGATGGCCGGCGGTCATCTGACTCATGGTTTCCGCAAGAATGTCTCGGCGCGAATGTTCAATGTCGCAAGCTATGGCGTTCATCCCGAAACAGGCCTGATCGACTACGAAGCCGTCGAGCGACAGGCGAAAGAGTTTCGGCCCCTGATTCTCCTCGCCGGCTATAGCGCCTATCCCCGTCGAATCGACTTTCAAAGAATGCGCAACATCGCAGACAGCGTCGGCGCAGTCTTCATGGTGGACATGGCTCACTTCGCTGGACTGGTTGCCGGTAAAGTATTCACCGGGCCTTACAATCCCATCGCCTATGCCGATGTCGTAACCACTACGACACACAAGACGCTTCGTGGCCCGCGTGGCGGAATGGTGCTCTGCAGAAAAGAGTTTGCTGCGTACGTAGACAAGGGTTGTCCTCTGGTTTTGGGAGGGCCTCTGCCGCACATCATGGCCGCAAAAGCCGTCGCGCTCGAAGAAGCAAGCCGGCCGGCCTTCGCTGAATATGCGGCGCAGATCACAACAAACGCGCAGGCTCTGGCGAACAAGTTGATTGCTTCGGGCCAACGCGTGCTGTCGGGCGGAACAGACAATCACCTGGTGTTAATTGACGTCGGTCCTCTAAAGCTGACTGGAAGACAGGCGGAGCAGGCTGCGCGCGAAGCACGCATCACGCTGAACAGAAACACTATCCCGCATGATCCCAACGGAGCCTGGTATACCAGCGGGCTTCGTCTGGGCACACCGGCGCTCACCTCGCTGGGGATGAAAGCTCCTGAAATGGAAGAAGTGGCCTCGATCCTGTCTCTCGTCTTGTCCAATACAACAGCGGAAAACAGCAAGGTGAAGTACACCATCCAGGAACGAGCGCTTGCGGAAGCACACAAGCGAGTCGCCGATCTTCTGTCGCGGTTTCTCCTGTACCCCGAGATCGACGTACCCTTTCTCCAAAAGCGATTTTGAAGAACCGCAGCAAACACGCGCGCATCCGAACGCTCACAATGGGGTTGCCCGGCTCTCCGCGTGAAGACCAGATCTCATGGGCTGGAGAAAAGCTCAAGAGTGCGCGGGATGCTTTCACCCAGCTCGGCTACGAAGTGCAGAGCCGGAGGATTGCACTAGATCATTGGGACCTTGGAACGACCCGCCTCCCCGCCAGAGAACGAGAAAGCAATTTCAACCTGTTGGATCGTCTCTCCTCCACGAACCAGATCGATTTCTGCAGCATCGGCATGGCAAGCTCCCCATCGGACATCGACCATCTCGCAGAGATCTTGAGCAACCCAT
>Ga0207659_10002114_pt1 | contig 11775 bp, 11 predicted proteins | sample KBSM43metaG_FD_184330 | JGI IMG/M metagenome (GOLD analysis project Ga0207659, IMG submission 184330) | Miscanthus rhizosphere microbial communities from Kellogg Biological Station, Michigan, USA - KBS M4-3 metaG (SPAdes) (version 2) | ecosystem: Host-associated > Plants > Roots > Rhizosphere >...
CGTCAAAACCGGATTTATTGTCGCGTTAGTGCTCGCTGCCTGGTTCGCCGCCGTCAGCTTCATGGGTGCAACGGGAGCGCTGGTTACCGCACCGGGCGAGCAATCGCCGGCGCTGTTGATCACCGTGCTTGGTCCGCTCGTCGTTTTCTTTGTCGCTTTCCGCCTCTCGCGCTCGTTTCACGAGTTCATCGCCACCGCCGACCTTCGTCTCATCACCTCAATCCAGGCGTGGCGCGCGGGCGGCCTCGTATTCATCGCTTTGTCCGCCTACGAAATATTGCCCGGCTACTTCGCGTGGCCTGCCGGTTGGGGTGACATTGCGATCGGTGTAACTGCACCCTGGATCCTGCTATCTCTCATCCGCAAGCCGGGCTTCCGGAACAGCACCGGGTTTCGAGTGTGGAACTGGCTCGGCGTACTCGACCTCGTCGTGGCGATAGGCCTCGGCGCACTGAGTTCTGCAATCACGACGGGCTTGCCGGGTGAGATCACAACCGCGCCTATGGTGCTGCTGCCGCTCGTGTTGATTCCCGCGTATCTCGTGCCGATTTTCGCGATGCTGCATTTCGCGGCGCTGTATCAGGTGAGGAGCGCGTGATGAACAACGCGCTGCTGCAAGGCCCGATCGCGCCGCAACTCATCCGGCTTGCGTGGCCGATCCTCGTCGTGCTGGCAGTGCAAACGCTGGTCAGCGTTGCGGAGACTTATTTCGTCGGCTTTCTCGGCACGGATGCGATCGCAGGCGTCGCGCTCGTTTTTCCGCTGCTCATGCTGATGACGATGATGTCGAACGGCGGTATCGGCGGGGGCGTGTCGTCGGCGATTGCGCGTGCCCGCGGCGCTGGCCGCCGTCACGACGCTGACGCGCTGGTCTGGCACGCGGTGGTCGTCGCCATTGTGTTCGGCGCGCTATTTACGCTCGGCGCGCTCACCGGCGGGCCGGCGCTCTTCAAAGCGCTCGGCGGCGAAGGCGCATCGCTTGCCAATGCGGTGCTGTATTCGAACCTCGTGTTCGGCGCTGCCGTCCTGATCTGGATCACCAACCTGCTGGCGTCGGCGCTGCGCGGTGCGGGCAACGTCAAAGTCCCCGCGATTCTCACCGCGGCCGGCGCAGTGCTCACGCTCGCGCTGTCGCCGCCACTCATCCTCGGCTGGGGACCGTTGCCGCGTCTCGGCGTCGCCGGCGCGGGTTACGCAATGATTCTTTACTACATCGGCGCAACGATCGCGTTCATCGTCTTCATGCGCTCGCCCGCCACGCCCGTGCGACTCGTCGTAGGCCGCATCGAATGGCGCTTGCTGAAAGAAATCCTAGGAGTGGGCATGCTCTCGGCGCTCGGCACAGTGCTTGCGAATGCGACAGTCGTGTTGTGCACCGGGCTGGTCGGCATATTCGGCGCCGCAGCGATCGCCGGCTACGGCATGGCGTCGCGGCTCGACTATCTGCTCATACCGCTGTTGTTCGCGCTCGGCACGGCGTCGGTCACCATGGTCGGCACCAACGTCGGCGCCGGTCAGATGGCGCGTGCGCGCCGCATCGCGTGGACGGCCGCATGGCTATCGGCGGCGGCGACCGGTCTGATCGGATTGTGCGCGGCGCTGGGGCCTGAAGTATGGATGCGGCTGTTCAGCCAGGACGCGGAGGTCATCGCCGTTGGCGCCAGTTATCTGCGGCGGGCGGCGCCGTTCTACGGTTTCTACGGTTTCGGCATGGCGCTTTATTTCGCGAGCCAGGGCGCCGGCAAGGTGCTGTGGCCCGTGATCGCCGGCGTTATGCGGCTCGTGGTCGCGACGGGTGGCGGATGGTACTGGGTCGTGATCCATCACGGGTCGCTCGCGGGTCTCTTCTGGTTCGTCGCTGCGAGCCTGTGCCTGTTCGGCGTAGTCAATGCGGCAGCATTCGCGACGGGCGCTTCGTGGGGTGGCCAAAGCAGTACGGGCACAACAGTGAAGCCGCGCCGTCCATCCGCCGTCATACCGGTCGCAATGCCGGCGCGGACTTCGCATGCAGCATGATTTTGCAGTCGCGCCGCGAATCGGCGATGATATCGGCGATCATGGCGACTGCGAAGAAAGCGAAATCCGGCATCAAGCGCAAGCCAGCGAAGCGCACACCAAAGAAAGCGGCGGCGAAGTCTCGCGGGTTCTTGCCGGACGAATGCCGGCTCGAGAACCTGCCGCCCGAAGCGCAGGACGTGCGCAAGCGTATCGAAGAGTCGGGCGGCATGGTGGTCGGCTCGTACTGCGATCCACTCGGCAAGAACGCGCTTTTAATGGCGATCCTGCCGATCGATTCGATCGAGCCGACGCCGTTCCAGCGCGATCTCTCGCAGACGCATCATCGCCGGCTCGCCGACGTCATCCATCGCACCGGGCTTTTTCTGGATCCGGTGATCGCAGTTACCGCGCCGGATGAGGGATTCTGGACGCCGAACGGCCGCCACCGGCTCGAAGCGATGCGCCGGCTGGGTGCGCGCTCGATCGCGGCGCTCGTCGTGCCCAAGCGTGAAATTGCGTGGCAGATACTCGCGCTCAATACTGAGAAGGCGCACAACCTGCGCGACAAATCGCTCGAGGTAATCCGCATTTATCGCGGGCTGCTTTTCGAAGATGCACGGCGCCCAGAAACCGAGTTTGCGTTTTACCTCGAAGAAGCGTCGCTTGTCACGCTCGGCATCTGCTACGAGAAGAACGGCAAGTTCGCCGGCGGCGCTTACAACCCGATCGTGCGGCGGCTCGAGGAATTTTCGGACGCGCCTATTTCCCAGGCGCTTAAAGTGCACGAGAAGCACGCCGATATGCTGATGGATCTCGACGAGCGCGTCGGCGCCGTCATCGCGAAGTTGAAAGAGCGCGGTTTCATGAGCCCGTACCTGCGCGCATTCGTGATCGCGCGCATCAACCCGCTGCGCTGGATCCAGGGTGAGCCGCCGCCGCTCGAGGAAGTCTTCAAGACCATGCGCGAGCGCGCCGCGAAGTTCAACGTCGAGAAAGTGAAGCAGGAAGACATCGTCGCCGCCGGCGGCGCAGCGGCGGAGGAATAGAGCCAACCCATCCTCACCCCAGCCCTCTCCTTGAAGGAGAGGGGGATTTCACTCTTCGAAGTGTTGAGCTTTACCCGACTAACGCGGTACCGGCTTCTGACCCTTCTTGATCTCCACGTCCGGATTTATGACGTTCCTGTCCAGCGTACCCGGGGCCGCGGGTTTCGGTGGCGCATCCATAGTGCCAGGCGCAACTGCAATAGGCGGCTTGTCCAGCGTTCCCGGTTTGATCGGCTCGGCCGCGTTCGGCGGATTCACCGATTTCGGCTCCGCCTTCTGTGCGAGTTCGCCTTTTGGCGATTCCGGGTCGGCTGCATAAGAAGTAATCGCCGCAGAAAGTAGGCCAGCCGCTGACAACCATATCGCCATTGAATGTTTGGCGTCCATGTATGTGAGACCCGTCCGGTCCTGCGGGGTTCCGGCGCGTATTCCCTGGCGGATTCTTCGGATCCCTTCCACTGTTTGCGGGGGAAGGCTAGGATGGGGGCGCGCGAGTACAAAAACGGAGGAGGGCGGCATGTTCAAATTCATTCTGCAGGCAGGGTGCTGTTTAATGCTTGTCGCCTATGCAGGCCCGGCTGCATGCGCCGACGCATGGCCATCCAACGTGATCAAGCTGGTCGTGACGTTCCCGCCGGGCGGGAGCACCGACGTCACCGCGCGACTGATCGCGGAAAAGCTGCGCGCGGATCTCGGGCGAGCGGTGATCGTCGACAACAAGGCGGGCGCAGGCGGCAACATCGGCGCGGACTTCGCGGCGAAAGCGCCCGCCGACGGCTACACGCTGTTGATGGCGACGAGCTCGCACGTAACGAACATGACTTTGTATAAGGCACTTCCCTACAATTTTGTGCAGGACTTCATTCCGGTATCGCGCATCGCGTTCGTGCCGAACATGCTGGTCGTCAATCCGGCATATCTGAAAAGCGACAGTCTCGCGGACTTCATCAAGTATGCGAAAGACACCAGCGGCAAAACCAAATTGAATTACGGCACCGGCGGCAGCGGCACTTCGCATCACCTGTCGACGGCGCTCTTCAACAGCATGATTAACGTGGAGATGGAGCACGTTCCTTACAAAGGCGGAGCGCCAGCGGTCTCCGCGATTCTCGGCGGCCAGGTGCAGGTGCTGTTCGCGCCGCTCGTAGAGGTGCTTGCTTTCGTCGAAGCGGGAAAATTGAAGGGTCTCGGCGTCACGACTAAACAGCGCTCGTCGCTCTTTCCGGATATTCCCGCGATCGGTGAACTGCTGCCGGGATACGAAGTGGCGTTGTGGAACGGAATCGTGATGCCCGCCAACACGCCGCCCGACGTCGTGAACAAACTGAATGCCGCGATCGTGAAGGCGCTGAATCAGCCAGACATCAGGCAGCGGCTCGCCGAGCAGGGCTCGGACCCCGCGGGTAATTCACCTGCCGAGTTCAAGCAGTTCATCTCGACCGAGGTTGATAAGTGGGCGGCCATAGTGAAGGTTTCCGGGGCGAAGGTGGATTAGGCAGCCATCTACCGCGAGGCAGCTCGCGCATTTCTTGTACTCCCTGTGCCGCGAATTTTGGCGCGCGCGTCTAAGCGCATGACAATGTATTAGACTTATGCTGGCAATCCGTAAGAGGTTGCCTGAAATAAACAGGGAGATGCAATGAAAAAAGCTTTCGGGCTTACGCTCGTCGCCGCGGCTTGCGCATGCGCGCCATTGTTCGCGACCGCAGCCGATCTCAAGATCAGCGGCAGCGACACTTTTCAATCGGTGTTGACGGCCCAGAAGGGCTCGCGCGTGACCGTGCGCACGCGCTCAGGCCAGGACGTTACCGGCGTCGTGCGCGACGTAAATGCGAACGTCGTGCAGATCGGCGGCGTTACCGGCAAGGAATTTTTCGATGCGGTTGTGCCGCTGAGCGCGGTGGACGCCATTTATGTGCGGGTGAAAGAGTAAGAATGTTGTGGCCCAACGATAAGTGTGAAATTGGCCGCGCGAGAAACTGCCGCGCCAATTGATGCATTTCGGCGTCAAACGACGACGTTGGGCTATTTGGGAGAACTCTATGAAGTGCCTTTTGCTTTTGATCAGCACGTTGCTGGTGTGGGTGAGCCAGTCTGCCTTTGCTCAATACGGTACGCCCGAAACCCTCAAGGCAGAATTGCGCGAAGGAGGTGACCTTTCGTTTGCAACGGAAGCTAAGGAGTTCGGCGTTTTTTCGAATCTCGCGAACAACCTTTTCGCTCCACCAAGAAAGGACGGCGACAAACTGCCCGCCCTCGTCTTATTTCATACGTGCGGCGGGATTAGGCAGCATCTACGCTATTGGACGGAACAGGCCTTAAAAGAGGGGTTCGTCGTTCTGGTACCCGACGGTATGCGTGGTCTAAAAGTGGACTGCGGTTCACCACCACAGATTTCCAATGCGCGTCTCATCAAGGATGCACTTGACGCCGTAGCGCACCTTGGGACGCTTCCCTATGTTGACGCCAAACGAATTTCGGTTTTAGGACTATCGAAGGGCGCTTTAGTCGCAACTTGGTTGGCAAGTTCATCCGTGGCGAACACCTTACGCCCGGGAACCCCACCGATCGCCTCATTAGCAGCATTGTATGGATTCTGCGCCTTGTCACCAACCCGCCAAAGACCCCAGGGCGCGCAAATTCTTCAGCCGGACACAGACCGTCCGCTACTCATGTTAATGGGAGGCAAGGACAACGAAACTCCGCCGGCTTCCTGCATGGAGCGATTGCCAAACCTGAAAGCCGCCGGCGCGCCCGTAGAGTGGCACCTGTACCCCGATGCCACACACGGATGGGATCAGTCCGAAAATCATGGCTTCAGCAAGATTGCTTACAACGGCGAACGGGTCACCTATCTGTTTGACAAGGACACCACCGACGACTCGCGCAGGAGGGTATTCGAATTCCTGTCTAAGAGGCCCGCCGGCCGGTAGCCAGGAGCCGCCCCTGCAATCGGGCTAGGACTCGTCAAAATATGAGCATGCGCGTACACAAAACGCCTAACTGCACAATATTCCGCTACGCAAGAAAGCGCTGCGCGCTTTTGAGCGGGCGTCAGCGCAAACGTTGAAGGTCTGCTTCAGATCAAGCTGACTGGCGGGTACGGGTCGGAAGCGGTCATCGATGAATGCCAGCTCCCGGCAAATTGCGGACACTCATTCACCATTTCGTTCGAGCATTCGGCGGCGCTCCGGATAACGGGAGCTTATTCTCGACTACCGCTTGGACTTGTACAAGTGGTCCAGATAGGGATCGTTGGTATCCATGATGCCCACCGCGGAACACTGCGGTTTGGTGTATCCCCGCTTGATCGTCATCGTGCCGTTGATTTCCCCAGGCATCCCGCAAAATTTCCGGCGCTGCACGTGCTCGAACTCGAATACATAGGCGTCGGCGCTTGTGCGGATGTGAACCCGACCCTGCGGCGCATCGACGCGGACGGCGCCATCTGCAGCCGTGCGCCATTTGGTGCCAGCGGTATTGCGCATGAATTCAATCGAGCAGGTGCGCGGTCTCCATTTGCTGTAATACGCGAAGCCAAGCACCTGCCCGTCTTGCGCTTCGAAGGCAATTCTCGCGTGCCAATCCGGCGTGCCGGTCAGGCAATCAAAGCGTTCCAGCGCGCCCTTCTGCGCCAAGGGTAGCGGCTTTTCTCCAGGAAGTTTTTCCGTAGGGGCAATCGATGCGGCCGGCGGCGCTGCTTCTGCGGCCAGATCGGGCTCTGGTGATGGAGAGCGCTCAACTGGCGTCTCCGGTTTGGCTGAGCGCTGGAACGGGTTGGGTAACGTGCACGCAGCGAGCAGCGATGCGACCATCGCTAGCGCCGCTGCAATTCTGAATGAAGTCTTCTGCATGTTGTCTTTTGCGTTCCCTCGCTTGTCGCAGATTGCTGCGATCCAGAGTTCTTGAGTACAACGGACGTGGGAAAATGATTCGCGGCCGTCCTCCCTGTGCGCGTTGCATTATAAATAGTTTCGAAGGAGGAAACTGTAATTTCACCGCGTTCAACGCCGTAGGCTGTCGCTGTTTGACGACAGCGCGCTGCAGATGCACTCGTCACACCAACACTCGTACTGTTTACGGAGTCTTCGGTGTGCTGCATCCAGTAATTGAACCCGCAATCGGCAGTTACTCTATCCCCCGACTTCGTCCTTGCGCTTAAAGGCGCGAATCGGCGAATATATCGCCGTCATGGCGTCCGCAGTTGCCGTGGCGTTTGACTCCAGGGAGAACAATTGAATAAATCCGCCTGCGTTGCTTTCGCGCTGCTGCTTGTCGCCGCAGTTTCCGCGTCTGCCCAGAATTTTCCGGCGCGCCCTATCACTCTCATCGTTCCGTTTGCCGCCGGTGGACCCAGCGACGCGCTGGCGCGCCTGATCGCGCAATCGATGAGCACGACCTTGGGTCAGCAGGTCGCGGTCGAGGACGTTACCGGCGCGGGCGGCACGCTGGGCGCGGCGAAGGGCGCGCAGGCCAAGCCCGACGGCTACACGATATTGTTATCGCATATCGGCCACTCGGCGAGCGTCACGCTCTACCGCAAGCTGCCGTACGATCCGGTCGGCGCGTTCGACGGTATCGGCCTGATTGCAGAAGTCCCGATGGTCGTCGTCGGCCGCAAGGAGCTGCCGCCCGGCGATATCAAGGAACTGATCTCCTACATCAGGGCTAACAAGGACAAGCTCACCTACGGCAACGGCGGCGTCGGTTCGGCTTCGCATTTTTGCGGCTTGCTCCTGATGAGCGCGCTGCAGGCCGAGATGACGACGGTTTCGTACCGCGGCTCCGCGCCCGCCATGCTCGACGTGCTGGGCGGACGGCTCGATCTGCTGTGCGATCAAACCACGACGACGAACTCGCACATGCGTGCCGGCACGGTCAAAGGCTATGCCGTCACGATGAAGACTCGCGTGCCTTCGGTGCCCGAGCTGCCGACGCTCGGCGAATCCGGGTTGCGCGATTTCGATTTGTCGGTGTGGTACGGGCTGGTGGTGCCCAAGGGAACGCCAAAACCGATCTCGGATCAATTGTCAGCGGCGCTGCGTGCGGCCATCAGCGATCCCACCGTCGTGAAACGCCTCGCCGAGTTCGGCGCGCAGCCTGTGAGTCCTGACCGCGCAACACCCGAAGCGTACGCTGCTTTCTTCCGCGCCGACGTCGCCAAGTGGGCGCCAGTAATCAAGGCCGCGGGCGTTTACGCGGATTGACTACGTCATCCTCGCGCAGGCGGGGATCCAGAAAATGCTCTAACTCTCCTGGATTCCCGTCTTCACGGGAATGACGATACATACGTGACCCAAGTCCGTCATCCTCGCGTACGCGGGGATCCAGAAAGCGTTCAGGCCCTCCTGGATTCCGGCGTACGCCGGAATGACGAATCAATCAGTGCTCGACATGCCAATTCTCAACCATCCGGCAGCCAGCCTTCTTGAAGAGATTGTACAAAGGGCAGCGCCGCTCATAGTCTGACTTCATCTTGTCGATCGTCGCCTCATCGGTTGATGACTTGATCCAGATGTCGCTGACCGCCTCGAACGGAGTGGGGGCTATCCCCTCGGCGCCGGCGATGCCGCGTGGATTCCACGCGAACTGCACGCGCGCGCGCAGCGCGATGATCTCGAACCCCAGCTCCCGCGCGATGCGATTCAGCATCGCGGGTATGTCGGCGGCAAACGCCGTCGCGAGATAGCCCGTCGGCGTCGGTCCCGCGTTCTCGCCGCCGAAGCCGCCGACGAAGCCCGCCGGCTCGTCCGAAATCAGCACGTGATCGTCGCGCACCGTGATGACACTTTTCGCTTTGCCTTTGAACTCGGCCTCCGCCCAGTTCTCGCGGCGCTCGGGGATGTGGTCGAAGTTTGCAGAAGCCATGCGATGCCTTTCGTAGTCAGTGCGTCGTCATCGAGTTGATTCGCGCTTCGGTGGCGACCTTGCCATCTTTCGCAAGACAAATGGCTTTCCATTCGCCGTTTTGCTCATCGACCATGACCGAGAACGTGTCATCCCAGAACAGCGGCCGGCGGAAGTAGATATCGAGATCCAGAGTGCGCGGCGTGAAGCGGCGCCAGATTTCAGCAGTCAGATAACGCACGCACTGGGTGCCGCCCATGATGGGCGCGCGATAGCCATTGCGCTTTGCGACTTCAGGATCGAAATGGATGGGATTGTGCGGCCCGCTGTAGCCTTTCACGCACTCGGGGGTCAGGGTAAAGCTCGCTACCGCTGTGAGCGCGGCCACATCTGCGATCACCGGTGCCGGCCGCTCGCCGGCGCCGCGCAACCCTACTTTGGATGCATCGGGGCGCAGTGATTTGCGCCGCGCTGTCAACGCGCGCCTGCCATCCTCTCCGGAAAACCAGACTTCGCTGGTCGCAACGCGGCCGCGCGGCACTTCTTCCATATCGAGAATCTGCCCGCTCACGGTCAGCGGTTCGCCCAGTGTCATCGGGCGATGCAGCACGAGGCCCTGCACCATGTTAATCGTGGCGTTGGCGTGAACTTTGTTTCGCACGCCTTCCTGAATGGCGAGCGAGATGAAACCGGCCGGATCCATGGTGCCGCCAAACAATGCCGGGTCTATGCCGCACACGCGCAGCAACCGCTCCTGCTCCGCCGCTTCCACCGTCATGGCGCGGTCCTGATACTTCAGGCCCTTATATGGTTCGATCCAGGTCGCGTCTTCGGTCTCGCTCATGCGTTCTCCTATTTTTGAAACTCTTTCCCCCTTGAGGGGGGAAGGGCGGGGATGGGGGTGAAAACATTCCGCCTCAAACCACTCACCCCCACCCTCGCCCTCCCCCGTCAAGGAGGAGGGAACATTATTTCTAAGTATTAAATTACTTCACGTTCCGTCAGCGCGGCGATGTCGGCCTTGCTGTAACCCAGTGCGGTCAAAATGTCTTCATTGTCGGCGCCCAGGCGTGGCGGCGGCGAAGATGGCGCAGGTCCGTCATGCGCGTACTGAAACGGCGCGTTGAGCGTGCGAATCGCTTTTCCGGATGGGCCGTCAATAGTCTCGCGCACCAGCTTGCGGTGTTGAACCTGCTGCTGCGTCAGCGCTTCGGAGATTTCCAGTATGGGGGAGCATGGCACGCCCGCCTCGTCGAGCCGCCGCTTCCATTCGGAAGTCGTCGCTTTCATCAGTTCGGCCTGTACCAGCCCCCGGATGAATTCCGCATTGGCCACGCGGGTCTCGCGCGAGGCGAACCGGGCATCGGCGCAGAGGTTCTCGTGTCCCAACACGCGCAGAAATATTTTCACGTGCTCGTCGCGCATAATCGCGAGCATGATTGATCCATCAGCCGTCTGGTAGGAGTCGCCAATCGGCTCGCGGCTGACGGACAGATTGGCCCTGCGCGGCTGCGCGTGCCCGCCATTTAGCCAGGACCCGATCGTCTGTGACGCCAGCGAGATCGCGGAATCCAGCATCGCCACGTCGATGAACTGCCCCTGGTTGGTGTGATTGCGCTGGTAAAGCGCGGCGCATATCGCCACTGCGGCATTCAGCCCGGTGGTGGTGTCGCAGACGCTGTAGCCCGCTCGCATCGGAGAACCGTCCGGCTCGCCGGTCATCGCCATCATGGCGCTCATGGCCTGGATATTTCCGTCGAATGCAGGCGCAGCGGAGTCCGGCCCGGTCTGGCCAAAGCCGGATATCGAGCAGTAAACGAGTTTTGGATTTTCCTTGCTTAGAGCGCTGTAGCCCAAACCAAGACGGGTCACGACGCCGGGACGAAAATTCTCGACGAACACGTCCGCGGTTCGCGCGAGCTTCATGACGATTTCTTTGGCTTCCGGCTTCTTCAGATCCAGCGTGATGGATTTCTTGCCGGAATTGAACATGAGAAACGTGGCGGCCATGCCATCTTTTTTCAGCGCGGCATCGCCGGGGCCTTTGCGCGTACTGTCGCCGGCGCGGTCTTCGATTTTCACGATCTCGGCCCCGAGGTAGCCCAGTATCTGCGTGCAGTACGGGCCCGACACCACGCGCGTCAAATCCAGTACCCGGATGCCTTCGAATGGACGCATGCCGGCTATTGCTCCAGTTTCATGCCGGTTTCGTGGACCAGCTTGCGCCAGCGCGCGGCTTCGGTGCTGACCGCCAACGTAAATTGTTCGGGCGTGCTGCCGATCATGAGCGTCGCGTCGTCAGCCAGTCTTTCGGCCAACTCGGGCGTTCGCGCGACTTTGACCAGCTCCGCATTCAGCCGCGCCACGATCGCAGCCGGCGTGGTGCGCGGCACGGCGAAGCCGAGCCACGGCGCATATTCGAAACCCGGCACGCCTTGTTCCGCGACGGTCGGTATATCAGGCAGTATCTTCACGCGCTCGGCAGAGGTAACGCCGAGGATCTTCGCTTTCCCCGCCCGCACGTTCCCCATCATGGCGATCAGGCTGCCGACCGCGACGTGCACTTCTCCGGCCATCAGCGCGGTAAACGAATGCGCGCCGCCCTTGTAGTGGATGAAGGTCGCTTTGGTGTTGGTGCTGTGGTGCAGCCATTCCATCGAGAGATGGGCGCCGCCGGTTGAACCGGACGTACCGATGTTCAGCTTGCCCGGATTGGCCCTCGCGTACGCGATGTACTCGACCACATTTTTTACCGGCAGCGATGGCGTGGCCAGCAGCAAAGGCGCGCGCTTACTGACCATCGAAACGAAAGTAAAATCATTAATCGGGTCGAAGCCGAGATTCTTGTGCAGCAGCGGCGCGATGGAGAGAGATGGCGTCGCTA